>ERZ1645185.34-NODE-34-length-63927-cov-8.032002_pt1 | contig 63927 bp, 56 predicted proteins | sample MGYA00575351_ERZ1645185 | MGnify/ENA primary metagenome ERZ1645185 (study PRJEB40838, sample SAMN11284767) | freshwater sediment metagenome | isolation source: river sediment | host: Sediment | place: India: Jana village, Kanpur | collected 2015-12-17 ... | reverse complement strand
GCCGGGTGTGCAATTTCGATCAGCAGAAGTGTGCAATTTCAATCGGCATTGACACGGGTTCCGGCCTAGGGGTGTCGACTCAAGTCTCTGTGCGCCTGAGAGTTAGCCGCCCCGTCGCCAGCGGAACTTCAAAACGGGTTTCCGGCCACTCCTCCAATGATATGTGCCCATGGAACGTGAAGTTCACACGGGACGCCATGCTGCCGGAGTTCGCGCCGCGCGATCTGTTTCTCGATGCGCATGACCGGGAGGGCACGCGCGCGCTGGCGCGTTCAATCTGTATGATGGACGCGGCCGATTACGCTGCGGCCTTCAAGGGCTCGGCCATCAAGCGCGCCAAACGATGGATGCTGCAGCGCAACGCGTGTGTGGTGCTGGGCAACATCGGCACCGAGGAAGATCTCGCGGTGCTGGAGGCGATGCTCACGCACGAGCATGAACTCGTGCGAGAGCATGCGGGGTGGGCGAGCCGCGTGATTTGCGCGCGAGGATGAGCAACCTAAGAAGCATCGGCATGGTGAGCATACGCGGACGGCCCGTTTTCGTGTGAGTGACCTCCCTCAGGGCGCTTGACACTCCGTGCACTCATACTGTCAGACCCCTCGGCCTTACGGTTGCCGGTACGCCCCCTGAATCCAATCCAGATAGTTGATGGCGTTTTCGTGTTCGACGGCGGTTTTGACGGGTAGCGGATCGATTCGCACGGTGACGGCCTTTAGAAAGTCGACGTGGTCGGCCACACGGGGGAGGAGTTGATTCTTCACTTTGCTCGCAATCATCTCGTCGAGGGCCCGCGCTACCGATACATAGTGGGCGGGAAACACGTGGTATCCCCATGACATGATGCTCGTGCCCCGTACGCCGAAACGCGGAACCGCGAGATTGCCAAACCTGGCGCAATCCGTCGTGAACTCCCGGTAGTCATTGTCGTTGTGATCATTGCCGGGGATGTACTCATCGAGCAGTCCCAGCATGTGGCCAAACTCGTGCGCGGCAACGGGCCACGGGTGTGCCTCCTTCACCAGCTTTGCCCGAGGATCCTTCTCCAGCTTCAGCATGACCGAAGGTACCTTGGCCGTTCCGGGCGACTTGCTGGCCCGTGCAATGAGCTGCGGCGCCGGTACCCCAAGCGCTATCAGGTCACGCCGCACCTTGTCGGCGCGCTGCACACCAACGGATGCCGATTCGCCCTTGGTGGTATGCCCCACGACATGAATGGTCACCAACTCCCACGTTGGCAGCTCTTGCTTCAGAAGACGCCCGAGATTGCCAAGTTCGCTCTTGCCAATAGTCGTGTAATCGGTGGAGTTCGCCGTAAAGGCAATCGGACGGTTTTCGGCCTTCCGGTAGTGCGTCACGGCGTCTTCGCCGTCGATGTGCATGACCTTGTTGATGAGCTTGCCAACAATGCCTTCCCGGTGCTGCATCTTGTTGTGCAGCGTGCTCTGGAAGTCGTCGGCGGTGCCACGAAACAGCGCGCAGTGGCCATCGGTGGTGACGAATGACCGATCGTACTTCGAGTCGGCGATATCGACCTGATAATGCGTCTGCTGCGACTCCTCCACGGTAAACGTCGGCAGCATGGGGTAGCTGTACGCCGGCCCCGGCTTCTTCTGACCGAGGTCGAGCTTCGCTGGGTCGACGCAGAGCAGCACGCGGTAGCGCGACGACCAGTACTTATCGACCTGCGCCACCAGCTTGCGTCGGAATTCCGCCCGCTCCGTTCCGGAGTAGGCCTTGTCGAAGTTGTAGCGCACCCGAACCTTCACTTCGAGACGCCGAGCGCCGGGCGAGCAAGACACGTCGAAGTTGCCGGTGGCCTCTCCGTTTTGGTAAGGACGGTAGTTGGTATGCGTGAGTGGTCCGGAGACGAGCGCCTTGAGCGCATCGTGGTGCTTTGACATAGCCGAGTAATTGAAGGCGAATGGCGACCAGCAGGTCACTTTCAAGGAATGTGGACAATTCACACACTTGCTCCGTAGCTGGTCAAGCCGAAAATCATGAACTCGACCGTAACATTTGGATTTTGCAGCGTCTAACAACATGAGCGGGGCGTACCAGCCGTCATGGTGACGGGGGGCACGCATGGTCGTACGACCGCCACCTGCCCTGACGAGATGATCATGAGCACAGCGACGCGCGTAGTAGTGGCCTCACTCGGATTTGTGGCCGTGGCTGGCGCCGGCTGGTGGTGGCGGAGTCAGCGGGCAGCCGAGGTGACCACGTATCGCACGGCACTAATAGAGAGCGGCGATATCCGCGCTTCCGTGTCCGCGACTGGCGCACTGAGCGCCGTGCGCACGGTCGAGGTTGGCACGCAGGTGTCCGGCCAAATTGCCGAGTTGCTCGCCGACTTCAACGATCAGGTGAAGAAGGGACAACTGGTGGCGCGCATCGACCCGATTCTACAGAAGCAGGCCGTGCAGGACGCCGAAGCGGGGCTGGCGAGGGCCGAGGCGCAGTTGGCGCAGGCCAAGGAGGAATTCGAGCGTACCTCGTCGCTGCACGCCGAAAAGATCGTCACCGAAACGGAATTCAATACGGCGCGCACCAATCACGCCCTCGCCCGCAGCAATCTGGCGTCGGCGAAAATCGGGCTGGAGCGCGCCAAGCAGAACCTCGCCTACACCAACATCTACGCACCCATCGACGGCGTGGTGATCGAACGGTCGATCGATGTGGGGCAGACGGTGGCGGCGAGTCTGTCGGCGCCGAAGTTGTTCGTCATCGCCAACGACCTCAAGCGTATGCAGATTCTCGCGTCGGTCGACGAAAGCGACATCGGTCGCATCGAGGCGGGGCAACCGGCCGAGTTCACCGTACAGGCGTTTCAGAACCGGAGCTTCAAGGGTGTCGTCGACGCCGTGCGATTGGCGTCCACGACGGCCAACAACGTGGTGAGCTATACGGTGGTGGTCATGGTGGACAACCCCGATGGCTCGCTGCTGCCGGGTATGACCGCCACCGTGAACTTCATCACCGGCGAAGCCACCAACGTGCTCACCGTGCCCAACACGGCGCTGCGCTTCCGGCCGCCGGCCACTGCGCCCGATTCCAACGGCGCTCGGCCCGCCCCAGCGGGCCCTGGTATGGGCGCGGCGCAGGGCGCGCCCACCTCGGCATCGCCTCGCGTGAACGGCACGAGACCGGCTGGCCGACCGGCCGGCGAGCGCGTGCGCATGGGCACCGTGTACATGCAGGTTGGCGACAGTCTGGTGGCGTACCGCGTGCGCGTAGGACTCTCCGACGGCACGCGCACGGCGATCTCCGGCGAGGGGATTTCGGCCGGCATGGCGGTGGTGATTGGCACCAGCACGGGCAGCAGCGCGTCCGCTGGCGGCGCCGGTGGCGCGGCCACCAATCCGTTCCAGCAGCAGCCCCAGAGCGGCCAACGCCGCCCTGGTGGGCCCACGCCGTTCTGAGCGGAGACGCGCAGATGACCGCATCCACGGCTTCCGTTTCGCACGGCAGCGAGAGTCCGCCGCTCATCGAGATTCACGGCATCTCGAAAGTCTACCGCATGGGTACCAACGAGGTCTTCGCGCTGCGCGAAGTCGACCTGTTGGTCCGACGCGGCGAATTCATCGCCATCATGGGCACGTCGGGCTCTGGCAAGTCCACCATGATGAACATTCTCGGCTGTCTCGACACACCCACCTCGGGTTCGTATCGGCTTGACGGCGTCAAGGTTGATGGCCTGTCGCGGAACGCCTTGGCGGACCTGCGCAATGCCAAGCTGGGGTTCGTGTTCCAGGGGTTCAACCTGCTGTCGCGTACGTCGGCCCTCGACAACGTGGAACTGCCGCTGCTGTACGACCGCACGCACACGCCGCGCGACACCAAGGCGTTGGCGCGCGCGGCACTGGAGCGGGTGGGTCTCGGAGGCCGCATGGATCATCATCCGAGTGAACTGTCGGGCGGGCAGCAGCAGCGCGTGGCCATTGCGCGCGCACTGGTCACGTCGCCCACGCTCATTCTCGCCGACGAACCTACGGGCAACCTCGACTCGCGCACCACGCTCGATGTGATGTCGCTGTTCCAGGAGCTCAACGATCAGGGAATCACCATCCTGCTCGTCACGCACGAACCCGAAGTGAGCCAGTACGCCAAGCGCATTGTGGAGATGCGCGACGGTCGCATTCGCCGGGATCACCCGGTGGAGAACCACCGTCGGGCGGCCGAAGACCTGCGAGCTCACGATTCCGGCGAGGTGGCCGCATGAAGACCCGCGTTTTGCTCAGAATGTCGTGGCAGAGCATCGTGAAGAACAAGATGCGCACGCTCCTCACCATGCTCGGCATCGTGATTGGCGTAGGCGCCGTGATCATCATGGTGGCCATCGGCAATGGTGCGCAGGGGCAGATCGAAGGACAGATCGCCAACCTCGGCACCAATCTCATCGTCGTCACGCCTGGAGCCACACAAACCGGTGGGGCCAGCCAAGGCGCGCAGTCGTTCAACCGGCTCACCATCGACGACATGGAGAAGATTCAGCGCGAGGCCAGTCTGCTCGCGGCGGTCTCTCCTGTGGTGACTACGCGTACACAGGTGGTGACTCCGGGCGGTAACTGGCGCACCGAAGTGAATGGCGTGGCCCCCGGGTTCTTCCAGATTCGCAACTGGCAGGTTGAAAGCGGCGCCGTCTTCACCGAAGACGATGTGCGCGCCAAACGCACCGTGGTGCTGCTCGGCAAAACTGTGGCGAACGGCCTGTTCCCGAATGGCGACGCCGTGGGACAGCGTATACGCCTCGGACGCACGCCGGTAACCGTGATTGGGGTGCTGGCTGCCAAGGGCCAGGCCGCCAGCGGGGTAGACCAGGACGATGTAGTGGTACTGCCGTACACCACGGCGCAGTCACGCATCAGCAACTTCTACTTCGTTGGGCAAATTCTCGCCATGACCTCGTCGCCTCGGGACATTCCGGCGGCCATGGAAGAGATCCGCGGCATCATGCGCGAGTCACACAGCGTTGGCGGCGGCACCGACGATTTCACCGTGCGCGACCAAACGGTATTGGCCACGGCGGCTACGAGTACAACGAGCGTAATGACAGCGCTGCTGGCTGCCATTGCCTCGATCTCGCTGGTCGTGGGCGGCATCGGCATCATGAACATCATGCTGGTGTCGGTTACCGAACGCACACGGGAGATCGGCATTCGCATGGCCATCGGCGCGCGTGGCTCCGACGTGCTCACACAATTCCTCGTGGAGAGCGTGGTGCTGAGTCTCATGGGCGGCATCATCGGACTGCTTGTGGGTATTGGCGGCTCCATGATCGTGGGACGCATTACCGGGTGGCAGACGGCCACCTCATTGTCCTCGATCGTGATTGCTACCGGATTCTCGGCGGCGGTTGGTGTGTTTTTCGGCTACTACCCGGCGCGCAAGGCTGCGGCGCTCGATCCCATACAGGCGCTGCGCTATGAGTAAGCGCGCGCACGGAGTTCACATGATTTCGCATGGTATCGCACGCCTATTGCACCGCACGCTCGTGCAGGCCAGCCTGCTGGCACTGATGGCCACACCGGTGATGGCGCAGGCGCCGCGTGGGGCTGTCGACACCACGGCGGTGCCGGTCACCTTCGACGACGCCGTGCGCTTGGCGCTGCGGCAGAGCGTGACGGTGCGACAGGCAACCAACAGTTCGGCGGCCAGCGAAGCCACGCTGCGGCAGCGGAGCCTCGCCCTGCTACCGAACCTGTCGCTCAGCACCAACACCACCGAGAGCTACGGCTTCACGTTCAACCAGAACGAAGGACGCATTGTCGATCGCGCCACCACGAACTTTACGGTAGGCGCCACGTCTGGTGTCACGCTGTACGATGGCGGCCGCAACCGCGCCAACATTCGTGAGGCGCGACTCTCGAATTCGGCCAACGATGCCGATCTGACACGCGCGCGGCAAACTGCCGTGTTCACGGTGGCTGCGCAGTACCTCACCTTGGTGCAGGCCATTGAGCAACTGCGCGTGCAGCGGGACAACCTGAGCGCGCAGCGTTCACAAGACAGCGTGATTCAGCGGCTGGTGCGCGCTGGCGCACGTCCGATCTCCGATCAGTACCAGCAGCAGGCGACCGTAGCCAGCGCCCAGTTTGCCGTGGTGTCGGCCGAGCGTAACGCCGAGGCGGCCAGTGTTTCGCTCATACAGACGCTGCAACTCGATCCGCGTGGCCGCTACCGTTTTGTGCCGCCCGCGATGACCGATTCGGTGCGCGTAGTGCGTTTCAATCTCGACAGTCTGCTCGGCAAGGCGCTCGGCAGCCGCGCCGATCTCGACGCGCTCGAAACGCGGGTTGAGGCGAGCAAGCAAAGCATTGCCAGCGCGTCGGGGGCGCGCCTGCCATCCCTCTCCATGAATTTGGGATACAACACGGCGTTCAACTCGGCGAGCACGCTGGCCTTCAGCGACCAGCTGTCGCAGCGTCGGAACGGGTCGCTTGGCGTGTCGATCAGCATGCCGCTGTTCGATCGAGGGGCAGCCGGCGTGGCAACCCAGCAGGCGCGTATTGCCGCCGACAATGCCCGCATCCAGCTGGCCGACCGCGAGCAAACGGTTGCCAGTGAAGTGCGGCGGGCCTATCTGGATCACGCCGCCGCGGTGCAGCAACTCGAGGCGGCCCAGGCGCAGCTGCGTGCGTCCGAACTCGCTGCCAGCACCACCGAGCGCCGCTATCAGGTGGGGGCTGGCACGTTACTGGAGGTGACTACCGCGCGGGCGCAATTGGTACAGGCCGCCAGTGCCGTTGTCACGGCCCGCTTCACGCTGGCATTCCAGCAGTCACTCATGGCCTACTACGTGGGCGATCTCATCCCAGAGCAGGTGACACTGCAGTAGCCGGAGGCACGGGGCAAGGCGGTAGATTGCAGCATGCCCCGTACTCTTCTGGCTCTCCTCTGCGCCGCAGCCCTCGGCGCTTGTCGGCCCGCGCTTCGCACAACGTCACCGGCTGCCGCCCCATCGCCGCCACTGCGTGTCATGACGTTCAACCTGCGCTTCGATAATCCCGGCGACGGCGTGAACGCGTGGCCGAACCGGAAAGACTGGGTGGCGTCGCTCATTCGATGGCACGGGGCCGACGTGATTGGAGTGCAGGAAGCGCTCCTGCACCAGCTCACCGATCTCGACAGCCGCCTACCAGGCTTCGCCCGCGTGGGCGTTGGGCGCACCGATGGCCGGACAAAGGGCGAGTACAGCGCCATTCTGTATCGCACCGATCGTGTCGCGCTGCGCGACAGTGGAACGTTCTGGCTGTCGCCCACGCCAGACGTTGCCGGCAGCAAGGGCTGGGACACGGCCATCGAGCGAATCGCCACGTGGGCCCGCTTCGCCGACAAACACACGGGATGCGAATGGCTGCAGCTCAACACGCACTATGACCATATCGGTGAAGTGGCGCGCCAGGAGAGTTCACGTCTCATTCGAAGGCGGCTCGCCGCACTGGCCAACGGCCTGCCGATCGTGATGACCGGCGATCTCAACACGGAACCCACGAACGCGCCGTATCGCATTCTCACCACGGAATCGATCGATGGGGCCACGCCGCCCTTACGAGATGCGTTCGTGGTGAGTCGCGCAGGTCACTACGGCCCCACGTCAAGCTGGAACGCGTTCAAAGCCATAGAGCCGAACCGTCGCATCGACTACGTGCTCATATCGGCACCGGTCGTGGTGGAACAGCACGCCATTCTGCCGGATATGTGGGAGAATCGGTTTCCTTCAGACCATCTCCCAGTGATGGCGGTGGTTAGCGGACTCTGTCGCTAACCACCGCCCGCATGCTTCTCCGGGTTACCGAATGGGTCGCGCGTCGAGCACGTGTACGCGGCCAGTGAGTTCAAGCGTGGTGCGCTGTAGCTGCTCGGAGCTGCCACCCACCATGATGCTGAACGTGCCTGGCTCCACCACCTCGCGATACTGCAGGTCGTAGAAAGCCAGCAACTCGGGTGTCAGACGAAAGGTTACTGTGCGCTGTTCGCCGGGAGCCAGTGAAACACGGGTAAACCCCTTGAGCTCCTTCACCGGCCGCGTCACTGAGCCGGCGTCGTCGCGCACATACAGCTGAACAACCTCCTCTCCAGTTCGGGACCCGCTGTTGGTCACGGTGACGGATACATCGACGCTTTCGTGCGTACCGGCCTTCGCCCGGGAGAGGATCGGCGCTGAATAGCTGAACGTGGTGTAGCTGAGGCCATGGCCAAACGGGTAGAGCGGCGTGAACGGCACGTCGATGTACTGCGATGTGTAGCGCTCCTTCGCATCCGACGGGCGACCCGTGTTCTTGTGGTTGTAGTAGATGGGGATCTGCCCGACAGTGCGCGGGAAGGTCACCGGTAGCTTGCCCGAAGGGTTCACGCTTCCGAAGAGCACATCGGCTACGGCATTACCGTGTTCCACACCCAGGTACCACGTCTCGAGAATGGCCGGCACGTTGCTGGCCATCCATGGCACGCTGAGCGGACGTCCATTCATCAGAACTGCGACCGTGGGTTTGCCTACGGCGTAAATGCGCTCCACCAACTGCTGCTGTACGCCAGGCAAGTCCAGCGACGAGCGATTGCGCGCCTCCGCGCTCATGTCCTGATGCTCACCAACCACGAGCACGACCACATCAGCCTCACGGGCAACCCGCACCGCTTCGGCGAATCCCGTCGTATCGCGCTCCTCCACCGGTGCGCCAGCGGCATACAGCACGCGACCGTTGCTACCCACCGCATTACGAATGCCGGCGAGCACGGTGACGGCGTCTTCAGCGCGACCCGCCGCCGCCCATCCGCCCAGCGACGAGCGTGCGTCGCTGGCGAGCGCACCGATGACCGCGATCGTCTTGCCCGCCGCCGTCAGTGGCAAGGTGTTGCGTTCATTGCGCAGCAACACAATTGACTGCTGCGCCGCAGTACGGGCCAACGACCGGCTTTCCGCAGTGAGCGTAAGCGCCTGTTCGCGAGCCGTGCTGCTGCCCTTGTACGGATCGGTGAACAGTCCCAGTTCGTATTTCGTGCGCAACACGCGACGCACGGCGCTGTCCACAACCGCCACCGGCAGCCGCCCCGCCCGTACCTCGCGCGCCACGTCCTTATAGAAGATGTTGCTCACCATGTCCACATCGACCCCGGCATCGAGCGCCAGCCGCCCAACAGCCGCACTGTCCGCCGATAGGCCGTGCTGCAGCAGTTCCATGACACCCGTATAGTCACTCACCAGGATGCCATCCCAGCGCCAGCGATCGCGCAGCACACCATCGATGAGACGTTTGTTGGCGTGCATGGGGACGCCATCAATCTCGTTGAACGCCGCCATGATGGATCGCGCACCAGCCTTCACCGCCGCCTCGAACGGCGGCAGGTACATCTCGTGCAGCGTACGGAGGGGAATGTCGGTCGTGTTGTAGTCCCGACCACCCTCAGCGGCGCCGTACCCGACGAAATGCTTGGCCGTGGCCATGAGTGACAGAGAGTCGCGCAGGGATCGCCCCTGAAAGCCGCGCACCTTGGCCGCCGCGATGATGCTGCCGAGGAATGGGTCTTCACCCGCCCCCTCTACAATGCGCCCCCAACGCGGCTCGCGCGTAATGTCCACCATGGGCGCAAACGTCCAGTGAATTCCGGCCGCGGCACCTTCCACCGCGGCAACGCGCGCCGTGCGCTCGGCGATTTCCGGATTGAAACTGGCCGCCTCCGCGAGCGGAACGGGGAAGATGGTACGCCAGCCGTGCACGATATCGTCCGCAAAGAGCACCGGGATGCGCGTGCGGGACTGCGTGACAGCAATAGTCTGCAACTCTCGCGTCGCAGCGGCGCCTCGCACGCCCAGAAATGACCCCACGCGCCCAGCCTTGATGTCCGCTGCTCCAGCTTCACGCGTTTGCGGGCCCGTGAGCCCCCATGGCCCACGGTACTGTGTGAGCTGGCCGAGCTTTTCCTCGAGTGTCAACCGGGCGAGTACGGAATCCACGAAGCGATTCATCCGCGCATCGGTTTTGGGCAGGCCATAACCGGATGACTGGGCGCCAAGGGCCGTGGCGCCCATGGCAATGCAAAGGCCCGCCTGCATGGCAAGGCGGGCCGAGTGTCTCGTAGAGTACATGAAAATGGTGCGGTGGCAGGCCGGGAGCACCGGACTTCGGTGCTCCCGGCGAAACCGGTCAGAAGCGGTAGTTGACGCCGAACTGCGCGCGCCGCTGTGCTCCCATGCGCGTGAGATCATTCAGGACAGCGGTGGGACGGCCAAACGCCGCGTTGGGCGTGATACCGCCCTGTGCGTTGAAGTTGCCCACGTTCGTGTTGTAGCCGGTGAAGTTCCGGTAGTTGAACACGTTGAACACCTCACCCGTGAGCGACACATTCTGCCCACGCAGCGTGCGGATGCTCTTCTCGAGCCGCAGGTCGACATTGCGCGTACGCCACATATCCAGCCCGAGGAACGCATCGCCATCGGGGCGGTACCAATTCCGCCTCTTCCCTTCGGGCCAGTCGTTGCCGCTGAAGCAGTCCAGATTGCCGTGCGTGCAGTTGTTCGTGCCAGTGCCGAAGCCGTACGTGGCATTGAACGGCGTACCACTGCCCAGGTCAACAATGCCGCTGAGCTTGAAGCCCCACTTGAGCCCCACGATCCAGTTGGCCGTGATATGGTGACGCTCATCGGTGGCCTTGTCGAAGCGCACGAGACGATCGGGGGTGAGAATGTCCAGCGCGCTGAACACGTCGCCCGCGTTAACCGTTTCTTCAGCCTTGGCCAGCGTATACGACAGCTGCCAGCCCCACTTGGAGCGTTCGGTATAGCGCTTCTGCACCGAGAGGTACATGGCATCATACCAGTTGCGGCCATCGTCGTTGGACACGAAGACGTTGGAGTACTTGCGTGAGGTACTGGTGGGGAACTGGGTGCAACAGGTGCCGTTGGCGTTGCGGTTGGCGCGGAACCACGTGAAGCTGTTGAAACCGCGCACGCCGGTGTAGCTCGCCGAAACTTCGAAGTCGCCGAGATTCTGACGCACACCGCCGCTGTACTGATGGGCCTTGGGCGGACGCGTGTTGTTGTCGGTGAGGAACAGTTCCGGCACTGGGGCCGTGCCGCTGCGCAGTACTTCCTGCAGTCCTTCACGCGTGAAGTAGCGCGGATTCCAGATCGTCGTGGGCTGACCGCCGCGTGGGAGTCCATCGCTGGAGAACTGGAAGTTGTACGTCACCCACTGCAGGTTGGCCCGCTCGCCGAGCGTGTTGCCATAACGATTGCGGTCGTAGTACAGACCATAGCCACCGAACACAATCGTCTTGCCGTTGTCGAACAGGTCGTACGACGCGCCCACGCGCGGCTGAACCGCGCCGAGGAACGGTTTGCGCTGCGTGCCGTCGCTGAGGTAAGGCGACGGATCGCACAACTGCTCACGGAATGGCTGCGACCCGTTACATGCGAGCGTACCACGCCAGGCATTCACGGCGGCACGCACTGAGTCGGGGGTAACCCAGTCGTTGTTCACCATGTCCGTTTCGAAGTCCCAGCGCACGCCAAGGTTGAGTGTGAGCCGGCGATTCACCTGCCAGTCGTCCTGCGCATACAGCCCGTACTGCTGGTTGCGGGCGCCAAGATTCGGATCGCCGAAACCGGCCGACGCCGTCCAGGGGAAGGCCCAGTTGTTGGTGGCCTGGAACGTGTACTGCGGGTTGCCGTTCAGCGGGCGGATGACCTTGTAGTTCAGGAAGTCGGCGTTCGCGCCGACCTTGAACATGTGATCGCCACCGAACCCGTCGAGGGTGTACGTGAAGTCGTCGCGAATGGACAGACGTTGCTGGTCGAAGTCCTGCATGGTGCTACGTCCACCGACCTTCAGCACGCCGGAGTAGTTCACTCCAACCTTCTGCTCGAACAACGGAACGGGATGCCACCGGAACGACTGCCAGCTGGTGGTCACTTCGTTCAGCGCCGCGCCGCGCGAATACTGGTGTTTGAACAGATACGTGTTGACGTTGTTGAAGAAGTGCTCGGCATTGTCGTAGCTGTCCGTCCCACCGAAGCTGCGAATGTCGTACTCATCGCGCACGTTCACGCTGCCCTCGAAGCGGTGACGCTCACTCGGTACGTAGGTGAGCTTGGCAAAGCCGAGGTGCGAACGGAACGGTGACTCAAACGTGCCCTCGAAGGCACCCAGCGAGTCGAGCGTTGCGGCCGGCGGCCGGTTTGCGGCGCCACCGAGCAGCACCGTGTTGGCACGCGTTTGCAGATTGCCTTCGTAGGAACCGAAGAAGAACAGCTTGTCCTTGATGATAGGGCCACCAAGGCTACCGCCCACCTGGTAGCGATCGAGCCGCGGCTTGACCACGCAGCCAGCCGCGTTGATGTTCGCCAGCGAATCGCAGCGCCGCTGCTGGAAGTAGTCGCGCTCGATCGACCACTTGTTCTGGAAGTAGGTGAAGGCATCACCCGACCAGGTGTTGGTACCCGACTTGGTGGTGGCCGTGATGATGGCGCTCGTGGCGCGCTGGTATTCGGCCTTGTACTGCTGCGTGATCACGCGGAATTCCTGCACCGCGTTCTGCGGGAACGGATTGCCCTTCGACGCATCCTGCCCCACCACGCCGCCGACCAGGATGTCGCTCTTGAACGTGGCACCGTCAACGAAAACATTGATGTTGTTCGCGCTCTGCGCACCGCTGGTGATGCTGCCGCCGTCGCGGCGCACACCGGGAGCCAGCAGGGCGAGCGAGAGGAAGTTGCGCTCCGGGAGCGGGATGGAGCGGATCTGTTCCTGATCGATGTTGGTCGCGATTTCCGTGGTACGGCGATCGGCCTCGGCGCGCGACGCCTCGGCGCTCACCTGCACGGCCGTCAACTGCACGCTGCTGGTGGTGAGTTTGAAGTCAAGCGTCACACTTTCGCCGATGAGCGGGCGAATACGACGCGCCTGCGGCGCATAACCAAGCCGCTTGGCGGTGACTTCGTACTCGTCGGGCGAAAGTCCGGGAATCACGTAGAAGCCGCGTTCCGACGTGCTCGCGCTGCGGCTGATGTTGGTGGCGATCGCGCGGGCCGTGACAACGGCACCAGCTACGGGCGCGCCGTCTTCACCGCGGACCACGCCGGTGATGCGTGACGTACTGGTCTGCGCGGCCAGCGAGGCCACCGAGGCAGACAGTCCGCACACTGCGAGCAGCGCAGCCGCGGCACCCCGCACCAAAGCGGAGCGAAGCAATTTGAGGGAGATCATGTCGTGAGGGAGTGTGTGGTACGACGGTCGAATTCCGACCTCCTCGTAGATGCCGAGATGCACCAATAGTTGTCAAGCAAAGCAAATCAGACACAGCCATACGGATACGGTCCCGCTTGACGGCGCCCGGTCCCTTGCCGAGGGTGTGAGCATGTGGCTTTCACGTTTCCCCCGCCGGGCACTGGTCGGCGCCGCCTTGGCGGTGATGACTGGTGTGATCTGCTCTGCCTGTCACGCCTCACGAACTGCCGGCCCCACCAAGTTCAAGCCGTCGCCGCGGCAGACGGCACTGCTCGATACCATCGGCGAGCGCACGTTCCGCTGGTTCTGGGACACCACCGACCCGCGCACCGGCCTCACCCCCGACCGCTGGCCACGCCGCACCTTTTCGTCGGTCGCTTCAATCGGGTTCGCGCTCACGGCGTATCCCATCGGGGCCGAGCGGGGATGGATTTCGCGGGCACAGGCGGCCGATCGCACGCTCGCAACGCTGCGCTTTCTTTGGCAGTTGCCGCAGGGAGCCACACCGCGCGGTGTCGCCGGCCACAAGGGGTTCTACTACCATTTCCTCGAATACGAGACCGGGCACCGGTACCGAGACGTGGAGCTCTCCACCATCGACACCGGTCTTCTGCTTGGCGGCGCACTCTTCAGTCAATCGTACTTTTCCGGTGCCTCGGCCACGGAACGGGCCATCCGCGAGGTAGCCGACTCCCTGTACCGCCGCGTCGAGTGGCCGTGGTTCATCCAGCGCCCGGGCACGTTGTCCATGGGGTGGCGCCCCGAACGAGGCTTCATCCGCTCTGATTGGACCGGCTACAACGAGGCCATGCTGCTCATCGTGTTGGGGCTCGGTTCGCCCACGCACCCGCTCGACGACGGCGCCTGGGACGCGTGGACCAACACCTACGCCTGGAACACCCTCGAAGGGCAGTCGCATCTCGATTTCGCCCCCTTGTTTGGCCACCAGTACTCGCACGCCTGGATCGATTTTCGCGGCATTCAGGACGCGTATATGCGACAGCGAGGGACAGACTATTTCGAGAACTCTCGACGGGCCGTACTGGCACAGCGTGCCTACGCCATTCGCAATCCCATGGGCTGGCGCGGATACGGCGCCGATATCTGGGGACTTACGGCCAGCGATGGGCCGTTCGACGGCGAAATGGTCATCGACGGACAGACGCGTCGGTTCCACTCGTATTGGGCGCGCGGCATTTCCACCAAAGAGCAGAACGACGACGGCACGATTGCGCCAACGGCAGCGGTGGCCAGTATCGCGTTCACGCCCGAGTTGTCCGTGCGCGCCGCCGTGGCGATGCGCGAGCAGTTCGGAGGACTCGCGTGGGGGCAGTACGGGTTCCTGGATGCATTCAATCCCACGCTACGCGAGGGCTCACCACCTCTCACGCACGGCACAATCGTGCCCGGTCAAGGGTGGGTCGACGGCGATTATCTTGGCATCGATCAGGGCCCCATCCTGCTGATGCTCGAGAACTGGCGCACCGAGCTCGTTTGGAAGACGATGCGCACCAACCCGTACATCGTGCGTGGACTGCGTCGGGCCGGGTTCAGCGGCGGATGGCTGGGGCAAGCAGCTTCACCCTGAGCGGTTCAATAGGTGTCAACAGCTCACCAGCAGCCTTTCTTGCCCATGAAAGTGCCAGCTGTCTCTTATCTCCGGAACAGCCGCCAATCGCAGCGCCGGACAGCGTGTAAACAGGACCTTGAGGGCCAGCTGCAGTTCAAGGCGCGCCAACGGCGCCCCCACGCAATAGTGAATGCCGGCCCCAAAGCTGGTATGCGGCGCCGTTGGTCTCGACGGCAGGAACGCATCGGGGCGCTCGACCACGCGCGCATCGCGTCCGGTCGCCCCGAGTATGAGCGCCATCTGTTCCCCTTGCCGTAGCTCGACCCCGTACAGTTCCAGGGCTTCCAGCGCGTAACGCTTGAAGAGGTGTAGCGGCGGGGCATAGCGCAACGATTCTTCCACCACGCGCGCCAGTGCCGCGTCATCGTGTACCAGCGCAGCCATGTCGACCTCCTCGCGCAGCAACGTATGCACGGCGTTGCCCAGCGCGTGCACCGTGGCTTCGTGACCGGCGTTGAGCAGCAGAATGGCCGTGCTCACAAGTTCCGCCTCCGAGAGTCGATCTCCTGCCTCCTCCGCAGCAATGAGCACCGAAAGCAGATCATCACCCGGCGAGGTGCGGCGCTGAGCCACCAGGTCACGTACGAATGCGGCGAAAGCGCCAGCGGCATCGTTTGCACGCTCCTCCACAGCTCGATCGCGCCCAACCCCGTACATGGCCACCATGTCGTGCGACCACGCCAGCAATTGCGGCGCCATGTGCTCCGGCACCCCAAGCATACGCGCGATGATGCGCACCGGGATGGGTGTAGCGTAGGCCTCGATCAGGTCGAAGGGGCCGGGCGGGAAACCATCGATGAGTGCGTGTGCCATGCTTTCGATTGCCGGCCGGAGTGACTCCACCCGACGCGACACGAACGCCTTGCTTACCAACGCCCGCAACCGCGTGTGCACCGGCGGCTCACGCTCGAGGATGGAGTGCGCATCGATGGCATCGAAATCGCGCGTGTGCGACAGCGGCTCCAGCCATCCCAGCGCTTCGCGTGTGGTGACATGCAGCACCTCGCGACCAAACCGTTTGTCTCGCAGTACCCTATTCACTTCGTCGTAACCAAACACGCACCAGAGGCCGAGCTGCTCCCAGTACGCCACGGGAGTCTGCGCGAGAATGGTCTCATAGGCCGCGAAGGGCCGACGATAGAAGGCGGGATCACGGGGATCGAGTGAGAGGCGACGCGATACCGGATCGAGCGTCAGCGTAAGAGTCATTCAGAGCCCTCCGAAGCAGAGATAGCGCGTCTCGAGATAGGCCTCGAGCCCATACCTGGAGCCTTCGCGCTCCAACCCGGACTGCTTCATGCCGCCGAACGGCGCCAGCTCGGTGGAGATAAGCCCCTCATTGATGCCCACCATGCCGAATTCGAGAGCCTCAGCCACGCGCCAGCAGCGGCCCACGTCACGACTGTAGAAATAGGCCGCAAGACCATACTCGGTATCATTGGCCATGGACACCGCTTCGTCTTCGGTATCGAAGACGAACACCGGCGCCACGGGCCCGAATACCTCTTCGCACGCAATGCGCATGTTCGACGTCGCACCAGTAATTACCGTAGCGTCGTAGAACAGCCCGCGGCGATGGGTGCCCCCGAGCTGGACTTGAGCACCCTTCGCAACGGCGTCTTTGACGAAGGCCTGCACCTTGTCGAGCGCCCGCTCACTCACAAGCGGCCCGACCTGTGCCTCGGGGTCGAGCGAGTCGCCCGTGCGGAGCGCTGCCACGGCCTCGACAAAGCGGGCGACGAACCGATCGTGAATGCTGCGCTGCACCAGGATGCGGTTCACACACACACACGTCTGCCCGTTGTGTCGATACTTGGCCTGCACCGCCCCCCTGACCGCGGCATCGACATCGGCATCATCGAATACGATGAACGGCGCATTCCCACCAAGCTCGAGTGACAGCTTCTTGAGGGTGGGAGCGCATTGCGCCATGAGTTGCCGACCAACCGCCGTAGAACCGGTGAACGACAGCTTTCGCACCAGCGGATGCGCGCACAGTTCGGCCCCGACCTCGGCGCTCTGCGTGGTCGTGATCGTGTTATAGACGCCGGCAGGGAATCCCGCGGCATCGGCGAGTGTCGCCAGGGCGAGTGCTGTCAGCGGCGTTTCCGCAGCCGGCTTGATCACCACGGGGCATCCCGCCGCCAGCGCCGGTGCCACTTTCCGCGTGATCATCGCCAACGGGAAGTTCCACGGCGTAATGGCGGCCACCACGCCAACCCCTTGCTTGATCACGACCAGCCGGCGGTCACGCGTATGCGCCGGGATGACGTCGCCATACGCGCGCTTTCCCTCTTCGGCGAACCACTCCACGAACGACGCGCCATACCCCACTTCGCCGAGGCTCTCGGAAATCACCTTGCCGCTTTCCTGCGACATGATCCGGGCAAGCTCGTCGCGATGCGTGACGATGAGCTCGAACCAGCGGCGCAGGACAGCTGCACGCTCCTTGGCTGTCAGCGCCCGCCACGCCGGCCACGCAGCATGCGCGGCTTCGATAGCCACACGCGTCTCGTCCGTCGTCAAGTCAGGCACCACGCCGATCTGTTCACCCGTGGCTGGACTGTGCACCGCGAATGTGCGTCCGCTGGACTCGTGGCACCACGTGCCGTTCACGTAGGCCTGCGTGCGAACGAGGAGCGGAATCATGTGCATAGGGGCAGATCCCAAAGTACGATCACCAGCGGATTACCTGCCGGATGGCATTACCAGCAGCCAACCGCTCGAAGCCCGTATTGATGTCGGAAAGGGGCAGTTCGTGCGTGAGCAGGCGATCAATTGGCAAACGACCGGATTGATAGAGAGCGACGTACGCGGGAATATCACGCGCGGGAACGCATCCGCCGAGGTAGCTGCCCTGCAATGAGCGCTCCTCCGCGACGAGCTGAACCGGCGACAGTGCAAGCTGTGAACTGGCGGGAGGTAAACCGGCTGTCACGGTTCGGCCGCCGCGGCGTGTGGCGCGATAAGTGAACTCGAGTGCCTCAACAACACCGGCGCACTCCAAGCCGATATCAGCGCCCCCGTGCGTCGCGTCCCGCACATGTTCGATGGCCTGCGCGTCGCGCACGTTGATCACATGCTGTGCGCCGAGCGCACGGGCCTGCTCGAGCTTGGCATCGCTGACATCGGCGGCCACGACCGTGCTGGCACCACCCGCCAGCGCGCCGAGCACCGCGGCAAAGCCGATTCCGCCAAGCCCGGTAACCAGCACCGACTCACCAAGCCGGAGGCGCCCTGTGTTCGCTATGGCGCCGACACCGGTCATCACGGCACAACCGAACAGGGCGGCCACCGCGGCCGGCACCGAACTGTCAATGCGGATAACCGACCGACGGGACACCACCGCGTGGTCGGCAAACGCCGACACCCCGAGATGGTGATGCACCATGGCGCCCGATTCGTCCCGCAATCGACTTCCGCCGTCAATCAGGACGCCGGCGCCGTTGGCGGCCGCGCCAGGTTCGCAGAGCGCGGGACGGCCCGTCTGACACGGCAGGCAGTGGCCGCATGAGGGGACAAAGGCAAAGACCACTTGATCGCCAACAGCGAGATCGTGGACCTCCTCCCCGAGTTCCACCACAACGCCCGCCGCTTCGTGCCCGAGCAGCATGGGCAGCGGCCGCGGACGATTGCCATCGATAACCGACAGGTCGGAATGGCATAGGCCGGCAGCCGCGATGCGCACCCGCACTTCGTGCGCCTGCGGCGGATCGAGGTACAACGACTCGACAGTGAGCGGCGCACTGTGCGGATAGGGCCGTGGCGATGCCGTATGGCGCAGCACGGCGCCGGAGATCTGCTGACGACTCACAAGGGCTGGGAAGAGGAAGACCGCTGTCCAATTTGCACTGGAATCCTCCGTCTGTCGCGGATGGAGGTACCGCGATTGATATCGTGCGCCTCAAACCAGGAATTGCAAGGGATTCGCGAACACGTCCAACGGCATTACGATGAGAGAATGTCCACGTCAGCCATCCTGCTTCCGCTTGACACGCTTGGGCGCCACCGCCTCAAGGTGGCGTTCGTGGGTACCCACGGTGTGGGCAAGACCACGTTGTGCTTCGATCTTGCCGCGCAACTCAAACGGCTGGACCTCGGCGTGGATATCGTGAAGGAAGTGGCTCGACGCTGCCCGCTTCCCATCAACGAGGAGACCACCCTCGACGCGCAGGCATGGATTCTTCACACGCAGATCGCCGAGGAAATTGAAGCCTCGTCGCAATACGAAGTGGTCGTTTGCGACCGGTCGGTACTCGACAACTACGCGTACCTCGTGGCACGTAGCGGCAAGCAACCGCAGCTCGAGCCACTGGTTCGGCAGTGGGTGCAGGGCTACCAGGCGCTATTCAAGGTTCCGGTGACCGGCCTGCCGGCCTTCGACGGCAAGCGTGCCGTAAGCCCCACCTTCCAGCAGCAGATCGATCAGATCATTGACGAGTTGGTGCAGCAGTTCGGCGTGGCCGTGCACCATCTTGACCCTCAGGATCGCGCCGGATGGACCGTGGCGGCATTACAGTATCTCGGCCTGCCCACACAACCGCCGCAGATCGATCTGTTCTCCTCGCGCGAGTAGCCGGCGCTCGTGCACTCAGCGCGAGTGCCGATACATCATCTCCACCAATTCGTCGTACATCGCCTCGGCCTCGGCGGGGCCTGATTTTATGGCGGCCGACGCGCAGTGCTTGAGATGATTGCGCATGAGTTCACGCCCCACCGACCGAAGTGCCTCATGCACGCTGGCAATCTGCGTGAGGATGTCGGCGCAGTAGCGGTCGTCGTCGACCATTTTCTGAAGGCCGCGCACCTGCCCTTCAATACGGCGCAGGCGCTTGCGGTTACGCTCCTTCACGGCAGCATCCACGGCAACGGCCTTGCGAGGTTCGAGACCCGTGCCGTCATCGGGCAGCGCGCACCCGCAGCCTACCGCCACCTCTTTGTCAGGCGCGGCAGACGAGGCGTTCGTGGCGTGCAGGGCGGCGCGCTTCTTGACTGGAGTGGGCATCTGCGTGATGTGTGAATGGGGAGATGGAACCGTCAGTCGAAGCGCGCGCGTCGCAGGCGCAAGGAGTTGGCAACCACACTCACCGAGCTGAAGGCCATGGCCGCGCTGGCGAGGATGGGGCTCAGCTGCACGCCGAACGCGGGATACAACGCACCGGCCGCGATGGGGATGCCAACTACGTTGTAGATGAAGGCCCAGAAGAGATTCTGTTTCATGGTGCGCATGGTGCGTCGCGACAGCGCGATGGCTCGCACGACTCCCAGCAAGTCGCCACGCATGAGCACCACATCGCCGGCTTCGACCGCCACATCGGTGCCGCTGCCAATGGCCATGCCGACATCGGCCTGCGCCAAGGCCGGTGCATCGTTGATGCCGTCACCCACCATGGCAACCACCGCCCCTTCACCCTGAAGACGCTGGATTTCAGCCACTTTGCCGTCGGGGAGCACGCCAGCCACGACCCGATCAACACCGGCATCACGTGCAATGGCCTGTGCGGTGCGCTCGTTGTCACCGGTGAGCATGACCACTCGTAGCCCCATCGCGTGCAGCTGCCGGATGGCGTCGCGGGAGCTTTCACGAATGGGGTCAGCCACGGCAATGAGTCCCGCCAGAACGCCATCGACCGCGACGAACATGGGGGTACGCCCAGAAGAAGCCAACGACGACGCGGCATTCTCGAGCGGCGCCACTGACACCCCCCAATCGTTCAGCAACGCGGCGTTACCCACCACCAGTGCGCGCGCCGACACCACCCCATGCGCGCCGCGTCCGGTCACCGACTGGAAGACTTCAGGCGCTTCGAGCGAAAGACCGCGCGCGGAAGCCGCCCGCACGATGGCATCGGCCAGCGGGTGCTCGCTTGACTGCTCGAGCGAGCCGACCAACTGCAGTAACTCGGCCTCGCTCATCACGCCGCCCGCGACCAACGCAATATCCGTGACCGTCGGCTTCCCCTCCGTGACGGTGCCCGTTTTGTCCAGCACCACGGTGGTGATGTCACCGGCGCGCTGCAGCGCCTCTCCGCCCTTGATGAGCACGCCCAGTTCGGCGCCCTTGCCGCTCGCCACCATGACCGCTGTGGGGACAGCGAGTCCCATGGCACACGGGCACGCAATGATGAGCACCGCCACGGACGCGGCGAAGGCTCGCACAAGCGGCGCTTCGTCTACGGCGACATACCACACGCCGAAGGTCACGAGCGCCAGCAGCATGACAACTGGGACAAAGACGGCGCTGATCTGATCGGCGAGTCGCTGAATAGGCGCGCGACTGCCCTGCGCATCGCGCATGAGCTGTACGATCTGCGCGAGGACGCTGTTGGCGCCCAACGTGGTGGCGCGATACCGAAAGGCGCCGGTGCGATTCATGGTGCCACCGATGACCCGGTCGCCCGGGCGCTTCCCCACAGGCAGTGATTCGCCAGTGAGCATGCTTTCGTCGACAGCGCTTTCCCCGTGCACCACTTCACCGTCGGTGGGAACACGCTCGCCCGGCCGCACGATGATGATTTCGTCGGGCTCCACGGTATCGACGGGCGCATCCACTTCCTGCTCAAAGCGTACGACCCGCGCCGTCTTTGGTTGCAGGTCCACGAGAGAGCGCAGCGCCGCCGAGGTGCGCATCTTGGCGCGCGCCTCGAACATGTTGCCCGTGAGGATGAGCGCGATGATGATGATCACCGCCTCGAAGTACACATCGGGCATCACGCCACGCGACGTGAAAAAGCCGGGCGCGACGGTGGCAACGAGCGAATAGGCGAAGGCCGCGAGCGTGCCGACGCTCACCAGCGTGTTCATGTCGGCGGTTCGGTGGCGCAGCGCGGCCCACGCCCTGGTATAGAAGTGGCGCCCGCCCCACAACATCACGGCCAGCGTCGCGACCAAGAGCGTAATGGTGAGCGAGCGAGGCGACACGGTATACAGCAACGGCATGACGGCGCGCAGTGACGGATCGAGCGCCGTCATGGCCCACCGCATGAATGGATCGGCCACCACGCCATGCGCATGCCCTTCGACCATGTTGCTCATGAGCGGCATGCTCACGATCATGGCCAGCGCACCAACGCCGCCGCTCACCAGCGCCTTCGTGCGAAGGTCGTGGTACTCGGCCGCCTGCGCCCGATCCCGTGCTGCCTGTTCTTCGAACGCGGTTTCGTGCGCATCGGCAATCGCGGCGCCGTAGCCGGTATCGCGAATGATCTCGACGAGCTGCTCTGCCGACGTAGCGCCCGGATTGAAGGTGACCGTGGCGCTCTTCATCATGAGATTCACGGCCGCTTCGTCGACACCCGGGGCCCTCTGCAGCATGCGCTGCACGCGCGAGGAACACGCGGCACACGTCATACCCGTAACCGGGATGCGAACGGTTTCGCGTGGCTCCGCTACCGGGGCAGTCATGCGTTGGCCTCGAGGCTGGGATACGCTCGCAATACGCGACTGATTGTCAGCGCGTATTCAGCACTTGATAGCCTGCATCGTCGATGACCTTGGCAATGACGTCGGCCGTGGTGGCACTTTCGTCGAACGCCACCGTGGCCGAGCCGATGGCCACCGCTTCGACGGTCACGCCGGGCGCCTGCTGCAAGGCCTTGTCGACCGCTTTCACACAATGCCCGCAGGACATGCCGGAAATTTCGAATGTCGCCTTCTGCATGATACGACTCCTGATAGGGTGAGGGGGTATACTACCATATACCCCCCTCGCGTATCAAGGTGCCGAGGCCAACCGCACGGCGGTTCCCCACGGGTCACGCACCAGACTGCCGTCGCGTGTGAAGCCAGCGGCGGCAACCGAGTCGAGAGCCGCCTCGGCATCCGGTGTGACGATGGTCCACTCCAGCAACTGCGCGTCGCGCTCGGTGGGGCTGGCGGCGCCCTGTGCCCAGGTATTGGTGCCGAGGTGATGGTGATAGCCGCCGGCGGCGAGGAAGAGGGCGCCGGGATACCGCCACACCATGCGATCGAATCCGAGCGCCGTGCTGTAGAAGTCCGACGCGCGGTTGATGTCGCCCACGTGGAGGTGCACGTGTCCCATGACGGTACCCGACGGCATACCCGACCACGGTTCACCCCCAGCCGACGCCACCACGGCCGGAAAGTCGAGGGGGTCGGTGGCCATCATGAGTTCTGCGCCCACCCGATTCCATTCCTGGCGCGGCCGATCGCGATAGACCTCGATGCCAAGCCCGTCGGGGTCCTTCAGGTAGAGCGCCTCGCTGACCAGATGATCGCTGGCGCCGGCGCGAGCGCCGATATCGCTGAGGTGCTGCACGAACCGCCCCAGCGACGCACGATCGGGGAGCAGGACGGCGTAGTGGTACAGCCCCAGCCGGGAGCCGGGACGTACCGGTGTCGTTCCCGGGCGGTGCTCGAGCACCACCAAGGGTTCGCCAGCTCCCGCAACCCCGAGCGACACCACATCGCCCTGTCGATCGTGCTCGACGAGACCGAGCACCTGCTGGTACCACGCAACCGAGCGATCGAGATTGCTGACCTGCAGTTTCACAGGACCGAGCCGCAGCGCCGGATGCAATCGGTGCGCGGGTGGCGCTTCTCCGTACGTGCCGGGAAGCGCAGGCTGCGCCACCGGGGCACGGCCGAAGATGTCGTGACTGGATCCGCTCATGGATTCAATATGTCCGTTTAGCCAACCATTAGCAAGGCAAGTATTTACATGGGCCAGCACGCATTAGGACTTGATGAAAAGCACTATTTGCAGGACACTCGCGGCGCCCCTCGTCGCATTATCCTCTGGAAGGCGTGCATGGTCGTTCACGCGAACCCGGGGGGAGCATGCGTATCACGCGCTCGTTCAGCCGTCGCCGCACCGTCGTACTCGAAGCCCTGATTGGCGCTTCGCTGGTTGCCAGTCTGTCGGGGTGCGCCCGTCCGCGGCAGGTCACTGCGGCAGCGACGCCAGCCCCGGTTTCGCGCGCCGACTCCACTCGCGGTGACGCCACGCGCGCGGCCGGCACCATGGAGTCCGCGAACAGCATTGATGAGTCGGTGTTCGGCCAGCAGCCGGTAAGTCGAGTGGAAGAGCTGTTCATCGGCCGCTTCCCCGGTGTGCAGGTGTTCAACGTGAACGGGCAAGTCCAGCTGCGTATTCGCGGCGCCTCGTCGCTCAACGCAAACACTGAGCCACTCATCCTCGTGGATGGCCAGCAAATGACCCCGGGCTCCGGTGGGCTCATTGGCCTCAATCCGCGGGATATCCGCAAGATCGAAGTGCTCAAGGATGCCGTTTCCATGGCGGAGTTCGGTGTGCGCGGCAGCAACGGCGTCATCAAGATCACCACCAAGCGACTCGACTGACGCGGAGCTCACGCATTACGACCCATCGGGCAATTCTCACCTGACTGGGTACTGGTTACGTTCCGCCCATGACTCGCTGGTCCATGCGTCTTCGCCGCGCCGCCGGGGTACTCCTCGCCGTGCATCTCCTGCAGATCGTTCTGCTGGCGGCGAACAGCATCTGTGAGTCACCCGCGTTGACGGCGTTGGCGCCGGCGGCGGCCGACGTCGCAGCAGCACCTGATGCAGCCAGCCACGCGGCGCATGCGCACCACGTCGTATCCGGTGACGCTCAAACCACCGGGGCGCCTGTCGCCGATTCCACCGACGGGAGCACCCAGGCGCCGCATCATGCGCCCACACCGGGCGCAACGTGCCCCATGGCCATGGCCTGCAGTGTCACAGCCGTTGTGGCACAGGTGCCCGAGGTTGCCAGCACCATTGTTGACGTGCCCACGATTCGTGTGTGGCACGTGGTGGCCACGCCGCGCACCGTGCACGGCGCGCCCGAACCGCCGCCGCCGCGAGCCTGAGTTGGTCCGCACGCCAGCCCTGTCGGCTTGAGCGTGCCCTTCGCTGCGCGCATTCCGCGACGCACGCACTTCCAACTCCACACCTCCATACATGCTCGCGCCTTTCTTGCGCGTGGCGACCGTGCTTGTCGTGCTCGGTCACGCCACCGCGTCGTTTGCTTCCGCGCAAACGGACTATTTCAACACCGACGCCGGTCGACCCATTCGCACCGAAGACGCGTACGCGATCGAGCGGCGCGCCATCGAACTGCAGGTAGCCCCCCTGCGCCTCGAGCGGGAGCGCTCGGGGAACTACAAGTGGGGCGTCGAACCGGAAATCGCACTCGGCCTCTTCGCGCGCACACAGGTGGAGATCGGCTTTCCCATGATTCACGCCGAGGGCCCCCGCGGTACCCGTACCACGGCGCTCGCCGGCATCGAGATGTCGGCGCTCTACAACCTCAACGCCGAGACGCGCCTCCCCGCGCTGGCTATTGCCGCGGATGTCGTGGTTCCGGCGGGGCCACTGGGACCGAGCACCAGCATCCCGACCATCAAGGGCATCGCGACCAAGACGTTTCCCTGGGCGCGCTTTCACCTGAATGGGCAATTCACCTTCGCTGACGAAGCCACCACCGGTGGTGCCTCGGGCGTCGTGCCCCCTGCCAACGCCGAGTTCTCGCGCTGGATGGCCGGTATTGCCATCGACAAAACGCTGCCGCTCAAGTCCATGCTGTTCACGGCGGAGCTGGTGACGAGCGAGCCGTTCCAGGCTGGCGCGGAACAGCGTCTCGACGTGGCGGGTGGCTCGCGCATTCAGCTCAGCCCTCGCGTGGCCTTCGATGTGGGCGGCGGCTATCGCCTCAAGGGTGACGAGCAGGGTTGGTACCTCACAACCGGCGCCGCCGTGGCGATCGGTTTCCCCTGGGCACCGCGCCGCTGAACGGAGCACACATAAATGCATACGATCATCAAGCGATTCGCTGCCGTCGCGCTCGGCGTGTTCGGAGCCTCCACGCTGCAGCCGTCGCCAGCACAGGCGCAGTGGAGCACCACCTACGAGCAGTTCTATCTGCAGGCGCCGCACAACTGGCAGTTCCGCACCAACTACCAACACGCCGACCGGCTCTTCAACGCGTTCGATTACGGGCACGCCATTCTGTACGAAACGCTGTGGCGCTTCCCGGACGCGCCGGCCTCGCGCCTCGAGGTGGATCGCTACAACGATCTCACCCAGAAGGTGCTGATCAAGCCGCCGCGCATTCCGCTCGAGGAAGCGGCCATTGAGCCGATGTATGCGCGACTGGCACCGGAAGCGAAGGTGATGTTCGATTGGGCGCATCTGCTGCATCGCCAACTGTACGACGTGCTCGCTGACGAGCGGCTTACGTGGGAGCAGCGCGACGCCGAAGTGGCGCGCCTGACCCGCTACTACCGCTCGCGCCCCGATCTCGCCTTCAGCAGCAAGCCGAAATCGATGCGGCTCATGCAGGAGCAGCCGTACTCACTCGCCTTCCGCCAGAAGTACCCGAAGTTCAACGGGCTTATTTGGGGTTACCACTGGCTGCAGATGGGGCTGTACGAGCCGCTCATGGTGGGACAGACACGCACCGAAAAGCAGGCGCTCATCCGCGCCACCGTGGCGCGCTTCTTCCAGATGCTGCAGGAAGTGCCGCGCTCGTTGCCGCACCAGATGCCCATGACTGTTGCCGTCGCGCCGAAGTTCGCCGAACGGTATCCCGACGCAGCCATCATCTTCGACAACCTGCACAGCATGCACGACGTGGTGAGCGACATTCTCACCAATCCATCGGTACCGCGCGCAAAAAAGCGCGCCGAAATTCTGCTGGCCGCGCAGCGTTTCCGCGACGACACCACCGAAGTCATGTCGGTACCGGCCTGGCGCGTGATGTCGGAACACATGGGCATCGACAACATGGGCGGACCGGCGGTGGGCTTTTTGCCCACGTTACCCACGCCGAACGTGACCTACGGCGCGGTCATGCAGCACGACTCGCAGACGGGAGCCATGACGGGTTTTGGCTACGGTGGTGCCGTGGCTGGCGCCCACGACCTGCACGCGGGCCACGAGATGCCGGCGGCGGCACCGGCGGCAGCGGCCGACCCACACGCGGGCCATGCCATGCCGGCCGGACCGAGTGACTCGGCGCAAGTGGCAACCTTGGTACATGACTTCCACGCAGCGCTGGAGCAGGGCGATAGTGCGGCCGCGCTCGCGCTCATGGCTGGCGACGCCGTGGTCGTGGAGAGCGGCGACGTGGAAACGTTGGCCGAGTATCGGGCGCATCACCTGCCCGCCGACATCGCGTTCGCCAAGGCCATCAAGGCCTCACGCGCGCCCCGCGGAGTGTCAGTGGCCGGCGAGGTGGCCTACAGCGTGGCGACGTCGACCACCAAGGGCACCTATCAAGGCCGGGCCGTGGACACGCTGGGCGCCGAACTGATCGTGGCGCGACGGGTAAACGGCAGCTGGAAGATCGCGGCCATCCACTGGAGTTCCCGCCGACGGCAATGAAGCTTTCGGCATGCCGAGATTTTCATCGATAGTTCTGGGGGCGGCGTTGTTGGCCGCCCCTGTTGCACAGGCGGGGGCGCAGTCGGCCAACCCGGCCGACGCGGCGTTCATGCAAGGCATGATCGAACACCATGCACAAGCCGTGACCATGTCGGCGTTGGTGGCCACGCGCACAACGCATCCGCAACTGCAGCTGCTGGCCGAGCGCATTGCGGTGTCGCAGCAGGACGAGATTGCGATCATGCGACGGTGGCTCGAGGAACGGCGCCTGCCGGTACCGGCCGCGGCCACTCCGGGTACCGTGCCTTCCGCACACGATGCCCATGCCATGCACGGCGCGCCGGGCGCACACGCGATGCCCGGCATGCTGTCGCCCGCGCAAATGGACAGCCTCGTAGCGGCCAGCCGGGCAGAATTCGATCGACTCTTCTTGCGCTACATGATCCAGCATCATGAGGGTGCGCTCGTCATGGTGGCGCAGCTGCTCGCGGCTCCGAATGCGGCGCGCGACCCCATGATCTTCCAGTTCGCGTCCGATGTGGACACCGACCAGCGCGCGGAAATCCGTCGCATGCGCGCGCTGCTGGCGTCTGTGCAGTCTCACCTTCCCACTCCCACCCGATGATTTCTTTTCCATTGGTTCGCGTGCCACGCACCATGCTCGGTGCGTTCGGCGCGCTGCTGCTCTCAACCGCTACTGCCTCGGCCCAGGATCCACGCGTTGGCCTCAAGGCTGGCTTCCGTGATGCGGGCGAGGCGATCAAGCATCTCACGCACATCTCACACACCCCCAAGCAGGACGGGTGGTTCGACCCCAAGAACATCGGGAGCTTCGACTTTGCGAACTCCGATCTCGCCTTCCAGAAGAACCTGGTATTCCAGGGTGGCTGGCATGGCTGGCAGGCGTGGGACATCAGCAACGCCAAAGCGCCCAAACTGCGCAAGGCGTTCGTCTGTCAGGGTGGCCAGGGCGACCTGTCCGTTTACGGCACGCTGCTGTTCATGTCGGTCGAGGATTTCGTGGGGCGTGTGGACTGCGGAACGCAGGGTGTGAGCGACACCGTGAGCGCCGACCGCTTCCGTGGTGTGCGCATCTTCGACATCAGCGACATCGATAATCCGAAGCAGTTGGCGGCCGTGCAGACGTGCCGTGGCTCGCACACGCACACATTGGTTACCGACAAGAACGACAAGGCCAACGTGTACGTGTACGTGCAGGGCACCGCCCCCGTGCGTTCATCGAACGAACTGGCGGGCTGCGTGCGCTCGGCACAGGACACGGCGTCGGCGCTGTTCCGCATTGAAGTCATCAAGGTGCCCGTGGCGGCGCCACAGGAGGCGCGGGTGGTGAACGCGCCGCGCATCTTCGCCGATGCGCAGGGCAACATTGCCGGCCTGTGGAAGGGTGGCAGTCACGGCGAGGGTACGCAGAACACCGGCACCACCGACCAGTGTCACGACATCACGGCGTATCCGGAAATCGGTCTCGCGGCCGGCGCCTGCTCGGGCAACGGCATTCTGCTCGACATCAGCAACCCGGCATCCCCCAAGCGTATAGACGAAGTCATCGACCCCAACTTCGCGTACTGGCACTCGGCCACGTTCAACAATGCCGGCACCACGGTGTTGTTTACCGACGAATGGGGCGGCGGAGTAGCGCCGCGCTGCCGGGCAACCGACAAGGCCACTTGGGGCGCCAACGCGATCTTTGCCCTCGGTGCCAACCGCCAGCTCAAGCACGCCGGCTACTTCAAAATCCCTGCGGCGCAGGGCGCCAACGAGAACTGCGTGGCGCACAACGGCTCACTCATTCCCGTGCCAGGCCGTGACATCATGGTGCAGGCGTGGTACCAGGGTGGCATGTCGGTGTTCGATTTCAGCAATCCTGCCAAGCCCGTGGAAATCGCGTACTTCGATCGCGGGCCCATCGCCGAGCAGCTCACGCTGGCCGGTTACTGGAGTACGTACTGGTACAACGGAGTGATCGTGGGTTCGGAAATCGGTCGCGGGCTCGACCTGTTCGAACTGCAGCCGAGCGAGTTTCTGTCGCAGAACGAAATCGACGCGGCGAAGCTGGTGAAGGTCGACGAAGCGAACCCTCAGCTGCAAACGAAGATCGTGTGGCCAGCGGCGTTTCCGGTGGCGCGTGCATACGTGGACCAGTTGCAGCGCAGCAACGGACTGCCGGCTACGCGCGTGGCGGCGGTGAACAAGGTGCTCGATGCGGCAGAGAAGGCCGCTCCTTCGGCGCGGAAGCAGGCGCTGGGATTGCTGGCGTCGCAGCTGGCGGCCGATGCGGCGCGGTCGAGTGAGAGTAGCAAGGTGCGGTTGCTTCAGGATGTGGTGAAGCAGCTGGGCAAGTAAGGACCTGTTCTACGGACTCGCTGATACGCCCAGTGCCTTGCGCACCGCAGGTGCAACCACGGTACCGAACAGTTCGATGCTGCGCATGACATCCGTGTGCAGCATCGGGCCTACGGTGAACTGAATGAGCAAGCGGTCCATACCGAACAGTTCGTGTTCGAACAGGATTTTGTCGATCACTTCCTGTGGACTGCCGAGCAACATGGCCCCGCGCGGCGAGCGCTCGAAGTCGAACTGCTGCCGCGTGGGCATGGGCCAGCCGCGTTCGCGGCCGATGCGTGACATGGTGTCGATATAGGGCGGCAGCACCAGTTCCGCCGCCTTGTCCACCGTGTCGGCAATGAAGCCGTGGGAGTTGATGCTCACTTTGAGCGTGCTTGCATCGTGCCCTGCCTTGGCTGCAGCCTCCCGATAGAGCTGCACCAACGGCGCAAATCGCTCCGGCATTCCGCCAATGATGGCGATGGCGAGCGGCAAGCCGAGCGTACCGGCCCGCACCACCGACTGCGGCGTACCGCCCACCGCAATCCACACCGGGAGCGGCTGTTGCAGGGGTCGCGGGTACACGCCGCGGTCGTCGATGGACGGGCGGTGCTTTCCACGCCAGGTGATGCGCTCCTGTTCCCGCAGTTTCAGCAGGAGTTCGAGCTTCTCAGTGAAGAGTTCGTTGTAGTCGTCGAGATCCTGCCCGAACAGCGGGTACGACTCGATGAAGCTGCCGCGGCCGGCGGTGATTTCCGCGCGCCCGCCGGACAGCAGATCGAGGGTGGAGAAGTCCTGAAAGACGCGTACCGGGTCGTCAGAACTCAACACGGTCACCGCGCTAGTCAGTTTGATGCGAGTAGTTCGTGCGGCGGCTGCCGCCAGCACGACGGCCGGTGAAGACACCGCATAGTCGGGACGATGGTGTTCACCGACGCCGAAGACATCGAGCCCTACCTGATCGGCGAGTTCGATTTCCTCGAGCAGATGCTGCAAGCGCATCGCAGCGACGGCGGGCTCGTGGGTCCGGCGGGGGTCGGTTTCCCCGAATGTGTAAATTCCGAGTTCCATAGCACTAAGATAGCGAGTGCGCGGCTGCGGCTCCCACGCGCCTCCGCCGCAAAGGTGGTGACAAAAGTCACACCGAAATGTGATACTGGACCCACCGTGAGACGCGCGGCCTCATCGGGACGTACATTCCGGTGTGAGCACCGACCTCCCTTCCGCCAACGCCGCACTCCGGGAACGCCTCCAGCAGGCGCTCGGCGAGCGGTACGTGATCAACCGCGAGTTGGGTGGTGGCGGGTCAGCCAGGGTGTTTTTGGCCACCGAGGTGGCACTCGACCGTTCGGTGGTGCTCAAGGTGCTCCCGTCGGAACTCACCGACGGGGTCGATGGCGCGCGCTTTCACCGCGAAATTCTCATCGCTGCGCGCATGCAGCACCCGCATCTGGTGCCGTTGCTCAGCGCCGGAGAACCGGAGATGTCGGATACCGCGTCTGCGCTGCCGGGTTCGCCGCTACGCTGGTACGCCATGCCGTTCGTTGACGGCCAGTCACTACGGGAGCTGCTCACCAAGCGGGGGGTGCTGCCACTTGCCGACGCCGTCCGGCTCATGCGCGAAGTGGCTTCGGCGCTGGCCTATGCGCATGCGCGTGGGGTCATCCATCGCGACATCAAGCCTGAGAATGTGCTGCTCAGCGACGGCGTAGCCATGGTCTCCGACTTCGGCGTCGCCAAGGCGCTCGATGATGCCAGCGCGGATGCCGTGTCGTCAGGCCGACGCGTAACGACCGTGAGCATGATGCTGGGCACGCCGGCGTATATGGCCCCCGAGCAGGTGAGCAACGCGCGGGTCGTAGACCACAAGGCCGACCTGTACGCGTTCGCCTGCGTGGCGTACGAAATGCTCACCGGTGCCCCACCACTCGTGCGACCATCACTGCGCGCCACCATGGCCGCCCAGCTGTCAGAGACGCCAGTGCCGTTGAGCGAGCGACGCGCCGATGTGCCGACAGCGCTTGCCGACGTACTCATGCGCTGCCTCGAAAAGGACCCGCTCAAGCGTCCGCACTCGGCGTCGGTGGTGGTGAAAGTGCTCGACGGGCTCAATGCTCAGCCAGTGCCGCCCGCGCCTGAATCCGTCGCTGCGGAACCCACAGTCGCAGCAGCGGCGACGTCCTCCTTGCGGACGGCTGCACTGGCAGTCCTCGTATTGGTGCTGGCCGCTGCCGCGTGGTGGGTGGGAAGTCACTGAGGAGTCAGGAGGCGCGAGTACAGGCATGAGTACTTCTCGACGTAGCGCGCTCGTCCGGTTGGCCGGACTGTTTCTGCTGACCGTCCCGCGTGTTGCTCGAGGGCTCGACGCACATCACGCGCCGCCGACGCATCCCACGCCACGCAAGGGTATTACGGGCAGCAAGGTGGCAACGGCCGCGATGCTGACCCGATCGCCGCACGTGGTGCCGCTGTTTGACGATGTGCGCGCCATTCCCCAGATCGTCGACGGCATTCGCTGTCACTGCGGCTGCGCCGATCTCGACGGACACTACTCGCTGCTCACCTGCTACGAAGGTGAGGATGCCATGGCCAAGATCTGTCCCATCTGCCAAGGCATGGGTCGCGTCGCCGTGCGTATGCACAAAGCCGGGCGTTCACTCGACGAGATACGCGTCGCGGTGGACGCACAGTTCGGTTGACCTTCATTCTCCTCGCGCCTATGTCCCGCTTCGCCTCGTTCGCACTCACCTGTGCACTTCTGCTGGGTGCCGTGCCGTTCGCACCGACTGGCGCACAAATCCGCGCCAGCGAGCGTCAGACCATTTCCCAGACGCTCGACGGCACGGTCATTTCGATCACGTACTCCCGCCCCCGCCTGCGTGAGCGAACGAACATCTGGGGAACCCGCGTGGTGCAGTGGGGCGAGGTGTGGACGCCGGGTGCGAACGAAGCCACGACGCTCGAGGTCAACCGCGACGTGGTGATGGGCGGAGTGCCAGTACCGAAGGGCAAGTACAGCGTGTGGATGATCGTATCACGCGACAAGTGGTGGAGCATGTTGCTCGATCCCAAGTGGAAGCAGTACCACACCGATCATCCGAAGCCCAACGACACCATGATTCGCGTGCCGGTAGAGGCAGATCTTGCCGCCCACACCGTGGAAGAAGCACTGACCTGGACGTTCCCCACTGTCGGCTCGCGTGGTGGAACTATCGCCATGCAGTGGGAGCGCACACGCGTCAAGGCTTCCTACATCGTCACGCCCACGTTGAGCGAGTTGCTCCCGGAGGCTGAAGCCCGCCCGTACGTGGGCACCTACGACCTGACTGACGCGAAGGGCAAAGCAGAGGGGAAGCTGATCGTGACGTACCAGCGCGGTGGCCTCAAGGCGCGCTTCGAGCCGGAGGACACGTACATGCAGACGTTCGCACTCATGAAGGTCAGCCCTGACATCTTCACGGCCGGACTCTTCATGAGCGCCGAAGTGTACGCCAATGATGAAATCTACGAAGTGCTGAAGCCTGATTTCATGGTGACGTTCGCGCGCGCGGGCGATGTGGTCACACTGGAAACGCGAGGACCGAACGACGAGTTGTATTTCACCGGTCGCAAGGCCAGCAACGGCACGAAACAGCAACCCACCAGCTGAAGCTGAGCATATCCGGGTTGTGCGTTCGCGACGCGCAAGACGGTCGTTATCCCACGACCGGCTTGATGCGCAGCACGCGTCCATTGCCGCTGTCGGTGACCACGTATACGAAGCCATCAGGGCCCACGGTGACATCGCGAATGCGCTCGCCGAGTTCACCGAGGTAGCGCGTTTCGCTGGTCACGCGGCCGTTGGCGAGTTCGAGTCGCACGAGAGCGCCTGGTGACAGCGAGCCGATAAGCACACTGCCCTTCCAACCGGGTATGGCATCGGCGGTGTAGAACGCCATGCCCGACGGCGCGATGACGGGATCCCAGTAGTACACGGGTTGCTCCAACCCGGCCTGGGCGGAGCCCTCACCAATGCGGGCGCCTGAGTAGTCCACGCCGTACGTGATCACGGGCCAGCCATAGTTGCGCCCGCGCTCGGGGTGGTTGAGTTCATCGCCACCGCGCGCACCGTGTTCTACGGTCCATAGCTGTCCTGTCACCGGGTGCAACGCAGCCGCTTGCACGTTGCGATGCCCGTACGACCAGATGGCCGATTGTACGCTGCCCTGCCCGGCGAACGGATTGTCGGCGGGCGTGCTGCCATCGGTTGCGACGCGCATGATCTTGCCCTGCCCCATGGCGAGATCCTGGGCCCGGTCACGCCAGTTCATGCGATCGCCCTGCGTGATGTACAGGCGTCCGTCGCGATCAAACACGAGTCGTGACCCGTAGTGCCCACCGCCGTTGAGCTTGGGCTCCTGCCGGTAGATCACCTGCACGTCTTCGAGCGCGGAACCGGTAAACCGCGCGCGCGCCACCGCCGTACCCGACCCGCCGGCACCAGCTTCGGCGAAGCTGAGGTACACGCGCTGGTTTTGCGCGAACTGCGGGTCGACGGCCACATCGAGCAGCCCACCCTGCCCCTGTGCAAACACAGCGGGCACGCCGGAGACCGGTGCCGATAGTTGACCCGACACCGAGAGTACGCGCAGGCGCCCCGGACGCTCCGTGACCAGCGCGCGACCGTCGGGGAGAAACTCGATGGCCCACGGGTTTACCAGCCCACTGGCCACCGTCTCTGTCGTCACCACGCCTCGTGTACTGGCCGGCGTGGGTGAACGATCGGCCAGTACCTGAGAGGGCGGCGCCGTGCCGGGGGTGTCGTCGATCGGGGTGCCCGCCGGCGACGACGAGCAGGCAGCGAGCACGACCAGCAGGGACAGGTGACGCATGCAAACCTCCGAAAGACTCGACGAACCGTTCCGCAACGAACAGTGCTGTGCGGATATCCCGACGTCCAACCCCGCCTCTGACTATGTCGTTCCCGCTCAAACGTTCGCTACGGTCTGCCGCGGCCCTGTTCGTCATTGCGCTGGGCGTGACAGTGTAGCAGGCCGTGGAGGCGCCGAACATCAATTCGTACCAGATGCGCAATTCGTTCGGCGTACACGAAACGCAGCCCGGGCTCATGGAAATTGCGTCGAGCATGCCGGAAGCGAACCGGGCGGTACTGCGCGCCATGGGGTACACGCTCAAGCCCCTCGAGCGCACGAGCGGCCCCATCAACGCCATCTGGTTCGACCGGAAGCACCGCACCATGTGGGGCGGTTCATCGAACCACGGGGAAGATCACGGGATTGCGTGGTAACGGGTTTCCGAACGCTGGACTCCCCCGTCCCACGGAGCGAAATTTCACAGGTTACACCCTCCTTCCTCCGACCTCCGGTCTCATGGCGATTACGCTCAAGGTCAACGGCGCCAGCCGCACGGTAGACGTGCCCGCCGACATGCCCCTGCTCTGGGTGCTGCGCGACGAACTCGATCTCAAGGGCACCAAGTACGGCTGCGGCGCCAACCGCTGCGGCGCCTGCACGGTGCACATCAACGGCGTGGCGCAGCGCACGTGCACCTTGCCCGTTTCGCGCGCGGCCGGTGCCGAGATCACCACTATCGAGGGGCTCGACGCCAAGGGCGCCCATGCGGTGCAACAGGCGTGGGAAGAGCTCGACGTGCCGCAGTGTGGCTACTGCCAGGCCGGTCAGATGATGGCCGCCGCATCGCTGTTGGCGAAGACTTCCAAGCCCACGGACGCCGACATCGACACCGCGCTCAACACCAATCTCTGCCGCTGCGCGACCTATTTGCGCATTCGCGCCGCGGTGCATCGCGCTGCCGACATCAAGGCGGGCGGCGCGGCCGTGGGCGGCAGTGGCAACGGCAAGAACGACGGGGAGGGCTGATCATGACCACCTCACTCAAGCCCGACGCAAACGGCGTGAACACCAGCCGCCGCGACTTCCTCAAGGTCACCGCGCTCGCGGGCGGCGGCATCATGTTGGCCAGCTACGCTGAGCCGCTTGAAGCGCTCACCCGGTTGGGCGCCGCAACCCCTGCCGCCGAGCCCACGCTCAGCGCCTTCATTCGCATCACCGCCGGCAACATCGTCACCATCACGGCGAAGAACCCGGAGATCGGTCAGGGCATCAAGACCATGCTGCCCATGCTCATCGCCGAAGAACTCGACGTGGACTGGGCGAACGTGCGCATCGAGCAGGCCGACTTCGATCCTACCAAGTATCCAGCGCAGGTGGCTGGTGGCAGTACCGCCACACCCACCAACTGGATTCCGCAGCGACGCGTTGGTGCGGCTGGCCGCGCCATGATTCTCGCCGCGGCTGCAAAGGAGTGGAACGTCCCCGCGTCCGAACTCACCACGGCCAAGGGCGTGGTGAGCCACACGAGCAGCGGCAAGACGGCCACCTACGGCGCGCTCGCCGCCACAGCGGCCACGATGACGCCGCCTGCGCTCGATGCGGTGCCGCTCAAGGACCCGAAGAACTTCACGATCATCGGCACCCGCAAGAAGACCGTGGGCATCAAGGACATCACCACCGGCAAGCCCATCTTCGGGCTCGACGTGACGGTGCCCAACATGCACTACGCCACGTTCGTGAAGGCGCCGGTGTATGCCGCCAAGGTGGCCAGCGCCAACCTTGACGTGGTCAAGGCGCAGCCGGGTGTCACGCACGCGTTCGTGGTGAATGGCACCGACAACCTCGCCGGCCTCAAAGCGGGCGTAGCCATTGTTGGCAAGAACTGGTGGTTGGTGCAGGAGGCGCGCAAGAAGCTCGTGGTGCAGTGGGCCGAGCACCCCACGTCGCAGCAGTCGAGCACCGCGTTCGCCGCCAAGGCCAAGGAGTTCTTCGCCGCCGCGCCGCATCGCACCATTCGCAACGACGGCGACTTCGACACGGCCATCAAGAGTGCGGCCAAGGTGGTCGAAGCCGAATACAGCTACCCGTTCATCAACCACGCCACGCTCGAACCGCAGAACTGCACGGCGCGCATCAATGCCGACGGTACCTGCGAAATGTGGACCACCTCGCAGACGCCTCAGGGCGGCCGCGCGCTGGTGGCACAGACGCTGGGCGTGAAGGAAGATCAGGTGGTGATGCACATGATGCGCGCCGGCGGTGGCTTCGGTCGCCGCCTGTATAACGAGCCGCTGGCCGAGGTGGCCCACATTGCGCGCGAGGCCAAGGTGCCCGTGAAGCTGATCTGGACGCGCGAAGACGATATGCAGCACGATCAGTTCCGCCCGGGCGGCTTCCACAAGTTCACCGGCGGCGTGGATGCGAACGGCAAGCTCGTGGCCTTCCGCAATCACTTCGCCACCTTCGGGCAGGGGGAGCGCTTCGCGTCGAGTGCGGACATCGGTCCCGGCGAATATCCGGCGCGCTTCGTGCCGAATCTCAAGATGGACGTGTCGGTGATGCCACTCGGCGTGCCCACCGGCGCGCTGCGTGCCCCGCGCTCCAACGCGCTGTCGTTCGCCTTCCAGGGCTTCATCGACGAATGCGCTGAGGCGGCTGGCAAGGATCCCATCCAGTTCCGTATCGACATGCTCAAGGCGGAGATTCCGCCGTCGCAGCCACTCACGCCGCAGCAGCAGGCGGGGCAGATGGATGCCAAGCGCGTGATCGGCATTCTCGAGATGGTGCGTGACGTGTCGGGGTGGAGCAAGCGCAGCAGCCTGCCCAAGGGCACGGGCATGGGCGTGGCGTTCTACTTCAGCCACCGTGGCTACTTCGCTGAAGTCGTGCAGGCCACCGTCAGCAAAGCTGGTGTGGTGAAGGTCGACAAGGTGTGGGCGGTGGGCGATGTGGGTAGCGAGATCATCAACCCCAACCACGCCGAGCAGCAGGTGCAAGGCGCGGTGCTCGACGCCATGGGCCAGGCGTACGGCCAAGAGATCACCTTCACCGCCGGCAAGGCCGACCAAAGCAATTTCTCGCCGGCCACCACGGCCAGCGGGTCAGCTGCGAACTTCCCGCTGCTCCGCATTCGTCAGGCGCCACCGGCGGTTGAAGTGCACTGGAAGAAGACCGAGTTCTCACCTACCGGCATCGGTGAGCCCGCCATGCCGCCGCTCATTCCGGCGCTCATGGGCGCCATTCATCAGGCCACTGGCAAGCGCGTGCGACAGTTGCCACTCAGCAAGGTCGATCTCAAGTGGTCGTAAACGTTGTCACCACGTCCCCGTTCGCCGACCAGCGACCGGGGACGTCGGGCTTACGGAAGCGCACGCCGATATTTCAGCAGCCGCACTATCTCGAGAACTTCGTGCAGGCGCTGCTCGACGAGGCCGCCATTCCGGCCGGTGCCTCACTGGTCGTGGGCGGCGATGGCCGATATCTCAATCGCGAAGCCATTGTCACGATCGTGCGTATGGCGGCGGCAAACGGCATCACGAACGTGATCGTGGGCCGAGGTGGTCTGCTGTCCACGCCGGCGGCATCGCATCTCATTCGCCAAGGGTCGGCGGGCGGCATCATTCTGTCGGCCAGCCACAACCCCGGCGGCCCCGACGGCGATTTCGGCATCAAGTACAACGCCGCCAACGGGGGCCCGGCGCTGGAGTCGTTCACCGACGCCGTGGCAGCACGTGCGGCGGTGCTGCAGACATATCGCATTGCCGATGTGCCTTCGTTCGATCTCGATGTAGTCGGCACGCAGCAGCTCGGGGCGCTGACACTCGATGTGGTCGACCCGGTGTCGGCGTATGCCGATCTCATGGAGACGCTGTTCGACTTCAACGCCATTCGCGCCCTGTTGGCCGGCGGCTTCCGCCTGCGCATGGACAGCATGCACGCCATCACGGGGCCGTACGCCGTAGAAGTTCTTGAGCGGCGACTCGGCGCGCCCTCGGGCACCGTGATCAACGCCGTGCCGTTGCCCGATTTCGGCGGTGGACACCCCGACCCGAATCTCACGTACGCGCACGATCTGGTAGAGGAGATGTTCGGCGCGCAGGCGCTCGACTTCGGCGCGGCCAGCGATGGCGACGGCGACCGCAACATGATTCTCGGTCGGCGATTCTTCGTGACGCCGAGCGATAGCCTGGCCGTGTTGGCGGCCAACGCCACGCTGGTGCCGGGTTATCGCGCGGGGCTCGCGGGGGTGGCGCGCAGTATGCCCACCAGTGCGGCGGTCGACGTGGTGGCAGAAACGCTCGGCATCCCGTGCTTTGAGACACCGACGGGATGGAAGTTTTTCGGCAACCTGCTCGACGCGGGTCGCATCACGCTGTGCGGTGAGGAGAGCTTCGGCACCGGCAGCAACCACGTGCGCGAGAAGGACGGCCTGTGGGCCGTGCTCTTCTGGCTCAACATCGTGGCGGTACGTAGCCAGAGTGTCGAACAGATCGTGCGCGAGCACTGGGCCACGTACGGGCGCAACTACTACACGCGCTACGACTACGAGGCGGTGCCCACCGACGCGGCGAACGGCGTGATGGCGCATTTGCGCGCGCAGTTGGCGACACTTCCTGGCCAGCAGATAGGCGGTCGCACGGTACACGCGGCCGACGACTTTGCGTACACCGATCCCATCGACGGCAGCACGAGCGCGCGCCAGGGCATTCGCGTGCTCTTCACCGATGGGGCGCGCATCGTGTTTCGCCTGTCGGGCACGGGCACCGAAGGCGCCACCATTCGCGTGTACATCGAGTCGCGCGAAATCGCGGCCGAACGACTCGGGATGGAAACGGCCGACGCGTTGCACGACCTCGTGCAGACCGCGTTGACTGTGTCGCGACTGGTGGAGCTAACGGGGCGTTCGACACCGACGGTAATAACCTGAAGACCGTCAACCGCAGACGGCAGGAACTGCCATACAGAACAGTCGGAACAGGCTGAACCGACAGAACGGGAGAAGTGGGGACTCAAAGCAATAGAGAGCCCCTACCTTGCCCACGGTGCTGTCGGTTCGGTCTGTTTTGTCTGTTCTGTTTGGCTGTTGCCGTACTCGTCGTCTGGCGTCTGCGGTTGGCGAACTCGCCCCGCACCATCACTTCATCCAGATGATCAACGTGCCACACGGCGGGCCGTGGTTACCACCGCCCGTGCCTTTGAAGCGCAGTGGCGAGTTGCCGGCACCGTAGTATTCGACGCCGAGAATATCGCGCGTGTCGAGCGTAGCCAGATCGAACTCGCTGGGCATGGTGCCATTGTAGATGATCAAGTTGTTGATGATCACCTGCGGGTAGCAGCGCTGTCCTGCCCGCGACGACTCCAATACTTCTTTCTGCTGTACGCGCCGTATGCGCAGCCCGGGTACGGCGCCCGGCAGCACGCTGCGAATATCGCGATAGTTGTTCTTGGCGAAAAAATCGGCATCGAGATAACGCCCCATGCCCAGTGCGCGGCGTTCGTCGAACTCGCGCATGAACTGCCGTTCGAGCGGAGTACGTGTGGTGTCTACCACCACCTTGGCCAACCGCTGCGTGTTGGACGCCAGCAGGAAATCGGTATCGACTGACTTGCCTCGCTCAAACCGGACCTCGGCGTTTACGGGGTCGAAGCCGATCAACCGTACGGCAACCTGTTGGCGACCGGGCGGCACGCTGTCCATACGGAAGGCGCCGGTGGAGTCGGTGAGCACGCGCTTGTCGAGGCGCGGGATTTCCACGGTGGCGCCGGCGAGTGGTCGTTCACCGTTCTGATCAAGCACCCGTCCCATGAGCACGGCTGGTTGCGCGGCGAGTTCATCAACGACCGCAGCGCTTGCGACACCCACGCATGTAAACGCGAGGCAGGCCGAGCTGAACCGAACACGAAAAAGTCGCGACCAGCTCATGTGTTCCTCGGCGGGGGAATCGTCCGGCTGTACCGACCTACGGCAAGGCGCGACCGACCACGATGGTGACATTGTCGCTGCCGCCGCGTTCGAGTGCGAGCTCAAGCAGTTCGCGGCAGAGTTGCTCCGAGTTGTGCATACGGCTGCACGCCTCGCGAATTTCCGCGTCGCTCACATGCTTGGTGAGGCCATCGCTGCACACCAGGGTGATGCTGCCACGCAGGCTCACGTCGACCCGGGAGATTTCGGGCACCGCGTCGTCGGCTCCGATGGCACTCGAGAGCACATGATTGAGCGGCGAGTTGTGCGCGCGTTCCGGCGTGAGGGCGCCGCGATCGATCATTTCCTGCGCGAGCGTCTGATCGCGCGTTACCTGCCGCAAGTTGCCATCCTGATAGTGGTAGCAGCGGCTGTCGCCGACCTGCACCACGTACAGCCACGGCCACACCACGATGCCCACCGACAGCGTGGTGGCCATCTTGCGGCCATCGAGCTGCACCGCGCTCTGCTCCTTCACCCGCCGATGCGCTTCGATGGCCGACTCACGCAGCGCGGCCGTGAATTCATCTTCCGACGCCGACCCTGCGGCGTGCCAGCACTTCATGGCACTCGCGAAGTACTCGGTTACGGCAATGGTGGCGAGGCGGCTCGCTTCGCTGCCATCAGCGCTGCCGCCGACGCCGTCGGCCACCAGCATGATGGTTGCCACCCGCTGACCACGCAGGGTGATTGCGGAGGTATCGGTGAGACTTGTGCCATGCACCACAACCTGCGGGTGCACGGTGCAGAGCAGGAATTGATCCTGATTGCTAGAACGGACTCGTCCGGTGTGCGTAATGCCGAACAGGTCGAGTTCATCATCGCGCGGGCGGACCACCGGCGACCCAACTTCAGAGACTGACTCCATACCCCCACAATGCGCCGTCTACGGGACTCGGGCAAGCGGCAGCCCCATCCTTGGGCACTGCGGTAACGGAAAGGGCGACTCTGGCGGGCTCGTCAGGAACCGAAGATATTCCCGAGGATTACCGATCGGTTTACTCCCGTATACTCAGTGCTCGGCACGAAGGGCTTGCCCGGGCTAGGCTCTTTCGCTTCCATCGACCTCCCGTGACCGCTTCCCCCACCTGCATCATCACCGGCGCTTCCTCCGGCGTGGGCCTGTACGGCGCCGCCGCTCTGACGAAGCGTGGCTAGCACGTCGTGATGGCGTGCCGCGACCTCGACAAGGCCAAGGCGGCCGCCGACGCCCTCGGCATCCCCTCCGCACAACGCACCCTGTTGCGCATCGATTTGGGTTCACAAGCCAGCGTACGTGCCTTCGTGGAAGCGTTCCGGTCCACCGGCCGCTCGCTCGATGCACTCGTGTGCAACGCTGCGGTGTATTTGCCACGACTCACCGAGCCCGCGCGCAGCCCCGAAGGGTACGAGATCAGCGTGGCTACCAACCACTTCGGCCACTTCCTGCTCGCCAACCTCCTGCTGCCGGACCTTCAGCAGAGCTCGCACGCATCGCGGCGCCTCATCATCCTCGGTACGGTGACGGCCAACTACGAGGAGTCGGCGGCAAGATTCCCATTCCGGCGCCGGCCGATATCGGCAACCTCGAAGGGCTCGAAGCCGGCTTCAAGGCGCCGATTGCGATGATTAACGGCAAGGCCTTCAAGCCCGGCAAGGCGTATAAGGACTCGAAGCTGTGCAACATGATCACGGGGCGTGAACTCCATCGGCGCTTTCACGCGACCACGGGCATCGTGTTCAACACGTTGTACCCCGGCTGCGTGGCCGACACGCCGCTCTTCCGGCACACACCACGCGCGTTCCAGACGATTTTCCCGTGGTTTCAGAAGAACATCACGAAGGGCTACGTCACGCAGGAACTCGCTGGCGATCGATTGGCACAGGTCGTGGCCGATACGAAGTTCGGCGAGCGCAGCGGCGTGCACTGGAGCTGGGGTAATCGCCAGCAGGAAGGGCGCGAAGCATTCGCGCAGCAGTTGACTGCGCGTGCGCAGGATCAGCAGTTGGGCGAGCGGTTGTGGGCGCTCACGGCAAAGTGCGTGGGGTTGGCATAACCCCACGCACCATCAGTCGTTCACGTTCACCCTTGCTCGCCCCGACGCGGCTCCCCCTCCTCCTGCAATCGTTTCCACTCCTCGTCGCTGAACAACCGCGACCGTGTGAGAAACCGCAGCCCCTCAGGTGCCTCGAGTGAAAAGCCGGAGCCGCGTCCGGGCACGCAGTCGATGATCAACTGCGTGTGCTGCCAATATTCGAACTGTTCCGCGCCGATGTAGAAGGGCGTGTCCGCAATGGCCCCCAGGTAGACATCCCGGGAACCAATGCGGAACTCACCCCGCGGATAACACATGGGCGCGCTGCCATCGCAGCAGCCGCCGCTCTGATGGAACACCAGCGGGCCGTGGAGCGCCTGTAGCTTGTGCAGCAAGACTGTGGCAGCCGGTGTGACGCTCACACGAGCGATTGGTGTTTCCATCCCATCGTTCACGTGTGCGCTCAGAAGAAGCCGAGCGCGTTGGGGCTGTAGCTCACGAGCAGGTTCTTGGTTTGCTGATAGTGGCTGAGCATCATCTTGTGATTCTCACGCCCGATGCCGCTCTGCTTGTAGCCACCAAACGCCGCGTGCGCCGGGTACAGGTGGTAGCAGTTGGTCCACACGCGACCGGCCTTGATGGCGCGGCCGGCGCGATACGCCGTGTTCATGTCGCGCGACCACACACCGGCGCCGAGTCCGTACAGGGTATCGTTGGCGATGGTCATGGCGTCGTCGAAGTCCTTGAACTTCGTCACCGACACCACGGGGCCGAAGATCTCTTCCTGGAAGATGCGCATGCGGTTGTGCCCCTCGAACACCGTGGGCTGCACATAGTAGCCGCCCGCGAGTTCACCGGCGTGCGTGGCGCGCTTGCCACCGGCGAGCACCTTGGCGCCTTCCTGCTGTCCGATGTCGATGTAGCTGAGGATCTTCTCGAGCTGATCGTTGCTGGCCTGCGCGCCAATCATGGTGCCACCGTCGAGCGGATGTCCCATGGTGATCTTCGACACGCGGTCGAGCGCCCGTTCCATGAACTTGTCGTAGATGCTTTCGTGCACGAGCGCGCGTGACGGGCAGGTGCACACTTCGCCCTGATTGAGGGCGAACATGGTGAAGCCTTCGAGTGCCTTGTCGAAGAATGCATCGTCGGCATCCATGACGTCGGGGAAGAAGATGTTCGGGCTCTTGCCACCGAGTTCGAGCGTCACCGGCAGCAGATTCTCCGCGGCGTACTGCATGATGAGTCGACCCGTGGTGGTCTCACCCGTGAACGCCACCTTGGCTACGCGATTGCTCGACGCGAGCGGCTTGCCCGCTTCCACGCCGAAGCCCTGCACCACGTTGAGTACGCCCGGCGGCAGCAAGTCGGCAATGAGTTCCACGAAGGCCATGATGGCCACCGGCGTCTGCTCGGCGGGCTTCAGGACAATGGCATTTCCCGCCGCGAGCGCCGGCGCGAGCTTCCACACCGCCATGAGCAACGGGAAGTTCCACGGAATGATCTGTGCGACCACGCCGAGCGGTTCGTGGAAGTGATAGGCCACCGTGTCGTTGTCGAGCTCACCGGCGCTGCCTTCCTGTGCACGCAGAACGCCCGCGAAGTAGCGGAAGTGATCGATGGCGAGCGGCAGGTCGGCCGCTTTGGTTTCGCGCACGGGCTTGCCATTGTCGATGGTCTCGATGACGGCGAGCGCCTCGAGGTTTTCTTCCATGCGATCGGCAATCTTGTTCAGCACGATCGCGCGGTGTGATGCCGATGTGCGTCCCCACGCGGGCGCGGCACGATGCGCGGCATCGAGCGCGAGTTCCACGTCTTCGGCGGTGCCGCGTGCGACATCGCACAGATGCTGCCCGGTAATGGGCGTGGGGTTACTGAAGTACTGTCCGCGCACGGGCGCACGGAACTGCCCATCTATCCAGTGGTCGTAGCGCGACTTGATGGGAATGGTGATGGCGTATTGCGCCGCACCCTGCGGCAAGGTGGCGGAGTGGTCGGGCCGAGCGGTGGATGCCATGTGCGGGCGCCTCGCGGTGGGGTTGGGGGTGCCCCTGAGATCGGAGCGGTGGGATACCCACGCCCTAGGCACAGTGCGTGCCGCGACGGCAATTCATTCGGCGCTGCGAGCTAAGTGGCATGCGCGCATGCGTTTCCCAAGTCGGTGCGGAGCGGCGGGTGTTCGCCTGTCGCGTCGGCTGCGACAGCTGTCGCGCGACGGATGTTGCGTATGCCGCGACAGGCGTCTCCGGTCAGCGAGGGTGGCGGAACTGATTTCGCGGAGGGTGCGGACGACAGCTTATCACGGATACGAACAGATCGAGCGGATGGACGCGGAGGTTGTCGCTGGCCCCGGGAAGATCCACGTCAGGCCGTGACCGCTACTGAGGCCTCGGCGCGCGATCCACGTCGACGCCAGGCCACGAACCGTCGCAGCGACAGCATGAGCCCCGTGTACACGAGCACGGCGCCGCCCAGCGACACGAGACCGGCGATGGTCTGTCCCCAGAATCCGAGCACTTCGCCCGTGTGGGTAAAGCGCATGATGCTGCGCGCCTGACGTCCGGCGCTCAGGGAGTCGAACGGCTGCCACTTGGTGGGCTCGCCCGTGCGTGACACCGTGAGGGTCGCGCGCTTGGTGGGTTCGCCCCCCATGCCGCGGTCGATCGTGTACACCAGCGGCGCCTCCGCGCCCTTGGGCCACGCCAGCGAGATCGTGCGCCAGTCGGGCATGCGTGACGCCGCCACCTCGTACACATCGCCCACTACCGGCGCCGCCACTTTCCGCTCCCCCCCATTCCCGCCATTCGAGCTTCCGCCCCTCGAGCTCCCGTCGTTCAACCTCCCGTTGTTCAAACTCCCGTTGTTCAAACTCCCGTTGTTCAAACTCCCGCCGTTCCGCCCACCGCTCCCCGCCCCTCCTTCCGGCGCCCGCGACGGCGGCGCCTCTCCCACTGCCTTGTACACCAGATCACTCGCCCACGGGAACGAGATCACCGCCGCGCTGGCCACCACCGCCGCCAACGGCAGCGCACTCCAGATGCCGATCACGTTGTGCCAGTTGAAATCGCGGGCCTTGGCCGACGCCGTGCGCCGAAACCAGAGCACATTGCGCACGGTAGCCCACGTAAGATTGCGCGGCCACCAGAGCACCATGCCCGTAAGCACCAGCACCAGGAAGGCGAGGTTCGACCAGCCGGTAATGGCCTTGCCGGTAGCGCGTCCGTCGTCTTTCATGGCGAGCCAGCGATGCCAGTCGGTCGCAACGCTGAACACCTTCCGCATGGTGGTGCTGCCCGTACCCAGCACGGCCCCGGTGTACGCGCTCACGTAGGCCCGGCCTTCGCGCCCGTACTGCACCTCAACCGGCATGATGGCCCCGTTGCGCCACACCACGGAGGTGGGGGTCTTCCCGCTGGCGGTCGTCACCACCTGCAGCAGCGAGTCCGGCGTGAGGCGCGTCGCCCCGGCCGTCGGAGGCCCTCCGTCGAGCCCGCGCAGGTCGGCCCACGTGGTCATCTGCTTCTGGTAGGTGAGCAGCACCCCCGTGACGGACATGATGAGGACCACGGTGCCGGCCACGACGCCGGCAATGAGGTGGGTCCAGAAGAGGATGGGGCGGAGACGACGCATGGGAAGCGATCGAGAAGAGTTAGTTGAGAACGTCTCTCAACAAGGATATTGAATCATAGATCGCATACCCGACCACGTCAATCGGGAATGCATTTCAGCGCGGCGAAGCCAAGACCCTCTAGTTTTCCCGGGCATGCCGCGAACCCTCACCCTGCGCGCCGGACCGCGCGCCATGGCCCTGCTCCGCGAACGCGGGCTTCGCGCCGAAGACATCGATATCCTCCCCGGCGCCTCCGGTGGCGCCAAATGGCTCGGCATCGCCGGGCTTGATCGCTACCTGTTCGGCACGTTCCTGCAGGCACCTCGACCGCGACCGTTGCACGCCATCGGCAGCTCCATCGGCAGTTGGCGCATGGCGTGCCTGGCGCAGCGCGACCCTCTTGCGGCGCTCGCGCGTGGCCATGAGGCGTACATCCGGCATCAGGTCTATACGAAGAATCCGAGTCCGCGCGAGGTCACGGAGGTACTTACACGCTGCCTCGATCACCTGCTCGGACCAGTCGGTGCCGAGGAAATCGTGCGGCACCCTACGGTGCGCGTGCACATCATCACCGCTGAGGCACGCGGTGCCGCCGCCAGCGATACGCGGCTCGTGCTCGTCACCGCCATGGCCTTCGCTGCGGCAGCGAATCTCATCTCACGGCGAACGCTCGCCCTGCAAGTCCGACGCACGATCTTTCACGCCTGCGGCAACGAGTCACCGTTCCTGCATCTGCGTGACCTGCCCACCGTGCATCGCACCCTCACGGCCGCCAATACGCGTGCGGCACTACTGGCCAGCGGATCCATTCCGCTCCTGCTTGAGGGGGTGCGCATTCCCGACACGCCCGGCGTGCATTGGGACGGTGGGGTCACCGACTATCACCTCGACCTGGACTACGGGGAAGGCGACGGTCTCGTGCTATTCCCGCATTTCTACGACCACATCGTGCCGGGGTGGTTCGACAAATCGCTGCCGTGGCGACGCGCCGGTGCGCGCAACTTCGATCGCACAGTGCTCATCGCGCCCAGCCCCACCTTCGTGGCCATGCTGCCCGGAGGCAAGCTCCCCGACCGGCGCGACTTCTACGCGCTCACCGACAGCGAGCGTTTCGCCCGCTGGGAACGTGTGAATGAGCTGACCAGCGTCCTTGGCGAGGAGCTGCATGAACTCATCGAGACCGGTTGTGTGGTTGACCACGTGCGGCCCTGGTAGTCACCTCCGGTTTGTGGGAGCAGCGAACGCCAATTGGCGCACGGCACATCCCGGATGGCGAATGGCGGTCTACCGCCTAGTTTCCTCCGTACCAACGCACGAACGCGCTTTGCCGAGGGCGAGTTGCGACTCGCCGTCGTGGTACTGATGTCGGTACCTCGTGTTCGTGTGCCCACCCCCAGCTCTCGACCCATGTCCACGAGCTTTCTGGCCCAGGTGAATTCGGCGTTCGACAACGCAGCCGCATTCACGAAGCACGATCCCACTCTGCTGGCGCAGATCAAGGCGTGCAACGCCGTGTATTTCGTCAGCTTCCCCATCCGGCGCGACAACGGCAGCATCGAAGTCATTCAGGCGTGGCGCGCCGAACATTCGCAGCACAAGTCACCCACCAAGGGTGGTATCCGTTACGCGCCCAGCGTCACCGAAGACGAAGTGCAGGCGCTCGCCGCCCTCATGACGTACAAGTGCGCCATCGTCGACGTGCCGTTCGGCGGCGCCAAGGGTGGCGTGAAAATCGATCGCCGACAGTACTCCGAGGCAGAGCTCGAGCGCATCACGCGCCGCTACACCTTTGAGCTCGTGCGCAAGCGGTTCATCGGCCCCGGCATCGACGTACCGGCGCCGGATTACGGTACCTCGTCGAAGGAAATGGCGTGGATTGCCGACACCTATGCGTCGCTCGCCAACGGTGAACTCGACGCTATCGCCTGCGTAACCGCCAAGCCGCTTGCCCAGGGTGGCATTCGCGGCCGCACCGAAGCCACGGGGCGCGGCGTGTTCTACGGCCTGCGCGAGGCCTGCGATGACGGCGATTCGATGCAGCAACTCGGCCTCACGCGCGGCCTCGAGGGCAAGCGCGTGATTGTGCAGGGCCTCGGCAACGTGGGCTACTGGGCCGCACGCTTCCTTCAGGAAGCCGGAGCGCTCGTGGTGGCCGTGGCCGAATACAACGGCGCTGTGGCCAACGACAAGGGGCTCGACATCGTCGCGCTCGACAAGTGGCGGAAGGAGAAGGGCACGCTGCTGGGTTTCGCGGGCGCCACCGACATCCCGAACGCCATGTCGGCACTCGAACTGCCGTGCGACATTCTCGTACCGGCCGCGCTCGAGCATCAGCTCACCGCCGAGAATGCGCCGCGCATTCAGGCCAAGATCATTGCCGAAGCGGCCAACGGCCCCACCACGCCGGAAGCGGAAGCGGTGTTTGCCGAACGTGGCATGCTGGTGCTCCCCGACGTGTGGCTCAACGCCGGCGGCGTCATCGTGTCGTACTTCGAGTGGCTCAAGAACCTTTCGCACGTGCGCTTCGGCCGCATGCAGAAGCGCCACGAGGAAGAGACGCTGCGCAAGCTGTTGCGCGCCATTGAAGGCAAGACGGGCACGAGCTTCTCTGAGGCCGAAGCGCTGGCGCTTACCGAAGGCGCCGACGAAGAAGATCTCGTGGCGTCGGGGCTCGCCGAGTCCATGATCGTGGCCTATCGCCAACTGGCCGACGTGCATCGCCGCATCGGCGACAAGAACGTCACGTTGCGTACGGCCGCCATGGTGAGTGCCATCGACAAGGTGGCGCAGAGCTACGTGGACATGGGCATTTTCCCGTGATGCGCGCGTCGATTGCGGCCGCTGCCGGGTTGATTCTGTTGAGTCGACTTGGCGGCGCCCAGTCGGCGGTGGGAGCGCCGACACTGAGCCTCGATCAGGTGGTGCAGTCGGCGTCGATTACCGGGAGTTCACCGTCAGCGATGGCGTGGTCTCCCGACAGCCGTACGCTGGCGTTCACGTGGGACAGCGCGGGCACCGGTACCCGCGCGCTCTGGCTCGTGCAGCACGACGGTACACAGCGGCGCGCGGTGTTTCCCGCCATGCCCGTGCGTGAATTCGCATGGGGCGGTGGTTCGCGCGTGCTGCACCTGTTGAGCGGTGATGCGCTCGTGCGCGTGACGTTGCCGGGTCGCCTGTTGCCAAACGGCAGCGCTGATACTATTGCCATCGTGGGGCGCGACGCGCACGAATTCACGCCGGCGCCGTCGGGTGCACTGGCAGCATATGTGCGCGACGGCGACGTGTGGTTGGTTTCGCTCGACGGAACGTCGGGCACGCCCAGGCGCCTCACCACGGTGAGTGTACCGTCGATTGCCACAGTAGCCCTGGGTACCTATGCGCGTCTCGATCGTGAAATTGGATCGGGCACGTGGGGAACTGCGGCGCCGTCGTTTGCCTGGGCACCGGATGGCCGCACCATGGCGGTGCACGTGGTCGATCGGCGCGCGGTGCGAAAGGTGCCGTTTCCGTACTACCTGGGTACCGAGACGCAGGTCAACGAACTGCGTCGTTCGTATCCCGGCGACGAGAACGAGTCGCGGCAGTTGGCCCTGGTAGATGTGTGGTCGGGCACCATGACGCCGTTGCCGTTCGCCGACCCCACGTCGGTGCAGGTGCTCAACTATTCGTGGTCGGCGCAAGGTGTGCTGATGGTCGACCGCGAAAGCGACGACGCGACGCAGCGGTGGGTGCACGTGATGCGCCCCGGCGAGGCGCCACGGCTGGTGTATCAAGACTCGCGCGCGTCGCGCATTTACACCGAACATGCGTCGTCATGGTCGCACGACGGTCGGCAGCTCCTGCTGACCACCGATCGTGATGATCGCTACCGCGTGCACGCCGTCTCGCTGAGCGACACCACACCGCGGCCGCTCACACCGGCCACGTCGGACGTGCAGGGGGCTGCCATGGCGTTGGCCGATGGCGGTATCGCGTGGCTGTCAACGGCGCCGGTTGCGGCCGATCGGCAGCTGTGGCGTACCACCAGTGGCGGCGGCGCCCGGCAAGTCACGCTGCGCGCGGGTACACACCGCGTGGCTATTGCACCGGATGCGCGCATGGCGGCGAGCATCGTGAGCGACGACATCACGCCGCCGCATCTCGTGCTGGTGTCCATGCGCGGAGGGGCGGAACAGGTGGTCACGCAGCCGGGTGGTCCGTCGCTTGCGGCGGCAGGGCTGGTTGCCCCGCGCTACGTCACCATTGGCGGGCCCGGTGATGTCGCCGGCGCCGATTCGCTGCGCGCCAAGGTGTGGTTGCCAGCGGCGGCGCAGCGTGGTGCGCGGGTCCCCGTGATTTTCGGGCCGCTGTATTCGAACACCGTGCGCAACCGCTGGGGTGGCACGTACAGCCTGTTGCAACAGTTGCTCGTGCAGCGTGGATATGCCGTCATTCAGGTGGACGTGCGCGGAAGCACAGGCTACGGCCGCGACTTCCGCGAAGCGTTCCTCATCGAGTGGGGCGGCAAGGATCTCGACGATCTTGAGGCCACCAAGCGGTGGCTGGGCACGCAGGCGTGGGCCGATACGTCGCGCGCGGGCATCTTCGGCTCATCGTACGGTGGGCTTATCACGGTGTACTCACTCTTCAAGCGCCCGGGCCTCTTCAAGGCCGGCGTGGCCGGCGCGTCGGCTACCGACCCCCGTTTCTTCGGCAGCGACGATGTGGCCATTACGCGTCGCCCGCAGACGCACCCCGACGCCTTCAAGCGCGGGGCGTTGCAGTATGCCGGTGGCCTACGTGATCATCTCATGCTCATTCACGGGCTCATGGACGATGTGGTGCCGTTCAAGACCACGGCCGATCTCGCCGAAGAGCTCATGCGTCAGGGCAAGGATTTCGATCTCGTGATTGCTCCGTCGGCCACGCATGGATGGACGGCGCGCCCGCAGCACGCGCGCTATCTGTTGGGCAAGCTGATCACGCATTTCGATCGGTATCTGCGCCAGAGTCCCTGAGCGGGGCGCAGTCCGCGCACCTGCGCGGCCGACTATCTTGCGCCCGTGTCTGCCCTCGCCCGCTACCTCGCCTTTCGCCGCACGTTGCCGCCGCGTCCGCCGCTCGAACATCGCATCGTGCGGGCGCGCGGCCTCGATTTCGCGGTGTACACCACGCCCGCGGTGGCGGGTGCGCCGCCGCTGCTGTGCGTCAACGGCGGGCTGCTCTTCGATCACAAGCTGCTGTGGCCGGCGCTGGCGCCGCTGGCTTCGTCGCGTCAGCTGATTTTCTACGACCAGCGTGGCCGCGGGGCCTCTGAGGTGCCGCCCGGCCTGCAGGCGTCGCGCATCGAGTTCGACGCTGGCGATATTCCCGCGCTGCGTCTCGCGCTTGGCATCGACCAGTGGGATGTACTGGGGCACTCGTGGGGCGGGGGTATTGCCCTGCTGGGCGTGGCGCAGGATGTCCGCACCTGCCCCGGCGCCGTACGCCGGTTGGTGCTGGTGAATGCTGTGGGGCTCACCAGCGCATGGCTGCCGCCGCTGCACGAGGCTGGCGTGGCGCGGCTGCAGGGGGCGGAGCGGGAGGCGCTGGCCGCCCTTGACGTACAGGCGCTGAACGCGCCACTGCTCGACGCGCACGCCGACTACGCTCAGGCCTACTTCCCTGCCTGGTTCGCCGACGCCCACTTCGCGCGCAACGTGAATGCACCGCGCGGCACCAGCGTGACGGGGGCCCACGTGGCCGCGCGCCTGCGGCGTGACGGTTATGACTGGCGTGAAACGGTGCGTGACCTGCGCGTTCCGACACTCGTCGTGCACGGAGCGGCAGATGTGCTGCCGCTGTCGGAGGCAGAGCGTACCGCGCGGTGGCTCAGCCACGCGCGTCTAGCGCCTATCCCTGAGGCGGGTCACAACCCGTTCTGGGAAGCCCCCGACGCGTTCTTCGCTGCGGTGCACGCTTTCCTCGTGGAGGATGCACCGGCCTCCTGATCTGCCGCCATGAAGTCCGCCGAAGCGCTGCTTGCCTGTTGTGTGGTGGGACTCGCCTGCTTCATCGGCGGCCAAGCGGTCGGTTCACGACAGGCGGTGCGTGATCAGGCCGACGGCACGATTGCCAGCAAGCCGGCACCGGCGCCCCCCGCGTTGGCCGATAGTTCGGCGGCGCTGACCGACGACGTCGCGCATCACGGCGAGGAAATTCTGGTGGCCGGCCGCACACCGCGCCCGCGCGCAGCCGCTGGTCTCGAGGATACCCGTCGACGCCTGGTGAGCGGTATGCAGGGCACCTACATCGACGAGCTGCTCGCCGCCCGCGACAGCGCCATTGCCCGCTGGCCCGAACGCACCACCCGTCCGTTGCGTGTGTTCGTGCAGGAAGCCGATGCCCTCGACGCGTGGAACCCCGACTTCCTCCCCGCCGTGCGCGACGCGTTTGACACGTGGACGCAGGCGGGCATTCCGGTTCACTTCTCGTTCGTGCGCGACTCCGCGTCGGCCGATATCGCCGTGCGATTCGTGGACACGTTCGCCAATGGCATCAGCGGCAAGACCATCTGGAGCCGTGACGGCGCCTACTGGCTGCTCTCGAGCGACATCCAACTCGCCGTCTCACACCCAAACGGCGGCACCGTAACCGCCCCGCAGATGCGCGCCATCGCGCTGCACGAAGTGGGGCACTTGCTGGGGCTCGACCACACGCAGGACCCCGACAACATCATGTCGGCACGCGTGCGGGTACGTGAACTCAGCGACGCCGACAAGGCCACCGTGCGCCTGGTCTACGCAGTTCCAGCAGGAAGCATCAAGCGCTAGCTCAGCGCGCTCCAATCGTAACGTTACGCGGCGCTCCGCCTCGCGCCTGCACCACCATCCGGACCTCGCGCCCTGCGGCCAGCGCGCGCCGCAGCGCACTCACATCGCGCACGACGGCCCCGTTCACCGTGCGCACCACATCGCCCGCTTTGATGCCCGCGTCGGCGGCTGGGGTACCAGCCGGTACGCGCAACACGAGCACGCCGGCGTCGAGTCCGAGGCTCTGGGCGAACTCGGCGTCCATCGTCGCGAACTGCGCACCGGCCAGCACCGCAACGCCGCTCGGATTGAACATGCTCGAAACGCTCGCCGAAGGCTGCGGTGTGGCTCGCACCGGGCGCTCGCGCATCATGAAGCGCACCTGGGCGCCCGAGCCCTCGTCGTCGCGACGCGGGTCGACCCGCACGGGCACTTCACGCGGCTTGCCGGCCCGACGCACTCGCAGGCGCACCGTATTCCCGGCCGTGATGAGTTCGGCGTAGTTCACGGCGGACTGTGTCACGTCACGCCCATTGTAGGCCACCAACGTGTCGCCGGCGGCAATGCCCGCCCGCGCGGCTGGCGAGCCCACGTCGACGGTTTCGACCATGGGGTACTCGCAGTGACTCGTCATCACGCCGTCAGGCGTCACAATGCGGAGTTGTGCACCGCTGAGCGAAAGGCCCATGTAGCCCGACGGGGCCGTCACCCCACCAGGCAGCGCCGCTTCCGCCTCGAAGGCAAACGCCGCCACCTGCGGTTGCAGCGTGCGAATGATGCGATCCATCTGCGGAGCCATGACGACAATGGTGGCAGAATCACTGGCGCGCGCCGCTGCCGGCGCAACCGCACGCATCATGCCTTCGATGTTCACCGTGACCGGCACGCCGCCGCCCACGATATCGTCGGTGACCACCATGCGGTTGCCATCAGCCAGCCGCCGAATCGTGAGACGTCGTTCGTCGCCCGGCGCACCGTCTTCTCGCGAAAAGCGCACCACCACCTGCATGAGCGAATCCATGCCCCGCTGGACCTGGGCGATGCGCTGCAGCTGATCGCGCTCCAACTGCTGTTGTTGCTCGAGCGTCATGGCTGCACTCTCGAGCTGTCGCTTGAGGCGTAGCAAGGCCAGCCCTTCGGGGGCGTGCACCAACGGCGACGGCGACGACTCCAACTCCGTGCACACATTCACCGCGTGCAGCGGCATGACGGCCACGCGCTTGACCGGCGCCCGCGTGCGGCTGGACACAGGCGTCTGCGCCTCCGCCACACTGGGTACCACGCCAGCCAGGAGGGCGGCCACGCACAGTGCACGCGCCGGTCCGACGCGCTCTCGCGCCGTCGTCAACGCGAACTCACGCCCAATGTTTCGCATCACGGTTGGCATCACTCAGTACCGCTCGATGATCTTGTCCACGGGCAGCGCACTGCCGAGCGCCTGCAACGTGGCCTCGCGCGCGCTGTACGCGGAGAGGTAGTAGTGATTGAGCACCGGGTCCTGCGGCGCGTCGCGCAGTGCCACCCGCGAGGCCTCCATCATCTGGTCGAGTGCCGCCAGACGTGCCCGGAACACTTCGGGGTCCCGCATGGTGGTGTCGTTCGAGGCGAGCCACAGCGAGGCCCGTTCGTACGCTCGCTGGGCTTCGTTGAGCGCGATCGTGGCCTGCTCCACGCTGCCGTACGACAAATCCGCGAAGGGCCGGTCGCCATACGCGGCCGGTGTGGCCGACGCACGCAGCGGCGCCGACACCGCGCCAGCTGCCACGCCAGTTGCCGCACCCGCCCCACCGAGTTCCCAGCTCACGCGCCCGAGCACCGCGCCGCCGCCTACCATCAGCAGCGCCGCCGCAGCCCTCCGCAAAATCGGCGCGAAGGATCGCGACCGTGGCCGTGGCGCGGCAGGTGCCACCAACCGCACGGCGGGATCGTCAGCGATATCGAGCGGGGCCTCGCGCATCCCGGCCAGGATGCAGTCGAACTCCACCAGCCGCGGCGCCTCGACATCTGGGGCAGCGCTGCCGAGTGCCCCGGCTATGGCCACCACCGACACCACGGCTTCGTACTCCCCGCGACACGAAGCGCACGCCGCGAGGTGTGCGAGTTCGTCGGCGCTGAATGGCGACTCGTCGAACGCCGCCAGGCGCTCCGGCATCAGATGTGTACTGCTCGACGGATTACTGGACTGCATAGTTCCCACCTGCAAAGTGCCTGTCCTGACCGGTCTCGTGACGCATCTGGTCTACCAACGGGGCGAGCAACCGGCGGAGCTTCGCCCTGGCCTTGAACAGCTGCGACTTGGAGCCACCGGGAGTGATCCCCAGCTCCGTCGCGATTTCCTCGTGGGTATACCCTTCCACGTCGTGCAGCAAAAACACCGTGCGCGCCCCGGGGCTGAGCTTGTTCGCCGCCTCCTCGATGGTCTGCGCCAGCATGCTGCGTTCCGCGTCCTGCTCCACCACCGCCGAATCCTCCTCGATGGCCGTTTCCGCCGCCGCCACGCGCTTCACACTGCGCAGCGCGTTGAGCGTGCGGTTGATCGCCACCCGGTGAATCCACGTGCTGAACTTCGCGTCTCCCCGCCACGACGGGAGGGCGCGAAAAATCTGGATCCAGACCTCCTGCGCGATATCCTCGGCGAGGTCGGAATCTCCGGCGAGTCGACGGACGACGGCGTCGACGTGCGGCGCATGCTGGTTCCACAGCAGCCGCATGGCGCGTTCGTCCCCGTCGATCGCCCGTCGAACAATGGCGGCGTCAGTCTCCATGGGGGTTACGGAATCTGTCACGGACTGCGCTGGAATGGTTTCCGACGTTTGTGCAACAGCAGACGGGGGACGGGAGAGACAGCAGCCGGGGGGAAATCGGCGTTGCCTGTGAGCCCTTTCGGCCGTCCGGGGTATTGACGGGCACGAACTGTCGCCTTAGATGCCCTAGAGTGATTCACGGAGGGCATGTCACGCCGCCGGCACCGTTGGCCGGCGGGTGGTTGTTCAGCGCCGTTCGACTCGCGCTCCACCCTACGGATTCCCCTGCCTGTGCTGCTGCTCACCGCTCTTGCCATCGCCGTTGCCGACGTGACGGCCGTGGCCAAGCCCATGCTCGGCGGGCTCCCCGAACGGGAGCCGGCAGCCGTAGGCATGTCGGCCGAGCGGTTGGCCACCATCGATCGGGTCGTGCAGCGCGGTATCGAGGCCGGTGGCTATCCTGGCGCCTCGCTCGTGGTAGGGCGCAAAGGGTACGCCGTGATGCAGCGCGGATTCGGCACGCTCGACTGGACGCGCAAGTCGCGCGTGTCCGCCTCCGAAAGCATCTACGATCTCGCGTCGCTCACCAAGGTGGTGGCCACCACCACCGCGCTCATGGTGCTCTACGACCAGGGCAAGATCGAGCTCGACGCCCCGGTGTCGCGGTACCTGCCGGAATTCAGTGGTGGCCGGAAGGACCAGGTCACGGTGCGGCATCTGCTCACGCATCGCGGCGGCCTGTCGGCTGGCCGCGAACTGTGGCGCATTGCCAGTACTCCGGCCGAGGCGCGGGCAGCGGTCATTGCGTCGCCCATCAATTGTGCACCCGGCGCCTGCTACGAGTATTCCGACCTGGGCGCCGACCTGCTGGGCTTCATTGCGGAAGCCGTAAGCGGCGAATCGCTCGACGCGTTGCTGCAGCGGTCGGTGTTCCGGAAGCTCGAGATGGTGGACACCCGGTTCCGGCTGTCCAACGCGGATGTCGCGCGCACGGCCCCCACCGAGATCGCTCCGCCGCGCGGGTACCCGCTGCGGGGTGAAGTGCACGACGAAAACGCCTACGCGCTGGGCGGCGTGGCCGGTCACGCCGGCCTGTTCAGCACGGCCGCCGACCTGTCGGTGTTCGCGCAGATGCTGCTCGACGGCGGCGTGTATAACGGCGTGCGGGTGATCTCCGACAGCACGGTGCAGCTCTTCACGCGGCGCGCCGCTGGCCATCGCGCGCTTGGCTGGGACACCTGCGCCGGTGGCGCCGGCTGTGGCCAGTTCATGTCGGAGCGGGCCTTCGGACACACGGGATTCACTGGCACGTCCCTGTGGATCGACCCCGACCGTCAAATGTTCGTGGTGCTGCTCACCAACCGCGTGCACGCCGCCAAGGCACGCCGCCCCAGCAAGGTCATTGCCGACGTGCGCAACGACCTCGCCGACGCGGCCGTGCTGGCCGTGATGGACGACCCCGACGGCGTACGTGCCATGCCGGCCAGCTTCCGAGCCGACTTGGCGCAGGACTGGAACCGGCCGCTGCGCACGCGCCGTGCGTCGAGCGCCGCCGCGCGCCGCAAAGCGGTGGCCGCCAACCGTGCCGCCGCCAAGAAGGCCGCGGCCAAGAAGAGCACCACGAAGGCGTCTTCCAGCAAGTCGACGGCGAAGAAGCCCACCGCGAAGAAATCCACGGTGAAAAAATCCACGGCCAAGAAGGCCACCGTCAAAAAGGCCACTGTGAAGAAATCGTCGGTGAAGAAGCCGGCCACGACCAAGGCCAAGTCGGGCGGTCAGGCCCGATAACGTCCAAGAGTACAACAAGGCATCCACGGCCTCCGAGGCATCCGGGAGAGCCTCTTCTTGGACGCCTTGGATGCCTCGACTGTCTCGGACGCAATCTTGGACGTTTCTGGCCGCCGAAACCCGATCGGCCACCGCGAAAATCCCGACTTGGGAACCAGGGATTGCCCTCGCGACTATAGTTCGGCATGATCCCCGTTATGGACGAAGTCATGAGCGAACAGCCTGACACGATGCCCGCCGAGGCCGAAGTGGCCGCCGGCTCGGCCCCCGAAGCGACCGCCGGAGCCCCCGGTGCGGTCTCGGCCGATCAGGCCAAGGTTGCCCTGCGCCGAGTGAAGGATCCGGAGCTCAACCTCAACATCGTCGACCTCGGTCTCATCTACGACATTGCAGTCGACGGTGGCACCGTGCGGGTCGATATGAGCCTTACGTCGCCGGGTTGCCCGTCAGGCCCTGAAATCATGGGTGAGGCGGAGCAGCAGCTGCGCACGCTGCCCGGCGTCACCGACGTGCAAATGAACCTCGTCTGGTCGCCGCCCTGGACGCCCGAGCGAATCGAGCCGCGCGTGCGCGCCTACATGGGGTTCTAGGCGCGCTACGCGCACGGAACTGCGTAATGCGGAAGGCGTTCGGGGTTGCGGCCTAACTGCACAACGGCCTTCGGCACAGCGGCGTGCAAAACAGCGGTACAGCGTCGCTCAGGCGAGTTCTGCGTCAAGGGACACCCGCTCGGCCCGCTCGGCGCGGGCCATGCGGACCAGCGTCGCCCCTACGGGCACGAGGAGCAGCGCGCCCACCCACAGAAACAGGTCGGCGACGTTCGCGACCATTGTCAGATCGTCGGTGAGGCGTACCGCCAGGAAGTCCGCGACGCCCACGGGGCCGGCAAGAATGCTCGCGAGATTGCCAGCGGCGCCGCCGCTCACGAGGCCCAGCGCCAGTGTAGACCGCGCGTCGACCGCTGCCATGGGGCGCACCACCGAAATCACCAACCCCAGGGCAAGCACCGTCACGATCACGTTGAGCATCCACGTGAAGGGGCCGAGTGACACGCCGCCCGCAGCGCCCGTATTCCACACGAGCGTCAGTGACAGGCGCTCGGTGATTGTGACCAGCCCGGTTTCCCCGAGCGACCGTACGGCGACTTCCTTGGTAAGCAGGTCCACGGCGCTCGCGGTAACCGCGATGCCGAAGAATCGGCGTAGCGCAATGTCGCGGGTGAACGAGCCGAAGCTGGACGGGCGGGAGAATGGCATGCGGCAGGTAACCGGAAGGAGACGACCACCGTTCGGTCTCCTCTCACGCACCTCACGTGCCGTGACTTTCCGTTTGGTCACCAGTTGGCGCTTAGTCGGCAAAGTCACCGCAAAGCATTAGCCAACAAAGACTTGGCAATTCCCGGATGAATTATCCCCGGTTCATGTCCCGGGGCGTGTGGGACGAATGCGATACCGGGGAGCGCCAACAACCGACAGGTGCGTGGCGTTGACGCCACAGCCTATGTGACGCCGATCAGCCCGGCTTGTAGGGCGAGTCGTCCTTGGTGAAGCTGGCGAGCGCCTTCACGAAGTCGGCGCCGAGGACTTCCACCTGCCACTTCCGGAGCTCGGTGACCTCCTCTAGCTCATCAACGTGACGCGGCTTGCGACGCGCCACGGCCTCCATGCGATCACGCGAGCAGAGCACGCCGGGGTCGAGATCGAGCCGCGAGGCTGTCGCATCGCGCACGGTTTTCAGGCGGGCGACACGATCATCGAACTCAGGATCGCGATCCCAGCGCGCGCTCTTGGGGAAACGCGGCAGCTCGGAGTCGGGCACGGCGTTGCCGCGTACGATGGCCTGTAGCGCTTCGGCCGCGCGCGCGTCGTTCATGCCGCGCGGAAATCCCTTCACGGCAAACAGCGCTTCGCGCGATGTCGGCGCCAAGCGTGCGAGATCGAGCAGCACTTCGTTGCCAGCCACGCGGAACGTGGCGCGATCGAGTTCGGCGGCAATTCCATCGCGCCACTTCACGAGTTCACGCAGACGCGCCAGTTCGCGACGCGTGAGATCACGCGCGCCCTTCATGCGCAGAAACGCTTGATCCTCACCGTCGTTTTCCCACCGCGTTCCCTCGGCACGTGCGAATTCCTCGCGCGCCCAATGGAGCCGCCCCTTCTTCTCGAGCTCTCCGTGCAACTTGTCGCGCAGCCCCAGCAGATGACGCGTGTCCTGCGCGGCGTAGTCGAGCATATCGGCCGTGAGCGGACGCATGCTCCAGTCGGCGCGCTGATGCTTCTTGTCGAGCTTGAGCCCGAAGAACTGTTCGAGCAACGCGGCGAGCCCGAAGGCGCGAATGCCGAGCAATTGCGCGGCCACGCGCGTGTCGAAGAGATGCGTGACCCGCCACCCGTAATCCTGATGCAACAGGCGCAGGTCGTAGTCGGCATCGTGCAAGACGACTTCCACGTTGCGATCTTCGAGCAGATCGCCAAGTCGCGATGGCGTACCGATGGGTAACGGATCGATGACCGCCTCGTGATGCAGCGTGGACAGCTGCAGCAGATAGATGCGATCGACAAAACGGTGAAAACTCGCGCCTTCCGTGTCGAGCGCGAGTGTGCGCACGCCGGTCAGACCGGAGAGAAAGCGATCAACGGCGTCGGCCGTGTCGAGATAGAGCGGAGCGGGCGGCAATGGCATGTCTCCCTGTAAGCTACACCGGTCGGTAGTTTCGGGACCATGACCTTCGACGACGAGACGGCGATACCCGATGCCTTGCCCCCCGAGCGCCGCGGCTGGCGGACCGCCGACCTGACCCGGGCGGCGATCACCATTCTGGCCGTCTGGTTCGGCCTCCAGCTGCTCTGGTCGGTGCGGTCGCTGGCCATCCTGGTGTTCCTGGCGACGCTGTTTGGCATCGCCGTAGCCCGGGGGGTGGACTACCTCGAGCGGTTCCGCATCCGCCGCGGCATCGGATCGGCGCTCATCGTGCTGGGCACCCTCGGCACCATTGGCGGCGTGCTGGCCCTCACGGCGCCCACCCTGGTGGAGCAAGGCCGGGAGCTCCAGCGGGAATTCCCGGCTGCCGTGACCAAGGTCCAAACCTGGATCGACAGTCGGCAGGGGGGGCTCATGGGGTCGCTGATCTCGTCGGCCACCGCCGGCGACACGTTGGCCGTGTCGGCCGACCCGTCACAGCCGCCCCAGAGCGTCTCCCCCACCGAAGCGCTGAAACGCCGCCTCAGCGACGGCCTGGGGAGCGTGAGTCAGTACCTCTTTTCGTTCGTCTCGAACACGCTGGCGGCGATCACGGCGTTCGTACTGCTGGTGTTCCTGTCCATGTACATCGGCGCCGAACCGGAGGTGTACCGCGGGTGGATGCTGGCCGTGGTACCAGCGGCGTCGCGAGCGCAAACCCGCATTGTGTTCGACGAGATCTCGAAGGTGCTGCGCAAGTGGTTGGTGACCCAGCTCGTCGCGATGGTCGTGATCGGCACGGTATCGTTCGTCGTGCTCATGCTGCTCGGTGTGAAGGCGGCGTTCGCTCTGGCCTTCATTGCCGGATTGCTCGAATTCATCCCCACCGTTGGGCCGGTGCTGAGCGCCGTTCCGGCAGTGCTCATGGGCTTCGTGGACTCGCCCGAGAAGGCGCTGGCGGTGGCCATCGCGTACTGGGGCATCCAGTTCATGGAGAACAACCTCCTGATCCCGTATCTCATGCGAGGCGAGATGGACCTGCCACCGGCCATCACGATCGTTGCGCAGACGCTCATGACCCTCGTGTTCGGGTTCTTGGGGCTCATGGTGGCCGTGCCGCTGACTGCCACGGTGCTGGTGCCGCTGCGCATGATGGCCGAGCGGGAGAACCTCCGCGAACGGGCACTGGTGCGGCACAACAAAACGCAGCGAGATCTCATGCTGGCCGATGACGACCCCGGGCAGGTCATGACCAACGCCAACCGGGGCCCGGACGCCAAGTGATTGCCCATCTCGACGGGTTCCAGATTGGCTACGACGATCAGGGGGAGGGGCCACCCATCGTCTTCCTGCACGGCTTTCCGCACGATCGTTCATTGTGGGCGGTGCAGCGAATTGCGCTGGCGCCGCAGGCCCGGTGCATCGTGCCCGACCTGCGCGGATTCGGTGACTCGAGCACCCACGGCCCGTACTCGATGGACCGTTATGCCGACGATGTAGCGATGCTGCTCGACTGGCTTGCCATCGATCGCGCGGTGGTGTGCGGCCTGTCCATGGGGGGCTACATCGCCATGGCGCTCTGGCGTCGACACGCCGATCGGGTGCGGGCCTTCGTCTTCTGTGACACAAAGGCGGGCGCCGATACCGACGAGGGCAAGGTGCGCCGCGACGAATTCGCCGCGCAGGTCAAGCGTGACGGCACGCGCATCATCGCCGGCGCGCAAATTGTGGGTATGGTGGGCTCGGCCACGCGTGACCGGCGCCCCGAAGTGGTGGCTACGCTGCGTGCCATGATGGGCCGACAGTCGTCGGCCGGAGTCATTGGTGCACTGCAGGCACTGCGTGACCGACCTGACTCACGCGACACGCTGCGATCCATTAACGTTCCGTCCCTGGTGATCGTGGGCGAGGATGACGTGCTCACACCCATGAAGGAAGCGCGAGCGATCGCAGAGGCATTGCCTCCCGCTGCACGCGTGCGCCTCGAGATCATCGCGGGGGCGGGTCACGTGCCCTGCCTCGAACGACCCGCCGCGACCACGCACGCCATCTCCGACTTTCTCGCTACGCTGGCATGACCACGAACACTCCCGCCCCTGTCATCTCCGAAGCGGAACGCTCACCTGCGGCCCGTATCGGACAGGTGCTGTTCAAGAATCGCGGGTGGCTGCCCGTGCCCTTTCTGGCTGTGCCGCTGCTGGCGCCCGGAACGCAGAGCGCGACCACGTGGACCGTGGGGCTCATCATCGTGGCCATCGGCGAGCTCATTCGCACCGCGGGCGTTGCTGCGGCTGGCACGGTGACGCGCCGTCGCTCGCGTGATGTGCAACGGCTGGTTACGTACGGCGCCTTCGCGTGGTGTCGCAACCCGCTTTACGTGGGCAACTTCCTCGCGTGGATCGGGTTCACGGTGGTGAGCGGCGTGTTCTGGTTCATTCCCGTGGCCATCGTGATCTTCGCCATCGAGTACACGCTCATCGTGCGCTACGAAGAAGGCGTGCTGGAGTCGATCTTCGGGCAGGAGTACCTGGACTACAAGGCGCGCACGCCGCGCTGGTTCGGCCGTCCGCCCGCTGGTGCTACGTCAGGCCCGCACGACTGGAAGGAAGCCATTTGGAGCGAGCGCTCGACGATCCTGCAGTACGTGGCCATCATCGCCGCGTTCTGGTACAAGGGGCGCATGTAAGCGAACGGCGATCGCGTCGCCGTTCGCCTGAACGAGAAAAGGGGGCAGAGTCGCTGTTCGACTCTGCCCCTTTTCTCGTTCAGCGACCGCAATCAGCGCGTCGGACGCCCCGGCGGATTGGCGCCGTTGAACACGTCCTTGTTCTTGCCGATGAAGCTCTTGAGCTGCACGGGCACGTCTTCCTCGGGGAAGATGGCCGTAACCGGGCACTCGGGCTCGCAGGCGCCGCAGTCGATGCACTCATCGGGGTGGATGTACAGCTGGTCCTCACCCTCGTAGATGCAATCGACGGGGCAGACGTCCACGCACGACTTGTCCTTGACGGAAATGCAGGCTTCAGTGATGACGTAGGGCATGTGACGAAGCTCGGGTGTAGCCGACCGAAATGGATGTGGCTGGCGATTCGTGAAGATACTTCGGTTTGAACGCGGAACAAGCAGGGAAAGTGCCGATCAGCGCTTCCAGGGCGGCAGGTCGCCGCGCTTGAGCTCCGGATTGTCACGGAAAATCGTGAACGTACGGCCGATCACCTGAATGACCTCGGCGCCCATCTGCTCGGCGGCCTCGTTGGCTGCTTCCTTGGCCGAGAGTTCGCCGCCTTTGGCCACCTGCACCTTCACGAGCATCTTGGTGCGCAGCACGTCGTCGAGGCTTTGCAGAAGCGCCGGCGTGAGGCCCGCGTGCCCAATGTGCACCAGCACGTCGAGGTGGTGTGCTTCGGAGCGCAGCCCTGCGCGCTCCTTGCCGGTCATGCTCATGGACGAATCCCGTCGAAGGCGAAAAACGAAAACGGATTGATCGGGGGCCCGTCCCACCAAGCGCGGCCGCGCCCACGTTTCATCACCTGAAAATGCAGGTGCGGCGTGTTCCGCGGTGCGTTCCCCGTGGTTCCAACGTAGCCGATCACCGACCCCTTCGCGACTCGATCCCCGACGGCCAGCCCGCGTCGATACCGGTCGAGGTGCGCGTAGTAGTACACGAACCGCCGGGCCTCGTCGTAGGCGTATATCACGATGCCGCCAATTGGGCCTTCGAAGAGCCGCCCAATGGTGTGGTCGGCCGTTGCCATCACGGGCGTCCCGCGCGGCGCGAGAATGTCCAACGCCCCGTGAATACGGCCGTTGGCTCGCCCGGCCGTGTAGTTGTCCTTGAGCGTCAGCCGGCTCACCCCCTCTACGGGGATCATGATCTGCCGACTCCACAGCTCGGCGAGATCTTCGTCGCTGATGGCCTCGCCACGCGGCCCAACGTGGGCTGGTGTGGGGCCGAT
>ERZ1645185.33-NODE-33-length-63935-cov-5.496039_pt1 | contig 63935 bp, 71 predicted proteins | sample MGYA00575351_ERZ1645185 | MGnify/ENA primary metagenome ERZ1645185 (study PRJEB40838, sample SAMN11284767) | freshwater sediment metagenome | isolation source: river sediment | host: Sediment | place: India: Jana village, Kanpur | collected 2015-12-17 ... | reverse complement strand
CCACCGCCGGCGCGACGCTGGAGCATGTCGTCAAGGTCACGGCGTGGCTCACCGACGTGAGCTATATGGACGGCTTCAACCGGGCCTGCCGCGAGGCCTTCGCCGAACCCTATCCCACCCGCTCGACCGTGATCTCAGGTCTGACGGCCGGCGACGTGGAAATCGAGGCAGTCGCCTGGCTCCCGTAACATGTCGCGGGACACGAGTGGCCGCCACAATGTGGAGGAGGAGAGCCACCAACGTCGGCTTTCACGCCGACGGACCCAGAACCGGACCTTCCGCTCCCGTGAAGAGTTTCGGGCGCCGGCAGGCGTACGAAAGTCGCCGAGGAACGAACCCGCGTGATCGCGGGCGCTGCGCTATGGGGTTTTTGCGATTTGGCTGGTCGAGCGGCTTAGCCGATCCGCTTCGAAGCGTGTTGTCGCAGATGCGGACGGGGTGCCGTGACGCGGCGTTCGGTCTTCTGATCGGTGCCATCTGGCGGCGGATCGAGCGAGCGGGCTCCCGATGACAGTCCGTGAGACGAGCGCGTCCGTTGTCCGAAGTGCAGGCGCGACGGGCTGCGATGGTCGTAGGCCGTGCCGGGTCATAGCGTGATCGTTCCGGTTGCGGGTGCCGACGGCGGCGGGCCGCGAGGCTGCTGCCATCTGGCGAAGGTCTCGACGATGACCATGCGGCCCCGCAGCAGGGACAGGGTGGCAGGACGTCGACCGGCGCTTCGGCTGGATCGTCGTTGTCGGGCGCGGTCGCCACTGCGAGCAGGGTGCGGGCAAGTGCCAGGCTGGCTTTGCGCGAGGGCGCGGCGAGCAGGCCGTAGTGGCGGATGCGATGGAACCCGTGGGGCAGGGTGTGGAGGAGGAAGCGGCGGATGAACTCGGGCGTGGCGAGCGTCATGACCTGTTGCCGCTCTAGACCGGCGCGGCGATAGTCCTTGTAGCGGAACGTGACGCCGGCGTCGTCGAAGGCGATGAGCCGCCGGTTCGAGATGGCGACCCGGTGGTGTAGCGCGACAGATAGGCAAGCACCGCCTCAGGCCCGGCGAACGGCGGCTTGGCGTAGACCACCCAGCGCTTCTTCCGGACCGGCGACAGGTGACGCAGGAACGCGCGCCGGTCGGCGAGATGGGCCATGGCGCCGAAGAAAGCGAGCCTGCCGGCCTGGTGCAGCGCCATCAGCCGGGTCAGGAACAGCCGCCGGAACAGCACGCCGAGGACGCGCACCGGCAGCAGGAACGCAGGGCGAGACGACACCCAGCGGTCCCCGGTGCGCGCGATGCCGCCGCCCGGCACGATCATGTGGACGTGCGGGTGGTGGGTCAGCGCCGAGCCCCATGTGTGCAGCACGGCAGTGATGCCGATCCGGGCACCAAGGTGCCTCGGGTCGGCGGCGATGGTCAGCATCGTCTCCGACGCGGCCCGGAACAGCAGGTCGTAAACTATCGCCTTGTTGTGGAAGGCGGTGTCGGCGACCTCGGCCGGAAGCGTGAACACCACATGGAAGTAGCCGACGGGCAAGAGGTGGGCCTCGCGCGCGGCGAGCCAGGTGCGCGCCGCTGCCCCTTGCACTTGGGGCAGTGCCGGTTGCGGCAGCTGTTGTAGGCGATGCGCCAGTGTCCGCAGTCGGTGCACGCCTCGACGTGACCGCCCAGGGCAGCGGTGCGGCAATGCTCGATCGCCGACATGATCTTGAGCTGATGCAGGCTCAGATGCCCCGCATGGTTGGCTCGGTAGGCGGGGCCTGCAGCGCGGAAGACGTCGGCGACCTCCAGCGAGGTGCGCACGAGCTCAGCCGTCGGGCTTCACCTCCGGCCCCGGGAACATGGCGAGCTTGTCGAGCGGGCTGGTGACGGCGCGCACGGTGCGGGTAGCGACCTTGGTGTAGAAGGCGGTGTTCTCGAGCTTGGCGTGACCGAGCAGCGCCTGGATTACGCGAATATCGACGCCGTCCTCGAGCAGATGGGTGGCGAAGCTGTGACGGAGCGTATGCGGGCCAACGCGCTTGGCGATATCGGCCGCGTGCGCCGCCTCGACGACGATGCGGTGGAGCTGGCGCGTACTGATCGGCTTCATCGCGTGCTGGCCGGGAAACAACCAGCCGTCGCGGTGCATCACGTCCTGCTGTCGCCCGACCTGCCACCACTGGCGCAGCAGCGCGAGCAGATCGACCGAGAACATGGCGTTGCGATACTGGCCGCCCTTGCCGCGCTCGAGGCGGATCAGCATGCGCTCGCTGTCGATATCGCGGACCTTGAGGTGAGCGACCTCGGCGACGCGCAGGCCAGCACCATAGGCGACCGACAGCGCCGCCTGGTGCTTAAGGCAGGTCGTCGCCTGCAACAGCCGCGCCACCTCATCGGTGCTGAGCACCACCGGCAGCTTGCGCGGGTGCGTCACCCGGAACAGCTTGCGGGCAAGGTCGGGTCGATCCAGCGTGTGCGTGAAGAAGAAGCGCAACGTCGCGACGATGCTGTTCATGGTCGGCGCCGGGGTGCCGGTATCGCGCTGCTCGACCTGGAACCGGCGTATATCGTCGGGGGTGGCCGTATCGGGCGGACGGCCGAGGAAGCTGGCGAACCGACCTACATCGCGGATGAAGTTGCGCTGGGTGGCGCGCGAGAAGCGCCGCATGTGCATGTCTTCAAGCAGCCGTCGGCGCAGCGTGCTCATCGGGGGAGCAGGCAGGGTCGTGGTCATCATCCATCTCCTCAGTTGATGGAGCTGGAATGCTCTGCCCGCAGCGGACGACGCTCAATCCAAGGACGATGTTGGCGGGGACGCGCTTACCTCACCGCAGGAACCCTTCCCGCGCAGCGGGTTCGTTCATCGGCCAACTTATGCCAAAGTAGCAGCGCCCACGCGCTGGTGCGGCGGTGATAGGCGAAGAGCCGCGGCCTCGGGCGTTGCTAGGGTAGTGCAAACGGCGACACATATTCGTTATGTTTATCCAGCGTGGGGCGCCAATTTACTCTTTAGTCCCTCAGACGCCGGGCGGGTTTGTTTGCTGCCCCTCAAACGCCGGGCGGCCGCATCCGCGGGCTTGGCTCTCCTCGCATAAGCTCGGGCGGCCGGCGGTCTTGCGAACAAGTTCGGGTTTTGGGGTGTCTCATTCTTTCTTGCCCCTCAGGCGCCGGGTGACGACATCCGCGGCCTTGCGAACCCTATCGGGTTCGGGGGCGCTGCTTTCTGACTATCGTGTCGGCGTTTGCCCCGATAAAGCAGCGGCATGGGCGATTACCGCATTATCGATGTCCAGCTCGACGACCGCACGATCCTGTGGCGGAGCGCCGATATCGAGCAGGAGCGGCGCGTTGCCATCTTCGATCTGCTTGAAGGCAACAGCTTCCGGCTCGTGACGGCGCGCGGCGCGCCGCACGAGGGGCCCTACCGGATTCGCCTGCGCGTGGAGGACGGGCGGCTCGCCATCGACATCGCGGATAGCGACAGCGAGCACATCGAAACGATCGTGCTCGCGCTCTCTCCGTTTCGCCGCGTGATCCGCGAATATTTCGCGGTCTGCGAAAGCTATTACCAGGCGATCCGGCAATCGACGGCAAGCCAGATCGAAACCGTCGACATGGCACGGCGCGGCATCCACAATGCCGCCGCCGAAACGCTGATCGAGCGGCTGAGCGGCAAGATCGAAGTGGATTTCGATACGGCGCGGCGGCTATTCACGCTGATCTGCGTGCTGCACATCCGCGGCTGATGGTCTTCTGAAAGGGACAGGGTTTCATGGCGGTGATGTCCGACAAATGGATTCGCGGGCAGGCGCTTGAGAACCGCATGATCGAACCGTTCGTGGACAGCCAGCGCCGCGAGGGCACGATCAGCTTCGGCCTCTCGTCCTATGGCTATGACGCGCGCGTCGCCGACGAATTCAAGATCTTCACCAACGTCGATTCGGCGGTGGTCGACCCAAAGAATTTCGATTCGAACAGCTTCGTCGATCGCAAGACCGACGTGTGCATCATCCCGCCCAACTCGTTCGCGCTCGCCCGCACCGTGGAGTATTTCCGCGTGCCGCGCGACGTGCTCGTCATCTGCCTCGGCAAATCCACCTACGCACGCTGCGGCATCATCGTGAACGTGACGCCGCTCGAGCCCGGCTGGGAGGGCCACGTGACGCTGGAGTTTTCGAACACGACGCCGCTGCCCGCGCGCATCTATGCCAATGAAGGCGCGTGCCAGTTCCTGTTCCTGCAGGGCAACGAACCGTGCGAGACGAGCTATGCCGATCGCGCGGGGAAATACATGGGCCAGCGCGGCGTGACGCTGCCCCGGCTCTAGGGCCGTGACCGAGGAACAGACGCGCCGGGGGCTTGCGGCGGGTGTCGGCGCCTTCCTGATCTGGGGCACGATGCCCCTCTACATTCACGTGTTCGTGGGTATCCCGGCGGCCGACGTGCTCGCGCACCGCGTGCTCTGGGCGTTCGTGCTGCTTGCCTTCGCCGTCGTGGTATTCAGGGGCTGGACTCGGCTGCGGATCGCGATGGCCGCGCCGCGCTTGATGCTGATGCTTGCCGCGAGTGGGGCGCTGATCGCGGTAAACTGGCTGATCTACACGTGGGCGGTGCTGAACGATCGGGCGCTTGACACGAGCCTCGGCTATTTCATGCAGCCGCTGCTCAACGTCGCGATCGGCGTGCTGCTGCTGAAGGAAGCGTTCCCCCTTTCCAAACGCATCGCTGTCGCGCTGGCGGCGATCGGCGTCGGTATCGTCACCGTGGTGCACGGATCGCTGCCGTGGGTTTCGATCGGACTCGCACTGTCGTTCGGGTTCTATGGTGTCATCCGAAAATTCACGGTCGTCGATCCGGTGACGGGGCTCGTCGTGGAAACGGGCTGGCTGGCCCCGGTCGCGGCCGGATGGCTGGCGATGGCGCCGCGCGACGTGTTCGGCCACGGCACAGCCATCGATATCGCGCTCATCGGCTCGGGGCTCATCACCATCATACCGCTCGGCCTCTTCGGCTATGCGGCGCGGCGGTTGCCGCTCTCGACGATCGGAATGCTTCAGTATCTGGGGCCTTCGCTCGTGTTTCTCGCCGCCGTCTTCATCCTCGGCGAACCGCTCGACATCGGCCGCCTTGCCGCCTTCGTCTGCATCTGGGCCGGGCTCGTCGTCTTCTCGATCGGCGGCTTACGCGGCGCTGCAAATCCCGCTAGACCATAACCCCATGGACAAAATCATCATTCGCGGCGGAAGGCCGCTTTCCGGACGCATCGCCATCTCGGGCGCGAAGAACGCCGCACTCACGCTGATGCCCGCGGCGATCCTCACCGAGGAACCGCTGACGCTGCGCAACCTGCCGCGCCTCGCCGACGTCGACACGTTCGGCCACCTGCTGAACCAGCACGGCGTCTCGACGATGATCGAGGGCCACCGGCGCGGCGAATTCGGGCGCGTGATGACGATCAAGGCGGCGCGGCTCACCTCGACGCTCGCGCCCTACGACATCGTGCGCAAGATGCGCGCTTCGGTGCTCGTGCTCGGGCCGCTGCTCGCGCGCGCGGGCGAAGCTACCGTATCGCTCCCCGGCGGCTGCGCGATCGGCAACCGGCCGGTCGACCTGCACCTGAAAGCGATGGAAGCGCTCGGCGCCGAGATCGAAGTGACGTCAGGCTATGTGAAAGCGACGACCGCCAAGGGCCTTGTCGGTGGGCGCATCGACTTCCCGATCGTTTCGGTGGGCGCCACCGAAAACGCGCTGATGGCCGCCGTGCTCGCGAAGGGCGAGACGGTGATCGAGAACGCGGCGCGCGAACCCGAAATCGTCGACCTCGCGAACTGCCTGAACGCGATGGGCGCGAAGATCGAGGGGCACGGCACCTCAACGATCCGCGTGCAGGGCCGCACCAGCCTGCACGGCGCGACATATGCGGTGATGCCGGACCGGATCGAGGCGGGCAGCTATGCCTGCGCGGTCGGCACGGCGGGGGGCGAGGTGGAACTCGTGGGCGCCGATCTCGCCACGCTCGGCGTCGTGGCGGACCGGCTGCGCGATGCGGGGCTGGAGGTCACCGCCACGGACGAGGGCGTCCGCGTGAAACGCAACGGGCCGATCCGCGCCATCGATATCGAAACGCAGCCGTTCCCCGGCTTCCCCACCGACATGCAGGCGCAGTTCATGGCGATGCTGGCGCTCGCAGAGGGCACCAGCCACCTGACCGAAACGATCTTCGAAAACCGCTACATGCACGTGCCCGAACTCGCGCGCATGGGGGCGGACATTCGCGTTTCGGGGCGCACCGCCGAAGTGCACGGCGTCGCGAAGCTGACCGGCGCGCAGGTGATGGCGACGGACCTTCGCGCCTCGATGAGCCTCGTGCTCGCGGGCCTTGCGGCGGAGGGCGAGACGGTGGTGAACCGCATCTATCACCTCGACCGCGGCTACGAGCATCTGGAAGAAAAGCTCTCCGGCGCGGGCGCCGACATCGAGCGGGTTTCCAGTGACTGAGCGGCTGCGGCTGCTGGCGGCCGACGAGGCGGATCTCGAAACGATTTCCGCGCTGGTGCAGGACGCCGCCGTGAAGCGCGGCGACATTGCCTATGATGCGAAGGCGCGGCGGCTCGTCATCATCGCCAACCGCTACCGCTGGGAAACGCGACAGCCTTCACGCGTGCGCTGCGCGCTGCGTATCGATTCGCTCACCCGTCTCAAGCGGCGCAACTGGCCATCTTCCGATGCGGTGCTCGATCTGCTCGCGCTGCGCTGGGAAAACGGCGGCATCGAGATCGATTTCGCGGGCGGCGCTGCGCTGCGGGCGGATGCGGAATGCATCGACGTGGAGCTGCACGACCTGAGCGGCCCATGGGGCGCGAAGCGGACGCCGCGTCACCAGCTTTAGCGCTCGGCGTCCTTGAGCAGCTTGTCGCGCCCGGCGAAGAGCAGCCGGTCTTCCTCCTCGAAACCGCGATACCAGAGCACGATCCCGTAAGTGGCAAGGATCGCCGGCAGGCCGAGCACGAGTTCCCAGTACGCGACCAGATAACGCTGCACGAGGATGCCGACGGCGAAGGCCGCACCGGCCGCAAGCAGCATCGGCCAGCGCCATCCGGAGACCGGCTCGCCGAGCGTGGCGCGCAGCAGCCGCGATTTGACGACGGTCGCGAACAGCCCCGACGCGAGGAGCGCGGCGGCGGGCGCGATGCCGTTCACGGCGGCGTTCGGCGTTTCAGCCGGGAACAGCACGCGGAACAGCGGAATGAAGGCGAGCGTAAGGCCCACCTGGACGCCGAGCGTCACCACCGACAGCATGAGGTTGCGGTGCCGCGCGGTGTAGACGAGGCAGGTTTCCGCGACCGCGCCCGTGACATAGGCGATTTCGGCGAGCAGCAGCAGGTTGAGGATCATCGTGCCGCTGCCGAAGCCTTCGCCGACAAGATCGAGCACGGCTTCGCCGGTCATGCCGAGCGACAGCGCGATGCCGATCTGCGCGGCGAGAATCCAGAAACCGACCTGGCGGAGATGCCCGGCGATGATGGCGTTGTTCGCCTGCTTGAGACCGTTCGTGATGACCGGCGCCAGAATCGGATCGAACGTCACCTTCAGCTTCTGCGGCAGCGTGACCACCTGCTGCGCGACATAATAGATGCCGAGCACGGCAGGCGTCGCGAACTGGCCGAGGATCAGGAGATCGATGCGGCGCGAGGCCCATTCGATGGCATCGGCGCCCGCGATCGGCAGGTTTTCCCGCATCATGCGGAACAGGCGGACGGGGTGCGGTCGCCAGCCATGCGGCAGGCCAAACAGGCGCACGCATGGTACGATCGATGCCAGGAACGCGGCGCCGAGCGATACGGCGTAGGCGATGATCATCGCGTCCGGCTTCCATTCCGGGATCATGGCGAGCGCGGCAGCCAGAATCGTGAGCACCCACGGCTCCACGATCGAACGCGCCGTCACGGTGGCGCCGACGCGGTGTCGGTACGCGAGCGCGGCAAGCGCGACATCGGAACCGACAATGAAGATCGCGGTGAGGGGGAAGATGCGGTCGAGCCCCGAAATCTTGCTGTTCGGAAAGACGATCTGCGGCACCGCGATCATGATGAGCGCGCCGATCAAGGATAGCATCCACGCGAGCACAAGCCCGTCGCCGACGACGTGACTTTCCGGCCGATCGCCCTTGCTGAGTTCCTTGGCGAGGCCGCGCTTGAGGCCGATGGTGGCAAGCGCCGCCATCAACTCCACGATCATCGTGGCATAAGCGAAGCGGCCGAGCGCCTCCGCACCGTAGAGCTGCCCGGCGATGAACAGGAAAGGCAGGCGCGCCAGCAGCCGGAGCACGAACCCGAAGAAGTTCGTGCGCCCGCCCTTGGCGAGCGCCGCGGTATCCGCGTCGCGCGTCCCTTCTTCGGTCTTTTCGGTCAAACCCGGCGCACCGGGCGGTTCGTCCTCATGGCACCGCTTTAGAGGATCACGCGCCAAAGTGTGAGTGGATTTGCGCTGCCCGCCTCAGCCCAGAATCGCCTCGGCGCGCTCGATGTCCATCATCGCGGCGGCCCGGCTTGCGTGAAATCCCGCGAACGCGACCTGCTTCATAAGCGGGCCTTCCGAAAGCAGCAGCGCGTCACCGTAGACATCGAGCTGCCCCGCCGCCTGTTCGGCACGGCGCAGCAGCGGCTGCACGAGCACCGCCGCGGCAAGGCTGGTGCCCCCGCTCTCGCTGCGCGCGAACAGCCGCTCGAGCGCCAGCTTCACCGCGCGGCGTTCGGCGTTCGCCTCCACGATCATCTGCTCGTCCTCGGTGAGCACGGGGCCGGCGGGAACCGGCGGCGCAGCGGCAGCGACCGCGATGCGCGCGCGTTCGACCTGCGCCAGAAGATTGAGCGGCGGCCCCTTCGCTTCCGCAAACACATCGGCAGGCGGAAGATCGGCACCCGCAGAAAGATCCACGGGTTCGGTTTCCATGAGATCGGCGAGTTCGGCATCGATATCGAAGGCGGCGACCTGCGATATCCCGGTTTCCTTTCGAATTTCGCCCGCGACGCGTTCGACGATGAACGGCTGCATCGTAAGGAATGTCAGCACGAACAGCGCCGCCGCTGCCGCGAGCAGCCCCGCCAATAGCCAGCGTTCCTGCCGGGCGAGCGTCGCGGCAGCCGGAACTGATGGCACGATGATGACTTCCGGTTTCATGAGCGACCAGGACAGTAATCGATCGCGCGAACATCATGGTGAATTATTTCATGATCGAACAGATTAAGTGATTGTTTACTTCCAAGTCCTGCGAATGCGAAATGAAACCGTTCCGCATCTGAAGTAATTAACCAATTATTAACCTTGTCTACACCGTGGCTTCGAGCGCCGCGCGCTTCATGCTGGCGAAAGGTCGGTGCGGGCAGTCTCTTCGTCGAACGGGCCTTGTTGCCGCCGCGATTGGCGCATACACGGCGCACACGGGACGGTAACGGATACGCACGCCTTGGGCCGATTTCTGAAATCAGCACTGAAAATTTCGCTCGCCTTCGGAACCCTCCTGCTCGTCATCCTGGCGGTCGCGGTGGGCATCCAGATGTCGTCGCTGCCTTCGTTCGACGACATGATGCGTTCGCCGAACGGCCAGTCCATCCGCGTGCTTTCGGCGGACGGCGCGGTACTCGTGTCGGTCGGCCCGTCCTACGGCCAATGGCTGACCTACGACGAGATTCCCGATGTGATGGTGGACGCGATGCTGGCGGTGGAAGACCGTCGCTTCCGCTGGCATCCCGGCATCGATCCGCTGGGCATCGCGCGCGCACTGTTCGTGAGCGCGAAAACCGGCGACCGGCTGAAGGCGACCTCCACGATCACGCAGCAGCTGGCGCGCAACATCTTCCTCAACAACAACCGCACCTGGACGCGCAAGGCGAAGGAAGGCCTGCTGGCGCTCGCCATCGAACGCAAGTTCTCGAAGGAGCAGATCCTCGAGCTGTACCTCAACCGCGTCTATTTCGGCGGCGGCGCCTACGGTATCGACGCGGCAAGCCGTCGTTTCTACGGCCATAGCGCGCGCACGCTGAGCCTGCCCGAGGCGGCGATCATCGCGGGCCTTGTGAAAGCGCCCTCGCGCTATGCGCCTTCCTCCGATCCTGAACGCGCCCGCGCGCGCGCCGCGGTCGTGCTGTCGGTGATCGACGAAATGAAGCCGCTGCCCGATCTCGCCGCCGCGCAGGCCGAGCTGAAAGAGATCACGTTTGCGCCGCAGGCCCGGCAGAACAACGTGCGCTACTTCACCGACTGGGTGATGTCGCAGCTCGATGTCCTGACCGACGAGACGGTGGAGCCGCTCGTCGTGCGCACGACATTGTTGTCTTCGATGCAAAAAGCGGCAGAAGACGCCGTCCGCACGCAGACACCCGCAGGGGCGCAGGGCGCGCTCGTGGCGCTGTCGCACGACGGCGCGGTGCGCGCGATGGTGGGCGGCAAGGATTATGTCGAATCGCTCTACAACCGCGCGACGATCGCCGAGCGGCAGCCCGGTTCGGCGTTCAAGCTGTTCGTCTATCTCGCCGCGATCGAGAGCGGCGTGCTGCCCGACGATATCGTCGTCGACGAGCCTGTGCAGATCGGCGGCTGGAGCCCACGCAATTCGAACGGACGCTTCGCCGGCGAGATGACCGTGCGGCAGGCGTTCGCGCTGTCCGTCAACACGGTCGCGGTGCAGCTTGGCGCACGTGTCGGCTTCGATGCCGTCGCCGACATGGCGCGGCGCTTCGGCATCACGACGCCCGTCAGCCGTCAGCCGGCGACGGCGCTTGGCGCCTCCACGGTCCGCCTGATCGACATGACCTCTGCCTATGCCGCCGTGGCGCGCGGCGGTATCGAGGTGCGGCCCTATGCCGTCTCCACGATCGAAACCGGCCGCGGTCGCAAGCTTTACGAGCGCCAAGCGGAAAACCCGCGCGTGCTCGTCGCACCGTGGGTCGCCGCGAACATGACCAACCTTCTGCAGGCGGCGGTCGAGACCGGCACCGGACGTCAGGCGCAGATCGGGCGTCCGCTCGCGGGCAAGACCGGCACGACCAGCTCCAACAAGGACGGCTATTTCGTGGGTTTCACCGGCGATCTCACCGCCGGCGTCTGGATGGGCCGCGACGACAACAAGCGCGTCGGCGGGCTGCAGGGCGGTGTCGCACCTGCGCGGGCCTTCGCGGCGTTCATGCGCGTGGCGACCAAGGGGATGCCGGTCGTGGAGCTGAACAGCAACATCCAGCTCGACGATGCACTGAGCGAGCCCGATGCGGAGGTCTATGGCCTTGACGGCACCATCGCGGGCTATCCGGATGAATATTACCGCGGCGGGCCCGATTATCAGGGCGCGATCGAGGTGCCGGTGGACGGGGAGGGCAATCCGCTGCCCCGCGAGCGCCGACAGGGAAGCCTCGACAATGCCTGGCTGGAAGAGGCCGCGCCGACGCCGGACCCCTCAGCGGCGCCCGATCCAATGTAGCGCGGCGCCGTGCGTGGCGAGCCAGCGTGTCGCCTTGCGCGCGGTGGCGCCCGACAGGCGGCTGCACAAAGCGTGGAATTCCGGCCCGTGATTGTGGTGGACGATGTGCGCCACCTCGTGCGCGGCGACGGCGCGGCGCACGAATTCCGGCGCCATCACGAGCCGCCAGCTGAACGCAAGCGCGCCTTGGCTGCTGCAGCTGCCCCAACGGCCTGTGGTGTCGCCGAGGCGGATCGGCGGCGGGGGTAAGCCGATCTCGGCGGCAAGCGCGGCGCAATCCTCGGTAAGCAGCCGCAGCGCCTCGCGCCGCAGCCAGGTTTCCACGCGGCGCGGCAGCGCTTCGGCAGGACCGCCGATAAGCAGAAGCTCGCCCTCCAGCCGGGCGGTGCGCGGCAGATCGGCGCGCCATTCGATCCTGATCTCGGCATCGCCGCAGGGGATGGAGACCCCCGGCGCGAACGGGCGCGGCGCGGGCCATTTCCCGGTACACGCCGCGATCCACGGCTTCTGCGTTTCGAGGAACGCGGCGGCGCGCCGATGCGAAACGCCGCTTGGCAGCGTGAGGCCGATGCAGCCGAGCGCGGCGTCGGCGCGAAGCGTCATGCGACGGGCACGCGGGCTGACGCGCACACGCAGCGGCACGGTGCGACCATCGACATCCAGCACGTCGGGAAGAACAGGTTTGCGCGAAAGCGTGCGCCGCAGGAACGCGAGGCTCACAGTTCGCGGTCCAGCATATGGTGTTCGAGCGGGCCGGCCTCGTCCTCCGAAACCGTCCATCCGCTTACCGATTCGCCGGCACGCTTCACGCTTTCCGGGTCTCCCGTGATCAGCGGATGCCATTCGGGCAGCGGCTCGCCGCGTTCGAGCAGGCCGTAGGCGCAGGTGGAAGGGAGCCAATCGATGCTGCGCAGCTTCGCCGGGGTCAGCCGGACGCAATCCGGAATATGTGCATGGCGGTTGCGATAATCCGAGCAACGTCCCGAGCGACGATCGAGCAGGCGGCAGGCGACGTTGGTGGCGACGAGCTCGCCCGTATCCTCGTCCTCCAGCTTGTGCAGGCAGCATTTGCCGCAGCCGTCGCAGAGCGCTTCCCACTCCGCGCGCGACATCTCCTCAAGCCGCTTCGTTTCCCAGTAGCGCGGCGTCAGCGCACCCATTTGGCGAGGCCTGCGGCGATCGCCCCCGCATCGTCGGCACGCTCGAAATACATGACGGGCTTTCCGTCCGGGTCCATCAGATAGATGAAGGCGCTGTGATCCATCAGGTAGTTCTGCGGATCGGTGCCTTCGCCCTTCGCGGCATAGACGCGGTAGGCGCGCTTCGCGGTATCGATTTCCGCCTGCGTTCCCGTGAGGCCGACGAGACGCGGGTGGAACGCCGCCACGAAATCCTTGATCACGGCGGGCGTATCACGCGCCGGATCGACGGTGATGAACACCGGCTGCACGCGCGCACCGGCAGCGGGATTCGTCGTCTCGAAAGCCTTCAGGCCCTGCGCCATGCGCTGCACGTCCACCGGGCAGACATCCGGGCAGAAGCTGTAGCCGAAATAGACGAGGCGGTAGCTGCCCTTCAGGCTGTCGTTCGTGACGCGCTTGCCGTTCTGATCGGTGAGCGCGAAATCGCCGCCGATAGGGGCGCCGGCGAGCGGCGGCTCCTCCAAACCTTGCGCGGCGGGCTTCGGCGCGGCGAGCCAGATGAACGCGGCAACAAGCGCGACCGCCGCCGCGAGCAGCAGCGCGATGCGAAGAAAGGGGAGGCGACGCGGTTGTTTCATATTCAGCTTGTCCGGCCTATAGACCAGCTTTGCCCCCGGGGACAAATCGGATCCGTGCCACATGTCCAGCCTGCGTAATCTTGCCGCTTTTCTCATGACGTTCGCCGCGCTGTCGCTCGCCGCGCCCGCCGCCGCGCAATTTTCGGACCGCTACAATTTCTTCAAGGCGGTGAAAGAGGGCGACGTGCTGAAGGTGAAGTCGCTGATCGACCAGCCGGGATCGACGCTGATCGACATGCGCGACAACGATTCGGGAGAGATGGCGCTGCACATGGTGACACGCCGCCGCGACGTGCCCTGGATGAACTTCCTGATCGCCAACGGCGCCAGCGTGAACGTGCGCGACAAGGACGGCAACACGCCGCTGCACACCGCCTCGCAGCTCGGCTTCATCGACGGTATCCAGACGCTCGTGCGCCGGAAGGCGGACGTGAACGCGGTGAACGGCCGGGGCGAGAGCCCGCTGATCGTCGCCGTGCAGCAGAGGAACGCGATGGTCGTGCGCGAGCTGCTGAACGCAGGCGCGAAACCCGATCTCGCCGACCATGTCGCCGGCATGTCCGCACGCGACTATGCCGAGCGCGACCGCCGCGCCGCCGCGATCGTGCGCATGTTCAAGGACAACGACAACAAGGCGAAGGCTGACGAGGCGAAGCCGACGACCGTGCTGCCGCTGCCGAACCCGGGCAACTGACGGGCCGCGGCGTGCCGCAGCCACAATCTCTCCAGCAGGCGCCGCTGCCGACGGCGCTCGGCACCGCAGGCGTTCGTGTCCGCACGCTCGTCACCATCCGCTGGATGGCGATCGCCGGGCAGTCGATCGCGTTCCTCGTCGTGCACCTGCTGCTCGGCTTCCAGGTGCCGCTTGCGGCGGCAGGCGCCGCGATCCTCGCCTCCGCACTGCTCAACATCGGGCTTTCGACGCTCTACGCGCCGACCGCGCGTCTTGTCGGCGTCGAAGCGCTGCTGCATCTCGCGTTCGATCTGCTGCAGCTCAGCGTGCTTCTGTACCTGACCGGCGGCCTCGCCAACCCGTTCAGCGTGCTACTCGTCGCGCCGGTGACGATTTCCGCGACGCTGCTCAGCGCGCGCGCCACCGTGGCGCTGATCCTCATCGCGATGGCGATTCTGGGCGTGCTCTGGCAGTGGTCGCTGCCGCTGCCGTGGGCCGGGCCGCCGCCGGTGCTGCCGCCGATCTACGTGCTCGCGAGCCTCGTCGCGCTCGGCTTCACCGTCGTCTTCCTCGCCATCTATGTGCTGCGCGTCTCGCTCGACGCGCGGCGCTGGCAGCAGGCGCTCGTCATCACGCAGGCGGTGCTGGAACGCGAGACGAAGATGTCGGCGCTCGGCGCGCTTGCTGCGGCATCGGCGCACGAACTCGGCGGGCCGCTCGGCACGATCAGCCTCGTCGCGCGCGACCTTGCCGAAACGCTGGGAGGCGACCCCGATTTCGGCGAGGACGTCGCGCTGCTCGATCGTGAAGCCAGGCGCTGCCGCGAGATCATGACCGACCTTGCGCGCCGCGCCGAAGTGGATGCGCCCTTCCCGCACGTGCCGCTGCGCGTGCTGCTGCACGAGGTGGTGCAGCCCTTCGAGGCGAGCGGCAAGTCCGTGGTCGTCGAGGCGCCCGCCACTGTGGTGGCGCGCACGCCCGAGCTGCTGCACGGGCTCGTCAACCTTGTCGACAACGCCGTTCGCCACGCAGCGCGCGAGGTTCGGATCGTGGCGATCGCCGACGCTGAAACCGTGACGCTGCAGATCCTCGACGACGGCGCCGGGTTTCCGCCCGAGCTGCTGCCGCATCTCGGCGAGCCCTATCTCGGCCCGTCACGCTCGGCGCGCGGCGGCACCGGGCTTGGCATCTTCATTGCGACCACGCTGATCGAACGCACCGGCGGCGCGCTGACGTTCCGAAATGCCGCAGGGGGCGGAGCGGTAGTCGAAATCAACTGGCCGATCGCCTATATCGCGGCAGGAACGGAAGGACAGGCATGACCACCGAAACCGAAACCGGCGCTCCGCCCTCGGCTGATCGCACGCTGCTGCTCGTCGACGACGACAACGCCTTTCGCCAGCGGCTGGGCCTGACGCTCGAACGCCGCGGTTACACGGTCGCGGCCGCCGCGAGCGTTGCAGAGGCGCGCGGCATCGCGGCCGAACTGAAGCCGGCGTACGCCGTGCTCGACATGCGGCTTGGCGACGGCAACGGGCTCGACCTCGTCGCGGAACTGCGCGCGCTCCGGCCGGGCATCCGCATCGTGATGCTGACCGGCTATGGAAACCTCGCCACCGCCGTCGCTGCGGTGAAGGCCGGCGCGGTCGATTATTTGCCCAAGCCCGCCGACCCGGACGCGATATTGAACGCGCTGCTCGCGCCCGGCGAAGCGAAGCCTGCGCCGCCCGAGGAGCCGATGTCCGCCGACCGCGTGAAGTGGGAGCATATCCAGCGCGTCTACGAGCTGTGCGACCGCAACGTTTCGGAAACCGCACGGCGGCTGAAGATGCACCGGCGCACGCTGCAGCGCATCCTCTCGAAACGCTCGCCGCGTTAAGATAACTCCCCAAAAAACGGGTCTTCGGACCGCTGGAAGCGGCTTGCCGCGAGCCGGCCGAAGCGCAGGATTTCCGTGCGTCGCCTTGCAGCAGGCAGCGGGCTTGCAGGGGCGTTGCGCAGAATCGCCGCGTCGAAGCGATCGGCAACAATCACACCGCTGATTTCCGGCCGGAACGCAGGTTCATCGAGGATCGCAGCGGGTATGTGCGGCGGCACCGCCCAGAAGAAGCGGTCGCAGAAATCGAGATAGTCGGGCCACTTCATGTCGCCGCGCAGATCGGCGAGTGAGACCTTCACCTCGCAGATCACGATCTCGCCCTTCGCATCGATCGCATACACGTCGGCACGGCGGCCGTTGCGCAGCGGCACCTCGGCAAGCGCGGCAAGACCGAGATGATGGAACATGCGCGTGACCCCGCGCACGACGTCGCAGGCGACCATGGGCGATTCGGCGGAAAGGGCGGCAAGATTCATCCGCCGCACTCTAGCAGAACAGGACGGGAACGAAAGTGGCCTAGCGGTAGAAGACGTGACCGCCGATGCGGCGCGTCTGTTCCTTCACGCGGCGCCAGCCGGGCTTCACGTATGTTGCGTGGAAGAACGTCGCCTTGTCGGTCACGTCCTGCCACCCCTGGCCTACGGCGATGATCGCGATGGCTTCGGCGCGCTTCCATGCCGGGCCTTTGACGGCGGGAACATCGGGCTTGCCGTCGAAGGTGAAGGAGAATTGCCCATTCTGGTAGACCACGGCGCAGATATCATCGGGCCAGCGCTCGTTCGCAGCGCGATTGAGGACGACCTGCGCGACGGCGAGCTGGCCTTCGAGCGATTCGCCGCGCGCCTCGTAGTAGATCGCGCTGGCGAGACAGCGCATATCATCCTCAAGTTCGCTGCGGTGCATGTCGGCGACATCACCGACGAGCGCCGCAAGATCGATGGGGGGCGCAGGTTCCTCGGAGATCGAGAGGCCGACGCGTGGCGTCTGGTCCATATCGAGTTCGCTTTCGAGGCGAACCGGCGAGAAGGGCAGGCCCTGCTGAACGGCGCTCGGCACATTGAGCGCGATCGCGGTGGGTTCGAGATTGCTGACGATGTGATCGCCCGCCACCGGGGCGGCGCTCGGCCAGACCATCGCGATCATCGCCGCGCAAAACGCGACGAGGCTGATGCCCCGTATGGATTTCGACATGGAAGGGTCCGCTCGTTGTCCGGAGCTGCCCAAGGGGGCAAACGGGGCCGAAAATCAGGCCGCCAGCGCCGGGAGTTCAACATCAGCGCCAGCCCAGAAGGCTTGGCACATAATCATTTCGCGGTGCCGATTGCCTTCCGGACAGTCGAAAGTCAAGAAATTGTTAATCTTTGTCGACAAAACGCCCTGGATTCTCGATATCCAGTTCGACGATCCACAGATCGGGATCGAATTTCCTGCGCTTTTCGAGCGCTTCTTGTGCAGCGGGATCACGCTCTTCGCGGTTTTCGAAGATCGGCTGCCACGAGACCTTGCCGTCTCCCATATTCACGCGGGAAAGCGCCGTTATCGTGCCGGAAGAATCGCGCAGGAGAAGCAGAACGGCGCCCGAATCAGGCTCGCCCTTGGCAAGGACGGTCGCGAATCCGCCCGCGGCCTCTACCCGGCGGCGAAGCGCGCCGACCCAAAAATCCGTCTTGATTCGCATCGCGCCGATCAGGCGCTTGCAACGGCCGCGTGTCCAGGCTGATCGGGCTTGGCATCGAGCAGGCCGAGCATCCGCGCCTTGTCGCCCAGCCGCTGCAGCCCGCCCGAATCGCCATCGACGAAGACGAGACCCATCAGCCCCTGATCCGCCCACGCGACAAGGCACGGAAACGTGCCGTATTTGGGGAGGAACAGGTGAAGCGCGGTGCCCTTCGCCAGCATCTGCTTGCAGGCGATGCGGGCACCGCTTGTCGAGATGTCGCGCACAATGCACCCGAACTGCCGGTCGATCAGGCGCACCTCGCCCTTGAACACGACCTGACGGCGGCCCGCGAGACGCGCCGCCTTGCCTTCAGCCTGGGTGGTTTCGATGCTCATGCTGCTTCGCTATGCCCGACTCCGCTTAAAAGCACGTAAAGAGCGTCACTGTTGTTGGTGCCGCGCAGCTTGTCGACAAGACGCCGATCCCGGAACATGCGGCTGATCTGCGCAAGCGCCTTCAAGTGATCTGCGCCCGCATCCTCGGGCGCGAGCAGCATGAACACGAGATCCACGGGTTGCCGATCGATCGCATCGAAATCGATCGGCGGATCGAGCTTAGCGAACAGACCCTGCACGGACTTCAGTTCGGACAGCCGCGCGTGCGGCACGGCAACGCCCCCGCCGAGCCCGGTGGAGCCGAGTCGTTCGCGCTCGAGAAGCACCTCCATGATCCGCGCCTCGGGCACGTTCACGATGGGCGCGGCAAGCGCGGCGAGCTGCTGGAGCAGGGCCTTCTTGCTGCCGGCGCGGAGTCCGGTGTGGACCGTTCGCGGTGTGACGAGATCGAACATGGCTGAACTTATATCCCGGACCGTCTGGAAGGGCCGTTAACGCGCCGCCGCTCAGGCGGCGGGCGGTTCGACCCAACCGATGTGCCCGTCTTCGCGGCGGTACACCATGTTGTAGGCGCCCGTGCGGCTGTTGCGGAACATCAGCGCGCCGGTGTGCCGGAGATCAAGCATCATCACCGCGTCTGAAACGCTCGCATCGGGAATGTCGACGCGGGTTTCGGCGACGATGAGCGGGTTGTCGGCGCTCTCTCCAGCCTCTTCCACCTCGTCGTCGGCAGCACGCAGCACGCGGTATTCCGCGTCGAAAGCGACATCTTTCACGCCGTTGAGGCGGTGATGGTCTTCGAGCCTGCGCTTGTAGCGGCGCATCTGCTTGTCGATCTTTTCGGCCGCACCGTCGAACGCAAGCTGCGCGGTTTGCATTGCCCGGTCCGACGCCTTCAGCACGAGACCCTGCGTCAGTTGCATCAGGATGTCGCACACGAATCCGGCATCATGGGGGCCCGGCTTGAGCGTCACGTTCGCGCCGGTGGCGCGCACGCCGTATTTCTGCACCATCGCGCCCAGACTGGTTTCGATATGCGCTGTCAGCGAAGCGCCGACATCGATCTGCTGACCTGAAACGCGGATATCCATTTCGGCCCATCCTTTCTTCTTGGCCTCGCCCGCCGGTTTGCGGGGCGATGACGGGTAACGTGTTACAGAACGCGCAGGGTTGCGCGTTCGACCCCAACATGACTCATCCTGCGCCAATCTGCTCCCACAGCGGATTTTTGAGCAGCCTGAGAAAGGCAGCGTGCCGCGCCAGCTCTTCAGGCGTCGCGGCGTGCGGGCGGGGCGCCACGTAGCTGCGTTCGACGCGGATCGCAACCGTTTCCTCGTGCACGGTTATCTGGCCAAGCGACATTCCGATCTGACGCCCGCCCATGAGCTCGACGTAAACGCGTGACAGCAGCTGCGCGTCAAGCAGCGCGCCATGCTTGTCGCGCGCGGTCAGATCGATGCTGAACCGGGCGCACAGCGCATCGAGCGAATGCTTCGCGCCGGGAAACTTCTTGCGCGCCATGACGAGCGTGTCGTCAACGCGTTCGATCGGAATCTGGTCGTGCCCGCAGTTGCGCAGTTCCCAGTTGAGGAAGCGGCGGTCGAACTCGGCATTGTGCGCAATCAGCCGCGCATCCCCGACGAACGCAATAAAATCGGCAGCGATCGCGGCAAAAGGAGGTTTGTCGGCAAGAAACCTGTCGGAAAGCCCGTGCACCGCCTCGGCCTCCGCGGGCATGGGCCGGCACGGATTTATGTACGCGTGGAACGTACGCCCCGTTTCGATACGGTCGACGAGTTCGACGCAGCCGATCTCGCAGATGCGATGCCCGTCCGACGGGTCGAGACCGGTCGTCTCGGTGTCGAAGATGACCTCACGCATGACTTGCAATATCGGACTCCATGGCGCCGGAGACAAGAGACGAGATGACGGATTTCGGTGCGGGTTTCGCGCAGGCTTTGGCCCGTGTCGATCACGAAATCAGCGCGACGGCGCTTTTCCCTGTCGCGCATCTGAGTCGCTAGGATGGCGAGGAATTTTTCGCGGCTCATGCCCGGCCGCGCCAGCACGCGGCGGCGCTGCACATGCGCGGGCGCCGACACCACAATGGTCGCGTCGACATGCGCATGACCGCCGCCTTCGAAAAGGAGCGGAATATCAAGCGCGACGATGGCGATACGGTTATGCCGCGCCGCTTCCAGAAACGCCATTTGCGCCTGCCGCACCATAGGATGCACGATCGCCTCGAGTCGGCGCCGCGCTTCGGCGTTGCCGAACACCGCGGCGCCGAGTTTCGGGCGGTCGACCCCCTTGGGGCCGGTCGTGCCCGGAAATGCTGCTTCGATCGGCGCGAGCGCCGCGCCGCCGGCGCCTTGCAACCGATGAACTTCGGCATCGGCATCGAACACCGGCACGCCCGCGCGCCGCAGCATCGACGCGACGGTCGACTTGCCCATGCCGATCGAGCCGGTGAGTCCGAGGATGATCATTGCGTGAGCAGAGCCTTGAGTTCGTCCTCGCAGCCTTCGGGCGGGGCAGCGCCGAAGAACAGCGAAAACGCGATCGCGGCCTGGCCGATCAGCATTTCGAGCCCGTCCACGGTTTCGAGGCCCTGAGCCGCCGCTGCCTTCAGAAGCGCCGTTTCGAGCGGGCTGTAGACGATGTCGTAGACGACCGCATCGTCGGGGAGCGGCGAGAGGTCGAGATCGAGCGGCGGCTGGCCGGTCATGCCGAGCGCACTCGCGTTCACCAGTAGCGCGGCTTCGGGAAGCGGAGCGTCGAGCGGTTTCGCAGATCCCTTGAGGCCGAATGCGGCGAGCAGGCCCATCGCTTTCAAAGGGCTGCGGTTGAGCACGGTCACCGGGCCGATCTTCGCTTTCGACAAGGCAAAGAGGACAGCGCGCGCCGCGCCGCCCGCGCCGACGACCGCAACCGGCCGGCCTTCGAGGTCGACGCCCGCGATCGGCGCGAAGAAGCCGCCGGCATCAGTGTTCGTCCCGAACAAGGTGCCATCCTCGGCGCGCGCGATCGTGTTCATCGCGCCGATACTCGCGCGCACCCCGCCCGGGTCGGCAACATGATCCATCACCGCGATCTTGTGCGGAATCGTGACGTTGCAGCCGCGCCAGTCCGCGTCGCCCCGGCGGCTTTCGATATAGGCGGCGAGGTCTTCGGCCTTCACATGCGCACGGCGGTAGTCCCCAGAAATGCCGAGCCGATCCAGCCAGAATTTATGAATGAGTGGCGACTTTGAATGGCTGATCGGATCGCCGATCACCTCGGCATAGGGCAGGGTCATATCGGCATCACGCTGCGGGTTCTGAGATAATCGAGCACGGGGAGGAGCGGCAGGCCACGGATGGTGAACTGGTCGCCATCGACGCGCGCGAACAACTGCGCGCCGCGCCCCTCGATATGATAGCCGCCGACCGATCCCAGCAGGACATCGCCGCACGCGTCGAGATAGGCTTCAAGAAACACGTCCGAAAAGTCCCGCATCGCGAGCCTGGCCACGCCGACGAACCGCCACACGGGGGTGCCGTTCTCCGCCACGACAGCTGCGGACACCAGCCGGTGGGTGCGGCCGCGCAGCATCCGCAGCTGGCGGGCGAGCGTTTCCCGGTCGGGCGCCTTGTCGATCATCGTGCCGTCATCGAGCGCGACGACCGAGTCGCTGCCGAGAACCAAGGCGCCGGGAAGTTTGCGCGAGATTTTCACCGCCTTGGCCTCGGCGAGCGCATCCGCCGTGCCGCGCGCGTCCGTGCCCTCGGCGGCAAGCGCGCGCTTGAGTTCGGCCTCGTCGACCATCGGCGCCAGCGCCTCGAACGGCACGCCCGCTGCCGTCAGCATCGCCTGCCGGGACGCGCTCGTCGAGGCAAGAACGAGTGACGTCATGCCGCCGAGCCGTTGGCGCGCGCCTCGGCGCGTTCGTTGTAGAGGTTGATGATGGCGGCCGCCGACTCCTCGATCGAACGGCGTGACACATCGATCACCGGCCAGCTGTTGTCGGCGCAAAGCCGCCGCGCCGCCGCGACCTCCTTCGTCACTTCGTCCATATCGACGTACGATGTCTCCGGTGCCTGCGCGAGGCTGAGCAGCCGGTTGCGGCGTACCTGCACCAGCCGGTCGGGGTTGGTGGTGAGGCCGACGACCAGCGGCTTCGACAGGCGAAAAAGCTGCTCGGGTGGGCGGCTCGTCGGCACCAGCGGCAGGTTCGCGGTCTTGTAGCCACGGTTCGCAAGATAGATCGAGGTCGGCGTCTTCGAGGTGCGCGAGACGCCGATCAGCAGGATATCGGCCTCTTCCCAATTGTCGGCGCCCTGCCCGTCGTCGTGGTTCATCGTGTAGTCGATGGCGGCTACGCGGCGGAAATACGCCTCGTCCATCTGGTGCTGACGGCCGGGCCGGGCGGCCGCGCGCTGGCCGAGCACCGTCTGCAGGCCCTCGATCACGGGATCGAGCACACCCACAGCCGGCAAACCCATCGCGCGGCAGCGTGCCTCGAGGTGGCTGCGCATATCGGCGTTGACGAGTGTGAACAGCACGAGGCCGGGGCGGCTCGCGATATCCATCAGCACGCGGTCGAGGTGGCCCTTCGAGCGAACAAGCGGCCAGAAATGCTTGATCGTCTCGACGTCCTCGAACTGCGCGAGGCCGGCTTTCGCAACCGATTCAAGCGTTTCGCCGGTCGAATCGGAAACGAGATGCAAGTGCAGCCGCATGTATCGCCTCCTGCCGCGCGGTTGTGGATAAGCCCCCGGACGACTCGATTAAGGACTCACGGGATAACCGGCAAGCGGGTGGTCGTTCATCCTCCCGCCGGTCGGCAAGGGCAGATCATCCCCAGGTGGACAATCCGAAACGCGTCCTGTGAATTCGGTGGATAAGTCGAGCCCCGCGATGCAAACCCACGCGAGGCTTCATCCGGCTGCGTCATGCTTGCCTGTGGACTTCACAGGAAACCCCGTTATCCCCAGCCCAACAATCAACCAAATCCATTTCTATATATTTATAAGAGAAGAGATATGGGGTTCCGGTCCTTGCTCGCAGTGCTGAACGGTGAACGACAGGCCGTGCCGCCGGTGTGGTTCATGCGTCAGGCGGGGCGCTATCTGCCCGAGTATCGCGCGCTTCGTGCCGAGAAGGGTGGCTTTCTGGCGCTCGTGTACGATAGCGACGCCGCCGCGGAAATCACACTGCAGCCGATCCGGCGCTTCGGCTTCGACGGCGCGATCCTGTTTTCGGATATCCTGATCGTACCGCACGCGATGGGCCAGACGCTGACGTTCACGGCAGGCGAAGGTCCACAGCTCGCGCCGCCGCTTGCGAATGCCCGCTTGGAGGATTTGAGCGCCGCGCCGCATCACCTCGATGCGATCTACGAGACGGTTCGCAAGGTTGCAGCCGCGCTTCCAGGCGAAACCACGTTTCTGGGCTTTGCAGGAGCGCCCTGGACGGTCGCGACCTACATGGTCGCGGGAGAGGGCAGCCGGGACCAGGCAGCGGCGCGCTTGATGGCCTACAGGGAGCCTCAGCGCTTCTCGGCGCTGATCGATGTGATCGTGGACGTCACCGTGGATTATCTCGTGGGCCAAGTCGCTGCGGGCGCTCATGCGGTGCAGATCTTCGACAGCTGGTCGGGCAGTCTCGCACCGGATGAATTCGATCGCTGGGTGATCGCGCCGACACGCGCGATCGTGGAGCGGCTGAAGGCGCGCGCGCCGGTTCCGATCATCGGTTTCCCCAAGGGCGCTGGCGGCAATCTGCCGCGCTATGCGCGCGAAACCGGTGTCGATGCTGTCGGGCTCGATGAAACCGTGGACCCGGTGTGGGCGGACGCGGTGCTGCCCAAAGGGCTACCTGTGCAGGGCAATCTCGATCCGTTGCTGCTGCTTGCCGGCGGGGATGCGCTCCCCGCGGCCGTGCGCCGCATTCGCGAAGCCCTCGGAGCGCGCCCGCATGTGTTCAACCTCGGCCACGGCATCGACAAGGAAACGCCGATCGCGCATGTCGAGGCCGCGCTCGCCGCGATCCGGAAGCCGCTGTAGATGGAAAGCTGGGTCGGCTGGCTTGGAGCTGCACATCTCTGGGTGCGGGCCTTCCACATCATTTTCGTGATCTTCTGGATGGCGGGCATGTTCATGCTGCCGCGCTATCTCGTTTACCAGCACCCCGCCCTGCCCGGTTCCCCGGAGGAGGCGCTGTGGACGACGCGCATCGCGCGGCTCCGCAAGATAATCGTCGGCCCTGCGATGGTGATGGTCTGGGCGCTCGGCCTTGCGCTCGCCTTCAATCTCGGCTTTGCGGGCAATGGCTGGCTGTGGGTGAAGCTCGCCATCGTGTTCCTGTTTTCGGGATTCCATGGCTGGATCGTCGGCGTTTCGAAGACGATGGCGCGGGGCGAACGCCCGGTGAGCGAACGCGGCCTTCGGATGCTGAACGAACTGCCGAGCCTCGTCGCGATCGTCGTGGTGCTGCTCGCGGTGCTCCGGCCTTTCTGATCTGCTTGACTTCCGGGAAGGCGCTTCCTAAGTCGGGGGTCAAGTCCTCGTTCTGAGGCGCCCGCGCAGGGCATTGTTTCGATTTCAGACGTATCCCCCCTGGCGCCGATACTTTCACGATTCACCGAAGGCCCCCCGATGGTCATGCACCTTAAAGACCTCAAGAAAAAAACCCCCGCCGACCTCGTTGCCATGGCCGAAGAGCTTGGCGTCGAGGGCGCGTCCACGATGCGCAAGCAGGATCTGCTGTTCTCGATCCTGAAAGCGCTTGCCGACAACGATGAGCAGATCATGGGCGGCGGCACCATCGAGGTGCTCCCCGACGGTTTCGGCTTTCTGCGTTCACCCGAAGCGAACTATCTCGCCGGGCCGGACGACATCTACGTGTCGCCGAACCAGGTCCGGAAGTTCGGTCTGCGCACCGGAGACACGGTCGAAGGCGAGATTCGCGGCCCCAAGGACGGCGAACGTTATTTCGCCCTGACGAAGCTCTCGCTCATCAACTTCGACGATCCCGAGCAGGTCCGCCACCGCGTCAATTTCGATAACCTGACGCCGCTCTATCCTGATGAGAAGCTGACGCTCGACACGCTCGACCCGACGCTGAAGGACAAGTCGGCGCGCGTCATCGATATCATCGCGCCTCAGGGGAAGGGCCAGCGTGCGCTGATCGTCGCGCCGCCGCGCACGGGTAAAACCGTCCTCCTGCAGAACATCGCCAAGGCGATCACGGACAACCACCCCGAAGTGTTCCTGATCGTGCTGCTCATCGATGAGCGGCCCGAGGAAGTCACCGACATGCAGCGCAGCGTGAAGGGCGAGGTCGTCTCCTCGACCTTCGACGAGCCGGCGACGCGTCACGTGCAAGTCGCTGAAATGGTTATCGAAAAGGCGAAACGCCTTGTCGAGCACAAGAAGGATGTCGTCATCCTCCTCGATTCGATCACGCGTCTCGGCCGCGCCTACAACACGGTTGTGCCGTCGTCGGGCAAGGTGCTGACGGGCGGCGTTGATGCAAACGCCCTGCAGCGCCCCAAGCGTTTCTTCGGCGCCGCGCGCAACATCGAGGAGGGCGGTTCGCTCTCGATCATCGCCACCGCGCTTATCGACACCGGCAGCCGCATGGACGAGGTGATCTTCGAAGAGTTCAAGGGCACCGGCAACTCCGAGATCGTGCTCGACCGCAAGGTTGCGGACAAGCGCATCTTCCCGGCGATCGACGTGGGCAAGTCCGGCACCCGCAAGGAAGAGCTTCTCGTCGAGAGGGACAAGCTTTCGAAGATGTGGGTGTTGCGCCGTATCCTCATGCAGATGGGCACGATCGATGCCATGGAATTCCTGCTCGACAAGATGAAGGATTCCAAGACCAACGACGATTTCTTCGCGGCGATGAACCAGTAAGCCGAAGGAGCGTTTGGCCCCGATGGATATCAGCCTTCTTTTCTCTGCGGCCGCGGCCGCCGGCGCGAGCAGCCTCGGCGGTCCGGCCGACATCTGGGCGGCCATCGTCCACGATTTCTCCAATATCGGCTCTCCGACGGCGCTTGCCGCCTTCACGCAGGTCTTGCTGATCGACATCGTGCTCGCCGGCGACAACGCCATCGTGGTGGGCGCGCTTGCAGCCGGTCTGCCGCCCGATCAGCGCCGCAAGGTGATCGCTATCGGCGTTCTGGCTGCGCTCGTGCTGCGCATCGCATTCGCGCTTGTCGTCACGCAGCTCATGCAGATCGTTGGGCTCATCCTGGCGGGCGGGCTCCTGTTGCTCTGGGTCTCGTGGAAAATGTACCGCGAGCTTCATCCCGCCGGCACCGGCCAGTCTCCCGGATCTCCCGAGATTGCGGGCGACGAGGATTCCGGTATCCGTCCGGCCAAGAGCTTCATCGCTGCGGCCTGGGCCGTTGCGCTCGCGGACGTTTCGATGAGCCTCGACAACGTGCTCGCAGTGGCGGGCGCAGCGCGCGATCACCCGGGCATCCTGATCGTCGGCCTCGTCCTCTCCGTGGCGCTGATGGGCATCGCGGCGAACATCATCGCCAAATATATCGAGCGCTATCGCTGGATCGCCTACATCGGGCTTCTCGTGATCATCTATGTTGCGTTCAAGATGATCTACGAGGGCATCGTCGATCCCTCGGTCGGGGTGATGACGCTCAGCATGTTCGGCGGTTGACACCGGCCTTGGGCCCAGACAGCATCGACATCATGGATATACGCAGTCTTTCACGACGCCTCTGCAGCGGAGGCCAGCTTCTGGCGGGCATCTAGCCCCGGACCCTGACGGCATGTCCCGACGGGTTCGGGGCAGTTCAGCCACGTCCCCCCAATGCCGTCAGAAAGACCTGTTCCATGATCGACGCCTCGCGTCCGCCGATTCACCTCATCGATTCCGAAGCCGAAAGGCTTGGAGATCTCGCTCTCGCCGCGGAGGCGCGCCTTCCCGAGGTCGCGGCACTTCTTCTCCGCGAGATTGAGCGCGCCGAAGTGCACGCCGTTGAAAGCCTCCCGCGGGGTGTCGTGTGCATGGGTGCGCGCGTTGATTTCATAGACGAGGGCAGTGGCGCGCGCCGCACGGTCGAACTCGTCTACCCGCCGGAAGCGGACATGGCAGCGGGCAAGCTTTCGATCCTCTCGCACGTCGGCGCCGGTCTCATCGGGCTCGCCGAGGGCCAGACGATCCACTGGCCGGATCGGAGCGGGGCGGAGCGCGTGCTCCGGATTGCGATGGTTACGCCGGCAGCATGATCGTCGCGCCCGTGGTCTTGCGCGCCTCGAGGTCGCGGTGAACCTGCGCGGCGTCGGTGAGCGCATAGCCTTGGTGGATGTCGGCCTTAAGCCTGCCGGTGGCGAGCATTTCAAGGAACCGGGCTGATCCGGTGCGGAAGTCCTCGGGCGTGGCGTAATAGTGCGCGACCGTCGGGCGTGTGACGAAGAGGGAGCCTTTGGCGGCAAGAACGCCGAGGTCAATGCCTGTTACCGGTCCCGAGGCGTTGCCGAAGCTGACGAGGAGACCGCGCGTGCGGAGCGCCGATAGCGATACGTCCCACGTCGTCTTGCCGACGCCGTCGAACACCGCGTCGACTCCGGTGCCGCCCGTCATTTCCCGCGCCGCGGTCGCGGCATCGCCGTAATCGCAAACGACATCGGCGCCCGCCGATCGGGCGAGCGCCTGCTTGTCGGCGGACCCTGCCGTGGCGACGACGCGGACGCCGATTGCCTTCAGCCACTGGACGAGCAGCAGCCCGACGCCGCCCGCCGCCGCGTGGACGAGCGCCGCGTCTCCGGCGTTCACGCGGGCGCAGCGCTCGACGAGATATTCGGTGGTTGCCGCCTTCAGCATCACGCCGGCGGCGTCCTCATCGGAAAGCGTATCCGGAAGCTTCAGCGCCAGCGCGGCCGGAATGTTGCGGTGGGTGGCATAGGCGCCGGGCTCTCCGGTGAAGTAGCCGATGCGGTCGCCGGGTGCGAAGCCGCTCACCCCTTCACCAACCGCTTCCACGACGCCTGCGGCTTCGATGCCGGGTGCTGCGGGGAGGCTGACCGGGTAGAGGCCGCTGCGGTGATAGGTATCGATGAAGTTGACCCCGATTGCCGTATGGCGCACCGCAAGTTCGCCGGCGCCGGGCGGGGCGGGCGTGAACTCCTGGCGCGCGAGCACCTCCGGCCCGCCGGTGTTCTGAAACGCCATTCGATACGCCATCGGACTTTCCTTCACAGCAGCTTCTGCATGAACACGAGCGTCAGCCAGCGATCGAACTTGCGCCCGACCTCGCGCAGCCGCCCGGCTTCCTCGAAGCCGAGTGCGCGGTGAAAGGCAAGGCTTCCGGTGTTTTCGGAATCCACTCCGCCGACGAGCGTGTGGAGTCCGCGGGCGCGCGCGAGATCGATGAGCGCATCGAGAAGCTGCCGGCCATGACCACGGCCTCGGCATGTGTTTGAAATATATACGGAATGTTCGACCGTGCCGGCGTAGGCCTGCCTGGCACGAAAGGGGCCGAAGCTGCCGAAGCCAGCGATACCGCTCGCAACGTCCGCAACGAGGATCGGCCAGCCTTCCGCGAACTTAGCGGCGCGCCATTCGGCAACGCGCGCTGTGGTCCACGGCTCGTGGTCATACCACGCGGTCGTATTGAGGATCGCGTCATTGACGATGGCGAGGATGCCTTCGTCGTCATCGGCCCGTGCAGTTCGGATGAGGGCCGGATCAGCCACGGCTTTCGCCAACGTTGCCGGCGCCGCGCAGTGTTTGGTTTCGGAGCGTCTCTGCCATGGGCCTGACCTTCGCGGTTCCGCTCAATTCTTTTGCTGTTGCGTCGTTTGCACGAAACGGGTTCCCACTTTTGCGCACGATGCTTTAGCGTCGCAAACCTATCCGCCACTGCGCGGCTTTCACAAGAGGACGGCGCCATGAAGGTGAATATCGAGATCGACTGCTCCCCGGAAGAGGCGCGCGCGTTCATGGGGCTTCCCGATGTCCGCCCGCTGCACGACCTCTACATCGATCGTATGACTGGCTTGATGAAGGACGGCATCACCGCGGGCGATGTCGAGCGTTTGATGTCCAACTGGATGCCGAGCGCGGCGAGTGGGATCGGCGAGGTGCAGAAGGCGATGTGGGCCGCGATGACCGGAGGCGGCGCGGGCGGCAAGAAGGACTAATGCCGACGCCATGACGTCATTTCTAAATGATTGAAAAGAAAACGATATTCTCTCTGTCGTCAGGGCGTCCGCCTGCCGGTGTCGCGGTTGTTCGTGTGTCCGGCCCGGCAGCGGGCGCGGCACTTCTGGCGCTCGGCGGGCGTATGCCATCGCCGCGCCGTGCAACGCTTGTGCGTCTTCGGGACGCGGGCACGGCGATCGATGATGCACTGGTTCTGTGGTTTCCCGCACCTGCGAGCTTCACGGGGGAAGACGTAGCCGAGCTTCACGTTACGGGTGGGCCGGCGGTCGTTGCAGCATTGCTGCGCGCCTTGGGAACGATCGAGGGATTGCGTCCTGCTGAGCCCGGCGAATTCACGCGACGGGCATTCGACAACGGCAAGCTCGATCTGACCGAAGCCGAGGGTCTTGCCGATCTCATCGATGCAGAGACCGAGGCGCAACGGCGACAGGCGCTGCGGCAGGCATCGGGTGGTCTGCGGGCGCTCGCGACAGACTGGCATGACAGGCTGCTGTCCATTCTCGCGGAGACCGAAGCCTCGCTCGATTTCGGCGAAGACGAGGAGGACGTTAGCACGCGGCTCGTTGAAGGGGAGGCGCCGGAAATCATCGCGCTTGCCCGCGAGATTGATGGTCATCTCGGAAACTATCGGTTTGCCGAACGGCTGCGGCGCGGGCTCACGATCGTCCTGCTCGGTGCGCCGAATGCCGGGAAGTCGAGTCTGATCAACGCGCTCGCCAGGCGCGAGGTCGCTATTGTCTCGCCGGAAGCGGGGACGACACGTGACCTTATCGAGGTGCAGCTTGATCTCGGTGGTGTTGCTGCGACGCTCGTCGATACGGCGGGCCTTCGCGACGCGGAGGGCGCCATTGAAGCCGAAGGTGTTCGCCGCGCGCGTCAACGCGCGGACGAAGCCGACCTGGTCGTCTTTCTTGTAGGTCCGGAAGATCGCGGCGCGGCGATTCCGGCAGGTGCTGTGACGGTCCAATCCAAGGCGGATATTCGCTCCGACCCCATGGGCGAGCAGCTGCGCGTGTCAGCGGTGACGGGGGAGGGGTTGGCGGCTTTGGAGGCGCTGCTCATCGAGCGGGCGGGTACGCTTGCCGGTGCAGGGCACGATGCGCTTGTTACGAACGCTCGTCAGCGCGACGCACTTGTCGAATGCCGGGATGCGCTGATCGCTGCTGCAGAGGAGAACGATCCCGTGCTGCGTGCCGAATCTTTGAGGGCGGCAATGCGCGCCCTGGGCCGGCTCACGGGCCGCGTTGGCGTCGAAGACATACTGGATATTGTGTTTGGACGCTTCTGCATTGGCAAATGATGTTTCACGTGAAACATTTTATGGGGTTTTGAACCCCCAATGTTTCACGTGAAACACGACGTCGACACGAAGCGGCGATTCGGATAGTCCGTCCCTATCATGGAACGATTCGACGTACTCGTTATCGGAGCCGGCCACGCCGGTTGCGAGGCGGCGACTGCCGCCGCGCGTACTGGCGCGCGTACGCTACTCGTGACACCGGGTCGCGAAACGATCGGTGTGATGTCCTGTAACCCGGCGATTGGCGGCCTCGGCAAGGGACATATCGTTCGCGAAATCGACGCCCTCGGTGGGGTCATGTCGGAGGCCGCGGACGCGGCGGCGATACAGTATCGGTTGCTTAATCGCCGCAAGGGGCCGGCGGTTCAAGGTCCACGCGCGCAGGCCGATCGCAGGCTTTATCGCCGCGCGATGCAACAGGCCATCGGCACCCAGCAACGGCTCCAGGTTCTGGAAGCGCGCGTTGAGGATTTGCTCATCGACAAGGGCGGCGTGTCGGGTGTTGTACTTTCTGACGGCGCGACCGTCGCCGCGCGCACGGTCGTGCTCACGACTGGAACTTTCCTCGGGGGCGTCATCCACGTTGGAGGCGATGTGCGCGACGGCGGCCGGGTCGGCGAAGCATCGTCGGTCGGGCTGGCCCTACGCCTTCGCGATCTGGGATTGCCGATGGGGCGCCTCAAGACGGGGACGCCGGCGCGCCTCGACGGCCGCACGATCGACTGGACCCGCGTTGATTGGCAGGAGGGCGACGACACACCGTCGTTCTTCGCGGCATCGACGTGTGCTGTGGCAAACCCGCAGCTCAGCTGTGGAATCACCCGGACGAACATCGCCACACACGATATCATCCGCGAGAACATTCAAAGCAGCGCCGTCTACAGTGGACGCATCGAGGGCACCGGACCGCGCTATTGCCCTTCGATCGAAGACAAGGTTATGCGCTTCGGTGACCGCGACGGCCACCAGGTCTTTCTGGAACCGGAAGGCCTCGACGACCCGCTCATCTACCCGAACGGCCTTTCCACCTCGCTGCCGGTGGGTGTGCAGCTGGCATTCCTGCGCACGCTCATCGGGTTGGAGCGGGTCGAGATCGCGCGGCCGGGTTATGCGATCGAGTATGACTACATCGATCCGCGCGCGCTTTCGCGGACGCTCGAACTCCACGCGATCCCGCGGCTGTTCTTCGCGGGTCAGATCAACGGGACGACCGGGTACGAGGAGGCGGCGGGGCAGGGGCTTGTCGCGGGCCTGAATGCCGCGCGGTCGGCGCTCGGCCGGGAGCCTGCGGGCTTTGACCGCGCTGAATCGTATATCGGCGTGATGATCGACGATCTCGTGACGCAGGGCGTGAGCGAGCCCTACCGGATGTTCACGTCCCGGGCGGAATATCGCTTGCACCTGCGGGCAGACAATGCCGATCAACGGCTATCTGAAAAGGCCATCGCGCTCGGCTTGCTCGGTGGCGATCGGGCACGACGTTATCGTGAGCGGACGGAGACGCTTGCGAAGGGGCGGGCACTTCTTGAGACGGCGCGCGCTTCCCCCGCGCAGCTGCAGCGCGCCGGCCTCGCAGTGCGCCAGGATGGTGTGGCGCGGTCGGCATTTGAATGGCTGCGCTTTCCCGATATTGCTTGGGATGACGCCGTAGCGGTCTGGCCGGAACTTTCCGGCATTGCGGAGGCACATGCCGAGCAACTGCACACCGACGCGCGCTACGCGGTCTATCTGGAACGCCAGTCGGATGAGATCGACGCCTTTCGCCGCGACGAGGCGCTTCGCCTGCCGTACGATCTCGACTATTCCGCAATCGGTGGCTTGTCGAACGAGATGATCGATCGCTTGAAGCGCGCCCGACCTGACAGCCTCGGCGCCGCCGCGCGTGTCGCGGGCGTCACCCCTGCAGCTCTCACCGCACTCCTCCGCCATGTCAAACGCGCCGCCTGAAAACCCCGAGGAGCAGCGCGCATGGTTCGCGGCGACCTTCAATGTTTCACGTGAAACATTGGAGAAGCTCGACATCTATGCTGCGCTGCTCACCGAGTGGCAGGCAAAGTTCAACCTCGTCGGTCCGGCGACGCTCCCGCACGTCTGGGTCCGTCATTTTGCCGATTCGGCACAGCTTCTCCAGCTCATCGCGCGCGAAGGGGCCGCACATCGCCCGACTTGGCTCGACATCGGAAGCGGCGCCGGCTTTGCCGGAATGGTCATTGCGCTGATGACGGGTGATTCGGTCACGCTTGTCGATTCGATTCGCAAGAAGACGATCTTCCTTGAAACCGTACGCGCCGCGCTGGGATTGGAGCGAAACGTCAAGGTGTTGAATCAGCGTGTGGAATCGCTCGGTTCCGTAAAGTTCGATTATATCACCGCACGTGCGTGTGCGCCGCTCGCGAAGCTGTTTGACTGGGGCGAACCCTATGCTGCAAAGTCCTGCACATGGCTGTTGCTGAAAGGCGCGGCGGTTGAGGACGAGCTTGCGGAAGCCAGGCGCCGCTTCGTTTTCGAACATGAATTGATTCCCAGTCTTACCGATTCGCGGGGGCGGATCGTGCGGGCGCACAATGTACGGAGGCGTCGGTGATCAGAATCGCGGTGGCTAATCAGAAGGGCGGTGTCGGCAAGACGACCACTGCCATCAACGTCGCGACAGCGATCGCCGCAACCGGGCGGCGCGTGCTGATCGTTGACCTCGATCCCCAGGGCAACAGCTCAACGGGCGTCGGTGTCGATCAGAATACCCGTCACCGGACGAGCTACGACGTGCTGATCGGTGCGTGCAGCGCAGCGGATGCGGTCGTTCCCACCGCGATCCCGCGCCTGTCGCTGATCCCCTCGACGGTCGATCTGTCGGGTGCCGAGGTCGAACTCGTCGAGATGGAGGGGCGCATCCATCGCCTCGACAGCGCGCTGGCGGCGCCCGCGATGCAGGCTTACGACTACATCATCATCGATTGCCCGCCGTCGCTCGGCATCCTGACGATGAACGCAATGGTCGCCGCACAATCGCTGCTCGTGCCGCTGCAGTGCGAATTCTTCGCGCTCGAAGGCCTCAGCCAGCTTCTGAACACCGTCGAACGTGTGCGCGCAGGCTACAACCAGCGGCTCAACATCGTCGGCGTGGTGCTGACGATGTACGACAAGCGCAACCGCCTCTCCGAACAGGTTGCGGCTGACGTGCGTGCCGTGCTCGGCAAGATCGTGTTCGAGACGATCATTCCGCGCAACGTCCGCCTGTCGGAAGCGCCAAGCCACGGGCTTCCCGCGCTCGTCTACGATCATCGCTGCGCAGGCTCGGAAGCCTATATTGACCTCTCCCGCGAACTTCTGGGGCGGACCGAGCCGCACGCTCGCGCCGCCTAATCGTTTGAAAGCGTTCGACTATGTCTCAGCCTAAGCGTCCCACCGGGCTCGGCCGCGGCCTGTCCGCCCTGCTCGAGGAAATGGGGAGCGCTGCCGTGCCGCCGCGCAGCGACGCCGGAGCCGCGCCCCCTGCGGTCCCGGCGGGCGACGCGGGCAGCAGCATGGGCGCGCAGATGCTCCCCATGGCTATGATCTCGCCGAACCCGAAGCAGCCGCGCCGTCGCTTCGATGAGACCGCGCAGGCCGAGCTCATTGCCTCAGTAAAGCGGCAGGGCCTGCTCCAGCCGATCCTCGTGCGCCCGGTGGACGGCGGCCGGTTCGAGATCGTGGCGGGCGAACGCCGCTGGCGTGCCGCGCAGGCCGCGCAGCTCCATGATGTGCCCGTGCTCGTCCGTCGCCTCACCGACGAAGAGGCGTTCGAGGTCGCACTCGTCGAGAACATCCAGCGCCAGGACCTGAATGCGATCGAGGAAGCCGAAGGCTACAAGCGGCTAATCGAGGATTACGGCCATACGCAGGAAGACATCGCCCGCATCGTCGGCAAATCGCGCAGCCATGTCGCGAATCTCGTGCGTCTGCTCGATCTCCCGGATGATGTGCGCGAGCTTCTGATCGACGGGCGGCTCACCATGGGCCATGCGCGCGCGTTGCTCACCGCGCCCGACCCTTCCGCGCTGGCGCGCGACGTCGTGCAGATGGGTTTGTCGGTACGCGAGGTCGAGGCGCGGGCGAAGAAGCCGCGCGCGCCCCGCAAGGCCGCGCCGCGCGAAGCGGCTCGCAGCGCCGATCTCGAATCGCTGGAAGGCCAGCTCGCCGAGCAGCTGGGCCTGCGTGTGCGTCTTGAATATGATGGGGAAGGCGGAAAGCTGACGCTGTTCTACAGCGATCTCGATCAGCTCGACATGCTCTGCCAGCGGCTTTCGGGCGAACGCTTTTAACGAACGCGTACCGTGAAAAGGGCCGCGCGGCGAGATAGCCGCGCAGCCCTTTGCGTTTCACCGCGAAGATTATTTCTTCAGCGAATCCCGAATCTCGCGAAGCAGCAGCACCTCTTCGCTCGGGCCGGCGGGTGCGTCTTCCTTCTTCGTGATCAGCTTGTTTGCCATGCGCACGAGCAGGAAGATGATGAAGGCGAGGATCAGGAAATTGATCGCGGCCGTGATGAAAGCGCCGTAGCCGAGCATCGGCACGCCGGCCTCCTTGAGCGCGGCGTAGTCGGTCAGCGATCCGGCATAGCCTTCGGGCACGGCGCCGAGCCGGATGAACAGGCTGGAGAAGTCCAGCCCGCCGAAGATCGCGCCGACCACGGGCATGATCACGTCCTGTGTCAGCGAGGTGACGATCGTTCCGAACGCGCCGCCGATGATGACCGCGACGGCGAGGTCGAGCACATTGCCCTTTGCGATGAACGCTTTGAATTCATTCAACATTTTCAGTCCCCTTGCCGCTAGATCCCCATGGCCGCGTTGTGCTTCGCGAAAAACCGGTTCGCACCTTTCCGCACGACGCCCTAAATTTCAATCAGCTTGTCTGGCAATTCGTTGGGATTGCGCGCGCACGGGGGGAAATGCGCGGAAAGCACCGCGCCGCACAGTCCGATCGCCTTTATGAAACCGTCCGCGATCCTGCCGTCCCGAACCTCGGCGAGCAGCGCATCCAGCGCGTCGCCCCACACATCGTGCGCGACCTTGGCATAGATGCCCTCGTCGGCAACGATCTCGGCGGCGTGGTCTTCAAGTGACAGGAAGACGAGCACGCCTGTGCGGTCTTCGGTGACATGGATGCCGTGCGAAAGGAAGCTCTCGACCGCGGCGCGGTGCACGGCGCTCCGCTGCAGCGAGCGCGGCGTGAGCAGGCGCAGGACCGGGGGAATGCGCACGACGAGGAAGGTCGCCACGAAGAGAATCGCTGAAAGCGAGGCATAGAGCGCGATGATGAGCCGCGGCGCGGGATGTCCGCCGTCGCTCCAGCCGCCGCTCGTGAACCACAGCGGATCGGGAATGCCGAGCCAGAGCAGTGCCGGCGCCAGCACGATCGCGGCGAGCGCTGCCCATGCGAAGGGGACGGCGCGGTAATCGTCTGTGCGCTGGGCGACCACGCAGAAGATTTCGCCCGACGTGCTCCGTTCCGCTGACGTAATGGCGCCACTGATGCGGGTGTGTTCGTCGTCTGTCAGCCGCATCACCAACTCCCGCTTGCACCGCCGCCGCCGAAGCTGCCGCCGCCGCCCGAAAATCCGCCGCCGCCGAAGCCGCCCGATGATCCGCCGCCCCAGCCGCCGCCGCTGCCCGGTCCCCAGATGATGATGGGGCCGCCGCGCCCGCGTCGCCGCTTGCCGCCGAGAACGCCGCGCAGCATCCAGAACACGAACCAGATGATGAGGATGGTGGGGATAAGCCCGAGGCCGTGCCGGGTTTCCTCCTGCTCACTTTCCCGCGCCGCGATCAGGTTGGCGCGGGCGTCCTCTGGCGGCAGCGAAAGCTGGGCGATGATGGCATCGGCACCGGCAACGACGCCACCTTCCATGTCGCCATCGCGAAAACGCGGCACGATCTGCCGGTTGATGATCACGGAGGAGAGCGCGTCGGTCAGATAGCCTTCGAGTCCATAGCCGACCTCGATGCGCACCTTGCGCTCATTGGGTGCTACGAGCAGCAGCGCGCCATTATCTTCGTCTTTCCGGCCGAGCCCCCATTCGCGGCCGAGCCGGTAGCCATAGTCGGCGATGTCATAGCCCTGAAGGTCCGGAACCGTCGCGACGACGAGCTGGCGCGTGGTCGTGTCTTCCAGCGTCTTCAGCTTTTCGGTGAGCGCGGCCTCTGTGGCCGGCGACAGCAGATCGGCAGCATCGACGACCCGGCCCGAAAGCTTTGGGAACTCCTGCGCCTCTGCCGGGCAAGCCAGCAGCAGCGCGGCAAGGCACGCCAGGCGGAACATTCTTATTCGAACGATACGGTCGGCGCGGTTTCGGCTCCGGCGGTGGTGGCCTTGAACGGCGTGATCGGCTCGGCACCATAGATGAACTTCGCCGCGATTAGGCTCGGGAAGGTGCGGATCTCGGTGTTATAGGCCTGCACCGCCTGATTATAGTCGCGCCGCGCCACGGTGATGCGGTTCTCCGTGCCTTCGAGCTGCGATTGCAGCGCCAGGAAATTCTCGTTCGATTTCAGTTCCGGGTAGCGCTCGACGGTAACGAGCAGGCGAGAAAGCGCGCCCGAAAGCTGGTCCTGCGCGGCCTGGAAGCGGGCGACCGCGGCGGGATCGGTGAGCTGGTCGGCGTTGATCGTCGTCTGCGTCGCGGAGGCGCGCGCCTGCGTCACCGCTTCGAGCACCTCGCGCTCCTGCGCGGCGAAGCCTTTCACCGTGGCGACGAGATTCGGAATGAGGTCCGCGCGCCGCTGGTACTGGCTCTCCACTTCCGCCCACGAAGCCTTCACGGCTTCCTCGCGCGTCGGCACGGTATTGATGCCGCACGCCGCGAGCGTCAGCGCGGCGAGCAGTGGGAGCAGGAACTTGCGCATTGGACGAACCCCTTCCGTATCAGTCAACTAATACAGGGCCCTTTTCGCTTATTCCGCCGCCATTAGCAACGGCTCCGCCTGCGGACCCCGCACGACGCGTCCGGGCCGCGCGCCCTGCACCGCACCGTTCCGGAACGTGACGGCGCCGGACTTGATCGTCGCGGTATAGCCATCGGCCTTCTGGAGAAGCCGCTTGCCGCCCGCGGGCAGGTCGAACGCCAGCCACGGCTTGCCGAGCTTCAGCCGATCGAGATCGATGACGTTGACGTCGGCGAGATAACCGGGTGCGAGCAGGCCGCGGTCGGCGAGGCCATAGAGCAGCGCGGTGTCCCGGCACTGCCGCTTGATCGCGAGCTCGAGCGGAATGCGCCCGCGCGCGCGGCCTTTCACCCAGTGCGTGAGGAGGAAAGTGGGGGAGGCCGCGTCGCAGATCGTGCCGCAATGCGCGCCGCCATCCGACAGCGAGATGACCGTGTCGTCGCGCTCCAGCAGGCCCTTCACGAAGTCGAGGTTGCCGTCCACATAGTTGAGGATTGGCAAATAGATGAAGCCGGTGCCATCGCCCTCCATCATGACGTCATAGGCGACCTCTGCGGGGGATTTTCCGTCCGCTTTCGCCAGCGCGGCGAGGCTGCGTTCGGGCGCGGGTTCGTAGTCCGGCTCCTCGCCGAGCGGAAACTGCATCGTCCAGCCCTGCGTCACCAGCATGAACAACGCTGCCGTGTCGGGGTGCGGCGGCGGCAGGTTCTCTTCGGCGAGCAGCTTCGCCCGGAAGGCGGGGTCGCGCAGCGTCGCGAGCTGTTCGGCCCACGGCTTCGCCGCGATCGCCTGCCACGATGGACGCATCAAGAACGGATGCACCGTGCCGCGCCACGCCATCAGCACGCCCGTGCCGCGCAGCGAGATCTGCGCGCGGATGTTGGCGCCGTCATCGTTGGCGGCCTTCGTCGCGGCCATCTGGTCGGTCCAGTGCATCGCCTTCAGCGGCGATTGCAGCATCGCAAAGGTTACCGGCATTGCGGTCTCCTTCGACAGGCGCTTCATCCAGTCGAACTCGTTCCACTCGGGCATCAGGTCGGATGCCATTTCAAAGACGCCATGGCCAACGCGGCCCATCGCGCGGCCGATGCCAATCAGCTCATCGGCGGTCGCGGTGGTTCCGGGTACCAGCACGCCGTCCACCGACTTGTGGATGACGGTGCGCGAGGTCGAGAAGCCGAGCGCGCCGGCACGAAGGCCCTCCTCGACGATCCGGGACATCGCCTCGATCTCGTCCGTCGTGGGTGCTTCGTTCGCTGCGCCGCGCTCGCCCATCACATAGGCGCGCACTGCACCGTGCGGTACGTGGCAGGCGACGTCGATGGTGCGTGGCAAGGCCTCAAGCGCGCCGAGATACTCGGGGAAGCTCTCCCAGTTCCAGGTCATGCCCTCGGCAAGTGCGGTGCCGGGAATGTCCTCGACGCCCTCCATCAGGCCGATCAGCCATTGGTGCCGATCAGGGCGCGCTGGCGCGAAGCCGACGCCGCAATTGCCCATGATCACCGTCGTCACGCCGTGCCACGCGGACGGCGCCATGACGTCATCCCACGTCGCCTGTCCATCGTAGTGCGTGTGGATATCGACGAAGCCGGGCGTCACGATCTGGCCCGCCGCGTCGATCTCCTCGCGGCCCGCTTCGTTTACGGTGCCGACCGCGCTGATGCGACCGTTGTCGATGGCGATGTCGCCGGTGAACGGCGCGCGGCCGCTGCCATCGACGATGGTGCCGCCGCGGATCACGATGTCGTGCATATGCACCTCCCTCAAGGTTCCCGCTCAGTTTCCGCAGGGTTGTCCGCCCCCGTCAAGCTGACGATAATGGCCGGAACAGGGGAGGATGGACATGATGCGCAAGGCATTGCTGGCGTTTCTGCTGATTTCAACATCGCCCGCCTGGGCGAAGACGATTGCGGTCGCGCCCGGCGAAAACGATCAGGAGGCGCTGCAAACCGCGCTTATCGAGGCGCAGCCGGGCGACGTGATCCAGCTTGCGGCCGGCACCTACAGGCTCACGAATGGCCTGTCGCTTGATGTCGACAATGTCACCGTGCGCGGCGCCGGGCCGGGTGCGAGCGTACTCAGCTTCAAGGGCCAGACGGGGGCGGGCGAGGGGCTGCTCGTTACGTCGGACCGCGTTCTGCTCACCGGCTTCGCCGTCGAGGACACCAAGGGCGACGGCATCAAGGCGAAGGGCGTCGACCGCATCACGATGGATAATCTGCGGATCGTCTGGACGCGCGGGCCGCACAAGGACAACGGCGCCTACGGCCTCTATCCGGTCGAGGCGACGAACGTGCTCGTGCAGAATTCGGAGGTCGTCGCCTGTTCCGACGCAGGCGTCTACGTCGGCCAGTCCGAGAATATCATCGTCCGCAACAACCGCGTCAGCTTCAACGTCGCGGGCATCGAGATTGAAAACTCGAAGCACGCCGACGTCTACGGCAACCTCGCGCATCACAACACGGGCGGCATTCTCGTGTTCGATCTGCCGAACCTGCCGAAGATGGGCGGGCATTCCACGCGCATCTTCTCGAACACGGTCGTCGACAACGACACGCCGAACTTCGCCCCGCCCGGCAACATCGTCGCGGAGGTGCCGCAGGGGCTCGGCATCATGGTGATGGCGAACGAGAACGTCGAGGTGTCGGGCAACCGCATCGAGGGCAACCGAACGGCGGCGGTAATGGTCGTCTCCTACGTGCGGCCGTTCGAGGACGCGAGCTACAATCCGCTGGCCCGAAACGTGCGCATCTTCGGAAATACGCTCGGCAGGAACGGCTGGGACCCCAAATTCCCCGGTGGTGCCGAACTCGCCGCGGCGCTCGGCGGCGGTCTGCCGCCGGTGATGTGGGACGGCGTCACACGCTTCGGGGACAAGCCGGATGACAGCACGACGACGCCCGCGAGCGACGTGCCGATGGTCTCGCTTGGCCTCGCCGTCGCCGGAACGCCGCCCACGAAGGCGCAGCCCGCGCCCGTCGCGCCGGCTGGCGCTTCCGCAACGCTCGCCGCCGTAGTGCTCCCCGCCGATCAGCCGATGCCGTGATGCCGCGCGCCGCCGCCCTGCTCGCGGCCGCGCTGCTGGTCGCCTCCGCCGCGCCGTCAGCGGTGAATGATGCGGTCCTCGCAGGTGCGGCGGCGCCTGCGACGCTCGCCGAAACCGGCCTGTTCCTCGATGATGGTGCTGCGCGCCCGAACGCCCGCGTCGTCCGCTATGGCCTCGCAACGCCCCTGTTCTCCGATCATGCGGATAAGGCGCGTTTCCTCTATGTGCCGGAGGGCAAGACGGCGCGCTACGCGGGCGAGGGCCTGCTCGATATCCCTGTCGGCAGCGTTCTCATCAAGCATTTTGGTTTCGCGCGCGCGAACGGCAGCCTCGATCTCATCGAAACACGGCTGCTCGTGCATCAGGCGGATGGCTGGAAGGCGTGGCCCTATGTGTGGAACGCCGACGACAGCGCAGCGACCCTGAAACGCGCGGGTGCGCGTGTCGCGGTGACGGGGCATGACGGCGCGGGAAAGCCCCTCGCGCTTGATTGGCAGGTGCCCAACGTCAACCAGTGCAAGGGCTGTCATGCCGCGGGTGATGCGCTGGTGCCGATCGGCCCCAAGGCGCGGAACCTCAACCATGATTTCCAGGGCGAGAACAATCTCGCGCGCCTCTCGCGCCTCGGCCTTGTCTCCGGCGTCCCCGAAAACGCGCCGCGCCTGCCCGATTGGAAGGACGGGGGCGAAAGCCTCGAACACCGCGCCCGCGCCTATCTCGACGTCAACTGCGGCCATTGCCACAAGCCCGATGGTCCCGCGTCGAACTCCGGCCTGTTCCTCACATGGGAGACGCCGTCCGGCCCGAACATCGGCATCGGCAAGGGGCCGGTCGCGGCGGGGCGCGGTTCAGGCGGGCGCATGGTCTCGATCGATCCCGGGCACCCCGACCGCTCGATCCTCACCTACCGGATGGAATCGACCGAACCCGGCGTCATGATGCCCGAACTCGGCCGCACCCAGCCAGACGAAGCGGGCACGGCGCTGGTGCGCGCCTGGATCACCGCGATGCGGTGACGGGCTTAAAGCCCCATCAGGCTCAGCACTTCCTTGCGGCTGCGTTCGTCGTCGCGGAACACGCCCATCATGCGGCTTGTCGTCATGGTGACGCCGGGGGTGTTGACGCCCCGCGCCGACATGCAGGCGTGCGCCGCCTCGATGACGACGGCGACACCGCGTGGCTGCAGATGTTCCCAGATGCAGTCGGCGACCTCGGCGGTCAGTCGCTCCTGCACCTGCAGGCGGGAAGCAAAGCCTTTGAGGACGCGCGCGAGCTTCGAAATGCCGACGACGCGGTCACCCGGCAGATAGGCGATGTGCGCCTTGCCGATGATCGGCGCCATGTGGTGCTCGCAGTGCGATTGAAACGCGATGTCCCGCAGCAGCACGATCTCGTCGTAGCCGCCGACTTCCTCGAAGGTACGCGAAAGGTGAAGCGCAGGATCTTCGGCATAGCCGCGGAAATACTCGCGGTAGGCGCGCGCGACGCGACCGGGCGTGTCGGCGAGTCCTTCGCGCGCGGGGTCGTCTCCGGCCCATTCGATCAGACGGCGGACGGCGCCGAGCACGTCTTGCGGGATGCCGTTGTCGCGGTCGTTGGATGCGGTCATGGCTCTCCCCTAACCACCGACGGACGCCTGCCGCAAGTCCCGAGCCTCTAAAGCAGCGTCAGCGCGGCGAGCAGCCGGACGTCGATCATCACGCCTGCACGGCGCTTTTCGGCGATGAAATGCGGCAATGTTCGAAGCGGAACGCAGTGAACGGTGATGTTCTCGCCCTCGACGCCGCCGCCCGTGCCGACCCGAACGAGCCCCGTCGCGCGTACCAGTGTGAAGTGCTCGCTTGTCATGCCGGGAGAGGAGGTGAACACGCCGAGGTCTTCCAGCGCTTCGGCACGGAAGCCGGTTTCTTCCTCAAGTTCGCGGCGCGCGGCGGTCAGCACTTCCTCGGGGCCGTCGTCACCAACAAGACCGGCCGGAAGTTCAAGGCAGGCGGAGCCGAGCGGCACACGGTACTGCTCGACAAGCACGATCTCCGCGGCGCCCGTCACGGCGAGAATGACGGCGGCGCCCATGCCGCCGGGGCGGCGCACATACTCCCAGTCGTTTTCGACGACGGCTTCGAGGAAGCGGCCTTTCCAGACGGTCTTGTCGGTCACGCGTGGTCTTTCAGGCAAAGAAAAAGGGCGGCGCCCTGCGGTGCCGCCCCCTTCCGGTGTTCTCAGGCTTACTGCGCGACCGGCGCAGCGGCGCTCGGGTCCACGGGCAGGCCACCGAGCTGCGTCACGAGCTGCTTGTAGGCGTCGAGATAGGCGAGCGTGATGACCTGGCCGATCTCGGTGTTCGAATAGCCGCCGCCGCCGGCGCCGCCGAAGCCGCCCCACCAGCCGCCGCCGCCACCGGCCGCCCAGCTCAAATCCTTCTTGCGGAAATAGCCTTCGGTCAGGCGCTCCTGCTCGGTGGTGCGCGCGTTCACCAGCGTCAGCATGACATTGGCTTCCTTGCTCTTGGTCGAAAGTCCGCCCGCGATCATACCGAGCGTGCGGCTACCCAGAAGACCGCCCGCGATCGCGCCGATGCCGCCGCCGCCCGAGTTCTCGTTCTTCGAAACGAGATCGGGGACGATGAAATAATCAGCGGCCTTCACCTGGCGCTTTCCGATATTCGAATTCGCCTGCAGTTCGCCGGAATCGGCGAGCGCGCGCTCGATGTTGCGGCTGGCGAGGCCCTTGCCGCGATCGACGAGGCCGAAGCAGCCGGATTTCATCACGAACAGCTTGATGATCGCTTCCGGGCTGCCGAGGCCGAGCTGCTGCCACCAGTTGGTGTCGGGCTCGACGATGGAAACCGTGCCCAGCCGCTTCTGGCAGACCGGGATTTCCTGCATACTTTTCGTCTGCGCCTTGCGCGCGGAGGACTGGGATTGCGCGGATGCCGTGCCTGAAGCGACGGCCATGGCGGCCACGGCAACGCCGAAGCCAAGTGTTTTCAGGATCTTCATAAACTTCCCCATGTTCAAATGTGCTGGTTAGCGAAACCCCTGTCACCGTTTCCGGCGCCGCCCGCAGCCGGAGCGTATATTGCCGGACTTGGGCGGTCCCGGCAATCGTTCCCGGATAGTCCGCACACGTTATGATTCGGTTGCAACTACCGGTTCCTGCGTCCCGCGATCAGGCTGTCGACCACGGACGGATCGGCAAGCGTCGTCGTGTCGCCGAGCGATCCGAAGTCGTTTTCGGCGATCTTGCGAAGGATACGCCGCATGATCTTGCCTGAGCGCGTCTTGGGCAGCGCGGGGGTGAAATGGATCTGGTCCGGCGTCGCGATCGGCCCGATCTCGCGCCGCACCTCCGCCTTCAGCTCGGCTTCGAGCGCGGCGTCGCCCTCCACGCCCGCGATCGGCGTCACGTAGCAGTAGATGCCCTGGCCCTTGATGTCGTGCGGGTAGCCGACGACCGCGGCTTCGGCGACCTTGGGGTGGCCGACGAGCGCCGATTCCACTTCCGCAGTGCCGAGCCTGTGGCCGGAGACATTGAGCACATCGTCGACGCGGCCGGTGATCCACCAATAGCCGTCTTCGTCATGGCGCGAACCGTCGCCCGTGAAGTATAGGCCCTTGTACGCGGAAAAATAAGTTTCGGCGAAGCGCTGGTGATCGCCGTAAAGCGTGCGCGCCTGTCCTGGCCACGAGCGTTTGAGCACGAGGTTGCCCGAGGCGGGGCCTTCGATGAACTTGCCGTCCGCATCGACCAGCGCGGGTTCAATGCCGAAAAACGGCTTGGTCGCACTGCCCGGCTTGGTCGGGATCGCGCCCGGCAGCGGCGAAATCAGCACGCCGCCGGTTTCCGTCTGCCACCATGTGTCGATGATCGGCAGCCGCTCCTTGCCCGCCACGCGGTGATACCAGAGCCACGCCTCGGGATTGATCGGCTCGCCGACGGTGCCGAGCAGGCGCAGCGAGGAGAGGTCGTGTTTCAGCACAGGTGCGTCGCCCTCACGCATCAACGCGCGGAGTGCGGTCGGCGCCGTGTAGAAGGTGGCGGGCCGGTGCTTTTCGATCACCGCCCAGAAGCGGCTCACATCCGGATAGTTGGGGACGCCCTCGAACATCAGCGTCGAGGCGCCGTTCGCAAGCGGGCCGTAGATGATGTAGCTGTGCCCCGTCACCCAGCCCACGTCGGCGGTGCACCAGTGCAGCGCGCCCTCGTCGCGCCAGTCGAACACGTATTTGAAGGTGAGTGTCGTCCATACGAGATAGCCGCCCGTGGTGTGCAGCACACCCTTCGGCTTTCCGGTGGAGCCGGAGGTGTAGAGGATGAACAGCGGGTCTTCGGCGTTCATCGGCTCGGCCGGGCAGTCGGCGGAGACGGTTTCGCGCTTTTCGTGCCACCAGCTGTCGCGTTCGTGCGTCATCGGCACGTCAGCGCCGGTATGGCGCACGACGAGTACGCCTTTGACGTCATGCCAAGCGTGGCAGATCGCGTCGTCGATCGTCTGCTTCAGTGCGATCGTCTTGCCGCCGCGTCGGCCTTCGTCCGCCGTGATGATGAAGTCGCTTTTCGCATCGTCAATACGCCCGGCGACGGCTTCCGCAGAAAATCCTGCAAAAACAACGCTGTGCACCGCGCCGATGCGCGCGCACGCCAGCATGGCGACGGCGGCTTCGGGGATCATCGGCAGATAGATCGTCACGCGGTCGCCCTTCTGGACGCCCATCGCCTTCAGCGCATTCGCGAACCGGCAGACCTCCGCATGAAGCTCGGCATAGGTGAGCGTAACGGACGCAGCGTTCGGGTCGTCTGCCTCCCAAACGATCGCCGGCTGGTCCGCACGCGCCGGCAGGTGCCGGTCGACGCAGTTGACGCACGCATTCAGCATGCCGTCCTCGAACCATTTTATGTCGACCGGCGCGTAAGACCAGTTGCCCATCACGCCCGGCGCCTTGATCCAGTCGACGATCCCGATCTGCTCGCGCCAGAAACCGTCCGGATCCTCGAGCGACCGCCGGTACATCGCCTCGTAGGTTTCGGCGTCGCAGATCGTCCGCGCGGCGGTATGCGCGGGAACGGGGTACGTCGCGGTCGCGGCGTCGCTCATTGGTCAAACTCTCCCCAGGACATTTCGCGGCGCTTTGGCCGCACTACCACAGATACGTATTCGGATCGGGCATCGGCTCGTGGCGCTGCGCTTTCGCGATCGAAATGACGGCGCGCACGACGAGCCAGATCGAGATCAGCGGAAACAGGAAACCGGCCAGCCCGAACGTGAGGAGTGTCACAGCCCCCAACGCGATCACGCAAACCACCGTCATCCAGAAGCCTCGGATATGATACGCGAAATGACTCTCCTCCCACGGTGCGTTGCCCGGCTCGCCCCGCCACACGTAGGCGAGGATCGCGCCGATAAGCGTCGGCACGCCCGAGACGGCGCCGACGAGGATCAGCAGCGCGACGATGGTCGGCCGGTTGAGATCGAAACCCTGTGTTTCCGGTCTGCTCGGCATAGTCCAGCCTCCACTGTTTTCGGGCGGCAATTCTGGCGCGCGGCGGAGCATTCCGCAAGGATGGGCTTTCGCAGGCCCACGCGGCGCGCTAGCGTCTGCCGCCGTGGGCATCCCTCTTCTCGCTGCGCGCCGTTTCGGGCCGCTGTTCGCCACCCAGTTCCTGGGCGCGTTCAACGACAATTTCTACAAGACGGCGATGCTGTTCCTCATCACCTACACGCTGCTCGCGGGCGACACGACGGCATCGGCGCAGATCGTCACGGTGGCGGCGGGTGTGTTCATCCTGCCATTCGTGCTGTTCTCGGCCATGGCGGGGCAGATCGCCGACAGTGTCGACAAGGCGCGGCTCGTCCGCATCATCAAGGCGGCCGAGATCGGCATCATGCTTGTCGGCGCGGCGGCGCTGACTCTGGGCTCGATGCCGCTGATGATGCTGGTCCTGTTCGCAATGGGGCTGCACTCCACCTTCTTCGGGCCGATCAAGTACGCGATCCTGCCGCAGCATCTCGCACCGAAGGAATTGCTCACGGGCACGGGCCTTGTCGAGGCCGGCACGTTCATCGCCATTCTTACCGGACAGGTCGCCGGCGGCCTCCTCGCGCCTCAGGTTTCGGCATGGGCGATCGTCGGGGTCGCCGCGCTCGGCTATCTCACCGGGCGGCAGGTGCCCGCAGCACCGCCAGCCGGACGTGCGCGCGTCGAATGGAATATTGTCGCAAGTTCGCTCCGCATCACGCGCGAGGTCACGCGCGATCCGCAGCTTGGCCGCGCCGTGCTCGCCGTCTCGTGGTTCTGGTCAGTCGGGGCGGTATTCACCAGCCTGTTCGTGCCGCTGGTGAAGGGCGATCTCGGCGGCGCGGAAACTGTGGCGACGCTCTTTCTCACCATTTTTTCGATCGGCGTCGCAACCGGATCGCTGGTGGTCGCACGTCTCCTGAAAGGTGCGATTTCCGTTCGCTATGCCCCTGCATCCGCCGTGCTCATGACGGCGTTCATCGCCGATCTCTATTTCGCGATCCGCGCGTTCGACGTGCCGCACGCCGAATTGATCGGCGTGGGTGAATTCCTCGCCGATCCGGGAAGCTGGCGCATCGTGCTCGATCTCTTCGGGCTTTCCGTCGCGGCGGGCGCGTTCATCGTGCCGCTCTATGCGCTGCTGCAAACCGCGAGCGATCCTTCGGCGCGGGCGCGGACCATCGCGGCGAACAACATTATCAACTCGGGCTTCATGGTGGCCGCCGCGCTCGGTTCGGGCGTGCTGCTGAAGGCCGGGCTTGATGTGCCGCAGATTCTGCTCGCCGTCGGGCTCGCCAATCTGCTGATCGTGATACCCTGCCTCGGGATTCACCGCATCCAGCGCGCGCTCGGCACCGCCTGAAAAGTTGCGCGGCGCAACTTTCTAAGCGCGAACGAGTGTTCCCACGCCTTTGCGCGTGAAGATTTCAAGGAGCAGCGCGTGCGGCACGCGCCCGTCGAGGATCACCGCGGCCTCGACGCCGCCGGTGACGGCGGAGAGGCAGGTCTCGAGCTTCGGGATCATCCCGCCCGAAATCGTGCCGTCCGCGATCAGTTCCATGATGCGCGCGGGCGTGAGATCGGTGAGCAGCGACTTGTCCTTGGCGAGCACGCCGGGAACGTCGGTCAGCAGCATCAGCCGCGCCGCGCCGACGGCGCCCGCGATCGCGCCCGCCATCGTGTCCGCATTGATGTTGTAAGTATGGCCCTCGGCATCCTCGGCGATTGGCGCGATGACCGGAATCACGTCGGAACGCGTCATCAGATCGAGGATCTTGGCGTTCACCGCCACGGGCTCTCCGACGAAGCCGAGATCGACGACGCGTTCGATCGCGCTGTCGGGATCGCGCGCCGTCCGAGTCAGCTTGCGCGCCGTCACAAGGCGTGCGTCCTTGCCGGAAATGCCGACGGCGGTGCCGCCTGCGCGGCCGATCCAGCTCACGAGATCCTTGTTGATGGCGCCTGCCAGCACCATTTCCGCGACCTCTGCGGTCGCGGCGTCGGTGACGCGCAGCCCGTCGACGAACTCCGATTTGATGCCGAGCCGTCCGAGCATGTTGCCGATCTGTGGCCCGCCACCGTGCACGACGATCGGGTTGATGCCGATCGCCTTCAGCAGCACAACGTCCTCCGCGAAATCGATCGCGCGTTCGGGATCGCCCATCGCGTGGCCACCGTATTTCACCACGAAGGTCTGGCCGACGTATTTCTGGATGAAGGGCAGCGCCTCGGTCAGCGTTTCGGCCTTGGCGAGCATGGCCGGATCGGGCGTATGGTCGACAGACATTCGGCAGGGCTCCTCAGTAATCGTGCGCCGCTATAAAGGCTCGGTGCAAAAGGGGAAGAGAAGATGATGGGTGCTCGCCCCGGCCGATTGCGAACGACCTCCGCGTGTCGCTCGCGGGGTGATATCTCGTAACATGCTGTTTTTATTGACGTGAATAACAAAGGGGGTCAGAGTTTCAGCATGAGCCGCGACCACAATCACCCGCATACGGGCCACGGGCATGGCCACAGCCATGGCCATTCGCGCGGCGGACATTCGCACGCGCCGACCGTGAGCGCGGGCAACGAGCGCCGCGTCGGTTTCGCTGCGCTGCTCACGGGCGGCTTCATGATCGCCGAGGTGGCGGGCGGTATCGTTTCCGGCTCGCTGGCGCTGCTCGCCGACGCGGGCCACATGCTCACCGATTTCGCGGCGCTCGCGCTCGCCTGGTTCGCCTTCCGGCTGGCACGGCGGCCGGCGGACTGGCGGCGAACGTTCGGCTTCGACCGCTTCTCGGTGCTCGTTGCCTTCGTGAACGGGCTGAGCCTGTTCGCAATTGCCGCGGTCATCATCTGGGAAGCCGTGCAGCGCCTCCAGAACCCGCCCCCTATCGCGGCACCGACGATGCTGGGCGTCGCGGTCGCCGGTCTCATCGTGAACATTCTCGCCTTCTGGCTACTGTTCGGCGCGGATCGCGGAAACCTCAATGTGCGCGGCGCGCTCGCGCACGTGGCCGGCGATCTTCTCGGATCGGTCGGTACCATCACCGCCGCGATCGTCATCCTGTACACCGGATGGACGGCTGCCGACCCGCTGCTTTCGGTGTTCGTGGCGCTGATCATCCTCAGGAGCGCATGGGCCGTGACACGGGATGCCGCGCATATCCTGCTCGAAGGCGCGCCGGCTGGGCTGGAGGCGGACACGGTCGTTGCCGACCTGTCGGCGAACATCGATGGGGTGGAGAGCATCCATCACGTCCACGTCTGGTCCATCAGCGAAGAGCGGCCGATGGCGACGCTGCACGCGCGCATCCGCCCGGATGCCTCCTCGGCGCTGGTGAAAAAGGCCATTCGCGAACGGCTGCAATCGCGTTTCCATGTCGATCACGCCACCGTCGAGATCGAGGACGGCGATCACGCGCCGATCTGTCGCTAGCGCGAATCGAGTTTCCGGCCGATCGCAACGAAGCCGTGGATCAACGGCGGTACCAGAACGACCGAAAGCACCACCTTCGTCAGCATCTGGCCGATCATCAGATCGAGAATCGGGAACACGCCGTAGAAGGCGAGCGTGATGAAGATCAGCGTGTCGACGATCTGCGAGAGGACGCTCGCGAGCGCGCCGCGCAGCCACAGCAGCCCGCCTTCACGGCGCATCAGGCTGAAAAGGCCGACATTCAGAAGCTGCGAGATGCCGTAGGCTACGATCCCGGCGCCCATCAGGCGCGGGCTCTGCGCCAGCACGAGCTGGAAACCGGCCAGCCGCTCCGAATCCATTTCCGGCGAGGCGGGCAAGGCGAGCACGGTCAGGATCAGCAGCATCGACACGATCAGCGGCACGAAACCCAGCACCACCAGTCGGTTCGCAGTCTCGCGGCCATGAAGCTCGGCAACCGCGCTTGACAGCACGACGAGAAGCAGGAACGCGAAGATGCCCGCCTCCACCGCGAGCGGCCCCAGCGCGACCTGCTTGTTGCCGAGGATTCCGGCGATGCAGGTCATACCGCCGTAAAGGATCGAGAACGCGAAAAGCGAGCGGGATATTGGCGGCGTGGCGGTCGGCATCGCGCACGTTGCTAACGGCTTTTCGCTGTCTGAGAAAGCTATATAGCTTGGCGCTCGTGAGCGGACATTTGCCGGGGGAACAATGCGCATACTGATCGGTCTTGGCGGTATTGCGCTCATCCTCGCCATCGCTGTTCTGTTGTCCTCAGATCGCCGCGCCATTCGCCTGCGTGTGGTCGGCGCGGCCTTCGCACTGCAGGCCGGAATTGCTGTGCTGGTGCTTTATGTTCCGGCGGGACGCCGGGCACTTGCCTGGCTGTCGGCGGGTGTCGGGGAACTGCTCGGCTACGCGCGCGCAGGCTCCGAATTCCTGTTCGGAAGGCTGCTCGGCGATCCGCTCGGACAGAGCTTCGCGTTTCAGGCGCTGCCGACGATCATCTTCTTCGCCGCGCTCATCGCCATTCTCTATCATCTTGGCGTGATGCAGCTTGTCATCCGTTGGATCGGCGGTGCGCTCGAAAAGATCACCGGTATCAGCAAGGTCGAATCGCTCTGTGCGGCATCCAATATCTTCGTCGGCCAGAGCGAATCGCCGCTCGTGATTCGTCCCTATCTGGCGGGTCTCAGCCCCGCGCAGCTTTTCGCGGTGATGTCGTCCGGCATGGCGGGGGTGGCGGGCACGATCCTCGCCGCCTATGCGTCGATGGGTATCAGCATCGACTATCTGCTCGCGGCAAGCTTCATGGCCGCGCCGGGCGGCATATTGATGGCGAAACTCATCATGCCCGATGATCCTGCCGATCTCGCGCGTACGCGCGGCGAGGTCGTGGAGATATCGGACCATGACGAGGAAAAGCCCGCGAACATCATCATGGCCGCGGCGCAGGGCGCGCAGACCGGCGTGAAGCTGGCGGTGGCCGTCGGCGCGATGGTGCTGGCGTTTGTGGCGCTGGTCGCGCTCGCGAACGGGCTGCTTTCAGGCGTGGGGGCCTGGTTCGGGCTTGAGGGCCTCACCTTCCAGCAACTCATCGGTCACGTCTTCGCGCCCATCATGTATCTGCTCGGCGTGCCGTGGGACGAGGCGGGGATCGCGGGCGGCCTCTTCGGCACCAAGGTCGTTCTCAACGAGTTCGTCGCCTATATCGATCTCAGCGCGCAGCAGGCGGCGCTGTCCCCCGCCACAGTGGCGATCGTTACCTTCGCGCTCTGCGGTTTCGCGAACTTCAGCTCGATCGCGATCCAGATGGCGGTGACGGGCAGTCTCGCGCCCAGCCAGCGCCCAATGATCGCGAAACTCGGCATTAAGGCGCTCGTCGCGGGCAGTCTTGCCAATTTGATGAGCGCAGCCCTCGCGGGGCTGCTGCTGTCCGCCTAGCGGGTGGGAACCGGCGTCTCGCCCGAATAGTCGTAAAAGCCCTTGCCGGACTTGCGGCCATACCAGCCGGCCTCGACATATTTCACCAGCAGCGGCGCCGGGCGATACTTGGGATCGCCGGTCGCTTCCTGCATCACGTGCATGACGCTGAGCAGCGTATCGAGGCCGACGAAATCGGCGAGCGTCAGCGGGCCCATCGGATGATTGGCGCCGAGGCGCATTCCCTGATCGATATCGACCACAGAGCCGACACCTTCGCCGAGCGCGAAGATCGCCTCATTGAGCATCGGGCAGAGCACGCGGTTGACGATGAATGCCGGACTGTCGAGCGCTTCCACGGTCGTCTTGCCGATCGCCTTGCAGAACGCGTGCATCGCCTCCGTGGTGGCGTCCGACGTCGCGAGGCCACGGATGATCTCCACGAGCTTCATCACCGGCACGGGATTGAAGAAGTGCAGGCCCACGAAGCGGTCGGGGCGATCGGTCGCCGCTGCGAGCCGCGTGATCGAGATCGACGAAGTGTTGGAGGCAAGGAGCGCGGAGTTCTTCAGGGCGAGGCCCTTGAAGATCGCCTTCTTGACCGCCTCGTTTTCCGTTGCCGCCTCGATCACGAGGTCGCAGTCGGAAAAGGCAGCAGGATCGGTTGTGAGGCGGATGCGCGCGAGCGTTGCCTCCACTTCGTCCACTTGCATCGTGCCCTTGGCAACGGCGCGGCCGAGATTTTTCTCGATCACGGCCTTGCCCGCTTCCGCGCGCGCGAGTTCCACATCCGAAAGAATGACGTCGAACCCGGCGAGCGCGGAGACGTGCGCGATGCCGTTGCCCATCAGGCCCGAGCCGATGACCCCAATCGTCTTCATGGCCTAGAGCTTCTGCGTGAGTTCGGGAACAATGGTGAACAAGTCCCCGACGAGGCCGAGATCCGCGACCTGGAAGATCGGGGCGTCCTCGTCCTTATTGATGGCGACGATGATCTTCGAGTCCTTCATGCCCGCGAGGTGCTGGATGGCGCCCGAGATGCCGATCGCGACGTAAAGCTCCGGCGCGACGATCTTACCGGTCTGTCCCACCTGATAATCGTTCGGCACGTAGCCTGCATCGACGGCGGCGCGCGATGCGCCCACCGCCGCACCGAGTTTGTCGGCGAGCGGGAAGATGGTCTGCTGAAACGTGTCGCTGTCCTTCAGCGCGCGGCCGCCCGACACGATGATCTTGGCGGAGGTGAGTTCCGGGCGCTCGAGCTTCGCGATCTCGGCACCGACGAAGCTCGAAAGACCCGCGTCGCCGCTGCCCGACACGGCCTCGACGCTCGCCGAGCCGCCGTCACCGGCCTTCTCGAAGGCGGTGCCGCGAACAGTAATGACCTTCTTGGCGTCGCCCGACTGCACGGTGGCAATCGCGTTGCCCGCATAGATCGGCCGTTCGAATGTGCTGGCGTCGACGATGCCCGTGATCTCGGAGATCTGCTGCGTGTCGAGCTTCGCGGCGACACGCGGCGCGATATTCTTGGCCGATGTCGTGGCGGGCGCGACGAGCGCGTTGTAGTTCGCCATCAGGCCTTCGATCAGCGGCGCGACGTTCTCGGAAAGGCCGTTGGCGTAGGCCGCATCGTCGGCGAGCAGCACTTTGGAAACGCCAGCGATTTTCGCGGCGGCATCGGCAGCCCCTTGCGCGCCCTGGCCCGCGACGAGCACATGCACGTCGCCGCCGAGCTTGCCGGCAGCCGTCACGGCGACGCGGGTTGCGTCCTTGATCGAGGCATTGTCGTGTTCAGCGAGGACGAGGACGCTCATGCGATCGCTCCCATTTCCTTGAGTTTGCCGATGAGTGCGTCGACCGAATCGACCTTGATGCCAGCCTGCCGCTTCGGCGGCTCGCTGACCTTCAGCGTCTTCAGGCGCGGCGTGACATCGACGCCGTAGTCGTCGGGCGTCTTCGTGTCGATCGGCTTGGACTTCGCCTTCATGATGTTTGGCAGCGACGCATAGCGCGGCTCGTTCAAACGAAGATCGGTGGTGATGATCGCCGGGGCCTTCAGGCTAAGCGTCTCGAGGCCGCCATCGACCTCGCGCGTCACGTTCACCTTGTCGCCCGCGATCTCGACCTTGGAGGCGAAGGTGCCCTGCGCCCAGCCGAGTAGCGCCGCGAGCATCTGGCCGGTCTGGTTGGCGTCGTCGTCGATCGCCTGTTTGCCGAGGATGACGAGACCGGGGCCTTCGGCTTCCGCGATCTTCGCGAGTATCTTGGCAACCGCGAGCGGTTCGGTGGAAACGTCGGTGGTGACGAGAATGCCGCGGTCCGCGCCCATCGCGAGCGCGGTGCGCAACGTCTCTTGGCACTGCTGAACGCCGATGGAAACCACGACGATCTCGGTCGCCGCGCCCTTTTCCTTCAGGCGGATCGCCTCCTCGACGGCAATCTCGTCGAAGGGATTCATGCTCATTTTGACGTTGGCAAGCTCGACGCCCGACTGGTCGGACTTCACGCGCGCCTTGACGTTGTAGTCAATCACCCGCTTCACGGGCACTAGGATTTTCATCGGCATCCTCCGGAAAGCTGGCCGGCCTCTGGGAACCGGATCGCGCGACGACCTGCGTCAACAGGGCGTGTGTGTCAACGGCCAAGGCGCGCAACTCACCGTTTGACGTGAAGAATTCGCGTGCCAGAATGGTGCAACTCTAAAAAGAAGCAGTCGGGGTCGTCGTGAACAGGGAGACATCGCCAAGCGGCGATGGCGCGCATTTGCGTTTGCAGCTCTTGGGAGAGGTGCGGTTCAGCGTGGGCGGCGTGGACGTCACGCCGCGCTCCAAGCGCGCGCGCGCTCTCGTTGCCTATCTCGCGCTCTCGAGAGGGTACACGGCCACGCGTGCACGGCTTGCAGACCTTTTCTGGGGCGATCGCGGCGAAGTGCAGGCACGCGGCAGCCTTCGCCAATGTCTGCTGGAGGTGCGGAGCGCTGCGGCGGGAACCGGCGTCGATATCCTCTCTTCAGACCGTGAAAGCGTTTCGCTGATAGATGGCTGGACGAGCGATATCGCGGACATCGAAGCAGCGGTCGCAGGGTCACCGGCGAACATCGCCGATGCGATCGAGGCCGCAGGGCGCGAACAATTGCTCGGCGGGCTGTTCGTCAGTGACGAGTATGACGAATGGCTCACCCTCGCGCGTGCAGATTTCGATGCGCGGCTAGCGGACGCCGCGCGGCGCGGTCTCGCGGGTGCCATTGAAACAGGCGACACCGAATCGGCGCGCCGCATTGCCGATCACTATCTGCTGCGCGACCCGGGCGACGAAGAGGTGACTGTCCTTGCCATGCGCGCCGATGCGATGCGCGGGGCCGCCCCGATCGCCCACCGGCGTTTCCAGAAGCTGCGCGACTATCTCGCCGCCGAGCTGGGCACAGTGCCCGGCGCCGCTGCGCTCGACGCGCTTGCTGCTGTCGCCAGTGCGCCGGTGGCCGAGCCGGTAGCGCCGGCGGCGCCTGTACTCCCTGTGCTTCCCGCACACGACGGACCTCCGCTGCTGCTGGTATGTCCGTTTGTCGAAACGGGTTTTGCAAGCAATCTGATGCACCTGGCAGAAGGCGTGCGCGACGAGGTTCTATCGGGCCTCTCCCGCTTCAAGGATCTGCGCGTGCTGGTCGAAGACCGCATGCCGTCATCGGATGAAGTGCCGATGTTCGGCGCGGGAACCATCGCCTACGCGCTCACCGCAACGCTCCGGCAATCGGGGACGCACATGCGGGTGACGCCCGTGCTGACGCGGCTGTCGGATCGCTCAGTTGTCTGGTCGAATCCCGTATCGATCGAGGTCGGGGACCTTCAGGAAGCGATCGACGCAATGGTGGACCGGATCATCGGGGCCGTGACGCCGCGTGTCGAGCGCGATGCCGTGCCGCGTGCGCAGCCGAGTGCCGTCTACGACCGTTATCTCGTTGCCCGCCACCGCGCCCGTACGGCATCGACCCTCGCGGAAGCCAAAGAGGCCGCAACGCTACTTGAGGGTGTGATTGCGGACGCACCTGAGCTGGCCGTCGCCTATCCGCATCTTATTCGGCTCTACAATACGAACTATTTCTACAAGGTTGCGGGTGTGGACCCCTCGCCGAACCGCGTCCGTGCCTTCGAGCTCGCGAAGACATCCCTGTCGCTCGATCGGGGCCACATTCACGGTTATACGGTGATGGGCTGGTGCCAGCTCTGGCGCGGCGGATGGGATGCCGCGCGTGCGCACTTCGAAAAGGCGGTGGAGCTCAACCCCTATCATTCGGAACGCATCAAAGAGGCCGCATTCGGGCTCATCTTCCTTGGCGAACACGCGAAAGGCGGCGACTATCTGCAGCGCTGCCTCGATCTCGATCCGCTGCCCAACGACAATTTTTTCGAAGACCTGGGCTTCCTCAAGCTGATGCAGCGGAAGCCGGATGAAGCGGTCGCTTATTTCGATCTGATCGTAGAGCCGACGCTCTTCGCCGATCTGTACGGCGTGCTGGCGAGTTGCGCCGTCGGGCATCCCGCTGGCCCGGCGATGGCGGCGGCGTGGCGTCAGCGGATCGCAGCGATCTGGTCGCCTGATGTGCCGATGACGGACGGCAACATGGTCTCGTGGCTGCACGCGCACCTGCCCTTCCGCAAGCCCGAGCATTGGTCACTATTCTCGTCCTATCTCAATCCCGTGCTCAGGAACGCTCATCCCGAAGCCGCTTGAGGAACAGCGTTTCGGGTGGCGGTGGGCGGCGGTGCGGTGTGAATGGCGCGGCGAGCGCGGCATCGATCGCCTGCCGTCCGTCGTGCGCCTTCCGCGAGACGAAGCCGGATGGGAGCCACGCCGCGAGCCCCGCGGCACGATCGGGCAACAAACGCGCGGCGGCAGACAGCAGCGCCGGCATCGTGCGGTCCTTGAAGAAGATCGTGTGCGACGCGGCGCGCAGGAGTCGGGCTTCGTCTTTTGTCAGCAGGCGGGTGCGAAGCGCCGCGGCGAGGGTCGCGCGCACATCGACCTGTGCCAGGGAGAGCGCCCGGTGGCCGAACGCGGCCGGCGCATGTGCCACCGCGACCTCGTCGTCCCCGATGATGCGCCCGGCGGCATAGGCGTGCGCGATGGCGCCTTCGGGTCGCATCCCGAAGCGGTGAAGCTCGGCGGCGCGGAGCGCGCCGAGGCTGGCGGCGCCCCAGACATCGAAGCCTTCGGCGAGGAGCACGAGGATCTCCTTGTGCCAGGGCGCCCTCGCCGCTTCGAAGATGCCGTCGATCAGCAGCACGCGGTGCGGCGGCTGTTTGGCGAGCGCGAGCAGGTCTCCGGCGGTGGCGGGGGGGAAGTATATGATGTTGTCGGCGGCGGGGCGGTTTTCGGGGGGGAGCGTCGGGCCGATGTAGACGCTTAGAGGCATTGTTCGGCGCCCAGCAGACCCGGCATCCAGAGCCGCACGACGCTGACGCCGGGCAGCGAGAGGTCGCATCGCAGCATGTTTCGCAGGCCGTCTTCCGCAAGGCGCGTGCAGAGCGCGGGAAGGGACGGGCGCGCGTAATAGGCATCGCGCACGCGGCGCCAGTCCGTGCTTTGACCGGTCGGCGCCCCGAGCGCGCAGCGGCCGGCCTGCGTGGGCTCTTCGGGCGTGATATCGTCGCGCGCGCCGCTGATGATGGTGAGGCGCGACTGCGCCGCCTCCGCAAAGGCGCGGAACAGCGCGTCGTCGGGATCGGGGCGGCAGGCGGCGCCGAGAAACGAGGGCGCATAGCCCGGATCGTCGAGACGGCACATCACCACGGGCAGCCGGCCGACGCCTTCGACGATGTAGACGGCAATGGCGATGCCGAGATCCGCGAGATGTTCCACCAATGCGTGGAACCACGGGGCTTCGATCGTTTCTGGATCGACGCGCGCGCGGGCCTGCCCGGCCATGCCGCTTTTCAGCCAATAGGCCTGCGCGTCGCGTTCGATGCGTTCGAAGAGCGCCGCGCGCGTGGCGTCCTCAAGGCTTGCCCCCGCACCGAGGCCGAGGCTCGACCGCGCGAACGGGCTGTCGCCGTCGAAGGTGAAATCCACCGAAACCGTGTCGAAGGGAACGAAGACGCGGCCGCCTTCGGGGAAGCGTTCCGCCGCGTGCCAGCGGATCGGCGCGTCCGGCCACTGCGTGCGGCTCGGCCGCACCTCGCCATAATCGAGGAAGCGAGGCAGGCGCGCCTCTTCGGGAAGATCGTCAAAACGGCAGAAAGGCCCGTCCGCCTGCACGGACTCCGCGCAGGCCCCCTCGATTGCTTCCATCGCTGCGGAAATGCGCGCATCGGCCTCGCAGCGCCCCTTGCCCTGATGCACGGCGAGAGACCGGCTCATCGGCCGCACCGCCTGAAACACCGGCAGACCGATGCGGTCGAGGTGCGTCACCTCGCCGATCCGGGTGACGCCCGCCCACTCGAGCGCCGGGCCAAGGCGTGCCAGCATTTCGGCGGCATCGACCTGCCGCCAGCGGTCCGAGGGCGGTACCAGCGTCAGCCATTCGGGAAGCAATCGGTCATGACCATCCGCTCGCCGCCGGGTTCCGGCAGCGTCACCGTTCATCACGAACCGGCTGCCCGCTTTACCTGCCGCCGCCCCAGGTCTGCTGGAAGGCCATGACGTTGTTGGACTTCGGCAGCTTCACGGCCTCGACAGAATCCCCGGCCTTCTTCGCAGCCTCGAAGATGCGGACGAGGTTTTCGACGTCGCTCTTTTCCTGCGCGGTCGTCGCCTTCGCGAGTTCGTAGGTCGCGACCGACTGGGTGACGTAGTACGTCTCGCCATCCTTGATGATGAAGGTCGGGTCACTGGAGCCGCCGAGCTCAACGCGCGTGATCGTCGGGGGAATGCTCATGGGTTCTGCCTCCTGCCTGATGGATTCAGTCCGCATTGCCTACGTCCGGCCGCGGAAAAGCGCCAGAGACAAAGAGGGTGAAGATCAGATTTCGAGGAGGTTGGCAAAGGGCGCGCCCTCCTCCCCTGCACACTTCCCGATCCGGATTCTGCTTGGACGGTGCTCGGCGACGAAGGTTTGTTTCGCCGCATCGGTACCCGCAAGCATCGCGGACGCGCCCTGCATGTGGACGGCGCGACTGGCGGGCGCGGTGGCGTTGAACGCGGCGGCGGCGAGCGCGGCGGTAATAAGGACGCGCTTGAGATCGGACGGCATGGTTTCGTGCTTTCGAATGAAAATTCCGTGCCGGCAGCGGCTGCGACCACCACCACCGACACGTGTTCATCTAGGCCACCAGCGTCAGCGGCCGCGCGAACGCTCCGTCAGATCATCGTCAAATCGGGGCGGTGTACGGGGATTCGCCCATGCCGGGCTGGATCGAATCCCCACCATACCCAGTGAAATGGAGCCGTGAAATTAGCGTCAGGGCTCCATTTCGTCCGCGCCGCCGCGCCAAAGATGCAGGCTGAACAGGCCGCGCGCGTCCATCCAGTAGCGGACTGGTCGCCACCCGGCGGCGCGGGCGAGCAGGCGCGCCTCCTCGATCGTGTACTTGTGGCTGTTTTCGGTGTGGATCGTCTCGCCCTCACGGAGGCTGAATGTTTCGCCGACCGCATGAAAGCGGACGTCGCGCGTCGCGGCGAGGTGCATTTCGATGCGCCCCAGATCGTCGTTCCACAGTGCGCGGTGTTCGAAGGCATCCAGCGGGATATCGCCGCCGAGTTCGCGATTGATGCGCGCCAGCAGGTTGAGGTTGAACGCGGCGGTGACGCCTGCTGAATCGTCATATGCCGCCTCGATCAGGCGCGGGTTCTTGCGCAGATCGATGCCGATGGCGAGCCACGGCGCCTCTCCGAGCGTGGCACGGAACGCGCGCAGCAGGTCAACGGCGGCGGCATGGGTGAGGTTGCCGATCGTCGAGCCGGGGAAGAAGCCGATCATCGGGCGGTCCCGGGCGGCGTGCGGCAGCATGATCGGTTTCGTGAAGTCGGCCGCCACCGGCAGGATATCGAGGCCGGGCAGCACCTGCTCCAGCCGCGCCGCCGCATCGCGCAGGAAGCCCGCGGAAATGTCGATGGGCACATAAGCGGCGGCGCGCACCGCCTCCACGAAGATCGGTGTTTTCGTCGATGATCCGGATCCGAATTCCACGACGACCTTGCCCGCACCCGCGATCCATCCGATTTCATCGGCGTGCGCGTCCAGAAGCCCGGTTTCGGTGCGGGTCGGGTAATATTCGGGAAGCGTGGTGATCGCTTCGAAAAGCTCCGAACCGCGCCGATCATAAAGGTAGCGCGCCGGAATCACCTTGCGGGTCTGCGACAGGCCCCGCACCACGGCATCCGCGAAATCGTCTTTCACCAGGTCTTCTGTTGCTGACGTCATGACGTGTCCGTTCCTAAATGTCCTTCGCCAGCCGCACGCCGGTGAATTGCCAGCGCTGGTGGGGATAGAAGAAGTTGCGGTAGGTGGGGCGGGCATGGCCTTCGGGTGTCGCGCACGACGAGCCCCGCAGGATGAACTGCCCGCACATGAACTTGCCGTTATACTCGCCCACAGCGCCGGCGGCCGGACGGAAGCCGGGGTAGGCGGCGTAGGCGCTCTGGGTCCATTGCCAGCAGGCGCCGAACAGCTGCGAAAGCGCCGCGTTTTCGGCCATCGCTTCCCATTCCGCCTCGCGCGGCAGACGCGCGCCGGCCCTGCGCGCGAAGGCATCCGCTTCGAAGTAACTGACATGCGTTGCCGGTGCCGCGGGATCGACTGCCTGCCGCCCGGCGAGCGTCATCGTGGACCAGCCGCCGTCCTCGCGCCGCCAGTAAAGTGGTGCCGTGACGTCATTCTGCTCGGCCCATGCCCACCCGTCCGAAAGCCAGAGTGTCGGCATGCGGTAGCCGCCATCGTCGATGAACGTGGCCCATTCGGCGTTCGTAACCAGCCGCGATCCGAGCGCGAAGGGTTGCAGCAGTTCGGGGTGGCGGGGCGTTTCGCAGTCGAACGCGAAGCTGTCTCCGGCGTGGCCGATGGAAACGATGCCGCCGGGATGCGCCAGCCAATCATGGGCATCGGCGTTCAACGCAGGGAAGGGCGCGTCCTCCGCATAAACGGGCGCGATGGGGTTTTCCGAAAACAGGTGCAAGATGTCGGTCAGCAGCAGTTCCTGATGCTGTTGCTCGTGGTGGCAACCGAGTGTGATCAGCGTCCGCGCGGAGTCCGGCAGATCATCGATCGCACGGTCGAGCGCAGCATCGACGTGAGCGCGCCAGGCGAGGATTTCGGCGAGCGCCGGCCGCGTCAGCATCCCGCGCCGGTCGCGGCGAAGGCGCGGCCCGGCGGCTTCGTAATAGCTGTTGAACAGGAAGCCGTATGCCGGATCGAACAGGCTGTAGCCCGGCACATGCGGGGCAAGCACGAAGGTTTCGAAGAACCATGTCGTGTGCGCGAGGTGCCATTTCGCCGGGCTCGCATCGGGCATCGACTGCGCGCTCGCATCCGTGTCCGAAAGCGGCGCGACGAGATCAACGCTGTGTCGCCGTATCCTTGAAAGGAACCGGCGGAGCGCGGCGTGCGCGCAAATCGTTTGTGAAGCCATGCGTCCTCCCTGTTCGGGAAGGGCCGCGTTCAGCCTTCCCGGTTGGCGCCCGGAACCCAGAGCACGTCGGCCCTGCCCTTGTCGTTGCAGTGACGTGCCATGACAAACAAATGATCCGACAATCGGTTCAAATATTTGATGGGCAGCTCGCCGATCGCATCGGTCTCGTTCGCCTCCACGGCGATTCGCTCGGCGCGGCGAACGACCGTGCGGGCGACGTGAAGCTGGGCCGCAAGCGCGGATCCGCCGGGCAGGATGAAGCTGGTGAGGGGTTCCAGATCAACGTTCATCGCGTCGATTTCGCGCTCCAGCCGGTCAACCTGCGCCTGCGTGACGCGGAGCGCGCCCGTGATCTCTCCGGGCGTCGCGAGGTCGGCGCCGAGATCGAACAGGTCGTTCTGGATGCGCGCGAGCATTGCATCGTCCGCGCCTTCGGCATGGAGCCGCGCGACACCGATCGCGCTGTTCGCCTCGTCGGCGGTGCCGTAGGCGGCGACGCGCGCGTCGTGCTTGGCGCGGCGGCTGCCGTCGACAAGGCCCGTCGTGCCGTCGTCGCCGGTGCGCGTGTAGATCTTGTTGAGCTTGACCATGAAATCAGCCGCCGTTCCGGGTCATCATGATAAGGATGATGACAAGGATGACGGTAATCCCCTGCAGCAGCACGCGGTAGCTCATCAGCTTGTTCGACTGCTGGCCGGTGATGTCCTTTCCGCGCGCCATCACGATGATGCCGCGCACGAGCACGGCGGCGGTCGCAAGCGCTCCGATAACGATGAGGGCAATGACGAGTCCGGTCATGAGGCAAGAGTAATACGGGTTTCGGCGCCCATGTCACGCCGCAGCGTGCCCGCGATCAGAATTTGTAGAATCAGAATTTGTAGACGAGGCTGGCGCGCGTCACCGTGTCGGTCTTCACCTTGTCGTCGGGCGGATCGGTTTCGTGCTTCACGTCGAACGATAGCCGCGTCGAGAGATTGCCGATGAGCTTGGTGGTGAGCGCGCTGTTCGCGAACAGCGTGTCGTTGCTGTCACCGACGACGAAGCCGGCTTCCTCGGTGAAGATCAGGTCGCCGACCACGGTCCAGCGGAGATTCGTCCTGCCGCGCACACTGAGCTCGTTCCGGTTGCGATCCGCATCCGGCTCCAGCTCGTCGAAGACGGAGCGCGTCTGGCGGAGCGCCGGGCCGCCTTCGAAGGCAAGCCGGACCCGCGGCCTTTCCGCAGCGATCCAGCCGAAACCGGCGGATTCGGTGAAACGACGGTTGAAGCCGGCGAAGCGGTCACTTTCCCAGCCGACGAAACCGAACGTGTAGAAACGCGGGCTGAAACGGTGGTCGGCCTGATAGGACGCGCCATAGCGTTCGCGGGTGCGCTCGCCGTCCGATTCCTGGAAATCGGCTTCGGCGAAGATCCGGTGACGCCACGTGAGGCCCTGTTTCACCAGATCGATCTTGCCGGAAGCGCCGCGCTCGTCGGTGTTGCCGCTGGTGAAGGTCGCGCCGAGCGCGGCCTCGCCTTCCCAGCCGTTTGTGAAACCCTGCGTGGCGAGCGCCCGACGGCGCTGCTTCTCCGCTTCATGCGCGGCGCGGATTTCCGAAACCATCGCATCGATCTCGGCCATTGCCTGCGGCTGCGTTCGCCGTGCGAGTGCGGCAATGGTATCGAGCTGGCCGGGCTCCGCGGCGCGGATCATCTCTGCAACGGGCGCGGGCAGAACGCCTTCGGCAGGTCTTTCTTCAGCCGGCACCGCGACGGGAGGCGGCGTCTGCGCGGCCGCTGTGACCGCGGCAACGGAAAAGGGAGCGGCGAGCGCGATACGCCACACGTGTCGATCTCCTTGTTTCGCCCCCCGGCGGGAAGCGCCTAACAAAAGTCGGCGCGTCAGGCAAAGCCGAGCCGATGCTTTATCGCCTGCGGCGAGGTGCCCCGTGCGCGAAGTTCGGCGAGCGTTTCGGCGCGGTCGCGCTTGGCGAGGCGCTTGCCATCCGGACCGGTGAGCAGCGCATGGTGGTGATAGCGAGGCGTCGGCAGGCCCAGCAGCGCCTGCAGGAGGCGGTGGATGTGCGTTGCTGCAAACAGATCCTCGCCGCGCACGACGTCGGTGATGCCCTGCAGTGCGTCGTCGACGGTGACCGAGAGGTGATAGCTGGTGCCGGCGTCCTTGCGGGCGAGGACGACGTCGCCCTCGGCCTCGGGCGTTGCCGCGATCTCGCCCTGCGCACCGTCATGCCACGACAGTGGCCCGGCGAGGGCGGCGGCGCGGATGACGTCAATGCGCCATGCGTGCGGTTCCGCCATGCGCCGCGCCCGCGTTTCCGCATCCAGCGCGCGGCAGGTGCCGGGGTAAAGCGGCTGCGTGCCGTGCGGGGCGGTGGCCGCTGCGGCGATGTCGGCGCGCGTGCAGAAGCACGGATAGACCACGCTGAGCGCCTTCAGACGCGCGAGCGCCGCGGCATAATCGTCCATGTGTTCGGACTGGCGGCGCACCGGTGTTTCCCAGGCAAGGCCGAGCCAGGCGAGATCTTCGAAGATGCCGTCCGTGAATTCGGGGCGGCAGCGGCCGGTGTCGATGTCCTCGATGCGCAGCAGGAAGCGGCCGCCGTGCGCTTCGGCAAAGCGGAACGCGGTCAGCGCCGAGAAGGCGTGGCCGAGATGCAGGCGCCCCGTGGGGCTCGGCGCAAAGCGCGTGACGACCGTTATGGTGGACTCCCCGAAATTCTTGGCGCAGTCTGCACAAAGCGCATTGACCTCACCCCAGATCAAGTGGTGTCATAGCGGCGACACACAATACGCTGTATGGTGCGTACAGTAAGGTTACGGACGGCCGGTGCGGCCGCCTTGCGTGCGACAGGGTACGGGTAGCGCCCCGGCAGTCCGCGAAAAAGCGGACTGGGGCTCAATGTATACGACCGAACTTCTTGATACGCGTGTGGTTTCGCCGGAAAGTTGCCCGGCGCTGGTGCTGAACGCCGATTATACGCCGCTCTCTTATTATCCGCTCAGCCTGTGGTCGTGGCAGACCGCGATCAAGGCGGCATTCCTCGATCGGGTTTCGGTGGTCGCCGAATACGACCGCGTGGTGCACAGCCCGCGCTTCGCGATGCGGCTGCCTTCGGTGATCGCGCTTCGGGATTATGTGAAGCCGTCGTCGCACCCGGCGTTCACGCGCTTCAACCTGTTCCTGCGCGACCGTTTCAGCTGCCAGTATTGCGGCAGCCGCGAGGATTTAACCTTCGATCATCTGCTGCC
>ERZ1645185.32-NODE-32-length-66413-cov-8.520811_pt1 | contig 66413 bp, 60 predicted proteins | sample MGYA00575351_ERZ1645185 | MGnify/ENA primary metagenome ERZ1645185 (study PRJEB40838, sample SAMN11284767) | freshwater sediment metagenome | isolation source: river sediment | host: Sediment | place: India: Jana village, Kanpur | collected 2015-12-17 ... | reverse complement strand
ACAAGAAGGAAAAGGTCAATCCGCTTGGCGGCTGCATGCCGATCCTGATGCAGATCCCGATCTTCATCGCGCTGTATTATGTTTTGATCGCCGCAGTGGAAATGCGCGGCGCGCCGTGGATGGGCTGGATTACTGACCTGTCCGCGCCAGATCCGTTCTATGTGCTGCCGGTGCTGATGGGCATCACGTCAATTATCCAGGTTAAGCTCAACCCCACGCCGCCCGATCCCATCCAGGCCAAGGTCATGATGGCCATGCCCATCGTGTTCAGCGTGATGTTCATTTTCTTCGCCTCCGGCCTGGTGCTGTACTGGCTGGTGAACAACATCCTGTCCATTGCCCAGCAGTGGTACATGAACAAGAAGTTCGAAACGGGTAGTGCGGCTACCCATGCAAAAAAATAATGAGGAAGTAATTTGCGCCATCGCCACGCCGCCCGGGCGCGGCGGAATTGGCGTGGTGCGCATTTCGGGCAGCAATCTGGAATCCGTTGCCACGGGTTTGATCGGCAGGCTGCCCAGACCGCGCTACGCCACCTACACCAACTTTCTCGATGCTGGCGGAGAAGCCATCGATCAGGGCATTGCGCTGTATTTTTCCGCGCCGAATTCCTTTACCGGCGAACACGTGCTGGAGTTGCAGGGGCATGGCGGACCGGCGGTCATGCAGGCGCTGCTCAACCGCTGTCTTGAACTGGGTGCGAGGCTGGCTATGCCCGGAGAGTTTACCCAGCGGGCGTTTCTAAACGGCAAGCTGGATTTGGCGCAGGCTGAAAGTGTCGCGGATCTGATCGATGCTTCCTCAATCGAAGCAGCACGATCCGCATTGCATTCCCTGTCCGGCGAATTTTCCCGGCGGACCCAAATCATGCAAACCCGCCTGACCGAACTGCGCATGCGCGTGGAGGCAAGTCTCGATTTTCCCGAAGAAGAAGACATCGTCGAGGTGGAAAGGGAAAAAGTCCGCAAGGGTATCGACGTCACGCTGGATGAGTTGGCTGGCGTGCTGGCCGCCGCAAAACAGGGCGCATTGTTGCGCGAAGGCGTGCATGTTGCACTGATTGGTCAGCCCAATGTGGGCAAGTCCAGCCTGATGAACGCGCTGGCCGGGAAAGAAATCGCCATCGTGACAGATATTGCCGGCACGACGCGCGATGCGCTGCACCAGGAAATACTGATTTCCGGCGTGAGATTTCATCTCATCGACACAGCGGGCCTGCGTGAAACCACGGACACCGTCGAAAAGATGGGCATTGCCCGCACCTGGGCAGCGGTGGAAAAGGCCGGTATCGCACTACTGCTGGTGGACAGCCAGCACGGGCTGGGTGAAGCAGAGCAGAAGATCATCGAAAAACTGCCAGCCGGGATTGCCCGCATTACGGTTCACAACAAAATCGATCTTTCTGGTGACAAGCCACGCTGTGAATCAGGAACTGAGGTCTGGCTATCGGCCAAAACCGGTGAAGGCATCGATTTGTTGCGTGCAGAATTGCTGCGCACTGCCGGCTGGCAGCCAGCGGGAGAGAGTGGATTCATGGCGCGCCGCCGCCATCTCGCTGCGCTTGGCCGCGCGCAATCGCATTTGAAAATGGCGCTGGAATTATCGGGCCAACTGGAATTGCAGGCTGAAGAACTCAGGCTCTCTCAGGAGGCGCTGTCGGAAATTACCGGCGAATTCACGCCGGATGATCTGCTGGGCGAAATATTCAGCCGGTTTTGCATCGGCAAGTAATCGATCTACTGAAAGACCACGGTTTTAATGGCCGCTTCGAAATCCGCTACTGCCTTCGGGAAGTAAACCAGTCCAGGCGCCTCATAAATAAAGGCCAGCCGTCCTTTCTGATCAACCAGGGCATAGGTAAGGCGTTCGATGGGCAGGCCGCGTTCGTTTTTCCAGCGAGTGTGCACACGCACGGCGGGTTTGCCGCCGAGGCTGGCGGGCTGGTTGGAGAGGACGGAAAAACTGCCGCGTGTATCGACGGCTTTCTGTTCGGCGATGACCAGTTCGGCGACTTCCTGCGGCAGCAGTTCGGCGCGGGTCTTGCGCTTGGTGCGCGGGAGTTCCCGGTCGTGTTTTTCGCGGTCGATGGCGATGAAGTTCAGTAGCGGACCATCCCGCGAGAGAAAAATGTCAAAGACATCGTAGTTTCGCCTGACCCAGCCCATGGGCGCTTCCAGCGTGTAATCGTCCTTGACCTTGATCAGGCGGTTATTGGGATCGACCGCAGACCATGGTGCGCACCCGGCAATGAGCAGGGCCAACAAAAAGGGAAGCAATAACCTGCGCATCATGAGCCGGATTCCTTTAAATAGTGTTCCACATAACCCCGGTCGGCGGCCTCGGGCATCAGCTCAAGGTAGCGCTTGAAAAGCGGGGTGGAAAGCTGTTTTTCCCCGCGCTTGTACAGCAGCAGTCCAAGCGCACGATGGCTGGGGGCGAATTCAGGCGCCAGTTCCAGCGCGAGTGTGTACTCGCGCTCCGCAAGCTCAAGATCGCCTTCCTTGCCACGCAGCCGGTAGGCCTCGCCCAGAAAATACGAGGCTTCGGGCGGGTACTCCTTGCGCCGCTCGGGATCGCTCAAAACAAGAATAAGCTGCTTGTAACGATAGGCCGCCAGATCTTCTTTCAAGGTAAACAGGCGCACCGGCCGGATGTGCTGGATGAATTCCTCCAGCCCAACCTTTCCATTGACGACATCTTTTGTAAGTTCGCCGAAGTTGTCGACACGTTCCTGTAATTTAGGATGGCTTGCGAAGAAGAACGGCTCTTTTATTTCAAGCGCCTTGATTTCGGCTATCAAATGTTCAAAGGTTTTGGGTGCTTCCTTGGCGGAGTAGCCGGCGTCGATTAATCGCTGGTAGCCGATGTTGTCTGCCTCGGTTTCATGCTCTTGCGAAAATCCGGTCATGGAGGAAAGTGCAGCGATATCCCCCAGCAAAGGCACGCCCAGCATGCCGACGACCAGCGCGAAGGCGGCCGCGTTCTTGACGCGTTCACTTTGCTGAAAGGAGTGGCGGTGGACGAAATGCACACCCTCGTGCGCCAGCACGGTGGCAAGCTGGGCTTCGTTTTGCAAACGTGCCAGCAGGCCGGTGTTGATATAGATGCTGCCGTTGGGCAGGGCAAAGGCATTGAGGTGTGGCGCATCCAGCGCGCGGACTCGCAGCTTGCCATTGAATTCCGGGTAGAGCTTGTCCATGATGCCCTGAAGATAGGCATTAAGCGTTGGATCGTTGCGGACCTTGCCGGCGCGCGCCAGCGCTTTGTCGAACTCTTCGGCATCGGCCCAAAGATTCATTTCTTCCCGCGCCAGACCGGCAGCATCTACGGCGCCAGGCCATGGCGCGATGTCATCCGCGATGGCGCAACTTGCGGCCAGCAGCAGGGCGGAACCAAGCAAACGCATCATTCTGGATGGGGGTAGGTTTTAAAGAAATCCTTTACCAGGCTTTCCACTTCTCCAGCTTCGCGGGAATCCATGGACATGCTTTGGTCGTAGGAAAGCCAGCTGATTTCACCGGTTTTAAGGTCAGCCAGGCCAACGGTAATGAAAGATTGGCCCAAGGGGATGGCAATACCAATGAGCAGCCCAACGGTAAAGGCGGCTTTGCGTCCGCCGGTTGAAATGATGTCCGCACCGACAAAAATCAATGCTGAATCGGCGCCGGTCTTCTCGCGCAGAAAGGACAGCCCATCGCCCAGGGTGTAGTCCCATTCGCTTTTCTTTTGTTCCCAGCCGCTATCCTTTCCCCGTCCATAGGCGTGAATGGCGGACGCCACGCGATCGTACAGGCCGATGTGACTTTCAACGATTTCAGCTTCCTCGACAGGCAATTCGGGCATGCGCAGTGTTTCAAAGTGCCGGTTTTCCCGAGCATAGGCTTCCGTGGCGGCGAGAAGGTTTTCATTGGCCTGCCTGGTCCAGTCATCCTGTTTCTGGATCACGCCACCAGCGGACATTTCAGCGACAAACATTTGCGGCGGCAGGAGCAGTACTCTCTTCGGGCGCTGGTCCTGCGTCAGCGATGACAATTTCGGATTGATGGCTGAGAAAGCGGCCTGGCTTAAACCGGGTAAACTCAAGGCCAGGAAAAAAATGGCGGATGAAATAATGCGCATGGAACTCCCTTTTGACACCCGGAAACTACGTTAAAGCCGGATAAGCGTCAAATGACGAAAATGACTGTTTCACGTGAAACGATTTCCTGGCGCTGGGTGACGGATCGGGGTATCCGGCTGGCAACCGGGAAGGCGACATTGCCGGTCTATCACATGCTGATGGAAGCCGGTTTGCCAGGCGTGGTGGAACTGGTTCCGGCGGATGGGAGCCTGCTGGTTGTATTGAAACCAGGCACGCAGGCGCCGCCCCGCCTGCTGGACATATTAAATAGCCAGTCTTTTGACATGACGCCTGCTCGTCCCGGGCGCGAACATGAAATCGGTGTTGTATTCGATGGGCTGGATTTGCCCGACGTGGCGGACAAACTGAAACTAAGCCAGCTGGGCCTGATTGAAGGGCTATGTGAGATAAGGTTTGTGGTCAATTTTCTTGGCTTTCAGCCCGGGTTTGCCTATCTGGAAGGCTTGCCGGAAGGTTGGCACATGCCGCGGCTGGAGACTCCCAGAAAAAGCGTTCCTGCCGGAAGCGTTGCCTTGGGTGGGACTTATTGCGGGATTTATCCTGCCCAGGGGCCGGGTGGCTGGCGCTTGATAGGCCGGACGGATGCCCGGCTGTTCAACCCCGTGGCAACTCCTCCTGCCCTGTTTCAGCCGGGCGACAGCGTCAGGCTGGTTGCGGCATGATGGTTGTGGTCAAACCGGGGCTGATGGATTTGGTAATGGATCTGGGCAGGCCGGGGTTCCGCGCGCAAGGCGTACCGGAGGGCGGCGCGGCGGACGCGCCCGCGTTGGTTGCCGCCAACCGCCTGCTGGGCAATCCGGATGATGCGGCGGGTCTGGAACTTTGCCTGTGGGGTCCCGAATTGAGTTTTCCGGATGGCGCGGCTGTGGCATTGACCGGGGCGGACATGGTGGCGAACCTTGAGGGGGTTTGTCTGCAACCCGGACGAAAGCATGAAATCCGGCCCGGCGGGATACTCAAACTCGGCAAGATGGATTTGGGGATACGAACCTATCTTGCGGTGGCGGGCGGTATTGATGTACCCAGGGTGCTGGGCAGCCGCTCTACTTTCCTGCCCGGCGGGTGGGGCGGCTGGCAGGGGCGTGCGCTGAAAGCAGGGGACATTCTGCCAGTTGGCAGTTCAACGGCCAATCAGGTTTGGGAATACCTGCCCGGACGCTGGCAACAGCCGGTGTCCAAATTGCGGGTAATGCCCGGGCCCCAGCTCAACGGGTTTACTGATGCGGCACTTAACAGTTTTCTGGATCAGACGTTTGTTGTCCATAAGGATTCCAACCGCGTGGGTATACGCCTTGCCGGAGTTGCACTGGATTATCGAAGAGGCGAAATCGCCCCCCAGCCCGTATTGCTCGGTGCCATACAGGTTCCTCCGTCAGGCCAGCCGATCATTTTGGGGTGGGACGGGCCAGTTACCGGTGGCTATCCGGTTATTGCAGGGGTCATCTCGGCGGACTTGCCCAGGCTGGCCCAGCTTGCTCCGGGTGATAGCCTGCGCTTCCGGGTGGTCAGCCACGAGGAAGCGCGGAAAGCCTGGCAGCGAGAGGGGCTATGGATAAGCTGATTGAACTCAATGCCGATGTGGGCGAAGGTGGCCCCGACAGTTTATTGATGCCTCTCGTGGACCGGGTGTCGATTGCTTGCGGCGGCCATGCCGGCGATATGGCCAGCATGCGGGAGGCATTGATGCGTGCCAGGGAGCTGGGTATTCTGCCTGGCGCCCACCCAGGTTATCCAGATCCGGTCAATTTCGGCCGCAAGCCGATAAATGCCGCGCCCAAAGACATTAGCCGCTGGGTTGCCGGACAAACCAGGAGCCTGCTGGATGTCGCGGCTTCGCTGGGTGTGATGTTGTTCCACGTGAAACCACATGGCGCGCTCTACAATCAGGCAGTTGTGGATAAGGCAACAGCCGAGGCGGTTATCGAAGCAATGCTGGAATTGAAGGGGCTCGCGCTGATTACCCTTGCGGGCTCGCCCTTGGCAGGCTGGGCAAGAACAGCCGGGCTTGTGGTGCTGGAGGAAGCTTTTGCCGACAGACGCTATTTGCAGGACGGTCAGCTGGCGCCACGGAATTTGCCGGACGCGGTCATAGACGAACCTGGCCAGGCTGCCAGTCAGGCTTTGGCAATTGCCAGTGGTCACCCGGTCGAGCCAATGGGCGGGGGGTCATTATTCATCCGGGCGCAGACCATCTGCCTTCATGGCGATGGGCCGGGTGCGAAAAAAAGGGCGGAAGCCGTGGCTTCTGCCCTTCGCGACAACAGAATCTGAATCAGCTATTAGCGTGCTTGATTTTGCAGGTGCTCATGCCCAACAGGGGGTAAACAGGACACCAGCCGATCAGGCCAGTGGCAAGGGGCACAACACCAATCCAGCCCCATACGCCGATGGTCCCGGTCAGGGTCAATGCAATCAGGATTAGGCCGGCAGTGATGCGCAGGGCGCGGTCGATTCCACCAACATTGGCTTTCATGGATTTCTCCTTCAGTTAAGGTTAAGGAAGCGACATTTCACCAAACTGAAGGGGGCGGGTCTGTAACCCGGGTCACATAACGCTACTGGGCTAAGGTTTCTGCCAGTTGCCGGAGACCCGCCGGGTCGAGGATTTCGATGGTTTCGCGTCCCAGTTTTACTAGGCCGCGATGTTCAAAGCCCTTAAGCAGGCGGCTGACAATTTCGCGGACGCTTCCCAGATCCTGCGCCAGCTGTTGGTGGGTTGTGCGGATATCCCGGCCATGGCCCAGCAACAGCGCGGCCAGCCGCTGGTCCAGACGCATGAAAGCCACCTCCTCCACCAATTGCATCAAGTCGGCAACCCGTTCCGCGAACAGCAGGAATACAAATCGGCGGAAGGGCTCATGTACCAGCATTTCTTCGAAAACCGGTTTGGGCAGCATGAGCGCCAGCGTGTCAATTTCGGTTTCCCCACGGGCATTGTATTCCTGGTGCCCCAGCAGACAGCTGGCAGTAATGAAGCAGGTTTCACCCGGCAACACCCGGTAAAGGGGGAGCTCCCGGCCATTGGGCGCCGCCTTGATGACGCGTATGGCGCCAGAAACGACGAAGGGAAAGCCGGCGCAGGGCTGGTGCTCGTCAAATACCAGAGTCCTAGCCGGAAGAGAAAGGGGATTCAGCGCCGCCAGCAATCTGTCCCTGGCCGCCTCTGGCAGTTCGTTGATGACGGGGTAGGCTTGAAACAGGGCTTCTGCGGGGTAGTTCATGGAATCATGTTGCCTGAAACGGTGTGGCAAGAGAAGGGGGTGTCGTGTTTCACGTGAAACAGGGGGCGGGGAAAAATGCTTTCGCGTAGAATTCGCGCATGAAGTTTCCCAAGAATTTCGATGTCATTGTTATTGGTGGCGGCCATGCGGGCACGGAGGCCGCCCTGGCGGCCGCGCGCACGGGCGCGGAAACGCTGCTGCTCACGCATAACATCGAAACCCTGGGTGCGATGTCCTGCAACCCTTCGATTGGCGGCATCGGCAAGGGCCATCTGGTCAAGGAGGTCGATGCGCTGGGTGGCGCCATGGCCATTGCCACCGACGAAGCGGGCATCCAGTTTCGCACGCTGAACGCATCCAAAGGCCCAGCGGTGCGCGCTACCCGCGCCCAGGCTGACCGGGTGCGATACAAGCTGGCCATACGCGGTCGGCTGGAAAACCAGCCCAACCTGACTTTGTTCCAGCAGGCCGTCGATGACCTGCTCGTCGAAGGTGACAAGGTGATCGGCGTAAAAACCCATTTGGGAATCGAATTCAAGTCACGCGCAGTTGTGCTGACTTCCGGCACTTTTCTGGCGGGACTGATTCATGTGGGGCTGTCCAATTACGAAGCGGGGCGCATGGGCGACCCGCCCGCGAAGTCGCTGGCGCACCGGCTGCGTGAACTGAATCTGCCGGTAGGCCGGCTCAAAACCGGCACACCGCCCCGGATCGACGGTCGGACCATTGACTGGAACTTGTGCCAGGAACAGCCCGGAGATGCACCAGAGCCGGTGTTTTCCTTCATGGGCCGCCGCGACATGCATCCGCGTCAGGTGTCGTGCTGGATCACCCATACCAATGTGCGGACACACGACATCATTCGTTCCGGTTTTGATCGTTCGCCCATGTTTACCGGCGTGATCGAGGGCGTGGGGCCGCGCTATTGCCCGTCGATTGAAGACAAGGTCAACCGCTTCGCTGATAAATCCAGCCACCAGATTTTCCTGGAGCCGGAAGGGCTGGACACGCACGAGGTCTACCCAAACGGCATTTCCACCTCGTTGCCATTCGATATCCAGCTCGCGGCTGTTCATTCAATTCCGGGACTGGAAAACGCACATATCCTGCGTCCGGGGTATGCCATCGAATACGACTACTTCGATCCGCGCAACTTGAAGGCAAGCCTGGAAACCAAATCAATTTCGGGCCTGTTTTTCGCCGGACAGATCAATGGCACCACGGGCTATGAGGAAGCCGCCGCCCAGGGCCTGTTGGCTGGATTGAATGCGGCACGTTTCGCCCATGACAAGGACGCCTGGCATCCCGCCCGGCACGAGGCCTATCTCGGCGTGCTGGTCGATGATCTGATTACCCGTGGCGTATCCGAACCCTATCGCATGTTTACCAGTCGGGCTGAATACCGGCTCAGCCTGCGTGAAGACAATGCCGATTTGCGGTTGACTGAAGCCGGCCGCACGCTGGGTCTGGTGGACGATGTCCGTTGGGACAGCTTCAATCGCAAACGCGATGCCATCGCTCGTGAATCCGAGCGGCTGAAAACCGCCTGGGTGCGTCCGGAAATCCTGCCGCCCGCCCATGCGGAGTTGATTCTGGGCAAAGCGATCGAACGCGAATACAACCTGTTTGAACTTTTGCGGCGGCCAGAAGTGCGTTATGAACAAATTATGCAGCTGCCCGGCGCCACGCCGGGTGTGAGCGACCCACAGGTCATCGAACAAATTGAAATTCAGGCCCAGTACCAGGGCTACATAGACCGGCAAAATGAAGAGGTGGCAAGACACCGGGATCAGGAAGAACTCCGTCTGCCGCAGGATTTTGATTACATGCGGCTGACCGGGCTGTCGATTGAAGTACGCCAGCGACTGAACCAGCACAAGCCGGAGACGCTGGGCCAGGCATCGCGCCTGCAGGGGATTACGCCCGCGGCGATTTCCGTGTTGATGGTGTATGCCAAGCGAGGTTTCAGAGCCGAGCCGGACAGCGCGAAAAAATCCGCATGACGCTGGCCGCTCAGTTGTCGGCGGGCGTCAATGCGCTTGGACTGGAGGTCGGCGCCGAGGCCCAGGAAAAACTGCTGGCCTATCTGGCCTTGATGGCCAAATGGAACCAGGTCTACAACCTGACGGCGCTGCGCAACCCGGGCGAATGGGTTACCCATCATTTGCTCGACAGCCTGTCGGTGCTGCCCTATGTCAAAGGGCCGGTAATCGCCGATGTGGGCAGCGGGGCAGGATTGCCGGGTCTGGCCCTGGCAATAGCCCGGCCGGATTGGCAGGTATTCAGCGTTGATGCGGTGGACAAGAAAGCAGCCTTCCAGCGGCAGGTTGTAGCAGAGTTAGCGCTTGCCAACGCAAGTATTGAAGGCTGCCGGGTGGAAGGGCTCGTGTTAAATGATGGCGCGGATACGGTCGTTTCCCGCGCCTTTTCAAGCTTGACCGATTTTGTAAATTTGACCCGCCATTTGCTCAAGTCCGGTGGTCAATGGGTGGCGATGAAAGGTAAAAAACCACAAGAAGAAATCAGGCTGCTGCCTGATGACATCCGGGTGGTCGATATCGTGCAGTTGAAAGTGCCCGGCCTGAATGCCGAGCGTTGTGCCGTAGTGATGAAGAAAATCGAGAACTGAAAATATGGGCCGGATCATAGCTGTTGCCAACCAGAAAGGTGGGGTGGGCAAGACCACAACTGCCGTCAACCTGGCTTGCGGGTTAGCCCAGCAGGGCCAGCGTGTTTTGCTGGTGGATCTTGATCCGCAAGGCAACGCCACCATGGGCGCCGGGGTGGAAAAGCGCACAGCGCTGCCAACCGCTTATCAAGTGTTGCTGGGCGAGGCGGATATTTATGCAAGCCGGCTGCGTTCCGAACAGGGTGGGTTTGATGTCGTGCCGGCTAACCGCGAACTGGCGGGTGGCGAAGTGGAAATGGTCGATCTCGATAAGCGCGAATTCCGTCTCAAGGCTGAGCTGGTACGGGTGGCGCAGGAGTATGACTTCATCCTCATCGACTGCGCGCCCACGCTTAATTTGTTGACTGTCAATGCACTGGCGGCGGCCCATGCCGTGCTGATTCCCATGCAGTGTGAATATTATGCTCTGGAAGGTTTGACCGATCTGGTCGCCACCATCAAGAAGGTCAAACAGAAGCTCAACCCCAATATTGAAATTGAAGGCCTGCTTCGCGTCATGTATGACCCACGATCGACGCTTGCGCAACAGGTTGCAGCCGAACTCAAGAGCCACTTCGGCGACAAGGTGTTCAATACCGTCATCCCGCGCAACATCCGGCTGGCCGAAGCACCCAGTCATGGTTTACCTGGCGTGGTTTACGACAGGGCATCCAAAGGTGCACAGGCCTATCTCGATTTGACCAGGGAACTGCTCGACCGCTATGGCATAGCGGTAGGCGCAGCTTAAGCCAATAACGTAATCAAAGGACAGGGGGCAACAATGGCAAAAATGAAAGGGCTTGGCCGCGGACTCGACGCCTTGTTGGGCGGCGATGCCCCCAGCACCGGCAGCGACAGGGGGGAACTGCGTATGCTGGCGATTTCGCAATTGCGTCCCGGCCGTTACCAGCCGCGCACCCACATGGATGAGACCGCGCTGGACGAACTGGCGGAATCCATCCGCGCCCAGGGGCTCATGCAGCCGATACTGGTTCGTGCTGACGGCAAGCAGTTCGAAATCATTGCCGGCGAGCGCCGCTGGCGGGCAGCCCAGCGCGCGGGCCTTGCCGAAGTGCCTGTGCTGGTGAAAGAAGTCTCCGAGGACGCCGTGGCTGCCATGGCGCTGATCGAAAACATCCAGCGCGAGGACCTCAATGCGATTGATGAGGCCCACGGCTTGCAGCGACTGATCCAGGATTTTGGCATGACCCACGACGCGGTTGCGCAATCGGTTGGAAAATCACGCGCGGCGGTATCCAATCTGCTGCGGCTGCTCAATCTTTCCAAACCCGTTCAGGACATGCTGACCGCGGGGTTGATTGAAATGGGCCATGCCCGTGCGCTGTTGCCTTTGTCAGCGGGACAACAGCGTGAACTGGCGCATGAAATCGAGGAAAAAGGCTTGTCTGTGCGTGAAGCTGAACGCAAGGTGGCCAGACTCAAAAGCAGCGCGGCTTCACGCCCGGTTAAAAAGACCGTTCCGCGTGATATCCGGCGGCTGGAAGAAGCTCTTTCCGAAGTGCTGGGTATGGAAGCAAAAGTCCAGCTGGCGCGCAAAGGCGGCCGCCTGACGCTCCATTTTTCCGATGCCGATCAGTTGCAAGGCATGCTGGAAAAACTGGGCATACAGATGTGAAATTTTTTGAGTAAATGTCAGCAGCTTGAGCATTCGAAAGATTTTAAAAACTGGATAAATAAAATTCAGGGGACTATCTCAAAAAGCCAAATGCGGCTACATTTCAAGGAATTGTTAACGAAGGTCAGCACCGCTGGCCGCCGGTACCAATTGTTGAATGTGTCGATCGGTATTCAACAAGATATTGATCCCAGGCATTCCACACAATGCAATCTCAATAACAGGAGCTTATCCATGCGTGTAACCCCCCTCGTTTTCAACGTACTTGGCGTCGCAATGATTTCCGCTGGCCTGACAAGCGCGCAGGCCGCCGAAGGCAAATACTATGACCCCTCCAATGTAGCCAGCCCCAAGACAAATACTATCGGGTACGAGCTGTATCGCACCATCGGCTGCCCTGGCAAGCAGCTGCTCGATGCTGGCTGCCCGGATGGTGACGGCGATGGCGATGGCGTGAAGGACAGCAAGGACAAGTGCCCGACCACGCCGAAGGGTCGCAAGGTCAATGCCGAAGGCTGCGAGCTGGATGGTGACGGCGATGGCGTCGTTGATGCACTCGACAAGTGCCCAGCCACGCCGAAAGGCCGCAAGGTCAATGCCGAGGGTTGCGAACTGGATGGTGACGGCGATGGCGTTGTTGATGCGCTCGACAAGTGCCCGACCACACCGAAAGGCCGCAAGGTCAATGCCGAGGGTTGCGAACTGGATAGCGATGGCGATGGCGTTGTTGATGCGCTCGACAAGTGCCCGACCGTGCCCGCTCCGGGAACTGCTGATGGCTGCCCGGTCGCCAAGGACAGCGATGGCGACGGCATCATGGACGACAAGGACAAGTGCCCCACTGTAGCCGCTCCCGGCACCGCCGATGGCTGCCCGCCACCTGCTCCAGCACCCAAGAAGCTGACTCTGGAAGGGGTGAATTTTGATAACGACAAGGCGACACTGCGTCCGGATGCCTACGGCATTCTCGACAAGGCCGCGGCTGCTCTCAAGGAGTGGGGCAATGTCAAAGTTGAGGTGGCCGGTCACACCGACAGCCGCAGCGATGATGACTACAATCAGAAGCTGTCCCAGCGCCGCGCGGAAGCGGTTCGCACCTACCTGATTGGCAAAGGCGTAGCCGCAGACCGGTTGACAGCCAAGGGTTACGGCGAGTTCAACCCTGTCGCGGACAATGAATCGGAAGAAGGCCGCTTCAAGAACCGCCGCGTTGAACTCGTTCCGCAGAAATAAATAGACGGGTTGTTAAATGAAAACGGGGACTTCGGTCCCCGTTTTTTCTTTAGAAAGTGCGGTCGATACGCGGATAAAAGTGTTTAATGTTGATTGCGGTCTGTCTTGGTTTTTGTGAAGAACAACGGTAAGAATTCCTTGATTCCATGCATACAGCAAGTAAAGCTGCTTCCAGGTCGCGGCGGTATGCGGTCTTCTTACGCTGTTTGTTTGCTGCAACAATTACGGCTTACGCGGCTTGACTCGTGTGCCATTGCTGATTTTGTCATCGGGGTGGTTGATCAGCGTTTCCCCGGCTGCCAGGCCGGAAGTCACCTGCGCGGCAAGGCCTGCACGCTGGCCGGTTTCCACCGGTTTGAGTTTGGCGCGGCCTGACTCCACAGCGTAAACTGCCCAGCCCCCATTATGGCGGAACAGGGCGCTGGCAGGGATCTGCAGCACATCCACACCTTCCCAGACAATGAAGCGCGCTTCGACCCGGTAGCCGTCTCCCAGCCGCTGCCAGTCTTCACGCGGCGAGGTGAAATCCACGATCACGCGCACGCGCTGCTCCTCTACCCCAAGCGCGGAGATCTTGGTGAAACCCATCGGCTCCACCAACCGTACCACCCCCTCCAGAGTGGTCTCCCCGCCCCATCGATCGAGCAATACCTTGGAACCGGGCAGGATTTTCACCGCCTGAGTGGAGAGCACCTCCACTTCGACTTCCAAAGCCTCCGGATTGCCTATTTCGATCAGCGGCTGGCCAGCTTCCACTGTCCCTTCGCTCTCATGCACGATCTTGAGTACGCGCGCCTTCACCGGTGCGCGCACCTCGATGGTCTCGGCAGGCGCACCGGCCTGAAGACGCGCGGTTTTGGTCAACACCGCGCGAGCGGTTTCAAGCTCGAAGCGGGTGGCGTTGACGACATGATTGGCCGCCTGCCTGGCGGCCTCGGTACGAGAGTTTTCCAGCCGCGCCTTGTCCAGAGCTTGCCCGGAAATGAAATTTGACTTGTGCAGTGATTCGGCCCGCTCCAATTCCTTGCGCGCAAGTTCGGCCTGCGCAGCCGAAGCCCGAGCTTCTTCTTTCGCGGCGGCGACTGCTGCACCGGCAGCTTTTGCCTGCGCGGTGGCTTGGGAGCGCGAGCGTGGATCAAGTGCATCCGAGCGGGCTGGTTCAATCATCACCAGCGTTTGGCCGTGTTTGACCGCATCGCCAACGTGCAGCGCCAGGCGGCGGGCATAGCCGGTCATGGGCGCGGAGATTAGGTAACGCTCCATCACCCGCGTCTTGCCCTCTTCTTCAACGGTCACCGCCAGGGGGCCTTTGACAACCGGTGCAATATCCACCGGCACCGCCCGCGGAAAAAACCCAAACGCCACGGCGCCCGCCACTGTGAGCGCCAGGAGAGTCATGCCGATGCGTGTGCGTAATTGCATGGTGCGTATTCTTGGTTATTCCCGTGTTTTAAGTACGGCGACCAAATCTAGTTTGCCCAGTTTGCGCCAGATCAACAAGCCGGACAGCAGGGCCGAGACGATGACCACGGTTGCGCCCATGGCGTAATTGCTGGAGGTCAGGATCAATGGCAGGCGGTACAGATCGCTTTCAAAAGCCAGCACCAGAATGCCGACGAGACCGATGCCCACCAGCATGCCCAGAGGAATGGCAGCCAGGGTCAGCAAGGTCAGCTCTCCCAGCAGGATATAGGCGATCTCGCCCCGGGTGAAGCCCAGCACGCGCAGGCTGGCGAGTTCGCGGCCTCTTTCCGACAATGCAATGCGTGCGCTGTTGTACACCACGCCGAAGCCGATGGCGCCTGCGAGCAGTGTGGCGACCATGTTGTAGAACAGCACGAACTCGCCGATGGTGTCGTAAAAGCTGCGGATGGCAGCGGCATTGGCCACCATGCCCAGTACCCGTGGACGTTCATGCAGCCTCGCATAGACCGCCTGTTCCGCGCCGGGCTGAATGGCCAGATAGGCGCCGGAGATGGTATTCCCTTCGCGTAGCAGGACGTTGAGCGATTCCTGCTGCATGTAGGCCGATACGCCGAGGTACTGCTTGGTGATGCCCAGCACCGGAACTTGCACAACCCGGCGATTTCCTTCCAGGATTTCTACAGTGAGAATGTCCCCGGGCTTTACATGCAGGATATTGGCGGCAAGGTGATCGGTGAGCACGATGCCGCCGGCTGGCAGGCGGATGGGCTGAAGGCTGCGGTCGAGGGAGCGGTGCAAATTTCCATCAGGCTGGATGCCGTACACGGCAGAACGGTGGCTGTAATTCCGGAAGCGCAGGATCGCCGCGACATCGCGGAAGCCTTCGACGTGCGTCACGCCTGCCAGTGCCGCCAGCTCGTGCAGTGCCTTGCCTGAGGTGGGTTCGATGAAGGTCACCGCCAGATCTTCCCGCGAAGCCTGGCGGAACTGCACGTCCACCATGAAGTCGATGGCGCCTTTCTGATAGTTGCCCACCATCATCAAGCCGCAGGCGCAGGAGATGCCGAGGATGGTGAGCAGGGATTTGACCGGCCGCCGTTCGATGTGGCGCAGGATCATGCGCGAGGGCGCGGCGAACCAGCGTTGCAGGCCGATGCGCTCAAGCAGGGTGGTGTGGTAGATGGCAGGCATTTCCGGCCGCATGCCCTCTGCCGGCGGCAGGCGCGCGGCTCGGAACACCGAAAACAGTGTACCGCTTACGGCAGCAAGGCCGGAAATCAGCAGCGCGGCAAGCACGACCCCCGCCTTCAACTGGTAGTCGAGATAGGGAAAGCGGAATGTCGTTTCCATGTAGACGTTGGACAACCCCTGGCCGAACCAGGCACCCAGCGCTGCCCCCGCCGCCACGCCGAGCAGCACAACGCCCATCACCAGCTTGACATAGTGCCAGCCGATGGCGGAATTCGGATAGCCGAAGGCCTTGAGGATGGCGATTTGCTCGCGCTGCAGGGCGATGAGCCGGCTGACCACGACATTCAGTAGAAAGGCGGCGACGCCAAGGAAAATGGCCGGGAAGACGGTTGCCATGGTCTGCAGTTGCTTGAGCTCTTCACTGAGGAAACGGTTGGAGAACTGATCCTTGCGGGCATAGGCGCCGGTTCCGCCATAGTTGCCGAGGATGGCGTCCATGCGGTCGAGCACATCCTGGACCTGCGCGCCACGCGCTAGAGTCGCCGCGGCATTGTTGAAGGCACCCTCCATGCCGTAGGCAGCAGCAAGCGCGTTGCGCCCCATCCACAGCACACCATAGCGCTTGAAGTCGGGAAACATGGCGCCGGGCGCGATCTGATACACATATTCCGGTGACACCGCCACTCCGGCGACAGTAAGCGTTTTGCGCTTGCCATTGATGATTGCGGCAAGCTTGTCGCCCGGTTTGAAATGATGCGCATCGGCAAAGGTATCTGAGAGCACGACTTCATCCGCGCTGTAAGGCTGCACCATGCGCCCGCGCTTGAGGTGCAGCCGGTTGAGCAGCGGTTCGCTGTTGTCGGGCACTGACAGCAGCAGGCCGGTGATGGGATCGGTAAATCCCTCCACTTCCAGCTTTACTCCCGCTATCACGCGGGTTTCCAGGCGCTCGATGCCCTGAATGGCGCGCAGATGCTCGGCTACCGGTTCGGGCGCACGCTTGAGATTGGCAAACACTTCTGCAAAACGGTGGCCGGCGTAGAAATGGTCGCGGGTCACGACCAGGGAATCATAAGTGGACAGCGACATGACCAAGGTCGCGACGCCACCCATGATCACCCCCGCAATCGCCAGGGCCTGGCCGCGCATGTGCCAGAGGTCACGAAGCAGCTTGCGGTCAAGGGCGCTCAGCATGCGTCACCAGGATAGCTCGTTTGCTGCGCGCTTGAGTGCGTTGCGGCGTTCTTCGGCAATGCGGCCATCGGACAGGCGGACTACCCGGTCGGCCATATCGGCGATGCCGACGTTGTGCGTGATGAGCACGGTCAAGGTACCCAGCTCGCGGTTTACTTTCTCCAGCGCTTCAAGCACCACCACGCCGGTTTGCGAATCGAGCGCGCCAGTGGGCTCGTCGCACAGCAGTACTGCGGGATTCTTGGCGATGGCACGGGCAATCGCTACCCGTTGCTGCTCGCCGCCGGAGAGTTGCGCCGGAAAGTGGTCCAGCCGTTCGCCCAGACCGACCAGCCGCAACGCATCTTCGGGCCGCATCGGTGCTTCGGCGATCTCCGTTACCGCTGCCACATTTTCGCGTGCGGTGAGGCTGGGAATCAGGTTGTAGAACTGGAACACGAAACCGACATGCTCCCGGCGAAAACGTGTAAGGTCTGCCTCGGTGGCGCCGGTCAGCTTGTGGTCAAGATAGTAAACTTCGCCGCTGCTGGGCGCATCCAGCCCGCCCAGAATATTCAGTAGCGTTGATTTGCCGCTACCGGAGGGGCCCAGCAGGACCACCAGCTCACCTGTATAAAGATCGAGATCGATACCCCGCAGGGCCTGCACCTCGACCTCGCCCATGCGATAGGTTTTTGTGAGCCCTCGTGCGACGAATACAGCTTGAGGTGTGTTGGATGCATTCATGAGCTGATTTCATGATATGCCACGCAAACATGACAAGACAAAACTTGTCCTCCCCATGACTTGGCCACCCCCCGATAAAGAGAGGTGCAAACCGGACCATTTCCGATATTGCCGGTATAAGTTTGTTGACTTTGACAGCCTGGGGCGGGCAAATTGAACTGCCTCAAGAGAGGCTGCTGCTGAATGCGTGAATTGGGACCCCGCCCTGTGTATCAACTTGGGCGGGGTTTTATCTCATTGTTTATTCAGCTTGGTGATTTTGGACCCCTCCAAGGTCAGGTTGTACATCAACCCTTTCTGGTCAAAAATAAAGCCCAGGATGGGGTTTTGCAGCGTCTGGGATGAAAGCTCCCTGCCAACTCCCATGTCCACCAATGCGATTGAGCCGTCGACGCCGACTTTCCAGCCTTCGCTTTCACGGAATTTGCGCAATGCTTCATCCTGCATGAACAGGATGATGATGCTTTTGGCCTGGGCGCCAAGCTGGAAGCCAAAGGAAGCGGCGGCCGTGCTGTAATAGTCAACCGGGCGGCCGCCGATAAGCAGCGCGCCTTCACCATATTCGCCGCCGATGCCAATACCCGCTTTATAAACGGTGGGGAAAACCAGCACGCCGCGAGCGGCCTGGAGATATGCGCTTGCGCCGCCGATTTCGCGGGTAAAGCGCGACAGCGTTTCATTGACCTCGATATTGATTTCCGCGGCACTGGCCGACCAGGCGGGCCGGGCGCCAATGGCCATGAACATCAGTAGCAGGGCAAATAATCGCAGGGGAAGTTGATGAGGTTTCATGTTGTTTCCAGTCAAAAAAGAAGGTTAAGTCCATGTTTACTATCGGTGCACAGCCCGGGAGAAATAGGCTTGCTTAACAATATGATTTCCTTTATATTATTTAGTTCTTTCGCGTACTCGCCGCGAGATTGAGATAAATTTAAGGACATTTTCATGAAAGCTGATATTCATCCCGACTACAAGGAAATCGACGTGGTCTGCTCTTGCGGCAACACGTTCAAAACTGGTTCCACGCTGGGCAAGGGCCTGCATGTTGAAGTGTGCTCAGAGTGCCACCCGTTCTATACAGGCAAGCAGAAGATTGTCGATACGGCTGGCCGTGTCGAAAAATTCCGTCAGCGTTACGCCAAGAAATAAGGCTATATCAATGCTTGAAAAAGGCAGCTTAGGCTGCCTTTTTTATTTCGATATTTCTCCCCGGTGGAATTTCCCATAGAAGCGCGCCGGATTGTAAATCAGCCTTGCGTCTGCTTCGCTGCCATCGTTACGGCAGGTATGATGACGGTATTGAAAATTGAATCACGAGGTTAAGCATGAGCATCTCCATACAAAAACGTCCAATGCGCCGTATCGTTGTCGCCATTGCTGGCACAATGTTATTGACCCATTGCGCCAAAAATCCAGTTACCGGCGGCAAGGATTTTGTTCTGATGTCCGAGCAGCAGGAAATCCAGATGGGCGCGCAAGCACACAAGGATGTCATGCAGGAATACGGCCTGGTGGAAAATCCCGAACTGCAGGCGTATGTAACCCGTATTGGCAAAGGGCTGGCCGCTAAAAGTCATCGCTCCAATCTGAATTGGCATTTCACCGTTGTAGACAGCCCTGAAGTAAACGCATTTGCGCTACCAGGTGGCTACATTTACATCACCCGCGGCATCATGTCGTATCTCAATTCCGAAGCCGAGCTGGCGGGCGTACTGGGACATGAAATCGGCCATGTGACCGCCAGGCATGGCGTGCGCCAACAAAGCGCGGCAACGGCAGCGGGGTTGGGCGCGATTCTGGGTTCGATCCTGGTGCCGGGTATGGACAACCAGGCAGGCGCGACGCTACTGCAACAGTTGAGCCAGTCTCTGGTGGCGGGTTATGGCCGTGATCATGAGCTGGAATCGGATCGCCTGGGTGCGGAATATCTAGCCAAGACGGCCTATAACCCGCAGGCCATGGTGGAAGTCATTGGCGTATTGAAGAATCAGGAACTCTACGACATCGAGCTGGCAAAAAAGGAAGGACGCGAGCCACGCCGTTACCATGGCGTATTCGATACCCATCCCAGCAACGACGCGCGCTTGAAGCAGGTGGTCGGCGAAGCCAATAAATACAAGGTTGCCAACCCCAAGGAAGGCCGCGAGGAGTTTCTTCGGGCCATGAATGGCGTGTATTTTGGCGACAGCCCGGAACAGGGGGTTATCCGGGGTAATGCCCTGTTGCATGAGAAGCTGGGCATATCAGTCCAGTTTCCCCAAGGGTGGCGGGTTCAGAACCAGCCCGACCGGGTGGTGGCAATCAATACGCAACGCACGGCGCTGGTTGAACTGAAACCTGGCCCCAAGAATGCCCAACCCATGGATACTTTGCAAAAAGGCTTGAAACTGGATCAGGGCGCACGCTACGAAGCGGGCAACGTCAACGGCAACCCGGCGGCATTTGCGGCTGGCGCCCAGCAGGGCAAACCGGTGCTGGTTGCGGCGATCAATTTCAACAATACGCAATACCTGTTGGCGGGAATGGCGAAGGATGGCACGACTTATAACCAGAACCGGGCCGCGCTGAAGGATTCAATTAACAGTTTCCGCTCGATCTCGCAGCAGGAGCGGCAGCTGGCAAAGCCGCATGTGATTCGAGTCATCCAGGCCCAGCCAGGCATGACCATGGCAAGCCTTGCCGCGCAGTCGCCGCTTGGCTGGAGCGCGGAATCACAACTGCGGCTGATGAATGACCTGTATCCAGCCGGCGAGCCCAAGCCAGGACAGCTTATTAAAATCGTTCAGTGATTCAAGCCCCCGCTGCCTATTGGTATCTCGCGCTTTGCGTTGCCTGGTTGCTGCCAGGGTTAGTGGGACATGCCCCCTGGAAAGGCCCGGATTCTGAAACGTTTGCCCGTCTGCTGGCGGTGCGTCAGCAGGCAGACTGGCTGTTTCCGGTCTCAGCGGTCGAGGCCCATGTTTTCCCCCAGTTGTATTTCTGGGCGGCAGAACTACTGGCAAAACTGCTTTCACCCATATTGGCTTTCCATGACGCGGTACGTCTGACCAGCGGTGTATTTTCCGGCCTGGCGCTCTGGCTGACCGCAATGACCGCGCGCCGGCTATATGGCGAACAGGCCTTCTGGCTGGCGGCGCTGGCTCTGCTGGGCTGCATGGGGCTGCTGGTGCCCGCGCATGAAATCAATTCCTACACCGCTCAACTGGCGGCGATCGCGTTATTTACCTACGGTCTCGCGCGCATGCTGGAACAACCGCTGGTTGGTGGTGGACTGGCTGGTCTGGGCCTGGCGGGACTGTTTCTTTCGGGCGCCTGGATTGTCGCGCTGGCGCTTGCGATGGCCTTGTTGTTTCTTCCTGTGTTGTTTCCCAGCTGGCGCACGTCGGCGAGGATAGGCGGATCGTGGTTTGCCCTGACAGTCGGTTTGGCGCTTTGCGGCGCCTGGCTGTTGGCCGTCAAAGGCCAGCACCCCGAGCGACTTGCCCTGTGGTGGCAGTCCGCGTTGGGCCAAGTGGTATTCACGGCCAAGGATACGAGTAAATACAATCCCCTCTATTTCATCAATGCTTTGACCTGGTTTGCCTGGCCGGCGTGGCCGCTTGCGGGTTGGGCGGTTTACCGGCTCAAGCGCGATGGTTGGGATTCAGTACGTTTGTGGATGCCGCTGGGCGTGTTTCTGGTGGCGCTGATTGCACTCAGTCTGCTTGTTGGATCAGAGCAATTGCAAGCCATCGTGCTGCTTCCCGCCGTGGCATTGCTCGCCAGCGCCGGCCTTGGTGACTTGAAGCGTGGCGCGGCCAATGCACTGCTCTGGTTTTCGCTGATGGTGTTCAGTTTTTTTGCCCTGGTATTCTGGACATACTGGAGCGCATTTGACCTTGGCTGGCCAGCGCAACTGGCCAAGCGCGTGGCCAAGCTGGGTCTGGAAAGCCAGGGCGTTCGCCCTTTGTCGCTGGCGCTTGGTCTGCTGGTTACCGCTTCATGGGTGGGCTGGATAATCTGGTTGAAGCGCCAGCCGCGCACGCCACATCGCCCTTTGCTGGTGTGGTGCGCCGGGATCACCTTTGTCTGGTGCCTGTTGATGGCCTTGTTCCTGCGGCCGCTCGATGACCGCCTCAGCATGTTGCGTGTGGCGGACAGCATCAAAGGCAAAACAGGCGTTACACCCTGCCTGGCCACACAAAATCTCAACCAGTCCCAAAGGCTGTTGCTGGCATATCACACAGGTTTGACGCTCAAGCCAGGCAAATCGGCAGAGTGCCGCTGGCTGTTGAGCTATCGAAAGAGTCGCAAGGAAGTCTCGCCGGGATCAGGCTGGATTAAACGCTGGGAAGGCGCGAGACCCGGCGAAAAAAGTGAACGTTACTGGCTCTATCAAAGAAGTGAATAAGCGTTCAACAGTCACCGGACTCGTGCTCGCCGGCGGCCAGGGCCGGAGAATGGGCGGACGCGACAAGGGATTGGTTGACTACAAGGGCAAGCCGCTGGTGGACTGGGTGATTGAACGTTTGCAGCCCCAGGTAGATGAATTGCTCATATCCGCCAACCGGAATCTGGACGAATATTCGGGCCGAGGCTATCGTGTCCTGCCAGACGCCCTGCCGGATTTTCAGGGGCCGCTGGCGGGGTTGCTGGCGGGTTTGCAGTCAGCCCGCCATGAATGGGTGTTAAGCGTGCCGTGTGATGTTCCCCGCCTGCCGGTTGATCTTGTTCAGCGTCTGTTCGAATGCGCAGCCGGCAGGGAAGCAGTATTTGCGCGGGATGAAGAAAGGGATCACCCCGCTGTCATGTTGTTGAACAGGGCTTGCTTGCCAAAATTGGTGACCTATCTTGAAAATGGTGGACGAAGCGTGAAGGGCTTTCTTAATGTACTGAATGTGGCGGCGGCATCATTTCCCGACCCGGCTGCATTTGGAAACTTGAATGAGGCGGATCAGCTTGAAAAATAATCGGGCCATTCATCTGGTGGTGATTTTTGCGCTGGCGATCGGCTTGAATGCCGATACCGAGGCGGCTTCCAGATCACCCGTCAAGAAAAAACTCGTCAAGCAACAGACGGTAAGCTATGCGGGGCGGCCTGAAGTCTCGGCATTCGCTGATGAAATGGCAGGACTCGGCCTGGATCCCGCCTGGGTTGTTCGTACACTGAATGAAGCCAGAAAGCTCGAGTCCGTCAGGCAGGCAATAAAACCCTTTCCGGCAGGGCAACGCAAGAACTGGCAGGCTTACCGGGATCGCTTTATCAATGCGGGCCGCACGCAGGCCGGCAGGCAGTTCCTGCAACAGCATGCGGACACATTGACGCAGGCGAGTCAGCAATATGGCGTGCCAATAGAAGTCATTGTGGGCATTCTTGGCGTGGAGACCTTTTACGGCCTTGATACCGGACGCTACCGTGTTGTGGATGCACTGGCTACGCTGGCATTTGATTACCCGGCAGAAGATGGCAAAGATCGCGCACAATACTTCAGGGGGCAGCTCGCTCATTTTTTCTTGTGGTGCGGCAAGACGCAATGCGATCCGTTTGGCGTCAGGGGATCTTATGCTGGAGCCATCGGCATGCCGCAGTTCATGCCGGAGAACATACTTCGATATGGTTCTGATTTTAACGGCGATGGCCGAATCGACCTGTATGATCCGGTTGATGCCATAGGCTCGGTGGCGCGCTTCCTGGCTCTGCACGGCTGGGTCAGGCAGCTTGTGCCGACAGTGGAGGTCGATCTTGCGAACGCGCAACTTGAGCCACTGCTGGTGCCGGACATCATTCCAACCTTTACCCAGCCTCAGTTGTTTTACTATGGTGCGAGGCCGCGGTTGCCGCTTTCCATGCTGGAAAAATACGCGCTGATTGAATTGCAGAATGGCGATGCCGAAAATGAGTATGTCCTGGGCAGCCGCAATTTCTATGTGCTGACCCGCTACAACCGCTCGTCCTATTACGCCATGGCAGTGCTGGCTCTGGGGCAGAGTGTCGTGGCAGCGGATTCAACTGCTGCTGTTCCGGCTGAGCCGAGTACAAAAACTGAAGTGGCATCTGGCAGCCTTCCTGCGGGTTGTGCGCAGTGCTAATGACCGTTTATTTCTAAGCGCCTTGATACAAGAAGTGCAGAAGCCGGCTTGATTCAATTACTGAATCTTGCCGGCCCCCAATCAAGTTTCTTGACCTTGCTGCCCGTCTGTTACTCTTGATAATCCGCCATGGCTGCCTTGATGGTTTTGTAATCTGCGTTTTTATCAATCACGAAGCCCGTTACTTTGCTATGGATGGTCTTTTGCAGGGACTTGATTACATCCTCACCTAGCGTCGATGCCGCTACGCCGAGCTTGTCCTGTTCTGGCTGAGTCAGGCGGTCGCTTGCCATGAGGGTAAAGTCAGGCGTGTTGGGAAGGGGTAGCCAGTTTTCATATTCCCCGGTGGCAGTAAGTTCGCTAGCCAGCTTCGAACGCAAACTCCCTGCCTCGCAAAGCCCTCGCTTCATGGCGAGCGCGACCTCCTCTTGGGTTTTGAGATTCATCAGGGTTACATTCTGTTTGTTGCGCTTGAGTGTGTAGCGGCCCATGACGTCCAGCCAGGATTCCTTTTCGGTCAGCGCAACCGTCGTAACGGTGGCGCCGGTGCGCCGTACCAAAGTGCCGTTAGCCTGGTCACGAACCCGGGCGACGGGAGAATAGTTATTGTCAAGGACGGATACGGCGACGGTTGGCGGAACAAAATACAAATCCAGCCGGCCCTTTTCCAAGGAACGTAGGGTATTGCGTATGCTTCGGAACAGAACCAGCCTGGCATCCACGCCGAGCGATGCGCCTAAAGCGCGTGCAAACGGTTTCGCGGCAGCAAGAAATTCATGTTCCGGAATGTCGGCTTTGCCCGTACCAGGGTAAATGCCGATCGTCAGCTCGTTTTCGTCCGCTCTGGCTGACAGGGAAAGGGCGGCAAATGCGCCCAGGCTGATCAGAAATTGTCTCCGCTGCATGGCTTCTCCTTCATCTGCCGGTGAACCGGCTATAGTGCAGTCACTAACGGCGATAGATGGCGATTACTGAATACCTAAACTTGAGAAAGCAAGTGCCTGGAGCGAATCCGGATTTAAGGATTCTGTTTGTCTGCTTGGGTATGGCGGAGTGGAGAGTGTGCAAAGGGCTGCGATTCAATTGAGCCTTATAGCAGCTCAATCCAATGACATACGGGGATAGAAGTGCCGCTTTGCAGATGGGTCAGGCAGCCGATGTTGGCGGTGGCAATGACCTCAGGTTTGGGCGCTGAAAGATGGCCCAGCTTGCGGTCACGAAGTTGCATGGAAATGTCGGGTTCCAGTAATGAATAGGTTCCGGCCGACCCGCAGCAGAGATTTGATTCGCTTACTGGCTGCATCGTGTGCCCTGCTACAGTGAGCAAGGCCTCGATTACGCCGGAGATTTTTTGTCCGTGCTGTTGGGTACAGGGTGGGTGGAAGCTGATGTTCCTTGGAGCAGCGGCTGGACGTTTGCCCAGCCATTCGCGTAGCGCGATTTCCTCACCTAGCAGCACTTCCGAAATATCTTTGGTCAGTCCCGAGACGCGCGCGGCCATTTCCGCATAGGTCGGGTCGTGGCGCAGGTGGTGGCCGTACTCCTTGACGGTCACACCGCAGCCGGAAGCTGTCATCACAATGGCTTCCGCGCCCGCTTGGATGTGTGGCCACCAGGCATCGATATTGCGGCGCATCGCATCAAGTCCCTCTTCCTGAAAATTCAGGTGGAAGCTGACCGCGCCGCAACATCCAGCGTTGTCCGCTTCAATCAATGAAATACCGATTGCATCGAGCACACGCGCTGCTGCAATGTTGATTTGCGGGGCCAGTGCAGGTTGTACGCAGCCGGCGAGAACAAGCATTTTTCGCGGGTGTTGGGCGGAAGGCGAAATCCCCCCCAGTTCCCCTTTATCAGGGGGGGAAGGATCTGCAGGCACCTTGCCAGCCAGCGTTTGCGGCAGGAATGGCCTGACCATGCGGCCCAGCTTCAGCGCGCCGCCAAAGAGGCTTTCCTGTGGCAGGAATTTCGCCAGCGCGCGGCGCTTGATCTGCTCGGACAGCGGGCGGGCGACTTTTAGTTCCGCATGCTTGCGGCCGAGGTCGATCAGCTTGCCATACTCCACGCCTGACGGGCAGGTGGTTTCGCAGTTGCGGCAGGTTAGACAGCGATCCAGATGCTTGAGGGTTTTGTGCGTGACGGATGCGCCCTCGAACAACTGCTTAATCAGGTAAATACGGCCGCGCGGCGAGTCCAGTTCGTCGCCAAGAATTTGATACGTCGGGCAGGTGGCAAGGCAAAACCCGCAATGTACGCAGGTGCGCAGGATGCGATCGGCTTCCCGGCCGTCGTCGGTGTCGCGGATGAAGTCGGCTAGCTGGGTCTGCATGTCAAAAATCCGGATAAAGCCGACCGCGATTCAGAATGCCGCGCGGGTCGAACAGTTTCTTGAGCCGCGCATGGTATTTCATCAGCGCGGCGGGCAGCGGGTGGAATACGCCCTCGGATTTGTTGCCGCCGGTAAACAATGTGGCGTGGCCGCCATGCGCTTTGACCGTGGCGCGGATGTTGGCAGCAGCCGCATCGGTTTTAAGCCAGCGTTCTGCGCCACCCCAGTGAATGAGTTGCTTGCTGGACAAATTGAGCGATGGCGCGGAAGCAGGTAAGGAAAGCCGCCACAGCGGCGTATCGTCGGCAAAAAAAGCCGCCTGATGATTGCGCAGGTGTTGCCAAAATTCCGCGCCATGTAAATGCGGTTCGCCGCCTAATTTTGTGTGTGCCTGCATGATGGCGGTGTTGGCACCCGACAGCCGCACCGACAGCACGCCGGATTGCCAGGCGCTGGCGGAAAGCGGCAGCGGCCTGCCTGCCCATTCGTTCATGTGCTTCAAGGCCGTGGCTTCGTCCATTTCAAATTGAAGCGTCAGTTCGCTTTGCGGTTTTGGCAGCACCTTGAGCGAGGCTTGTACCAGCACGCCCAGCGTACCCAGCGCGCCCGCCATCAAGCGCGAGGCATCATATCCGGCGACATTCTTGATGACCTGTCCGCCAAACTTTAGATGCTGGCCAGTGCCGTCAAGGATTTCCATCCCCAGCACGAAATCTCGCGCCGAGCCGGAATAAGGCCGCCTCGGGCCGGAAAATCCGCAGGCCAGCGTGCCACCGAGCGTTGAAGCGGCACCGAAACGCGGCGGCTCAAACCCCAGCATCTGGCCATGTTCATCGAGCAGCGTTTCGATTTCGGCCAGCGGCGTGCCGCATTTGGCTGTGATAACAAGCTCTCCAGGCTCGTAGCTGACAATGCCGCGATGCGCGGACACATCAAGAATATCTCCGGCCAGCGACTGGCCATAAAAATCCTTGGTGCCGCCGGCGCGGATGCGCAGCGGCGATTGCGTGGTGCGGATGCGTTCCTGTAGCGCCTGCATCAAAACCTCGGCAGTTCCGGGAACGGCAGTTTGCCGCCGCGCACATGCATGGCGCCATATTCCGCGCAGCGATGCAGGGTCGGCACGGCTTTGCCAGGATTGAGCAATCCATCGGGATCAAAGCAGGCCTTGATGCCGTGGAAAGCCTGCAATTCAGCGTTGCCAAACTGCACGCACATCTGGCTGATTTTTTCGATGCCAACGCCATGCTCGCCGGTAATGCTGCCACCGTGCGCCACGCACATTTCCAGAATGTCCGCGCCGAAATGTTCGGCCTTTTCCCACTCACCTGGTTGATTGGCGTCATACAAAATCAGCGGGTGCAGGTTGCCGTCGCCTGCGTGGAATACGTTGGCAACCGGTAGCGCGTATTCGGTGGATAGCTCAGCCATGCGCTTCAAGACCGCGGGCAGGGCTTTGCGTGGAATGGTACCGTCCATGCAGTAGTAGTCCGGTGCCAGACGTCCCACCGCGGGGAAAGCCGCCTTGCGTCCGGCCCAGAACTTTTTCTGTTCGGCATCATCCTTCGCGGTGCGGATTTCAGTTGCACCTGAAGCCAGCAAAATTTCGCGCACGCGCATGACGTCTTCGGACACTTCCTCCTGCGTGCCGTCGACTTCCACCAGCAGGATGGCTTCGGCATCCAGCGGGTATCCGGCGTGGGCATAGGCCTCGGCAGCTTCGATGGCAAGCTTGTCCATCATTTCCAGCCCTGCAGGCAGCACGCCGCCAGAAATGATCGCGCCCACGGCTGAGCCACCTTTTTCTACTTCGTCGAAAGCAGCCAGCACGACCTGCGTGCGCTCCGGTTTGGGCAACAGCTTGACGGTGATTTCGAGCGTGACCGCCAGCATGCCTTCCGAACCGGTAAGCAGTGCAAGCAGGTCGTAGCCGGGCGCATCCAGAGCTTCCGAGCCAATGACGAGTTCCTCGCCATCAATGGTCAGCACGCGGACGGAAAGAATGTTGTGAACGGTCAAACCGTATTTCAGGCAGTGCACGCCGCCGGAGTTTTCCGCCACGTTGCCGCCTATGGTGCAGGCTATTTGAGAAGACGGGTCGGGCGCGTAATAAAGATTGAACGGCACGACCGCCTCTGAAATCGCCAGATTGCGCACGCCGGGTTGTACCCGGGCAATGCGCGCCAGTGGGTCGATGGACAGGATGCGGTTGAATTTCGTCATGGCCAAAAGCACTGCACCATCCACCGGCAAGGCGCCGCCCGACACCCCCGTACCCGCGCCACGAAACACGATGGGCGTCTGCGTTTCACGGCACAGCGCGATGACTGCCTTCACCTGACCTTCGGTTTCAGGCAACGCCACCACATCTGGCGTATTCCGGAACGCAGTCAAGCCGTCTGTCTCGAACGGTTTCACATCTTCTTGCGCGATCAGCAGGCAGTGCGGCGGCAGGATGGCTTGAAGGCGACGGATGATGTCTGAAGAAATCATGGCGCTATTTTACTGGCGGATTGCGCGCGGCTGGCCTGTCAGGCTGTATGGGTATTCAGGCGGCGATAGGCTATGGCCAATGCATCGTCGCCGCCCACGTTGCCCGGAAAAATGATCACGGGCATGTGTGGAAGGCGATGATTGGCTGGCGTTTGCACTACCGTCACGCCTGGCAGGATCTGCCCCAGCACGCGCGATGAAGTCAGTTCAAGACCGGTCGACAGCACGTCGTTCGACGTGATGCCACCCTTGCTGATCAGGAAACCGAGCGTTTCGGGCAGATTCTTCACCACATCCATCAATGTGCCGGATATGGCTTCACCGAAAGCCAGACGTTCCGCGGTGCTGGCAAATTTCAATTCGGTACGGCTGGTGAATACTACTGGCGTGAGCCCTTGCGCATGAGCGTGAGCAATGCTTGCAGTCAGTTCCGATACTGCTACCCTGCGATCGTCAGGCAGGCGGGCCACATCCAGCGGCAGGCCGACAACACCACGTTCCTTCAAGAGCACGCTCAGCTGTGCCGTGGTTTTGGCAACGTGCGAGCCGACGAAAATGGCGCCAGGCCGTCCGCCGCGTACCAGCGTGGCGAATGCCTCGGCAGCGACAGGCTGCGGCGGCAGCTTTGCCAGCGCGGTGAGCAGCGAGGCGGCACTGCGGAACAAAAGGCGCTTGCCACTCGCCGCTGCTTTCAGCACCGCGTCGGCGAAGACGCGGTAATCCTCCGGTGTTTCGCCATCCACTACGCCGGCGCGATTGTTCTGCAGTGCATCCAGCCAGGGACCGGCTTTCCCTGCGCGCAGCTCAGCAAGCGTCAGGCGCGCCACATGCTGTGCAGCGACCCTGCCCCGGGTTTTTTCGGCGATGTAATCAGGCAGAAAACTCGTCGAGTAGGCAAACACCGAGTCGCGTGCGAATTCCGTTTCATGGGTGGGAACTGGCTTGCCTTCCACCATCAGATAGTGGGTGCTGTCGCGAGTGATGCGTCCGCCTTCGAAAAATGCCGGGGTGAGCAGCGTCGCGTCAAAGGGTCCGAGCACCTCATTCATCACATCGGTTTCCACTGGGTAGTGACCGCGCAGGGTCGAGTCCGAGCGCGATATGAACAACACCGGGCCTTTATAGCTAGAGAGCGCGATCTTGAGATTTTCGCAGACTTCGCGCGTGACCGCGGCTGCGCGCACCGCATCCATTCCCCGTGTATTGGTCAGGATGAATAAGAGCGGCGATGCATCGGCGAGCGCGACCTTCAGGGTAGCGGCATCCCAGCGCGTCAACAGCAGACAGGAATGTACAGTCTGCGATCCGGTCGGGTCGTCGTCGAGGACGATGATTTTCGGTTGCATGTCAGCCCAGCATCGCCATCGCCCGATCGCGCATCGCCTGAGCGTTCATGCCGTTGAAGTCGAACAGCTGCTGCGGGTTGGCGGTGGTTTCGCCGCGCTTCCAGCAGAACACGTCGCGCTTTGCGGCCTGGCTACGCAAAAGTACAGGTTCCAGCGGCGCCGACGGCCCGCCGGTTACGCCGATCAGCGCGTCGCCTTGGAACATTGCCCTGAATGCTGCGTCATCCATGAATCGACCATCCGGTTCAGCCACGCTGTCCCACAGCATATCGGTCGGGCGGTACAGCCTGCGCGGGTTGACCACGGCAACGATGCGCGAGCCGATGCCGGCTTGAGACAACAGCTCGGCAGCGGCGAACACCGGCTGCAGCACCATGTCACCGGTGACGGCGAACACAACCGTCTTGCGGCCGGCAGTCTCCTTCAGCACCATCGCGCCGTCTTCAATTGCCTGGCGGCTCTGCGCCATCGATGCATGGACTGGTTGCGGCGACTTCGAGGCGGTGATGACGATGCCCTTGTTATGCTGCTTCAGCGCCCAGTCGTAGCTCGCCTGGATCATGTTGGCATCGACCGGAAACAGCGGGTAAACGTTGCCGTTGCGCATCATCGCGGCGAAGTAGCTTTCAATTTCCGGCCGCTGATGAGTCCAGCCGTTACGGCCCTGCTCCAGCGCGCCGGCGGTAAACAGGCACACCGTTGCTGGTGTCTTGCGGCGCAGTTCGGCCATTGCCTGCGTCACCGTCTGCAAGATCGGCAGGCCGTTGATGGCGAAGGACTCGTAGCTGCACCACAGGCTGCGTCCGCCGAACAGCGACACGCCCACCGCGAAGCCGGCGCAGGCATCTTCGTTGAGCGGTTCGTAAACCTGGCCGGCCGGGCCCTGGAAATAGGTCGCGTCGGTGGTCGGGTGGCGGATCGTCAACGCCTTGTTGATGTTGGCCATGCCCGACGCCTCGTTGCCGTCGGCGTTGGTGACGACGAAATGCGGGTCGCGCTTGCCCACTTCGCCGACCACGTGGCCGAAGGCGGTGGTGGGTATGTGGTTCTCGCCGACGGCAAACTCGTTCAGTGGCAGGCCGGCGAGGCTGGGCAATTCGCGCACGGATTCAGTCACCGCGATCTTCGCGGCGGGGCCGCCGCCAGCGTGACGGAAGTTCTCTCGGACGAGTTCCCACGCCTTGATCGGCAGCGCGCGGCGCTCAAGGCCGGATTTCACATCGTCGGAATCCAGCGTGTGGTGCGCATACAGGTTGTGTGACTTGGCGCCGGTGGCATGTACGCCCGCGCCTTTCAGTTGTTTGACGATGAGACAGGCACGGCGGCCCGACAGCGCGCTTTTTGCCGCGCTGTCGGCGGCTTTCAATATGGCACCGGTGAAAGCCATGCGCGCGGCGAAGCCAAAGGTTGTCGAGTCTGCATATGTCGGGACATCGGGCATGTCGGCGAAGTCACGTGCATCGACGAGATGCACGTCATCAAAGCCATGCGCGCGCCAGTAGTCGGTCATGCGCGTGTTGTCCCACAGCGAAACCATGCTGTGGTGCTCCTGCGAATAGCCGTTCCACACCAGCACCGGCAGGTAGTTGGTGACGTCTGGATACGCGGTGGCGAAGTGCTGGAACGCGCTCATGATATAGGGCTCGCCGAGTCCGCCGTCGCCGATGGTGACGGGGAACAGCTTGTCGCGATGCAGATAGGCACCGGCCATCGCGAAATGCTGGCCCTGGCCGAGCGGGCCGGCCGGCGCCAGCAAACCGGGGATGGCGCCGGACAGGTGCCCGAGCAGTCCGTGGCGCTCGCGGAAGCGCGCGCGCATTTCAGAAACAGTATGAATGCCCATGTCTTCCAGCGAGGTGTCGAGGAACATCGCCGAATAGAAGCCGGGCGCGTGGTGGCCGACCTCGGTCACCATGTTGCGGTGTCCCAATAAATGCAGCGCGGCGACAGCATCGGCACTCGATGCAAAACCACCAGGATGCCCGGATGATTTGCTGCCTGTAACTTGCAAGGTCAGGTAACGCAGTGCGTCGGCGGCGAGCAAGGTCTGGTAAATGGCGCGTTCATCTTTGACGTCCGGCAGCGCGGGCGTGTCGGGGCCAAGGAGTGGCGACACGCCAAGCCGGTCGATTTCCGGGTAGCGGCTGGCGAAATACTGAATGCCCTGGCAAAAAGCGGGCAAGGATTCTGACTGGGATTGCAAAATGGCATTCATGGCACACCTTTCATAATGTGAAAATTAATTACGTATTACGAAATACATAAGCGCATTGAAGCAGTAAAACGCCCTGTATTTCACATGGCGTGATAAATTTTCACTTTATGAAAAGTTCAAACTCATCCATTCAGGTTATCGATCGGGCCATGGCGCTGGTGGCAACGCTTTCAGCTGCGTCTGGATCGCAGAGCCTATCCCGGCTGGCAGAGCAGGCCGGATTGCACACCGCCAGCGCGCATCGCATTCTTGGCGCGCTGATCGCGCACGGTTTGATCGAAAAAACGGGTGCCGGCGAATACGACCTAGGCGTACGCTGGCTGGAAGTTGGAAATCGCTTGAGGGCGCGGCTGAACATCCGACAGGTGGCGATGCCTACCTTGCAGAAACTGGCGGAGGAAACCGGCGAGACGGTCAATCTAATCGTACGTCGCGGTGACGAGGCGGTATACATCGAACGTGTGTCGGGCGGGCAGACAATGATCCAGGTGGTCCAGGTCGTTGGTGCGCACGCGCCCCTGCATGTCACCGCTGTTGGCAAGATCTTTCTTGCAGAGGACAGCGTGAGCGGCGTGCTGGGTTACGCCGAGCGCACCGGCTTGCCGGCATTCACGCCGAATACCCTGACTACTCTGGATGCGTTGCGCAACGAGCTTGAAATCATTCGCCGGCAGCAGATGGCGTACGACCGCGAGGAAGCCGAGCTGGGCGTGGCCTGCATTGGTGCGCCGATCCGCGATGCAGAGGGCAAGCTTGTTGCCGGGCTGTCAATTTCGGCGCCGGCCGAACGCCACAAGCCGGGCTGGACGGACGCGCTGAAACAGGCTGCCGCGACTATCGGTGCCGCGCTGGGCTATCAGGAAGTCCGTTGAGCGGAAACGGCGTGGTGATATAACCGGCTAGAATCGGGAAAATGACGGAACAGACAATGGTGATCAAAGCCACGCGATATGAATGGGCGGCCTGGGGGCTGATGGCGGCCGCGCTGGTGTTCACTCTCAAGGCCAAGCTGTTGCCCGCCCTGCTCGCCGGATTGCTGGTGTACGAACTGGTGGCCATGCTGGCGCCAAGGTTCGTGGGCGGCAAACTGCTTTCACATAGCCGGGCGAAAATCGTGGTGGTGGCCCTGATCAGCGCCACTGTTTTGGCGATCCTGATTGGTGTCGTGGTGGGATTGATCGCCTATTACAAATCCGAAGGCGGAAGCTACGCCGCGCTGCTGGCCAAAATGGCGGAAGTCATTGAAAACTCGCGCGCGTTGCTGCCCGCCTACATCGCCCAGTATTTGCCGCAGGGGGACGAATCACAGATCCGCGCTACCATCGTTGAGTGGCTGCGCACGCATGCCGAAGAAATCAAGGGCTTTGGCGGCACGGCAGGCCATGCGCTGGCCATGGTTGTCATCGGACTCATCATCGGGTCGTTTGTCGCGCTGAACGAGGGGCGCGAAAAACACATGTTGGGGCCGCTCGCGCATGCCTTGAGCGAGCGCGTCGATCATCTTGGCGAATCATTCCGCAAAGTTGTGTTCGCCCAGGTGCGCATCTCCGCGCTGAATACCTTCCTGACCGGCCTCTATCTGGCCGTGGTGCTGCCGGCTTTTGGTGTGCAGCTTCCCTTCATCAAAACCATGATAGTCATCACCTTCGTGGTTGGCCTCATGCCGGTATTGGGCAATCTGGTATCCAATACCGTCATTGTGATCATCTCATTCAATCACGGACTGCATACGGCGTTTGCTTCGCTGGCCTTCCTGGTCATCATCCACAAGCTGGAATATTTCGTGAATGCCCGCATCATCGGCGGTCAGATCAAGGCCTACACTTGGGAATTGCTGACCGCCATGCTGGTGATGGAAGCTGCATTTGGCATCGCGGGGGTCATCGCAGCGCCGGTGTATTATGCTTATTTGAAAAGTGAGCTGGGCGAGCGCGGCCTGATCTAGCCTGACAGCCGCTCCAGCGCCAGCATGATGGCGGCTGAGTCCAGTTCGGCATCTCCCGCTTCCATCAAGGCAGCAATTTGCTTTGCCACGATAGTTGTTCCTGGCAAGGGCACCTGATTTTCGCTGGCATTGTCCAGCACGATCCCCAGGTCTTTATGATGCAGCTTGACCTTGAAGCCGGGCTTGTAATCGGCGCTCATCATGCGCAGGCCGTGCACTTCCAGAATCTTGCTTCCTGCATAGCCGCCCAGCAGCGCCTCGCGCATTTTCGCCGGATCAACGCCGTTCTTTCGCGCCAGCAGGATCGCTTCGGCCACCCCTTGCAGCGTCAGGCTCACCACAATCTGGTTGCAGGCCTTTACGACCTGGCCCGCGCCGTGGTCGCCCGCATGCACAATGTTCTTGCCCAGAATTTCAAACAGAGGCTTCACGCGCTCGAAAACTTCCGGCTTGCCGCCCGCCATGATTGACAGCGTGCCCTGCGTTGCCCCTGCCTGGCCGCCGGATACGGGGGCGTCCAGCATGTCAACGCCGCGTGCCGCAAGCTGCGCAGCGATGCGCCGCGTGGCGGACGGCGCAATCGTGCTCATGTCCACGATGACGCTGCCGGGTTTTGCGCCATGAATCAGACCGCGTTCACCCAGAATCACCTGCTCCACATCGGATGTGCCGGACACAACGGTGAAACAAATGTCCGCACTGGCCGCCACCTCCGCAGGCGTGCCCTTGCCCGTCGCGCCGGCGACCAGCAGCGGCTCGACCGTGTCGAACCGACGGCCCCAGGTAAACAGTTCATGTCCGGCCTTGATGAGATTGAAGGCCATGGGACGCCCCATGATGCCGGTGCCGATGAAACCGATTTTCATGTCTTGTACCCCGTTATTGTCGTTGACCTGATGAATCAATATCAGCCTAACACCATCAGCCAGACAGGCAAGGTCAGCAGGTAGAGGACGGTGCCCCAGGCGACCGTGAGCGCGACTTTCTCCACATCGAGCTGATAGCGGTCAGCCAGGCCAACCGCCATGAGCATGGTGGGAACGCCCGCCTCAAGAACCGCACCACGCTGGGCATTGGTTAAGGGCTCAAAGATAACCAGCGCCAGGCCAAAGGCCAACAAGGGCAACAACAGCAGTTTGAAGGCAACCGTGGTCAGCACAGGCAGGCTGGGCGCCAGCCGCGACCAGGGAATCGACAATCCCAGCATCAGCAGCATGACAGGTACGGTGGGCTGACCGATGAAATGCGCCGCATGGATAAGCGGTTGGGTGTTCATGGGTAGCTGCGCCACGATCACGCCAGCGGCAAAGGCCCAAAGCGGCGGCAAGGTGAAAAGCTGTTTCAGGGGATGTCCGGCATCGGTGGTCTGGCCGCCCAGTTTCACCGCGATCCAGACCCCCACGCTCCACACCAGCGGCGTGGTGGCTGCCATGTCGGCAAAGGCGGCGTAACGCCCGCCCGCTTCGCCATACAGGTGGGTCAGCAAGGGATAACCCATGAACAGAACATTGCCGAATACGCCGCACAGAAGCAATCCTGCACGCGCGCCGGAAGACAATGACGCGCCAAGCCGCGTCATGAACAACAGGAAATACAGCGGCAAGCCAGTCATCAGCATGCCGCTGGCGACGAGAAAGGGAACGCTTAGCAGGTCGGTGTCAACTTCAGCGCTAGCCGCGGCGGCGAACAGCAGTGCTGGCGCGAACAGGTTGATGGTGACAGTCGTGATGTAGCCTCGAATCGATCGTATGCCGGCGTCATCCAGGCGAGTGCGCCAGATGGCGCCGGCCGCGATGAGCAACGCCATCGGAAACAGCACTTGGGCCAGCAGATCGAAATAATCGGAAAACAGCATAAAAAAATGGCGGGAGACTCTCCCGCCATTATGCGTGAATCAAGGGACGGTGTTCAGGTATCCCGCGACATGGTCGCGCTGCGAGGAGTGCTGCGGATGTTGTCCTCCAGCCAGTGCTTGATGCGGTTGGCATCGCCCAGCCGGCCGTATTTTCCCGTCGCATCCAGCAGCACGATGATGACTTTGCGCTCGGCGATTTCCGCCTGCATTACCAGGCAGTGGCCGGCTTCATTGATGTAGCCGGTTTTGGACAGGCCGATTTGCCATTCGTGATCGCGTGTCAAACGATTGGTGTTGCTGAACGCGACATCGCGCCAAAATACTTGGGTTTTGCGGCGTTTTTTGACGACGACTTTTTGTTTGCCCAGACTGTAATTCCCCGCTGACGAAATATCTCGGATTTCCGGGTAGGTGTTGTATGCATGGTTGACCAGTTTAGCCAGGTCTTCGGCGGTGGACTGGTTGTAGCTCGACAGCCCGGTGGGGTCAACATACAACGTGCTGTGCATGCCCAGTTGCCGGGCTTTGCGGTTCATTGCGGTGATGAATGCATCGATGCCGCCAGGATAGCTGCGGCCCAGCGCATGCGCGGCGCGGTTTTCCGAAGCAATCAGGGCAAGGTGAAGCAATTGTTCCCGCGAGTAGACCGAACCAACAGAAAGCCGGGATCCCGTGCCCTTCAGGTAGTCGATGTCGCTTGAGCTGATGGCCACTTTTTCATCCAGCCTCAGGCCCGCATCCAGCGTCACGATGGCGGTCATCAGTTTGGTGATGGACGCAATGGGGGCTTGCAGTTTGGCGTTTTTGGTAATCAGGGTTTGTCCGTTTTCCTGATCCACTACCAGAACCGATAGCGCACTGAGGTCCAGGGTATTGTCCGGCGCGGTATTGTTGATCACAGGCGCAGCGGGCGCCTGCCAGGCATACGCGGGTATGCTGGCCAGCATCAAACCTAACAACAGGAATAAGCTACGATGAAACATGGTTTTCCCCGAATAAGCGGGCAAGGCCCCGAATAATAAGTAAAAAAACGGTTAACAAGCCATGAAACTTTAATACAACAGCTTTTTTCCAGATAAGCGGATAGGTAATCCTTTGTTGACGCCGGAAGCAAATTTAATATATATAGCAGATAGATAGGGGAGATTTGCAGATTTTACTCAAAAAAGATAAGCCAAGTCTGATACGCGCTCAGCCAGGAGTCCTGGCGGATATGCTGACAGCGCTGGATGTCGGCAGAGAAGCGTCCGCTGAGCTCAAGCTTGCGGCGGCGCAAGATCCGCTGCTTGCCTTGGGCATCATGGCGGCTGCCCGCCGACAGGCTGCACCCGGCCAGCGGCTGTCCCTGACCGATGCGGTAAGTCGTTTAAGCCCGGATTTTCTTCGACTCTTGATCCTGTCCACGGAAGTGGCGGACAAGCAACATACCGCGCGATGGGTTGTTGCCCAGCGGGTCGCTCACCTGGCCCGGCTCATCGCTGAAAAGACAGGGGTGTGTGACAACGAGGCCACCTGGCTTGCGGGGCTGTGCCACGACCTGCCCGCCTATCTCGGAACGGAAAGTCTGCCTGCCTGGGTGGAAGCATGGCTGCTGGCGGGTGATGAGCAGGGCTTTCTGTCGGATGCGGTTCACTTCCATTCAGCTCCCCCCGCCCGGCTCAAGTCAGCGCATCCGCTGGTAAGGGTGTTACAGCTGGCCGTCGCCCTGGCCTGCCGGGAAAACGCCCTGGAAAATGTGGATGTTCGCGCGGCAATGTCCAACCTGGGTCTGGATCCTGCCGAGGGAGCCAGGCTTCAGCAGGAAGCCATCGAAAAGGCCGAAGCGGCCAGATTGCGCTATACCGACTGGGAGGCAGTACAGTTCAGCGGTCCGCGCGATCGTCTCTCCCGCGCCTATGCGCAATTCGCTTCGCTGGCCGCGTTGCGAGATTATTTTTTCCTGGCGGCCGATGAAGCGGCGCTCGCCAGAGTGCTGGGCGAAGCGCTTCAGGGGTTTGCCGGACTGGAACGGAGCATTCTGTATGTTCTGAATAACCAGGCTTTGGTGCCCGCCCGCTGGTGGCCGGTTCCGGATGCGCTGCGGGAAATATCCATATCGATGGAGGATCCCGTCAGCGCGCTGGCCCGGGCGGCGCGTGGCAATCGTGCATTCTGGCTGTCTGGCTTGATGCATGAAGCCTCCGTGGCAGATGCGCAGATAGCCCGGGTGATGAAAGCCGACACGCTGCTGGCCGAACCCCTCAGGCTGGAGGACGGCACGCCGGCTGTTTTGGTGGCCGTTAATCCGCCGCAGGATTTGATTGAAATGCCGGTCTGGAAAACCGCTCTCCGTGCGCTCTCCTCGCGCAAAGGAGGCGCCATACCGATAGCAAGCACTTACATGGAGATCGCGCGGCCGGCCGATGCCAACCCTGCTGTCGTGGCCGGCATTCCCCGTGACCAGGTTCGCAAAGCGGTGCATGAGGCGGCCAACCCGCTCACCATCATGCGCAATTACGTCAATCTTTTGTCCGGCAAGTTTCAGGGCGATACCGACATCAGCCGCGACCTGTCAATTATTGGCAGCGAAATCGAGCGTGTGGCCGGGATACTGCGGACCCTGACGGCGCAACAAACGACAGAGAAAGAAATGGTTGCCGCAGCCGGCACGGTCGTTGAAATCAACCCTGTCATTTCGGAACTGGTACGGCTGTCGCTGGGCACGCTGTTTGTGCCCAACAAGGTCAGTGTGCAGATTGATCTTGATCCTGACACGGGCCCGGTCATCACCAATCGCGATCAGCTCAAGCAGGTTTTGCTCAATCTGGCCAAGAACGCGGTCGAGGCCATGCCTCAGGGCGGCAAGCTGATATTCGGCACCCGGCGCATCGAAAGGCATGACAAGCCGGTTGTGGAAATTTCAGTGCGGGATACCGGACAGGGTTTGCCTGATGAAGTGAAGCGCAAATTGTTTCAGCCCGTGACCTCAAGCAAGGGCGGGGATCACGCCGGACTGGGGCTTTCCATCTGTCGCGGCCTGATTGAGTCCATGGGCGGCCAGATTGAATGTGAGTCCGGTACGGGCGGTACCAGTTTCCACATTTACCTGCCGGCGGAAGCCACGACGGACCGTGAGGAACGATCCCGCGCAAGCGGCCAAATGCCCACGGAAATAAGCTCTAGAGGGAGTAATAATGCTGGATGACATTCGTGATGAAATGAATACCGGTGTTGGCGTCAGCAGTCTCTTCAATCGGCCCCGGGTACTGGTTGTCGATGACGAGCCGCTGATCCTTGAAGGGTTGACGCGGCTGATGGCGGCACGCAACTACGAAGCCATTACTGCGAATGGCGGCCGCGAAGCCCTCATTGCCATCGGCAAGCAGCAGTTCGACATTATTCTGCTGGACCTCAACATGCCGGATCTCGGCGGCGCTGAAGTGCTGCGTTTCATGATGGATCGAGAAGTGGATACCCCGGTGATCGTGGTGTCCGGCGACAGCACCATCGACGGCGCGATCCGCGCATTGCGCGGCGGCGCTACTGATTTCATCCGCAAGCCTTATGAGCCGGAGGAACTGCTTCGCCGGATAGACAATACTTTGGCCAAGCGCAGGCTCGAAAAAGAGAACAACCTCATCCTCCAGCGTCTGCAGCAATCCGAAAAATGGCACCGGTTTCTGGTCAACAGCTCACCCGATCTGATTTACACGCTGGACGAGGAAGGCCGGTTCACGTTCATTAATGACCGGGTCGAAAGCCTGCTGGGCTATCCCAAGGACGAACTCATTGGCCAGCACTTCACGTATCTGATTTACGAGGAAGACATTGCCCGGGCGGAACACATTTTCAATGAGCGGCGCTCGAGCGAGCGATGCGCGCGCAATATCGAGCTGCGACTGAAATGCAATCCAGGACAGCGCCGGCCGCGCGTCATGAATGGACGCTACAAGACGGTTGAAGTCTCGGCCACCGGCATGTACGAATCCGCGGAAAACCGTTTTGAGAAACGCTTCATGGGCAGTTACGGCGTGGTCAAGGACGTTTCCGATCGCAAGCAGGCGGAAGAAACCGTTCACTACCAGACCTATCACGACCTTCTGACTGGCCTGCCCAACCGGGCGTTGTTGCGCGATCACCTCGGGCTGTCGCTGGCCCAGGCCAAACGCACGAAACAGCCGATGGCGGTGATGATTCTCGACCTTGATCACTTCAAGATCATCAACGACTCGCTGGGACATGGCTGCGGCGACGAAATGCTGATCAATGTCGCAACCCGATTAAGACAGTGTCTGCGGGAAGGCGACACGCTGGCGCGATTGGGTGGAGACGAGTTCGCCGTGCTGCTGCCGGGGCTATTTTCGCGCAAGGATGTCGAACAGATCGGCCGCAAGATCATCCATTCCCTGAGCAAGCCAATGCAGATCAAGGGGCATGATGTGTATGTGTCCGTCAGCATTGGCGCAACGGTCGCGCCGGAAGACGGGGACATGGTCGACACGCTCATCCGCCACAGCGAAATCGCCATGTACCAGGCCAAGGCACAGGGCAGAAGCCGTTTGCAGTTCTGGCAGCCGGGCATGCAGGCGCCCTATTCCGAGCGCATCCAGATGGAAGCGGATTTGCGCCGCGCGCTGGCGCGCAACGAGTTCATGCTGTTCTATCAGCCGCTGGTGGATATTGCCACGGGCGCGGTAAAAGGGTTTGAAGCGCTGCTGCGCTGGTGGCATCCCGAAAAAGGCCTGCTCTCACCCGCTGAGTTCATTCCCATCGCCGAGGAAACCGGCGTCATCGTGCCGATCGGCGAATGGGTGCTGCGCGAAGCCAGCGCCCAACTGGCTGACTGGCGCAAGGCAAGGTTGCCGGACGTGCGAATGTCGGTCAACATTTCCGCGCGCCAGCTCGAAAATCCGGATTTTGTCGAAAGCGTGATGCGCTCCGTGCAGATTCATGCGCTGGAGTGCAATTGCGTGGAACTGGAAATTACCGAAAGCCTGCTGATGCGCGATCTGGAAAGCAATGCCATCAAGCTGGGCCGCCTGGCGGCATCTGGCGTCATGCTGGCAATTGATGATTTCGGCACCGGCTACAGCTCATTCAAGTATCTGTCCAAATTCCCCATCCACACGCTCAAGATCGACCAGTCTTTCGTCAAGGACCTGCGCCACAACGGCAACGCTTCGATCGTCAATGCCATTGTCGGCATGGGCCGTGGCTTGAATTTGAATGTCGTCGCGGAAGGCGTGGAAACGCCGGATCAGCTCGATGTCCTGAGAGGACTGCATTGCGGTGAGATGCAAGGTTATCTGTTCAGTCCGCCCATTTCCGCCCACGATGCCACCCGCATGCTACAGCGCAATATTCACATGAGCCAGGCGGGGCTTATGGCGCAGGCAAGTTAGTCGAGGCGATCAATTTCGGGTCATCGCAACCCTTGCTGCGGAATGACTGGATGACATGGCGGGTTACCCCGCTGACTGCCAGGTCCCGGGTGATAACCGAGACGTCATCATTTGATAGAAGGGCTGGGTGTACGGTGGTGCGGATTTCATATTCCACGCCGGAATTCAGCACCAGATCGAGACTAGCCTGTGCCCGTTCGCCGCTGCCCGGGACACCAGTAATGCGGGCGTAGTCCGCGCAGGGCGCTTTTACATCCAGCCCGACCCAATCCACAAGAGGTAATACTTCTTGCAGCCGCCGCGGGTAAATGCCGGCAGTATGCAGGCCGATCTTGAATCCTAGTTCACGCACCTCGCGCATGGCGTCGATGAGACTGGATTGCAAGGTGGGCTCTCCTCCCGAGAACACCACCGCATCGAGCAGGCCCTGGCGGCGCTGGAGAAATTCGACAATGGCTTCCCAGCGGATTTCATGTTTGCCCTGTGCCGGGATCAACTCAGGATTGTGGCAATAACGGCAGTGCCAGGAGCATCCCTGACAGAACACGACCGCAGACAACATGCCCGGCCAGTCGGTGGCAGACAACGGTGTGAAGCCGCCCACCCTCAGCATGTGGTTCATCCCAATTTGCTACCCCATTTTGCAGTGGCCTTCGACGAAGAAGCGCCGCTCGCGGTGTTCGCTCTGCTTGCCCTTGTTGAAGCTGGCCACGGGACGGTGATAGCCCATCACGCGCGTCCAAACTTCACAGCGGGTACGTTCTTCTTCCTTGAGCGTGATGGCGCTTTGGACGGCGGAAGGCAGGGTCATGTCGTTCATTCGGGTCTCCTTGAGTTATGTGGATTTATGCAGCAGCGGCGTGCTTGCGGACAAGGGCTTCCTCGTCACACTTGGGGCAGAACTCGTGCTCCCCTGCGAGGTAGCCATGCTTCGGGCAAATGGAAAAACTGGGCGTGATGGTGATGTAAGGCAGGCGGAAGCGTTCCAGCGCGCGACGGACCAGCTTGCGGCACGCCTCGGCGGAGGAAATGCGTTCCGACATGTAGAGGTGCAGCACGGTGCCGCCGGTGTATTTGCGCTGCAGGTCATCCTGCCGCTCCAGTGCCTCGAAGGCATCGTCAGTGAAACCCACCGGCAGCTGAGTCGAGTTGGTGTAGTAAGGCGCATCGTCGGTGCCCGCCTGCAGGATGCCCGGGTAGCGCTTGGCATCTTCCTTGGCGAAGCGGTAGGTCGTGCCTTCGGCCGGCGTGGCTTCCAGGTTGTACATGTGGCCCGTCTCTTCCTGAAACGCGGCAATGCGCGCGCGGATGTGATCGAGCAGGCGCACCGCAAACTCGTGGCCCCACTCGGTGGTGATGTCGTGTTTGTCGCCAGTGAAATTGCGGATCATCTCGTTGACGCCGTTCACGCCGATGGTCGAGAAGTGATTGCGTAGCGTGCCGAGATAGCGCTTGGTGTAGGGGAAAAGCCCGTTGTCCATCAGACGCTGGATTTCCTTGCGCTTGATTTCCAGGCCGTTCCTCGCCATGTCGAGCAATGCGTCAAGGCGGCGCAGCAGCGCGGCTTCCTCGCCCTTGTACTCGTAACCCAGGCGAGCGCAATTGACTGTCACCACGCCCACACTGCCCGTCTGCTCGGCCGAGCCGAACAGGCCGTTGCCGCGCTTCAATAATTCACGTAGATCGAGCTGCAGGCGGCAGCACATCGAGCGGATGTGGTTAGGCTTCATCTCCGAATTGATGAAGTTCTGAAAATACGGCAGGCCGTAGCGCGCCGTCATGGCGAACAGCCGTTCGGCATTTTCCGATTCCCAGGGGAAATCCGGCGTCATGTTGTAGGTGGGTATGGGAAAGGTGAACACCCGGCCCTTGGCGTCGCCGGTGGTCATCACCTCGATGTAGGCGCGGTTGATCATGTCCATCTCGACCTGTAATTCGCCGTAGGTGAAGGGCATCTCCTCGCCGGCGATAACGGGTATCTGCTCCCGCAGATCCACGGGGCAAGTCCAGTCGAAGGTGAGATTGGTGAACGGTGTCTGCGTGCCCCAGCGCGATGGCACGTTGAGGTTGTAGATCAGTTCCTGGATGCACTGTTTGACCTGGTCGTAGCTCATGCCATCCTTGCGGATGAAAGGCGCCATGTAGGTATCGAACGAGGAAAACGCCTGCGCGCCTGCCCATTCGTTCTGCAGGGTGCCGAGGAAGTTGACGATCTGGCCGACCGCGCTCGACATGTGTTTCGGCGGCCCTGCTTCCACTTTGCCCGGCACGCCATTTAGTCCTTCATGCAAGAGCGTGCGCAATGACCAGCCGGCGCAATAGCCCGCCAGCATGTCGAGGTCGTGGATGTGGATCGAGCCGTCGCGATGCGCCTCGCCCAGCTCGGGCGGGTAGACGTGATTCAGCCAGTAGTTGGCCACCACCTTGCCGGAAACATTGAGGATCAGCCCGCCCAGAGAGTAGCCCTGATTGGCATTGGCGTTGACCCGCCAGTCCTGGCGCGACAGGTATTCGTTTATCGAGGCCTCGACGTCGACCACGGTTTTGCGATCCTCGCGCAGCTTCTTGTGCGTTTCGCGATAGACGATGTAGGCGCGCGCGGTGCCGAGGTGGTTGGCGGCGATGAGCGTTTGCTCGACCACATCCTGAATGGTTTCGATTCCTGGCGGTGATCCCCGGAACTTGTGGATAAGCACCTTTACCGCCTGAGCGGTGAGCAGATCCGCCTCGGCCTCGCTGAATTCGCTTGTGGCCTGACCGGCCCGCATAATGGCCGAACGGATTTTTGCTGCGTCGAATGGCGCCCGTTGACCGCCGCGCTTGATCACCTCGCGCGGCAGCGCTGTTAACACTGCTTCCATGCCAGTCTCCTTTGGCTATCTATATTTAGTATTTTGTAAATAGTAAACATACAACCTATTGTGTATCTGTCAAGATGAATTTTGGGTTTCCATATCTTGTTAAACTGATAATTGCCCACATTCAATTAGTTGCGGAGCAAAGACATGAATACGATTCTGAATTTTCTAGGTTCTGATCACCGCGCTTGCGACAATTTGTTTGCCGCTGCGGAAGAAAACATGGCTAACAGCAACTGGGAACACGGCAGCAAACTGTTTGACCAATTTTGCAAGGCGATGGAGCGCCACTTTGCCATGGAGGAAGACGTTCTCTTTCCGGCCTTCGAGGCAAAATCCGGCAACACGATGGGACCGACCCAAGTCATGCGAATGGAGCATGAACAGATGCGCGCGCTCATGCGCGACATGAAGGCAGCGGTTGCGGGGGGCAGGGAAGCGGACTACCTTGGCCTGTCCGAAACACTGAACATGATCATGCAACAGCACAATCTCAAGGAAGAAAACATGCTTTATCCCATGTCCGACCGGGTACTGGCCGAAAGCCGGGAAGCCGTCCTCAGCGGCATGGATGCAGTGCAGCGATAGAGGCTGGGTTGAACGACGAAATCCTCATTGACGCGCGCTGGCTGGAGCCGCCGGAGCCCATGGAAAAAGTCACGCAGGCGCTGGCGCTGCTCAGGCCCGGGCAGCATGTCCGGCTGCTGCTGCATCGCGAGCCATTTCCGCTTTATCCCATCCTGAAAAGTCAGGGCTATGCCCACGACACCGAGCCGCAACCGGACGGCACATTTATTATCCTGATCCGGCATGAATCCTGATCAACCGGGCCTGCCAACATGAACAACCAGGCCGGCCTCTCCTTCGATCAGGCTCCGCCGTTTACAGTACCGCTGAGGCTGTTTCTGACCGCGCCGGCTTTTCTTCTGGTGGCTTCCCTGCTGGTAATCTTTGCACCTGAATCCTTGAGTTCCCGATGGACACCGCAGGCATTGGCGCTCACGCATGCGCTGACCTTGGGCTTTCTCGCCATGGTGATGATCGGCGCGCTGATGCAAATGCTGCCGGTGGTTGCGGGCGCGGTCATCCCGGCAGCCAGGATGGTTGCATGGTTTACCCATCTGCCAATGACTGCTGGAACCGCCGTGCTGATGACGGGTTTTCTGAACGCGGATGCCGGATATCTCGCGTCGGGCGCTGCCCTGCTGGCAACCGGTTTTGCTGTCTTTCTGGCTGCGTCCAGCGTCAGTCTGATGCGTGCGGCCAGTAATGACACGGTTAACGGTATCCGGCTCGCGGTGATCAGTCTGCTGTCAGCCGCAATGCTGGGGCTTGCGCTTGCGCTGATGCGCGCGGGGTTTTGGCCGCTGGCTGAGGCGAAAACCGCCATTACGGCGCATATCGCTTTCAGCCTGCTGGGCTGGGTGCTGCTGCTGGTGATTGGTGTGGCCTATCAGGTAGTGCCGATGTTCCAGATCACGCCACCCTACCCGCCCAGGCTTGTGCGCTGGCTGGCCGTCGCGCTGTTCGTATTTTTGACTGCGCACGCGACGGCGCCGCTGTTGCCGCACGAATTAGCCACATTGATTTCTCCAATGGCTGATTTCGGACTTGCAACGGGAATCCTGATGTTCGCCGTGGCCACGTTGCAACTTCAGTCACACCGCCGCAGAAAACTGCCGGACGTCACGCTGGATTTTTGGCGCCTGGGCATGGTCAGCCTGATTGCCTGTGTGCTGGTCTGGCTGTCAGGGTTGATTTGGCGGGAATGGGCGGCCAGTGAAATTTACCCCATGTTGCTGGGTGTGCTGTTCATTGGCGGATTCGCGATCAGCGTGGTCAATGGCATGCTTTACAAGATCGTGCCCTTCCTTGCCTGGTTCCATCTTCAGGCGCAACAGCAGGCGAAAGCAGGCACCATCCCGAACATGAAACAGATGATTTCGGAAAGATGGATGCGCCTTCAGTTCCGCTTCCATCTGGCTGCCTGCCTGTTGTTGGCTGCTTCGGTTTTCCACCCCGTGACATTTTCCATGGCGGCAGGCGTGATGCTGGTGCTGTCCGCCCTATTGCTGTGGATAAACCTGATTGCCGCCGCGCGGCAATATGCGCGCCATGGTGGCCGCTTCGTCTGGTAGCCGCCATTTTATTTAGCGTTCCCCATGGTAACGGCCTTCAAACTTTCGGGTTTTTTTGGCAGGGTGCGGATACAATTCCGACTTGAACGGGCGCATCAAAGCCGGTCAATGAATATCAAGGATCAGAATGAAACGCGTGGATGATTTCCGCTTGTGCCTTCCGGGCAGCAAGCAGGAGCTGGTGCCGATCATGATAGGCGGCATGGGGGTCGATATCTCGACCGCTGAGCTTGCGCTCGAAGCCGCGCGCCTGGGCGGCGTTGGCCACATCTCTGATGCCATGGTACCAACCGTTTCCGACCGCCGCTTCAAGACCCGGCATGTCAAGGAAAAGCTCCAGCAGTACAAGTACAACGTCGCCAATACCGACAAGGCCGAAGTGCAGTTCGACCTCGGCACGCTGGCCGAGGCCACGCGCATGCACATCGGCAAGACCATGGAAGCCAAGCGCGGCGATGGCCTTATTTTCGTCAATTGCATGGAAAAACTTACCATGAACGGCTCGCGCGAGACCCTGCGCGTGCGGCTCAATTCCGCGCTGGATGCGGGCATCGACGGCATCACGCTTAGCGCCGGTCTGCATCTGGGATCATTTGCGCTGATGCAGGATCATCCGCGTTTTCGCGATGCCAGACTCGGCATCATTGTTTCCTCGGCGCGCGCATTGCAGCTTTTTTTACGCAAAAATGCGCGTTTGAATCGCCTGCCTGACTTCATCGTCGTCGAAGGCCCGCTCGCGGGCGGCCATCTCGGCTTCGGTTTGGAGGACTGGGCGAAATATGATCTCGCCACCATCGTTCTCGAAGTGCTCGCCTACCTGCGCGAAGAGCATCTGGACATTCCCGTCATCGCCGCAGGCGGCATTTTCACTGGCACTGATGCCACCCGCTTTCTTGAACTGGGCGCGGCCGCTGTGCAGGTTGCCACGCGCTTTACTGTCACTCACGAGTGCGGCCTGCCGGACAAGGTCAAGCAGGAATATTTCAAGGCACGCGAAGAAGATATCGAGGTCAACGGCCTGTCGCCCACCGGTTATCCCATGCGCATGCTCAAGGGCAGTCCCGGCATCGGCGCAGGCATCCGTCCCAACTGTGAGGCCTATGGCTATCTGCTCGACGACAAGGGACGTTGCGCCTACATCGACGCCTGGAACCGCGAAGTCACCCTGCATCCCGGCGAGAAGAAACTTTCAGTCAAGGACAAAACCTGTCTTTGCACCCACATGCGCAATTTTGACATCTGGACTTGCGGCCAGACCACCTACAGGCTGAAGGACACCAGCCGCCACACGGCTGATGGAAGCTACCAGCTTTTGACAGCGGAACATGTGTTCCACGATTATCAATTCAGCGTCGATCAGAAAATCGCGCTGCCTGACGAACTGGCTTTGGCGTCCTGAACTCTTTTTCAGGCGCGGGCAGGCAACAGATCGGACAGCGTGTATTGATCCAGGCTGGATAGAAAGGCGCGTCCCGCTTCCGCCAGCACGGGTTTTAACGCGCAGGCGGGCAGCAGGCGGCAGGCTGTGTCCCCCGGGCGGAAGCACTCGGCCAGTTCAAACCCCGTTTCCATATCCCTAACGACATCACCGATCTTAATTCGGCCAGGCTGGCGGGCCAGGCGAAAACCGCCGCCCTTGCCGCGCACCGTTTCGATATAACCCTTGATTCCCAATTGATGCACCACCCGCGTGAGATGGTGGCGTGATATGTCGTATTCCTCCGCGATGGCTGCAACCGTGGCCAGCGAGTCGGAATGCGCACCCAGATAAATCAGCACCCTCAGGGAATAATCGGTAAAACGGGTAAGCTGCATGAAAGCTGTTTCCTGAATGCAAATTAGCTTGCAATGTCCAATTCTACTGTGTTTATAATATATATTACATTTACATCTTTAGGACGCGATCATGCATGCTCATCCCCATCTCCATCTTCGCCAGGACATGATCTACCCTTTCGATGCGCGCGGCATTGCCAAGCGCTTCCGCCACGCCGCCATTTTTGGCGCGCTGGATGCGCTGAATCCGGGAGAGCGCATGCGTTTCGTCAACGATCATGATCCCTTGCCGCTGCTTGATCAGCTACGCGCACGCTACGGCGACAACGTGACGATCGAGTATCTTCAGCGCGAAGCAGGCGCGATCGTGATCGATTTCATACGCAACTGAGTTACCGCCTTGCTGCCAGTGCTGGTTTTCCTCGCGCTGGCCGCCTTTGCCGGCGCATTACTCTGGGCGCCCCAGGCGGGCCGCGCGGCGTATCTGCATCTGATCCTCGCGGCGGGCGCCATGCCGCTCATTATCAGCGCCATGAGCCACTTCATTCCGGTGCTGACCCGAACCCGCGAGGCGGGCACCAGCTTTGGCCTCGTCCCCGTCCTGGCGCTGGCCGGCGGCGCCCTCGCGGTGGCTTCACTAGCGTTTCCCGGCCTGGCTTGGGGCCGCAATGCGGGCGCGCTGCTTGCGTTGTCGGGGGCCGGCGCGCTCCTGTTCTGGAGCCGTCGGCGGCGGCTGTCGATGGTTGGAAAACCTCATCCCGGCCTGGCCTGGTACGAGGCCGCCCTTGGCTGTCTTATGCTCGCGCTAGTTCTCATCATCGCCGCTTCGATTTGGCCGCAGCACTGGACCGAATTCCGACGCCTGCACCTGCATCTGAATACCCTGGGTTTGATCGGCATGACCGCTGTGGGCACGCTGGCCGTGCTGATGCCGACCGTGGCAGGCAGACCCGATCCGGAGGCCGGGCAATGGCTGCGCCGCTACCTGCCGTGGGCCTTTGCCGGTACGCTGCTGACCGCTGCAGGTTCCGCATGGTCGGCTTTGTTGAGTCTGCCGGGTTTTGCCTTGTGGGCAATTGTGCTGTTGCGGATGGGAGCGCGATGGCTGCGATTACACCGAAAGGAAATTCTTGCGCTGCACGGTGCCGCGCCGCCGCTGGCCATCGCGCTGGCCGGCCTGATGTTCAGCATGGTATTGGGTGCCGCGGTGGCCATTACGCCGGCTGGAAGCCCACCCGATTTCGATCCGGCCGCCGCTTTCGTCGCCGGCTTTCTGTTTCCCCTCGTAACCGGCGCGGCCAGCCAGTTGCTGCCGGTATGGCTGCGGCCGGGCGTGCAAAACACCTGGCATGCCGAATTGCGCCATCGTCTGGGCCGTCATGGCGGGATTCGTTCCGTGCTGTTTCTGAGTGGCGGAATCGTGGCTGGCCTGGGCATGGGATGCGGGCTGCTGCTTGGACTGTTGCCGCTGTTGTGGTTTTTGCTGCTGGCCGCTTATTCAGTACTGAATTCTTTCATTCTTGATCAGGAAAATTCCGCATGACCTATCCGGCTTTTTTCAGTGAAGTACCAACCCTTACCCTACGCGACTCCCTTGCCGAAATTCTTGGCGCGGCCACCGGCGGGCTGATCACGTATGGCTATGCCGACGCGGTTAAGCTTGCGGGGCATTCCTGTCCCACGGTAGCGGGCGCATATCTCATGACGCTGAGAGCGCTTGGCCGGCTGTATCCGGACAGCGTGCCGGAGCGAGGCAACATCCGGGTCGAATTCGGCGCGGCGCAGGCGGATGGTGTCACGGGTGTCATCGCCGCGGTCGCGGGCCTGCTCACCGGCGCAACCGGCGAAGGCGGTTTCAAGGGACTGGGTGGAAAATTCAGCCGGCGCAACTTGATGCAGTTCGGCATCGGCAATGGCGTGGAAATCCGCGTCACCCGCATGGATACGGGCGTGGCGGTTGAGGTGTCCTACCACCCTGAAATCGTCCCCCCGCCGCCGGAATTGGCCTCGCTGATGCAAAAGCTGCTTGCGGGGGAAGCCAGCGAAGACGAGCGCGCCGAATTTGGCACGCTCTGGCAGATGCGGGTGAAGCGCATCCTCATCGATCACTTCGACAATTCGCAACTGGTCACGGTCAGTTAACCGTAGGCCCTGCCCTCGCCAGCTTCTTCGTAAGTGCGCCCATCACGGATGTGGTAGATGCGCTTGAAGGTAGGGATGATCTTCTCGTCGTGAGTAACCACGATGATGGCAGTTTGGTATTGATGCGCCATCTCGTTGAGAATGCGCACCACAGCCAGCGCACGCTGACTGTCGAGCGGCGCGGTGGGTTCGTCGGCCAGGACCACCGGCGGCTGGTTGGCGAGCGCGCGCGCGATGGCGACGCGCTGCTGCTCCCCGCCCGAAAGCGCTGACGGCTGGGCGCGCGCGCGGTGTCCAACGTCCAATGCATCGAGCAATTCCTGTGCGCGTTTCCTCGCTGTGCCGTTGCCGCGCCCGGCCAGCATGGGCAGCAGCGCGACGTTGTCGGTGACGTCGAGGAAGGGAATCAGATAAGGCGCCTGGAAAATGAAACCGATACGGTCGCGCCGCAATGCGCGCAGGTCCCTGATCTTCCAGCCGTGGTCGTAGATGGTTTCCTCACCCAGGGTCATGCGCCCGCCGCTTGGCTCGATCACCGCACCCAGGCATTTAAGCAGGGTTGACTTTCCCGAGCCGGAGGGGCCGATCAGGCCGACGACTTCGCCCGGCGCCACGGTCATGTTCACGTCTTTAAGCGCATCAACCGCAGTATCGCCGCTGCCGTAGCGCTTGCTCAGTCCTTCGATGCGGATGCCGTAGCCTGGCGAGTCGTTCATGTCAGCCACCGATCGCTTCGGCTGGATCGACGCGCAGCGCAGCGCGAATCGCCAGTGTGCTGGCAATCGCGCAGATCAGCATGACGGCGATGAAGCCGCGCGCCGCGTCACCGGGCTCCAGCAGTACGTATTTCGGAAATACCGGCGCCCAGAAGGTAGCGGCGGTCTTGCCGACGACGAATCCGATGAGCCCCAGCCCGAGCGACTGCTGCAGAATCATGCCGGCTATGGTGCGGTTGCGCGTGCCGATGAGCTTGAGCACCGCGATCTCGCGAATCTTGGACAGCGTCATGGTGTAGATGATGAAGGCGACGATGGCGGCGCTGACCACGGCCAGGATCACGAGGAACATGGATATCTGCTTGGCCGAGGTGGCGATGAGCTTGGCGATGAGAATTTCCTCCATTTGCGCCACGGTATAGGCCTCGAAATGTTTCCAGCGGCGGATTTGCTCCGCTACCGCTTCCGGCGCGTGACCCATCCTGACCTGGACCAGCACGGCATTGACAAAGCGGTTGCCGGTCTGCGAGGCCTCGACCGCTTCCCGCAAGCCCGGCACGCCGGGACGATTGAAGGCGGGATTGGCCGCAGTGCGCGCGCGTTCGTTGACGATGGCATCGTTGTCCTTGAGAAACTGCGCCTCCTGGGCGTCCTTCAGGGGAATGAACACCATCGGGTCGCCGCCGGAGGACACCATGCGCCGCGTCAATCCGACCACGGTGTAATCCTGGCGCCGGATGCGAATCCGGTCACCCGGGCGGAAGCCGGTTTTCACGTCAGCAACGGCCTCGTAATGGCCGCGTGTGATGCGCCGCCCCGCGATCAGGTAAGCGGGTTCCCCCGGTTGGCCAGGCTCGAAGCCCACCACCATCGCACGCGTATCCTTGCCGCCGTGGCGTACCTGCATGGTGAAGTACGTGGCATTCGCCGCGCGCGCAACGCCAGGCATGCCCAGGATGGCGCGATAGGTATCGTCGTGCAGGCTGGAGGATTCGGCATAGGGACCGAGGGTTTCCTGCTGCACCACCCACAGGTCAGCGCCGCTGTTGGCGAGCAGCGCCTTGCCGTCGTCAACCATGCCACGATAGATGCCGGCCATGGACAATGTAACGCCGATCAGCAAGCCCAGGCCGATGCCGGTGAGGACAAACTTGTTCCAGGAATGCAGGATGTCACGGCCGGCAAGGCTGATCATTTGGAAAAACCCGACTGGGGCGCGGTAACGCAGAGTTCGCGGAGAAGAATGCTTTCTGTGCCGCCATTTCGCTTTACGATAAGGACAAACCCAGCCGCCGGGCCTTTATTCCCAGCGTCCTTGCGGTCCCGCGTCGAGGGTTTGGTAATCATGGCGCGAGGGAATCGACAATCCTGATGCGGCTGCCGGGCGCGAGCTCTTTTTCGCTGTAGATCACCACCCTGTCCCCGGCCTTGAGCCCTTCAAGTACCTGCACGCGTCCATCAAGGGCGGCTTCGCCGAGGCGCACAGGCGCATACACGGGCTCACCGTTTTCCAGTTTCCACACGCCGGCAACGCCGCGCAGATGCCGGATGCTGGCATTTGGCAGCACCAGGGTCGATTCCGTCCCGCCGAGCCTGAGTCTGACTTCGGCCAGTTCGCCTATGCTTTGCCCCGGCGGCAACGTGTCGAATGCCACCTGGATAATGCGTTCCTCGGTAACGCTGTCGCTGAGAAGTTCGACGCGCGCCACCTTTCCCGGCAAGGCTTGCGCGGGGTTGGAGCGCAGCACGATTCCGGCAGGCAAGCCAACGGCCATGCCAGTCGAGCGTCCCTGGTCGAATCGCGTGCGCACCCACAGACTGCCCGGATCCGCCAGTTTCAGCACCGCCTGGCCTGCCACCACCGTCGTGCCCGGTTCCGCATCGCGCGAAATCACGATGCCGCCGACCGGCGCAACAAGGCGCAGGTTTTCTTGCTGGTGCGACACGCCATCACGCTCCGCGGCAAACCGCGCAATATCCTGGCGAGCGGCGGCAAGATTGGCTTCCGCTGCCTTCAATGCCGCCACGGCTGATGCCTGTTCCTGCAGTCTGGCCTCGACCACGCTGGCGCTGATGAAATTTTTCTCGCCCAGTTCGATATGGCGCTTTGCATTGGCGGTGGCAAGCGCATGGCGGGCATGTGCATCGTGTACCTGGGCTTCGGCCGAAGTCATATTGCTGGTGGCACGCTGCACGGAAGCCCGCAGGGCTGCCGCCCTGTCTTCGAGATCCACCGGGTCCATCTCGGCCAGCAACTGGCCAGCTCTGACGCTGTCGCCCACGTCGACCAGCACACTGCGCACGCGGCCGGCCGCAGTCGGCCCGATAAGATAGCTGCGCCTGGCCTCCACCGTGCCGATACCAAACAGCTCCGGCTCTATCCGGCCTGTCACTACCTCGGCAACGGTCACACGCACCGGCGCCAGCGGTCCTGTGCGGAGAACAACAAAAACAAATGCACCAAGCAACAGCAGAGCGAGCAATCCGAAGCCAAGGCGGCGGTACAGCGAAGCATTGTTTGTCATGTTCGTGCTCCCACGCCCTGCAGATAAAGGGCAAAAACCCGTTTGGCCTCGACCGCCATCCTGTCAGCGCCGCCCGCCAGCATGGACTGGAAAACCAGGCCCTGTATGGCACCGACAAACAACAAAACCGCGGCGGCCTTGTCCAGGCCCGGTGCGATTTCCCCCTGCTTTTCGGCTTCCTCCAATTGACTAACCACCAGCTTACTGTATCGAGCGAGCAGCCCTCGCACACTGCCTTTCAGGGGCGTGTCGTCCGGTTGTTGCATGTCCTGGAAAATCAGGCGCGGGACGCCGGGGTGGGCCATGACGAATTTCACATGCGCCATGAAAGCAGCCCGCAGGCCCGCGATCGGCGAATCTGGCTTTCGCGCCGCCAATTCCATCGCCGACAGAAGATTGCTTTCCACCCACGACATTGCCGCCAGCAACATCGCGTTCTTGGTCGGAAAGTGCTTGAACACCGCGCCTTGGGTAAGGTTGAGCTCACTTGCGATATCAGCCGTAGTGATGCTGGCGGGATTGTTCTTGGCTGCCAATTGCAGCACTGCGGCAATGATTTCGCTCTGGCGTTCTTCAGTGGGAAGGCGGTAACTGATTTTCTGCATGCCTGCGCACCAAGTAAGTATTTAATTACTTACCATATTAACAGGCAACGAAACGGATGTACAGCTTCCCGTGGCTTTGCAGTAAGTGTTTATGCGGCGAACAGATGCCTGGCAGCACGCGCCACGGGCAAGGGCAAGCGGCTCACGATGGCTTCAGGATCAAGCGCATCCAGCATGTTCTTGATGGTCAGGCCAAGCTCAGTATCGCCTTCGCTGACCAGGCGGCGGCTGAAGAACAGGGTGTCGGGATCTTCCTTGCGCGAAAGCAGCAACAGGAAATCGTTCGCTGTTGCGATAAAGGTGAGGTCCGGTGTGCCGCTGTCGGGTGAGAAGCCGCGTGAAGTCAGGGTGAAGCGTAGCCTGAGTCCGATGTCCTTCACGTGGACAGCGTAGCGGCGCCCGGCGAGGGGGTGCCAGTCCATTTGTTTTAGCGCGGGCCACAGCAACTGATTGGCGGCCAGCGAGAAAACTAGGCTGGGCGGCGCGGGCGGAAGCTTGCCGACCAGCGAGGCCAGGTGGGGCGGGAAGGCGAGCAGGGTCAGGTTCAGCATGTTTCTTCTCCATGAACAGGTTCGAGCCCGGCCTTGCCGTGCCAGTAACCATCAACGGGTTTGCCGGGCATGAAGCGCGCAAGCGCGGCGGCCTGGGCAGTATCGCCTTCCAGCGCGGTATGGAAGGCCTGCACGATGCGGCCCATGTGATGTGATTGCGGCGACAGGCGCAATGTAGCCACTCCCAATTCTCGCAACGAGGTCAATTCGTTAATCAAGCTGTACACGCCCGCCGACTGGGTCTGGATGCCGTTGATGGTGAGGAAGGCTTCGCCCTCGCGAGATGAAAGCGTCAGGCCATCGGGGTGGTCGAGACAGCGGAACTGGCAGTCGTCCTTGGGCAGGTTGTAATGCCGCGCAGTAAAGCAGCGCGCCGAATACGCGAGAGGCAGCTTGCCGTAGGCGAAGACTTCGGTTTCCATGTCTGCCGGTGCCTGCTTCAGTATCGCCGCGAGCGAGTCACGCGACATTTCCACCGGCGGCAGCCAGCGCGTCGCACCGAGTCCGGCGAGCACATCGAGCGTTTCCGGGTTGTAGACATTGAGCGTGGAGCCTGTGACAAACGCCGCGCCCGCCTCGGACAGCAGCCGCACCGCGCCCCATTCGTTGGCTTCGACCAGAAAGCGTTTGTCTGAAACAATCCGACGCAGCGTCTTGAGATCGGATTCCGACTCGATCAGGGTTAGGCTGGAGAGCACGACTTCCTTGCCTGCGGCGGCAAGTTTTTCCGCGAGTTCCAGCCAGTCGGGCAGGCGCAGCAGGTGCCGGCGCGAGCACACGGTTTCACCAAGATATATCCTGGTTACCGGCCAGTTCGCCGCTTCATCGTAAAAGGCTAGCGTGTCCTCGCGTGACCAGTAGTACAGGAGGGATCCGAGGCTAAGATTCATGGTGTGGAATCAGTGGCCGGGGTTGTCTCCCCCCTTGATAAAGGGGGTGGCGAGCAAAGCGAGCCGGGGGATTGAGCATCGTTGAAAATCCTCCCAGCCACCCTTTATCAAGGGGGGAAATCTTATGCCTCACACCTAACGCCTCACCCATAGCAATTATTTCCACGGCCGGTGATAGGCGCCGAGCGTATGGCTCTGGCCTTCGGAGAGCTTGTTCAGTTCCGCCATCCATGCGGGTGCGGGCGTGAAGTTCTCTGCGTTTTTCTTCACCGCGTCGATGGCGGCGCGCCAGACTTTGGAGACCTGCGCGACATAGGCGGGGCTGCGCTGGCGGCCTTCGATCTTGATGGCGGCAATGCCCATCTTCAGCATCTCGGGCAGCAGGTCGAGCGTGTTGAGGCTAGTGGGTTCTTCCAGCGCGTAATAGGTTTCGCCGCTGACTTCGAATCGACCCTTGCACAGCGTAGGGTAGCCAGCTTTCTCGTCTTTTCCATATCGATCCAGCAGCACGCCATTAAGGCGCGATTCCAGCCCCGACGGTGTTTCTTTCCACTGCACGGCTTTTGCCGGCGAGCACACGCCTGCGGAATTGGGCGATTCGCCAGTGCAGTAGGACGACAGCAGGCAGCGGCCTTCCACCATCACACACAGTCCGCCGAAACCGAACAGTTCGATTTCGACCGGCGTATTTTTCACCACATTCTCCACCTGCGGCAGCGAAAGCACGCGCGGCAATACGGCGCGCTGAACATCAAAATGCTCGCGGTAGAAATTGATTGCCTCGTAACTGGTGGCTGAGCCCTGCACTGACAGGTGCAGGCGGAGATTCGGATAGTTCTTGACCGCGTAGCGCATCAGCCCGGCATCGGCCAGGATTACCGCGTCCATGCCGAGCCTGTCCGCGCGGTCGATCGCGCCGGTCCAGTGAGTCCAGGTGTCCGTCTGCGGATAGGTGTTGAGCGCAAGCAGTACCTTGCGGCCGCGATCATGCGCATAACGCAGGCCCTCCGCAGCCTGCGCCTCGTCGAAGTTGAGGCCGGGGAAAGCGCGTGCGTTGGTGTTGCCGCGAAAGCCCATGTACACGGCATCGGCGCCGTTGTCGATGGCGGTTTTCAGCGAAACCAGATTGCCGGCGGGGCAGACGAGTTCAAGCGGCATTGGATTCCTTCCACCAGACTTGCCCTACGCGCGACCCCTGCCGCGTGCCGCGTTTTTCCAGTTCGCGCGCGATGCCGTTCAGCACGTCCCATTTTTTCGCGCACCATTCGGGCGCGAGGAGAATGTCCTTCGAAGCGGTGCCAGTCACGCGATGGAACACGATCTCCCATGGTGTGCGCTCGATCAGGTTGGCGGCGATTCGCAGATACTTTGCTTCGCTCAAGGGTGTGTACTCACCGCGCTTCCATTCGATGGCGAGTTTTGTGTGTTTGACCACGTGCAGGGGATGCAATTTCAGTCCGTCCACGCCCGTTTCCAGAACGCGATCCAGCGTGATGTGATAGTGCGTTTCGCTTTCTCCAGGCAGGCCGGCGATGAGATGGCAGCACACAGGAATGCCTCGGGCGCGCGCGGCCCTTGCGGCGGCTTCGTATTCGGCGAATCCGTGCCCGCGGTTCACGCGCGCCAGCGTTTCGTCGAAAGATGATTGCAGGCCCAGTTCCAGCCAGACTTCATGACCGCGTGCCTGATACTCAGCCAGCAAATCCAGCACCTCGGGCGGCACGCAGTCGGGCCGCGTGCCGATGGACAGGCCGATCACATCCGGCTCGGCCAGTGCGCTGTCGTAAAGCGCGCGCAGTTCATCCACGTGCGCGTAGGTGTTGGTGTAGGCCTGAAAGTAGGCGATGAAGCGGCGCGCGCCGGTGCCTTGTCCTATCCTGCAGCGCGCCCGGCCGAACTGGATGTCGATTGACTTGTTGTCGCGCGCACCTGGCGCGAAGGATTTGTTGTTGCAGAAGGTGCAGCCACCGATACCCTTTGACCCATCCCGGTTGGGACAGGTGAAGCCGGCGTCCAGAGCGATCTTGTGCACGCGCTCGCCATGCTTTTGCAGCATGGCCTGGCCAAAGGTATGTACGCGTTCGGAAAGAATCATGGCTGCGTGCAAAGCACCAAATTGAATTCGACAACAACAAGACCCGGTTATCGTAAATTAGAGCCCTGTCTTGTGTCTATTGATATTTGCAGTGCCAGGAATCAATAGGGGTAACAGGCCCTTGCAGTAGTCTTTCAACAATCTGCTAGTTCTGTCGCCTGCTGCGATCCGCCCACACGGCTGCTTCCACGCGCGAGCGCAGGTTCAGTTTCTTGAGCAAATGCTTGACGTGAACTTTGACTGTGCCTTCGGCAATATTCAATTCCTTGGCAATGAGCTTGTTGCTCTTGCCGTCGGCGATGTGTTCAAGAATACGGTTTTCCTGATCTGTCAGCCCCGCTTCATCCGGGCTTTTCGGCCGGGCCATGTCCCGCAGAGAAGCCGCAAGCAGCTGGGTCAGACGGGGGGTGAGCGCGATTTTGCCGCGCGCGGCTTCGGTCAGATGCGCCATCAGATCCTCGGGCTCCATGTCCTTCAGCAGATAACCGTCCGCGCCGGACTGCAATGCGGCCACCAGGTCTTCGGTCAGATCTGAAACCGTCAGCATGATGACGCGTGAATCCAGACCGGCATCCTTGATGGCCTTCAACACCTCAATGCCGTTCATGCCCTTCATGTTTAGATCGAGCAGGATCATGTCGGGTTGGAGTTCATGCGCCAGCCGGATGCCATCCGGGCCATTGGCTGCCTCGCCAACGAATCTGAACTCGGGCACGGCCTGAATCAGTTGAATGACGCCCTTGCGGAATAATGGATGGTCATCGACGATGAGAATGGTTTGTGTGTCTAACGAAATCATTTGGTCAAGCTTGTCTGAATGGGGATCACGCTTTCGCGTAGACCGGTTGGCAAGAAGTGCAATGTAACGCGAGTGCCCGAAGTTGGCGGTGTTTCGATTGTCAGGGTGCCGCCCAGGTTTTTCGCGCGCTCTTCCATGATGGTCATGCCGTAATGGTGAGTGCCCGCCATTTTACGGATGCCGACGCCATTGTCTTCGATGACAGCGGAGACCGAGCCATCGCTGCCGCAGACCACGCTGACTTTTGCCTGCGTGGCGCTGGCGTGGTTGAGAACATTGGACAGGGCTTCGCGCACGATTTGCAGGGTATGGATTTCCTCGTTGGCCGTCAGTGGACAGCCTGCCAGATGAACTTCCAGTGCGACCGGAATATCGCCCCGGCTGGAAAATTCGGCCACGGTGGATTTCAGGGCGGCATTCAGCCCCTCACCCTCGATGCGCAAACGGAAAGTGGTAAGCAGTTCCCTGAGCTGGCGGTAAGCGCTGTTCAGGCCTTCGCGCAATTCATGGAGTACCTGCGCGGCTTCCTTGCCGCTGCTCTCGGCATGGGGCTTGAGACGGCTGACCTGGATTTTCATGTAGGAAAGTGATTGCGCCAGCGAGTCGTGCAGTTCGCGGGCGATCGCCGCGCGCTCTTCCAGCAGCGACAGCCTACGGCTTTGCTCGGTGCGTCTTGCCGTGCCGATAGCGATGCCGATATGCCGCGACAGCGCCTCCAGCAACTGGATTTGCCAGGGTTCCAGTTCCCTGCCAGCCGGCATTTCAATTTGCAGCACGCCGTAATGATGCTCGGAATCCATCAGTGGTAGCGAAAGCACACGGCGGTCGCCTCGAAGCGGGTGGACGGCCAGCGCTCGGTTGGTCCTGCATTCAGCGCAGCTCATCAGGCCGCATACATCAACGTCACCCGCCTGCTTGTCCAAGGTACTTGCAATGACATGCCCCTGTTCCACTCCGGTTTCAACCAGGCAAGCCAGGCCGTGGCCGATGCCCAGCACGTTCTCCAGATCCCTGAGCAGGATGGTGTAAGTATCAGGCGCCACCGGACCGCTATATAGCCTCGCGATGGAATGGTAGAGCAGCTCCAGCGAGCGGTTGGCAATGGTCAGTTCCGCTGTTTTCTCCTCGACTCGCGCTTCCAGGTTCTGATAGAGCTTGGAGAGATCTTCTGCCATGAGATTGAACGCCAGTCCCAGCCGCCCTATTTCATCCTCTCCTGTCAGGTCGGTGCGTACGGCAAGATTGCCCTGGCCTATCTGATCGGTCAGGTTCAGCAGGCCGCGCAGCGGGTTGACGAGAATGTTGTTGACCAGGTAGATGGAAAGCATGACCACAAGTATGGTGGCAATGACCGCCACGCCCAGAATGACGCGCATGACCAGAATTTTTGCTTCGGCGGCATCTTCGATCTGTTTGACCAGATGGTTGATCTGATCGACAAATCCGGGAATCTTATCCAGCACCCGGGCAGCTTTTGCATCCAGAGTTGCGGACGGAAACTTATCCAAACCAGGCTTGATCAGTGTTTGCCACTGGGCCTTGATCTGTCGGTAGGTCTGGTTCAATGGCGCGGTCTTGTCCGCCGGCAGGACAGCAAGGATGGAGGCATCTTCCAGGTCGTTTTCAAAACGATCGATGGCCTGCTGCATGTATATCTGATAGCCGGGATTGTCCGTCTGCAATAGGCTCTGATGGATAGAGGCCATGCGCCAGCTCTGCATGCGCAGGCTTCCCGCGACATTGATGGCCTTGCCGCTGCCCTGGGTGGTTTCCGCGACCATCCATGACGTTGACATGCTGGCGACCGCCAGCAAGGAGATGGCGGCGAACATGCCGCCCATTCTCAGCAGCAGGGAGTTTTGCAGTCTGCTCCAGACAAATCGGCTCACTTGATTTCTCCATGCGGAACGTTGCTCAAACCCGGATATTCCATTAGGCGGCCTTGCGGTCTACGCGAGCGCTGTCGGCCGGTTTTCGGCATCTTTTCATCCGCGCTCCTCGCCCAGAGTCCCGGATATGGGCTCGTCGTGCGTGCGCAAATCTGCTCGAAAACCGTCTCGACATCATCTCGCGTCCTAATGGAATGTCCGGGTTCTAGGGTAATACACCCAAGGTTTCGCTTCGCGGATAAAAGGGTATACCACTTTATAGCTGTTGCCTCCCGGCCAGCCGGCCAGCGCTAAAAAACCTGATGGAAATCAAAGTGGTTTCAAATACCACCCCTACCACCAAAGAGGTAGACCGGCTGCCTTGGACACGATTCCCCCCTCTGGAATGCTGATGCTTGGCAGCGTAAAAAGACACTGAAGTCTTTATCTCACCGGCAAATGGGGTGGTTTATGGCAACGCAGCAATACAAGGCATGGTCGGTCGTCATCATGAGCACGCTGGCGTTCACCGTGTGTTTCATGATCTGGATGATGTTCGCCGTCATCGGCGTTCCCATCAAGACGCAGTTAGGCCTCAACGAGACTCAGTTCGGCATTTTGGTCGCCACACCGGTGCTGACCGGCTCCCTGATCCGCGTTCCCCTAGGGATGTGGACGGACAAGTTTGGCGGGCGCATCGTGTTTTTTATTCTGATGCTATCCATTGTCATTCCCATCTGGCTGATTTCCTACGCGACCGAGTTCTGGCATTTCCTCGTGGTTGGACTGTTCGTCGGTATGGCGGGCGGCTCGTTCACCGTCGGCATCGCTTACTGTGCCCGCTGGTTTCCCAAGGAGCGGCAAGGCCTGTCGATGGGCATTTTCGGCGCGGGCAATACCGGCGCTGCCGTCACCAAGCTGCTGGCGCCCATTATCGTGGTCGGCTATGGCTGGACCATGGTGCCAAAAGTCTATGCCGTGCTGATGCTGGTCACCGCCATCGTTTTCTGGTTCTTCACCTATAGCGAACCTTCGCACAAGGTCGGCAAGCACGTCACCATCCGTGAGCAGCTGGCTGCTTTCAAGGATCCGAAGGTGTGGCGCTACAGCCAGTATTACTCCATCGTGTTCGGCGGCTATGTGGCGCTGGCGCTGTGGATGACGAAATACTATGTCAGCGAATACGGCTTCGACCTCAAGGCCGCTGCTTTCCTGGCTGCTGCGTTCAGTATTCCGGGCGGGATCTTGCGGGCAGTCGGGGGTTATTTCTCCGACAAGTTTGGCGCGCACACCATCACCTGGTGGGTGTTGTGGATTTCGCTGGTCTGCCTGTTCTTCCTGTCTTATCCGCAAAGCGATATCACCATTCAGACCATCAACGGGCCGGTGACTTTCCACTTCGGATTGAACGTCACGATGTTCACCATCCTGCTGTTCACCCTGGGCGTGGTGTTCGCCATCGGCAAGGCCTCGGTCTTCAAGTACATCTCGGATGATTATCCCGACAACATTGGTGTGATCTCGGGCGTGGTTGGCCTGGCTGGCGGATTGGGCGGTTTCTTCATGCCCATCCTGTTCGGCGCGCTGGTGGATCTGACCGGCATCCGTTCCTCAGCCTTCATGCTCATGTTCGGCGTGGTGTGGGTATCGCTGATGTGGATGTACTGGACGGAAGTTCGCCCGATGGATGCGGAGCGGGAGCTTAAGCGGGCAAAGCTCGCCGACCGGATGGAATGAAACGCAGGACGCGTAATTTCAAGAATTAGCTGTTCATTTTACTAAAGGGAAAAACCATGGCTACCAATATCAAGGAATGGAATCCGGAAGACCCGAAGTTCTGGGAATCAACTGGCAAGTCCATCGCCTACCGCAACCTGTGGATCTCCGTCCCCAGTCTGCTCAATGGCTTCGCCATCTGGCTTATGTGGGGCATCATCACCGTGCAGATGCTGAATCTCGGCTTCCCCTTCAGCAAGGAAGAGATGTTCACGCTGACAGCCATTTCCGGCCTGGCGGGCGCCACCCTGAGAATTCCCGCTTCCTTCTTCATCCGCATCGCGGGCGGTCGCAACACCATCTTCCTGACCACCGCGCTCTTGATGATCCCGGCCATCGGCACCGGCATCGCGCTGCAGGACAAGACCACGCCGCTGTGGGTGTTCCAGATGTGGGCGCTGCTGTCGGGTATCGGCGGCGGCAACTTCGCCTGTTCCATGTCGAACATCAGCACCTTCTTCCCCAAGCGCCTGCAAGGCACGGCCTTGGGCATAAACGCCGGGCTGGGTAATTTCGGTGTGACCACCATGCAGATCCTGATTCCGCTGGTCATGACGACCGGCGCCTTTGCCGCCTTCGCAGGCGGTTCGATGGAGCTGGTGAAAGACAGCGGCTGGATTTTCGGCAAGATTCTGGCTGGCACGCCTACTTATATCCAGAACGCAGGATTTGTCTGGCTGCTGCTGCTGGTGCCGCTGGCCTTCTTCGGTTTCTTTGGCATGAACAACCTGCTGACCATCAGCCAGAATATTGGCTCAACGATCAGCGCCTTCGCCAAAATTCTCTGGTTGTACGGTCTGGCTTTCGTCACTGCGGGTGTCGGACTCTACCTCTATCTGCCAGCGCCTACCGGCCTGGGGCTGTTGAATATGTGGGTGGCCCTGCCGCTGATCATGGTCGCCACGCTGATGGTCATGAAGCTCGCCGCCTTCGGCGAGATGAAGGGCAACATCGCCAAGCAGTTCGAGATTTTCCGGAACAAGCACACGTGGTCGATGACTGCGCTCTATATCGTCACCTTCGGCTCGTTCATCGGTTTTTCGATGGCGCTGCCGCTGTCGATCACGGTCATCTTCGGCGACACGCACACCCTGGATGCCGCCACCGGCGTCTGGACCCACGCCAAAAATCCCAACGCGCCTTCCGCGCTGCAATACGCCTGGATCGGACCCTTCGTCGGCGCGCTGATCCGTCCGGTGGGCGGCTGGATTTCCGACAAGGTGGGCGGCTCCATCGTCACCCAGGTCATTTCGGCGGTGATGGTTGCGGCCTCGGCCTACGCCGGCTACATCATGATGCAGGCCTATCAATCGGCTACGCCCGAGGTGTTCTTCACCCAGTTCCTGATCGTGTTTGTGGTGCTGTTCGCTGCCACAGGTATCGGCAACGGTTCCACCTTCCGCACTGTCGGCGTGATTTTCGACCGCCTGCAGGCAGGTCCGGTACTGGGCTGGACATCCGCGGTTGCCGCCTACGGCGCCTTCATTGCACCTGAGGTGATCAAGGGCCAGATCAAGGCCGGTACGCCCGAATACGCCATGTATGGTTTCGCAGTGTTTTACGCGCTGTGTCTGATCATCAACTGGTGGTTCTACCTGCGCAAGAACGCCTATATCAAGAATCCCTGAGCACAGAACGAACCCGCAAGGAGCAAAAATGAGCCACTTCCTCGACAGACTGACGTTCTTCAAGAAGAACATCGCCGAATTCTCCAACGGCCACGGTGTCGTCACCAATGAAGACCGCAGCTGGGAAAACGGTTACCGCAGCCGCTGGCAGGCGGACAAGATTGTCCGTTCCACCCACGGCGTGAACTGCACCGGTTCGTGCAGCTGGCGCATCTTCGTGAAAAACGGCCTGATCACCTGGGAAATTCAGCAGACCGACTACCCGCGCACCCGGCCCGACCTGCCCAATCATGAGCCGCGCGGCTGTCCGCGTGGCGCGTCCTACTCGTGGTATGTGTATTCGGCCCAGCGCGTGAAATACCCGCTGATCCGCGGCCGTCTGATGGAAATGTGGCGCGAGGCGCGCAAGACCATGGATCCGGTGGCGGCATGGAAATCCATTACGCAGGATCCGGCCAAGGCCAAACGCTACAAGTCGGTGCGTGGCCAGGGCGGATTCGTGCGCGCCAAGTGGGACGAGGTGACGGAAATGATCGCCGCCGCCAACGTCTTCACCATCAAGGAATTTGGCCCGGACCGCATCTACGGGTTCTCGCCGATTCCGGCCATGTCCATGGTGAGTTACGCGGCGGGTTCGCGCTACATGTCGCTGATCGGCGGCGCCTGCGGTTCCTTCTACGACTGGTACTGCGACCTGCCTCCCTCCAGCCCGCAGGTGTGGGGCGAGCAGACCGATGTGCCGGAATCGGCCGACTGGTACAACTCCACTTATTTGATGGTGTGGGGTTCCAACGTGCCGCAGACCCGTACCCCCGATGCGCATTTCTATACCGAGGTGCGCTACAAGGGTACCAAGACGGTAGCCGTGTCTTCAGATTTTGGGGAGATGGTGAAGTTCGGCGACATCTGGCTGGCGCCCAAGCAGGGCACCGATGCCGCGTTGGCGTTGGCCATGGGTCACGTCATCCTCAGCGAATTCCACAACAAGGGCAAGAGCGAGTATTTCGATTCCTACTGCCGCCAGTACAACGACATGCCCATGCTGGTAATGCTGAAGGATCACGAGGGCAAGCTGGTGGCCGATCGCTACCTGCGCGCATCGGATCTCACCGGCAATCTCGGCCAGGACAACAACCCCGAGTGGAAGACGGTGGTAGTTGACGAGAACACCGGTTACCTGGTCGCGCCCAATGGTTCGATCGGATTCCGCTGGGGCCAGTCCGGCGCGTGGAATCTGGAAATGCGCGATGCCTATTCGGGCAAGGACGTGAAGCCGCAGCTGACCCTGCTCGGCAGCCACGACGAAATCGTGGAAGTGTCGCAGCCCTATTTCGGCGGCAGCGACCACAGCGACCTGCTCGCGCGCAAAATGCCGGTCAAGGTCATCAGCATTGGCGGCAAGGATGTGCGCATTGCCACCGTCTATGACCTGTCGCTCGCCAACTACGGCGTCGACCGCGGCCTTGGCGGACCGAATATTCCCGGCAGCTACGACGATGACCTCCCCTACACGCCAGCCTGGGCCGAGAAACATACGGGCGTACCGCGTGCCGACATCATCACGGTGGCGCGCGAATTCGCCGACAACGCCGACAAGACCCACGGCAAGTCCATGGTCATTCTCGGCGCGGCGCTGAACCACTGGTACCACAATGACATGATCTACCGCGGCATCATGAACCTGCTCATGATGTGCGGCTGCATCGGGCAGTCCGGCGGCGGCTGGGCGCACTACGTGGGCCAGGAAAAACTGCGTCCGCAGACCGGCTGGGCGCCGCTGGCATTCGCGCTCGACTGGCACCGTCCGTCGCGGCAAATGAACTCGACATCATTCTTTTACGCGCACACCAGCCAGTGGCGTCACGAGAAGCTGGCGGCTTCCGAAATCCTTTCGCCCACCGCCGACAAGAGCAACGGCGATTACCGGCTGATCGACTTCAATGTGCGCGCCGAGCGCATGGGCTGGCTGCCATCCGCGCCGCAACTTGAAACCAATCCGCTGGAAATCACCAAGGCGGCGGAAGCTGCGGGCATGGACCCGGTCAAATACGCGGTGGAACAAATCAAGAGCGGCGCGATCAAGTTCTCCTGCGAAGACCCGGACAATCCGAAGAATTTCCCGCGCAACCTGTTTGTGTGGCGTTCGAACCTGCTGGGCTCATCCGGCAAGGGCCACGAATATTTTCTCAAGTACTTCCTTGGTACGCAGAACGCGGTGATGGGGCCGGACCTGGGCGAAATGGGCGAAGCCAAGCCGAAGGAGGTCGTCTGGCACGACAAGGGTGCAGAAGGCAAGCTGGACCTGCTGGTGACGCTCGATTTCCGCATGTCCACCACCTGCCTGTATTCGGACATCGTGCTGCCGTCCGCCACCTGGTATGAAAAGGATGACCTCAATACTTCGGACATGCACCCATTCATCCATCCCCTGAGCGAGGCGGTGCAGCCCTTGTGGGAATCGAAATCCGACTGGGAAATCTACAAGTTCATCGCCAAGAAATTCTCTGAACTTGCCGCCACCCATCTCGGCACGCAAAAAGATTTGGTATTGACGCCGCTGATGCACGACACGCCGTCCGAACTGGGCCAGAGCATGGCCGTGCGTGACTGGAAGAAGGGCGAAGTCGATGCCATTCCCGGCAAGACCATGCCGAGCATGACGGTGGTGACGCGCGACTATGGCGACACTTACAAGAAGTTCACCTCGCTCGGCCCGCTGATGACCAAGGTCGGCAATGGCGGCAAGGGCATCAGCTGGAACACCGAAGCCGAAGTCAAGCAGCTTGCCGAGTTGAATTACACCGTAAGCGAAGCCGGCATCACCCAGGGCCTGCCAAGGATCGAATCGGCCATCGACGCCTGCGAGACCATCCTCATGCTGGCACCCGAAACCAACGGCCAGGTGGCGGTAAAAGCCTGGGAAGCGCTGTCGAAAATCACCGGCCGCGATCACACGCATCTGGCCATCCCGCGCGAGG
>ERZ1645185.31-NODE-31-length-67034-cov-8.354036_pt1 | contig 67034 bp, 75 predicted proteins | sample MGYA00575351_ERZ1645185 | MGnify/ENA primary metagenome ERZ1645185 (study PRJEB40838, sample SAMN11284767) | freshwater sediment metagenome | isolation source: river sediment | host: Sediment | place: India: Jana village, Kanpur | collected 2015-12-17 ... | reverse complement strand
GCCATGAAGTCATCCCGGTTCATCCCAAACTTGAGGAGGTGGAAGGGATCAAGGTTGCAAACAGTCTGAATGTGATTGAAGGCAACGTCGACACCCTTACCATGTATGTGGGCGCCGAACGCTCCAGTGCATTGACAGATACCATTCTTCGGCTCAAACCGGGTCGCGTCATCTTCAATCCTGGCAGCGAGAACGCCGAGCTGGAAAAGCACCTGAACTCGGCGAATATTCCCTTCGAACACGCCTGCACCCTGGTGCTGTTACGCACCGCGCAGTTCTAGGAATTACGCCACTTGTCCTGGCCGGGCATGGATTGGCCTTTACCGCTTCCGGTTTTGCCCAGACAGATCAACCAGCCACCCCACTGCCGGCGCACCGAGCAATTTGAGTGCATGCCACTGGTTAAGCGCCAGCCCGCTTCCAATCAGGGCAATACCCAGCCAGACAATTTCCGGAATGCGTTCGGCATTCAGGACAAGGCCGAGAACCAGTGCGGTTACGGGCGTGACGAGGGTGATGAGCGAGACGGTTCCTGCGGTCAGGTGCTTGGTGACGTAGTAGTACAACGCAAATCCGGCAACTGAACCGAACACACCCAGATACAGGACGGCAAGTCCAGCTTTCATTGGAATGGCTTCCGGCAAGGACCCTGCCGCAATGGCTGGCGGGAGCAGTATGACGGTTGCCAGCCCCAGCATGCCAAAGGTGTAGGACACGGTATCCAGTTGCGTGCCATAACGCTTGATCCAGACGAGTGTGATGGACTGTATGAACACTGCGCCGAGCACTGCGGCAACACCAGGCAGGGCAGAGGAACCCAGATTCAGGCTGCCGCTGAAAACGGCGAAAAGTCCCGCCAGCGCGAGTGCGAGCCCCAGAATCTTGCGCATGCCCAGACTGTCTTCCTTGAGCCAGAGCGCAGCCAGCAGGCCAGTCATCAGAGGCGAAAGTCCGAACAATACAGAAATCAATCCCGAAGGAACAAATTGCGCGCCCCAGTAGGTCAGCATCAGTCCGCCCATCAGGCTCAGCGCGGAAACCAGATAAGTGAGCAGGGCTGCGCGATGCATGGGCAAGGTGCGGCCCAGCGCGGCCAGCATCATGCCGGCGACCAGCAGGCCGATGATGGTGCGGCCGAACAGGGCGTGACGGTAATCCAGTCCCTGACTACTCCAGACTATGCCCAAAGGCGTCGTGGACCAGATGGCAATGACGCCGATGTAGGCGGTGGTAATGGATTTCTGATTGGTGTGTTCTTCTTGCATGAAGGCATTCCCTTGTGAGGAAAAACAAAGGCCACGGCGCTTGTGGCGGCGTGGCCTCGATTGGATGAATAAAAGTCTTCTAACTCAACATCGCATCCAGGGCCAGCCTGCGGCGTGCTCGCCACTGCACAATTGGCAGATGGCGGCATACATCGGGCAGGGAAATTGCAACGGGTTTCATGGTTTAACTTTATCGGGTTCTCTCGGGTTTGCATAGCGCCAGCGCCAGGGCGGCATGGGGCTTTTCTGCGACCACAATCCCAGGCGTTTTTTTCGCGCCACATATTCGGCCTCGCGATAACTGATAGCGTCTGCATTTGTTTGTTCGTAAGCGTACTTCCGGTTCCACCAGGCCATGCCGGCTTCAAGCTGATGCAGGTTTGCGTCGCGGTTGCCGGTAAGCACGACCTTGCCGAGCAGGCGGCCGTATTGATCCCGGTGATGCCATTCGACCTGAACCGGCTGACGATAAACCAGCCTTCGCAGCGATTGTCTGGAAGCATTGCCCCAGGCCTGGCCGTGTTCCGGCGCATCGATGCCCAGCAGGCGGATTTTGTGTGTGCGGCTGTTTTTGTCGGTGAGGTAGAGCGTATCGCCGTCGGCCACGCTGGTGACGGTCCCAGGCATCGTTTCCGCTTGGGCGGAGGTCACGCCAAGGAAAAGCAGGGTCAGAAGAAAAAGAGTGCGCATGGCGGGGAAGTATAATTGCCCGTATGGATATTGAACTAATTCTTGTGCTGGCTGGTGTTGTCATCCTGGCGCTGCTGATGCTTGTACTGTGGTTCAGGCTGGGCAGCCTTAAGCGCGTGCAACAGGAGTTTGCTGCCATTCAGCAGCGCGAGCTGGGTGAAAGACATCAGGCCATGCTGAAGGATTTGCATCAGGGGCTTTCGCAGCAAAGCGACCGCATGCAAAGCGCGCTGGGTGAATCTTCCGAACGTCTGCGACAATCGCTGGACGCCTTGCGCATGGAGCAGACCCAAACGCTGGTACAGAGCAGCGACGCGCTCAAAAATGGTCAACAGCAGTTTCTGCAACAGACCCTGACGACGTTTGCCGATCAGGGACGCGAGCAGCAGAAACTGATTCAGGAGACCATTACCCGGCTGGGCGGCGTGGTGGACAACCGGCTGGCCGAGATTTCCGGCAAGGTCACGGAGCGGCTGGATGAGGGTTTCAAGAAAACCAACGAAACCTTTGCCAATGTCATGGCGCGGCTGGCCACCATTGACGAAGCACAGAAGAAAATCGACGGCCTGACCAGCAATGTCGTCACGCTTCAGGAAATACTTGGCGACAAGCGCTCACGCGGCGCGTTTGGCGAAGTCCAGCTGGAGGCTCTGGTGCGGAATGCGCTGCCGCCGGATGCCTATGAATTCCAGGCGACGCTGTCAAATAAAAATCGCGTTGACTGCCTGCTGATTCTGCCGGAGCCCACTGGCAGGGTGCCAGTGGATTCCAAGTTTCCGCTGGAGAATTTCAACCGCATGTTCGATCCGGCGCTGGTGGAAATAGAGCGCGCGGCGGCCATGCGCCAGTTCAAGGCGGATGTAAAAAAGCATGTCGACGACATCGCGAATAAATACATCATCGAACATGAAACCTCTGATGGCGCGGTGATGTTCCTGCCGGCCGAGGCAATCTTCGCCGAGATTCATGCGCATCATCCCGATCTGGTGGAATACGCCATGCACCGGCGGGTGTGGCCCGTGTCCCCAACCACGCTGATGGCGGTTTTGAATACCGCTCGCGCCGTCATCAAGGATGTGGAAACGCGCAAGCAGATACACATCATCAAGGACGAACTTGGCAAGCTGGGCAAGGACTTCGGCCGCTTTGAAGAGCGTATGAAGAAGCTTGCAACGCATATACGACAGGCGAACGACGATGTGCAGGAAGTCAGCGTCAGTTCCGACAAAATCAGCAAGCGCTTCCGCCAGATCGAGTCGGTTGATCTGGAACACTTGCAGACGGCGCATCCCCTGCTGCCGGATAATGAATAACTATTTTGCAGTAAACGACATGACCATCAAGAAACAAGATAGCCTGATTTTCAATACCAGCTACGAGCAGTTCGACAAGGAGGTGATTGAAGCCTCCAAAACAACGCCCATCCTGGTCGATTTCTGGGCCGACTGGTGCCCCCCCTGTACCATGTTGACGCCAATACTTGAAAGAGTTGTTCATGCCTACAATGGCAAGTTCCTGCTGGCCAAGGTGGAAGTAGATGACGGACACAACATGAAACTGGCCGGGCACTATGGCATGCGCGGGTTTCCCACGGTATTGCTGTTCATTGATGGCGAGATGAAAGGCCGCTGGCACAGTTCCAAGCCGGAGCACTGGGTCAAACATTTTCTTGCCGAACACGGCGTCAATGAATAGTTCTAAACGCGTGGAAGGCATCGCGCCTTTCCATGTGATGGACATCCTGGCGCGCGCCAAGGCGCTGGAAACGCAGGGCCGCGACATCATCCACCTGGAAATCGGCGAGCCCGATTTCCCTACGCCGGAGCCTGTGATTCAGGCAGCCATGCAAGCCATTCAATCCATCGACATGCATTACACGCCATCCCTGGGATTGCCTGAATTGAGGCAGGCCATTGCCGGGTTCTACCGAACCCGGTACGCGGTTGAAATGCCTGCTTCGCGAATCGCCGTTACGCCCGGCGCGTCGGGCGCCTTGATGCTGGCGCTGGGTGTTGCGCTTGATGCCGGTGACGAGGTACTGATGGCCGATCCGGGCTATCCCTGCAATCGCCACTTCGCGCGTTTCATTGATGCCTTGCCCATAGCAGTGCCGGTTGGGCCGGACACTTCATTTCAATTAACCCCTGCTCTGGTCGAACAGCACTGGACGCCAAATACCAGGGCCGTGTTGCTGGCCTCGCCTTCCAATCCGACCGGCACACTCGCGCGTGATGAGGATATTCGGGACATTGCCCGTTTGTGTCTGGAGAGAAACGCTGTGCTGATCGTGGACGAGATTTACCACGGCCTCGTGTATGGCGCCGCGCCGCAAACTGCTCTTGCCCATTCGGACCAGGTCTTCGTGGTAAACAGTTTTTCCAAATACTTTCATATGACAGGCTGGCGGCTGGGTTGGCTGGCGGCACCGGATTGGGCCATGAACGACATCGAACGGCTTGCGCAAAATCTGTATCTGGCCGCGCCCACGCCCGCGCAGTATGGCGCGCTGGCGGCATTTGGCGATGATAATCTGGCCATCCTGGAATCAAGGCGGCTCGAATTGCAGGCGCGGCGGGATTTTCTGGCGCCCGCGTTGAAAGAAACAGGTTTCGGCCTGCCGGTCATGCCGGAAGGAGCGTTTTATCTTTATGCGGATGTCAGCCGGTTTACGGCTGACAGCTTTGAATTTGCACGCCAATTGCTGGAAGAAGCAGGCGTGGCGATTACGCCGGGGCTGGATTTCGGCGTTGTGTCGCCGGAGAAATATGTCCGTTTCGCCTATACCCGGCCACTGCCGGTACTTGGGGAGGCAGTCAACCGCATCCAGCGGTATGTTTCCTGAGTAGAGGCAGGGGGAGTACAGGCATAAAAAAAGCCGGTCTTGCGACCGGCTTTATAACCAACAGACCCGAATTACTTGGCGGGGGTGTCGGTGTGGCCTTGTGTCGGCGCAGCAGCGTCAGCAGCAGGTGCGGCAGCGGCGTCAGCAGCAGGCGCAGCAGCGTCGGCAGGCATGGCGGCGGCGTCAGCAGCAGGCGCTTCAGCAGGAGCGGGAGCAGGAGCAGCAGCTTCAGGAGCCGGAGCTTCAGCAGGCGCAGCAGCTTCTTCTTTTTTGCCACAAGCAGTTACAGAAACGGCCAGCAGAGCGGCCAGCAGAACGGAGTATTTCATCATATTCCCTTAAACAAAAATGGATAACCCACACCAAGAAATCGGTCAGGGACTTAAAAATTAGTGTTTCCTTAAATCCAACCGACGCGCGGGATTCTAGCAAATCCGTAAAAGAAAACCAGTAGGGGGGCTGATTTTGCAGGATTTCTTGAATTTTGTTGCGGGGCCGCAACAAGGCAAATCAGCTGTTTTTCCTCACGATCAGGCAGGTAATTTCTTCCCGGTCATGGTAAAGCTGTCGCATTTGTATTCGCCAGTTGCCGCCCACCCGGGCAATCCGGCCCTCCAGTACGCTTCGCGCGAGTTGCACTTCTTCAAACCGGCGTTTCATCGGCAATTTAAGGTTGAACAGGGCTGCACGACAGTCGCCACGCTCAAACCAGCGGGCAACAAGATCAACAACCCTTGCAGGCTTGTCGACCATGTCGCAGACCAGCCAGTCCACCGGATGGCGCGGACGGAAAGTAAAGCCATCGGCGCGCAGGTGTTCGACCAGACCGGCTTCCATCAGGGCGGGATCCATCGGGCCGTTGTCCACTGCCATGACCTTCATGCCCCGCTGGGTCAGTTGCCAGGTCCAGCCACCGGGTGAGGCGCCAAGGTCAACCGCGCGCCTCCCCGGCCTGAGCTGCTCGCGTTCCTGCCCGGAAAGCATTTCCAGCAGGGCTTCCGCCAGTTTCAAGGTCGAACGCGAAGGCGCCTCGCGAGGCATTCTCAGCCGGGGGATGCCCATGGTCCAGTTGCTGGAATTGCCGGGCTGACTGGTTCCGGCCCAGGCAGTGGACGAATCGAGGAAAAACACATGCAGCCTCGGCATTTTGAGGGCATCCGGCTTGAGCAGACCAGCCTGGCTCAGGGCTTTGTTCAAATGTGGCTCGAACTTTCGGCAAAATGAAGAAAGTTCCTTGGCTTCGTTGGTATCGGCGGTTTCCAGCCAAATCTGGCCAAATGGCCCATGCAGGCTTTTTGCGGCTTCAATCAATGGAGGCAAGCGGTTTTCTGGCGGGAGCGGTAAAGGGCCCAGGGCAAAAATCAGTTGCCGGGCAAATGTCAGGTCTTCGAAACGCAGTTTTTTTCTCAGGGTAGTCATGTCTCCCGACTGGGCAGGGTGAAACATGACAAATCCGGAATCAGGGCTGGCCTTGCACCAGCCGGCCACACCCAGGTCTTCCGCAGCCAGGGTGATGTCCTGCGCGCACTCCTTTTCAAATCCGATCCGACAATACAGCAGCAGGCAGGGAGAAGACTGTACGCTCATGATGCTGGCACGGGCAATCGCGGGTTTGCCAGGATGAGAAGCATTACTGTTTGAAAAATCAACAAGCGGCTTGCAACCCTGTTAATCAATGTCAATTGGCGAATTCCAGCCTTTCTTCCACCGCTTTTACGGCTTCGGCAGCGCAGGCCTCATCCTTGTCGCCGCCGGGCGCACCTGAAACGCCCACCGCGCCAATCAGGCTACCGGCGGCGCGAATGGGTAGCGCGCCTTCCATCACGATCAGGCCGCGCATGTGGTTCAACTCGGGCCGAATATCGCCGCGCGACTTGCGGAATTCGCTGCTGGCAATGCCGGACATGATGGACATGCCGGCCTTGCGCTCGGCGATTTCAAGCGTATGTGGGGTAGCCAGCGTGTCGCGCAGGGCGACCTGCAAACTGCCGCTGCGATCCAGCACCACGGCGGATACGTTGTATCCATCCTTGCGGCAGGCTTCGACCGACTTCATGGCAATGGTTTGCGCCAGTTCCAGGCTGATCTGCTTGACGGGCACGATGTCCGCCGCGAATCCGCTGAAGGGCAATAACATGAACAAGAAGGAAATAAAGGGCTTTTTCATGAATGTCTCCTTTCCAGCCAACTGTTAAGGTTATGAGCAATCATTATTTAGGATACTGATTGGAGAAATTGTACCTGTGCCGACTATCCTGCATTCAAATTGCGCTATTCCATCCGTACCCATTCCCGAGTGGGCACAATTTATCGCCCTGGATGCGGACGGAACCTGGTGGGCTTATGAGGCGGAGCCGAATTTGCAGGACACAGGCTGGTACGAGAATGAGGTAGGGCGTATCCAGCGGCTGGCGAAAACCGATCCTCCGGCAGATTTTCGTGAAATATTGATTAAACTGACTGAAACAATCTGACAGGCTGCCGATTCACATTTGATCGAACAGGGACTGAAACATTCCGGTTTCCTGCCGATTCACAATTGAATGCAGCCCAGGTTGATTTAGACCGGTCTGCTTAAAAATTAGACAGCAACATGCCCGGGAGCCTTTGTTTATCAAAGGGTCCCCGGGACTATTGCTTTGGTTGTAGGACAAACACCTACACAACAGGGGTAACACTCTCTTACAAAAAATACGGACAGCTTCCGACTTCATCATTATTGATACTCGCCCGAAATAGGTACATGTCCGGCAAGGACTGTGTCATCAACCTAAACCAGGGGATAAAAAATGAATATCGATGAAATGATGGGCGAAATCCGCGAAGTCAATCTCAGCTACCTGATGCTGGCCCAGCAAATGCTGCGCGAAGACAAGGCCATGGCAAGTTTCCGCCTGGGCCTGAGCATGGACGTGGCCGAAGTGCTGGAATCCCTGTCGCCCGCGCAAATCATCAAGCTGGCCCGCTCCGGCATGCTGCTGTCCCGCTTCCGCTTTGACGACAGCACCATCCTGGACATGCTGGCCAACTACACCAAGGATCGCTCGCTGGCCCATTCTCACGCCGCCATTCTGATGGCCGGCCAGCCCGCCGAACAGCTGGCTGCATAAACAGAAAATATCAGGGGGAAAGAATCATGGCCAGGAAAAGCCTGCTGTCGGAAGTCAAGGAAACCCAGCTTGCCATCGAACTGATTGAAGCTGGTGCGCGCCTCCAGGTGCTGGAGTCGGAAACCGCGTTGTCACGCGAGCGCCTGCTCAAGCTCTACAAGGAAGTCCGCGGCGAATCGCCACCCAAGGGCATGCTGCCGTTTTCCACCGACTGGTTCCTGACCTGGCTGCCGAATGTGCATTCCTCCCTGTTCATCAATATCTACCGCTATCTGATCAAAAACGGAAATTGCGAAGGCATCGAGGGCGTCCTCAAGGCCTACAAGCTGTATCAGGAATATCTGAAAACCAACGAAATCGAAGAGGTGCTGAGCTTTACTCGCGCCTGGACGCTGGTGCGCTTCTTCGACAGCAAGATGCTGGAAACCACGCAGTGCTCCAAGTGCGGCGGACATTTCGTGGTGCATCCGGACGATCTTCACGACGACTACCTGTGCGGCTTGTGCCACATGCCTTCGCGCGCCGGCAAGACCAAAAAAGCCAAGGAAGCTTTGGAGGCGGAACAGCAAGGCGTCGCAGCCTGACATGAAACTCCATGCCGCCATTCTGGCGTTGTTCGCGCAGCTTGGCGCGGCGGCAGTGGTGGCCAGTATCGTATTGTCCAGCCATGCAGGCATGGATGAAGGCGGTTTCAGCATGTGGCAGATTGCCGGCATGCAGGGCATGCTGGCCGCCATGGCCGGCTACATGCTGGGCATGGCGTGGTGGTGGTTTCCTATCCATCTGCTTTTTCTGCCTGCGGTATTGCTCGTCCAGCAAGTGCAGTTGCCCGCCGTGATTTATCTTGCCGGGTTTCTGATGCTGCTGGCATTCAACTGGGGTGTGATACATACGCGTGTTCCACTTTATCTGTCGCGTCGTGAAGTATGGCAACAGGTCGAATCCCTGTTGCCGGCGGACGAGCCGTATTCCCTGATTGATATTGGCAGCGGCCTGGGCGGCATGCTGCTGCATCTGGACAAGGTCCGGCCCATGGGCGTGCATGAAGGCGTGGAAATTTCGCCCGCGCCCTGGCTGATCAGCAGAATCCGTGCTTTCACGCAGGGCGCCCGCGCCACCTTCAGACGCGATGACTACCGCCAGCTTGACTTGTCCGGCTACGACATCGTCTTTGCCTTTCTGTCGCCGCTCGTCATGCAGGATTTGCTGGTGAAAGCCAGTCAGGAAATGCGCCCCGGCACCCTGTTGCTGAGCCTCGCATTTCCGCTGCCGGGCATCAATCATGATTTTGTCATCCAGGCAGGTGAGGGTGACAGACAAAAACTGTACGGATGGCGCGTACGTCCGGACATTTCAATCGACTATCCCGTGCACATTTCTCTCGATATCGCCAACTTGGCGCATTAACAGGCTATCCGGCGCCATCTCCCGAATTGGGACGCTTTTCCCCCATTTATACAAAGATTGTTTGTCCCGCGCAGCCTTTATAAATCCAGCATGCGGCCGATTACTCACAAAAGGTCGTTATCTGGAGAATAAAAAGTGCTGGTCATTGTTGGATACATCGTGGTGCTGGGATGCGTTTTCGGCGGCTTCGCGCTCGCTGGCGGACATATGGCTTCGTTATGGCAGCCAATCGAACTGCTGATGATTGGCGGCGGCGCGGCAGGTGCGTTTTTTGTCGGCAACTCCGGCAAGGCGATCAAGGCAACGCTCAAGGCTTTCCCTACCCTGTTCAAGGGTTCCAAGTACACCCGCGCGATGTACATGGAACTGATGGCGCTCATGTATGAGCTACTGACCAAGATTCGCAAGGAAGGACTGATGTCGGTTGAAGGCGATATCGAGAAGCCTGAAGAAAGCCCGCTGTTTTCGAAATATCCCTCCATCCTGGCCGACCATCATGTCATCGAATTCATGACGGACTACCTGCGCATCATGGTCAGCGGCAACATGAACGCGATGGAAATTGAAAACCTGATGGACAACGAAATTGAAACCCACCATCACGAGGGTGAAGTGCCCGCGCATTGCATCGCCAAGCTGGGCGACGGGCTGCCGGCATTCGGCATCGTGGCGGCGGTGATGGGCGTGGTGCACACCATGGAATCGGTTGGCATTCCGCCGGCCGAGCTGGGCATCCTGATTGCCAAGGCGCTGGTAGGTACCTTCCTCGGCATTCTGCTGGCGTATGGATTTGTCGGTCCGCTGGCTTCATTGCTGGAACAGAAACTGAACGAAGGCACCAAGATGCTGCAGACCATCAAGGTCACGTTGCTGGCCAGTCTCAATGGCTATGCTCCGGCACTGGCGGTGGAGTTCGGCCGCAAGGTGCTGTATTCGACCGAGCGTCCAACCTTCAGCGAACTGGAAGAGCACGTAAAAGGCGCGGCGAAGAAATAAGCACCGCATCAGAATATAAATACAGCCTGAGTCATCATGTCTGACAAAGACAAGAAACCAATTGTCATCAAGCGCATTAAGAAGGTCGCGGGCGGCCATCATGGCGGCGCCTGGAAGATTGCCTATGCCGACTTCGTCACGGCGATGATGGCCTTCTTCCTGCTGATGTGGCTGCTGGGTTCGACAGCCAAGGGTGACCTGGAAGGCATTGCCGAATACTTCAAGACGCCGCTCAAGGTTGCTTTGCAGGGCGGCTCTGGCAGCGGCGACAGTTCCAGCATCATCAAGGGCGGCGGGCAGGATCTGACGCGCAAGGCTGGCCAGGTCAAGAAGGCAGATACACCGCAGGACAAGAAAACCATCAATCTCGAAGTCGCCAAGGCCGAGCTTGAACGGCTGGAAACCGACAAGCTGAAGAATCTCAAGGCGCGTCTGGAGCAGGCCATCGACGCCAGCCCCAATCTCAAGCAGTTCAAGCGGCAGTTGCTGATCGACATCACGACCGAAGGCTTGCGCATCCAGATCGTGGATGAAAAGAACCGACCCATGTTCGACCTGGCCGGCGCCGAACTCAAGCCCTATACCAGGGAAATTCTCCGCGAGATCGGAAAAGTGCTGAATGACGTAAGCAACCGCATCAGCCTTTCCGGGCACACTGATGCGGCGAAGTATTCCAGCGGCGAGCGCGGCTACAGCAACTGGGAACTGTCATCGGATCGCGCCAACGCCTCGCGTCGTGAACTGATCGCGGGCGGCATGAACGGCGACAAGATGCTGCGGGTGGTCGGGCTATCCTCTTCCGTACTCTTTAATGCCAAGGACCCGCTCGATCCGATCAATCGCCGCATCAGCATCATCGTTCTGAACAGGAAAACCGAAGAAGCCATCACCAAGGACGAAGGCCGCCTGGAGGTTCAGGAAGGCCAGGATGTCGCACAGGCGCTGAACAAGCACTAAGCCGCAAGCCGGTTTTTACACCGGGAAATACCCTGTTTCTCCCCGTCTTTTCCTCCCATTAAATTCGCTTCTCCCTGCTGATAATGCAAGCATATCCGCAGAGGAATGAGTTTCTTCTGCGGCCTGAGTGAGAAGAAAATTACATGGCTGAAGAAAGCGATCTCGAAAAAACCGAATCACCCTCACCGCGAAAAATTGAAAAAGCGCGGGAAGAAGGGCAGGTTCCCCAATCCAGGGAGCTGTCAGCATTCATGGTGCTGATGGCGGGTGGCGGCGCGGTCTGGATGCTGGGCGATTCCTTTGCCCAAACGCTTGCCGACGTGGTTCGCACGGGCTTGCGGTTCGATCATCAATTGGCCACCGATCCCGGCGTGCTGATCAACAAAATGCTCCAACAGTCCTCGGATGCCCTCATCGGCATGGCGCCCATGTTGCTGATTATCGTGGCGGCCGCGCTGGCGGGGCCGATCGTCATGCACGGCTGGATGTTCAATTCCAAGGCGCTGACGCCAAAATTCTCTCGCATGAATCCGCTTTCCGGCATCAAGCGCATGGTGTCGGTCGACAGCCTGTCCGAACTGGTCAAGTCGGTGGCCAAGGTCTCATTGCTTGGGGTGATCGCAGGTCTGGTCATGTGGAAGGGGCTCGATGCCCTGTTCGCACTAGGGTTGGATTCGGTTGAGGACGGTTCGCGCGCCATGGGCCATCTGCTCATCAAGGCGTTTCTGCTTGTTTCCGCCGGCATGCTGCTGGTAGTGTTGCTGGACGTGCCTTACCAGTTGTGGCGCTACTACACGCAACTGAAAATGACGCGCGAAGAAGTTCGCCAGGAAGTCAAGGAATCCGAAGGCGATCCGCACATCAAGGCACGCATCCGCGCCATGCAGCGCGAGGTTGCCCGCCGCCGCATGATGAGCGAGATTCCCACTGCCGACGTGGTGGTGACCAACCCGACTCACTATGCGGTTGCCCTCAAATACAGCGAAGGCCTCATGCGCGCGCCACGCGTGGTGGCCAAAGGCGCGGATCTGGTCGCGGCCCGCATCCGCGAAGAAGCCAGAAACCATCATGTGCCCATTCTCGAAGCGCCGCCGCTGGCGCGCGCGCTGTACCGCCATACCGAGCTGGAGCAGGAAATTCCCGTGGCGCTGTATACCGCCGTGGCCGAGGTGCTGGCCTATGTGTATCAGTTGAAGCGCTACCAGACAGCAGGCGGCGACAGGCCTGAAATGCCGGCCGATCTGCCGGTGCCCCCCGAACTCGATCCGGTGACGGCATGAACTCCACCTTCCGCCTTCCCGCATTCCTGAACGGCGCCGACTGGAAGCAGCTGGCCGGTCCGCTGTTCATCATCATGATCCTGGCGATGATGGTGATGCCGCTGCCGCCGTTCGCGCTGGATGTGCTGTTCACCTTCAATATCGCGCTGTCCATCATCGTGCTGCTGGCAAGTCTCTACACCCAGAAGGCGCTGGACTTCGCAGCCTTCCCCACCATTCTGCTGGTCAGCACTCTGCTGCGCCTGTCGCTTAACGTTGCATCTACCCGCATCGTCCTGCTGGAGGGCCATACCGGCCCCGATGCCGCGGGCAAGGTGATCGAATCCTTCGGCCACTTCCTGGTCGGCGGCAACTACACCGTCGGCATTGTGGTGTTCATCATCCTGGTGGTGATCAACTTTGTCGTCATCACCAAGGGCGCTGGCCGTATCGCCGAAGTCAGCGCGCGCTTTACTCTGGATGCCATGCCGGGCAAGCAGATGGCCATTGATGCCGACCTCAATGCCGGTTTGATTGGCGAGGACGAAGCCCGCAAGCGCCGTTCCGAAGTGGCGCAGGAAGCCGACTTCTACGGATCCATGGACGGTGCCTCGAAATTCGTGCGCGGCGATGCCATCGCCGGCATCCTGATTCTGGTCATCAATGTCCTGGGTGGTCTGGCTGTCGGCGTACTACAGCACGATCTTTCCTTTGCCGATGCCGCCAAAAACTACACCCTGCTGGCGATTGGCGACGGTCTGGTGGCGCAGATTCCCGCGTTGATCATTTCCATCGCAGCCGGCATCATTGTCAGCCGCGTCAGCACCGAACAGGACATCAGCAGCCAGTTGTTGTCCCACATATTCAGCAACAGCCAGGTGCTCTATATCACCGGCGGCATCCTTGGCCTGATGGGCATGACACCCGGCATGCCGCACTTCGTATTCATTCTGCTGGCGGCTGGCCTGATTACCATCGCCTGGCGCACCTCGCAAAAGCAGAGCAAGGAAAAATCCCGCGAACAGGTCGTCGCGCCACCCATGCCCGAGCCGGTCGATGCCAGCTGGGCCGATGTCGAGCCGGTTGACACGCTGGGCCTGGAAGTCGGCTATCGCCTGATTCCGCTGGTGGACACTTCCAACGAGGCTGAACTGGTCAAGCGCATCAAGGGCATCCGCAAGAAATTTGCCCGCGAAATCGGTTTTCTCGCACCCGCCGTGCACATCCGCGACAACCTGGAGATTCATCCCAACAGCTATCGCATCACGCTCAAGGGCGTGGAAATCGCTTCGGGCGAAGTCCAGATTGGACAGTTGATGGCGATCGATCCGGGCAGCGTTTCCGGCAGCCTGCCGGGCGTGGCTACCAAAGAGCCCGCGTTCGGCCTGCCCGCCATCTGGGTCGACAACAACCTGCGCGAACAGGCCCAGTCCATGGGCTACACCGTGGTGGATGCCGGGACCGTCATCGCCACGCACCTCAATCATGTGGTCGGCCTGCACGCCGCCGAGCTTTTGGGTCGCCAGGAAGTGCAGCAGCTGCTCGATCATCTGTCCAAGGATTCGCCCAAGCTGGTGGAAGACCTGGTGCCAAAGCTGCTGCCGCTGTCCACGCTGCAAAAAGTCTTGCAGAACCTGCTGTCCGAAGGCGTGCACATCCGTGACATGCGCACCATCGTCGAAGTGCTGGCCGAACATGCCGTGCGCATCCAGGATCCGTATGAACTCACCGCCATCATCCGCGTGGCGCTTGGCCGCAGTATCGTGCAGCAGATCTACGGCCGCGAAGCCGAGCTGCCGGTGATGTCGCTGGAACAGAATCTTGAGCGTCTGCTGATGCAGGCGATGAATGCCAGCGGCGAAAGCGGCATCATCGAGCCCGGCCTCGCCACCAATCTCATGGATCAGGCAGGCGTCGCGGTCAACCGCCAGGAAGCGCTGGGCCAGACACCGGTACTGCTGGTGCCTGCCGTGCTGCGTCCGCTGCTTTCCCGTTTTCTGCGCCGTGCGCTGCCCCAGCTCAAGGTGCTGTCCCATGCCGAAATTCCTGATGGCAAGAACATCCGAGTGACATCCCTCATAGGAGGTACAGTGTGAACGTAAAGAAAATCCACGCCAGAACATCCCGCGAAGCCATGCGCAAACTGCGCGAAGAGCTTGGGGAGGACGCCGTCATCCTGGCCAGCAACAGCGTGCCGGGCGGCGTCGAACTGATTGCCCTGCCGGCCGAAGACATTGCAGCGCTGGCGCAGCCGGTGGTGGAAGCACGTGCCGAACCGATGCCACCGCCCAAGCCCGTACCCGCGCCACAGCCAGAGACGCCCGCGCCAGTGCCGCAAGCGCCTGCGGTGGCAGCGCCCGTGGTGCCTGTTCAGGCAGAACCGCAACCCATGATGTCCATGCCCATGTTCGACATGACGACACCTGTCAGGGACATGGCCTGGATGGAACAGCTCATGGGCGAAATGCGCAGCATGCACGAAAACCTTCGCACCCAGATGCAGGAAATGAACTGGAGCGAAATGTCGCGCCGCGAACCGGTCAAGGCCTGGCTTACGCGGGAACTGCTTTCCGTCGGTTTCAGCACCAGCCTTGCCAGGAACATGGCTTCCCGCCTGCCGGCTGAAATCAGCGCGAAGGAACAGGCGACCGGCTGGGCCAAGGCCATGCTGGCGCGCAACCTGCATACCGTCGACAACGAATCCAGCTTGCTCGACCAGGGCGGAATTTTCGCGCTCATGGGCCCGACTGGCGCCGGCAAGACCACCACCACCGCCAAGCTGGCCGCGCGTTTCGTCGTGCGCCACGGCGCTGAAAAACTGGCGCTGCTGACTACCGACGGCTACCGGATCGGCGGCCACGAACAGCTTCGCATCTACGGCAAGATTCTGGGCGTGTCTGTGCACAACGTGCGCGATGCCGCCGACCTCAAACTGGCGCTGGCCGAACTGCGTGGCAAGCAGACCGTGCTGATCGACACCGTCGGCATGAGTCAGCGCGACCAGGCCGTGGCCGAACAGATCGCCATGCTCAACCAGGCAGGCAAACCGATCAAGAGACTCTTGCTGCTCAACGCCACCAGCCACGGCGACACGCTCAATGAAGTCGTGCAGGCCTACCAGGGGCAGGGCATGAGCGGCTGCATCATTTCCAAGACCGACGAAGCCGCCAGCCTCGGCCCGGTGCTGGATTGCGCCATCCGCAACAAACTGCTTGTGCATTACGTCGCCACCGGCCAGCGCGTGCCCGAAGACCTGCATCTGGGCAACCGCCAGTACCTGGTTCATCGCGCCTTCAAGTATCGCCCCGGACAGTCACCCTATTACGTCAACGATGACGATCTGCCGTTTGTCATGACCGCTGGCGGCTCCCTTGCAACCCAACATTCAGAAAGCGCGGTGTCCCTTGGCTAAACATCTCATGGATCAGGCAGAAGGACTGCGCCGTCTGGTTGGCGCGGGCAGCATGCAAATCATTCCGGTCATGTCCGGCGGACGCGGCGCGGGCAAAACCACCGCCGTGGCCAACATCGCTTCCGCGCTGTCCGGCATGGGTCGCGATGTGCTGGTGATAGACGATGGCAGCAGCGCGCATGGCGTCTGCGAAAGTCTGGGCATGCAGGCCCCGCGCTGCCTCACCGATGTCATGGCGGGGCGCTGTTCGCTGGCAGACGTCATTGTGCATGGCCAGAATGGCGTGCGCGCGCTGCCGATGGGCACGCGCTACCGCGCCATGACCGAAGGAAGCAGCAGCCTGCCGGTGCCGCTGGACGTGTGGGCATCGCAGGTGCATCCCGCGCCCGACGTCGTACTGGTCGACCTGCCCGGCGGCAAGCCCGCGCTGAGCCAGGAAGGCCTGCGCAAGTCCGAAGTCGTCATCGCCATGCTGCCCGGCAGCGAATCCATCATGTCCGGCTACGCGCTGATGAAGCGCCTGTCGCGCGACCACGGCATCAGCCGCTTTCATGTCCTCATCAACCGTCTGGCACGTTCCGAAGACGGCGAAGACATCGCCCGTAACGTCATAGACACCGCTGCTGAATTTCTTGGCGTGGAGGTCAGCTACATGGGTTTCATTCCCGATGACGCGCGACTGGTCCAGGCTGTCCGCCTGAGCCAGCCGGTGGTGGAGGCCTATCCGGTATCCGCCGCGTCGCGCCAGTTCAAGCGCGTGGCCGAAGGGCTGCTGCGCTGGCCGGCGTCGCTGCGACCGGGAGAAACAGGCAACTTCATGCGCCAGCTGGCGATGGGTTGCGCGGGCTGACCGGAACGATCGAAGGGAGGCCAACATGTATACGGCAACCGGAAAAACCGAGAAATCGGAAACCATCAAGCAGTACGCACCCATGGTCAAGCGCATCGCGCACCACATGATGGGTCGTCTGCCCGCCAGCGTGGAAGAAGACGACCTGATCCAGGCGGGCATGATCGGCCTGCTCGATGCGTTCAGCCGCTACGACGAAGCGCAGAACACCCAGTTCGAGGCCTACGCCATCCAGCGCATCCGCGGCGCCATGCTCGACGAACTGCGGCAATCCGACTGGGCGCCGCGCAGCGTGCGCCAGAACATGCGCAAGATCGAAAAGGTTATCAACGAGTTGCAACACCAGTTTGGCAAGCCGCCCAGCGAAGGCGAAATTGCCGAACTCATGGGCATTCCGCTGGAGGAATACCAGCACATGCTGGGCGAAAGCCACGGCCATCAGCTGATCTATCTGGACGACTTCGGCATCAACGAAGACGACGAGTCATTTCTGGACCGCAACTGTCCGGACTATTCGGAAGAGCCGCTGGAAAAAATCATGGATGAGAACTTCAAGAAGTGCCTCATCGAAGCCATCGACATCCTGCCCGAGCGCGAAAAACTCATGATGTCGTTGTATTACGAAGAAGAACTCAACCTGCGCGAAATTGGCGAAATTCTCGGCGTGGGCATCTCCCGCGTCAGCCAGCTGCACAGTCAGGCCATTGCCCGGTTGCGTAACCGGCTCAGGGAAGAAAAATGGATACTTCCAGCCTGATCGGCCTTGTCCTTGCGCTGATCGCCGTCCTTGGCACGCAGGCCATCGAAGGCGGCGCGCTGTCGCTGTATCTTCAACCCGCCGCGTTTCTCATCGTGGTGCTGGGCACGCTGGCCGCTGTGGTCATGCAGAATCCCTGGCCTACACTCAAGCACGGATTCCGCATGACGCGCTGGCTGCTGCATCCTCCCGACGACGACGTCGATGGCGCCATCAGCCGCATCAAGCGCTGGTCGCAGATCGCCCGTCAGGAAGGCCCGCTGGCGCTGGAAAAATACATCCCGCAAGTGCACGACCCCTACATCAAGGGCGGGCTGCAAATGGTACTGGATGGCACCGACCCCGCCCACCTTTCCGAAGCGATGGAAATCGACATCGACGCCTTCGAGGAACGCGAACTGCGCGCCTGCAGAATATGGGAATCGGCCGGCGGTTATGCGCCTACCATGGGCATCCTCGGCGCGGTCATGGGGCTGGTGCATGTCATGCAGAACCTGACCGATCCTTCCAAAATCGGCATCGGCATCGCTGTCGCCTTCGTCGCCACCATCTATGGCGTGGGCCTGGCCAACCTGGTGTTTCTGCCCATCTACCACAAGCTGCGCAACGTCGTGTCGCACCGCGTGCGCCACCGCGAAATGATCCGCGACGGCATGGTCAGCATGGCGCGCGGCGACAACCCGCGCCTGACCGAACAGCGGCTGAAATACTATTTCTAGAATGACTGTTGCTGTTATGAAAACCGGTTTGAATGAAATGCCTTTGACTGGATTGCCACGGCGGCTTCGCCGCCTCGCAATGACGTCATCGCGAGGCCCGCAGGGCCGTGGCGATCCAGGGTTTTTCTGGCGGGCAGTTCACGTGGATTCGATATCCGTATAGCCAAGCCATGCGTCGCCGCAAATCCCGCCACACGCCGGAGCACGACAAGCACGAACGCTGGATGGTGTCCTACGCCGACTTCATCACCCTGCTGTTTGCCTTCTTCGTCGTCATGTATGGCGTGTCATCCATCAACGAAGGCAAGTACCGCCAGGCGTCCGGCTCCATCAGCCGGGCTTTCCTGCACGACGACGAACCGCAGGTCGAACAACAGGAGAAAGCTTCGCCACACGTCACCTTGCAGAACCTGACCAAACGGAAAATTGCCAAGGAACTCCAGGCCCGCAAGAAACTTCAGGAGAAACTTCAGGAAGTTGAACAGGGACTCAATACCGCCATGGCGCCGCTCATTCAAACCGGCAAGGTCAAGGTCATCCGCACCGACAAGGGCATCACCGTTGAAATCAACGCCAACGCTCTGTTCGACAGCGGCAGCGCCGTGATATGGGCCGACGCCAAGCGCACCCTGTGGGGTGTGGCCGACCAGCTCGAACAACAGCCCTTCCGCATCACCGTCGAAGGCCACACCGACGACCAGCCCATCAACACCCGCGAGTTTTCCTCCAACTGGGACCTCTCCGCCCTGCGCGCCACCGCCGTCGTTCACCTGTTCCACGACCGCGGCATCGACGAATCGCGCCTCACCGCCATCGGCTACGCCGCCACCCGTCCCATCGTTTCCAACGACACCGAAGAAAACCGCATCCGCAACCGCCGCGTGGCATTGCTGATCGAAATGCCCGAACAGGGGAAGTGATTTAAAATGCTCCTTAGTCATCTGATGTGGAGCTGTATTAATTCACAATGGAGATTATTTAAATTTGGCTATTTATCTAATTTCATTAGGTCTTCTCGATGCCTGAGTACGCACTCAGATTCGGCATAGAGAAAGACCAGGAGTTTCGAGCTGCTACCTGGAAGTGTTGGACCATTAGAGGTACTCAAAAGAGCGATGTCTATTTGACTTGTAGGCCTGTAGGTGACATCAAGTTGAGCCTCCATGACAGTGGTCGGTGGCACGTTTCCTTCGCGGCCAGTCGGATGCGCGAGCTTTTCGAGCCTGAATATGCTCCGTCGTCTCGTTTTTCAGGTGTATGGGAGCGGCCGGCACCGATAGCTGATGGCCTAACTCTCGCTTGTAGGATTCATACTCCATCGTTTGCAGTAAATATTCCTGTGCATACGCTTGAACCTTCCATAACTTGGGTGCCTGCAGCACCGATGGGTAAAATAGTCGAAGTTGCTGTTTTTTTATGTGACCAACCGCACATGCCAAGTGGATGGCCTGGCCGATATTCGATGAATACAAACCTAGTTGGCACTCTTCAGCTTGAGAATGGTGGTTGTGCGTCAATTGTTTGGTCACATTGCGATGAGTTACCACTTGAATTCCCGCCAGAAGTTGTTCCGCGTTTTGCTCGAGGAAAATCTTCCGAAGATGCACTTTTACCTGGAACACGTGCATTAGCATGGGGTGAATATCCAGACGGCTCCATAGTGTTCACTGAGGGTCCAGTCCGTGTGCAACGAAAGCAGGCAATTTAAATGTGAACAATCAAAGGGGCCAGGCACCAATTTCATTAGGATATTTTCATGAAGAAACTCATCATCACACTTGCACTTGCCCTATCCACAATCCCTGCCGTGGCCGGGGGGCCCGACAGCCGCCAGGTTCTTTCATTGACCGAACCGCAGCGCGGGCATGTGCTGGAAGAAATGCGGGCGCTGTTGTCAGGCGTCCAGAATATATTGGCTGCGCTTTCCAAGGACGACATGGCGGCGGTGGCGCAGCATGCCCACCCGCTGGGCATGGGTATGGGGCACAAGGCGGAGGATCATCTGAAAGGAGTCCTGCCAAGGGAATTCATGCTCCTGGGCATGTCGGTGCATCAGGATTTCGACAAGATCGCGGCGGATGCGGAATCCCTCAAGAATCCAAAACACACGCTTGGGCAGTTGAGCAGCACGATGTACAAATGCGTGGCCTGTCATGATGCTTACCAGATTCGCACGACCGTTCAGCCCATGCGGAAAAATGGCGCGGCCGGCCATCATGAGCATTAACCAGGCCCTGCACATTTCATCATTCTTCGCTCCCGTGAACGATGGCAAGCGACCAAAACTTCGTCGAATATGTCTGTGAGCAGGCAAGCCTTGGAAACGCACTTTCTTTCAGGAAGATGTTTGGCGAATATGCGCTTTACCTGGACGGCAAGGTCGTGGCCCTGGTTTGCGACAACCAGCTATTTGTAAAGCCAACGGCCGAGGGAAGAGAAATCCTCGAATCCGTATCCGAGCATCCACCCTATCCCGGCGCAAAGCCACATTTCCTGATCGGCGACGAACTGGATGATCGGGAACTGCTGCGACGCTTGCTGATGAAAACAGCGCTTGCGCTCCCGCAACCCAGACCCAAAACAGCAAAGCGCAAGAAAAAGACCGCTTGATGGAAAGCGTTTCCTGGCTGCCGAGTCCTGAAATATTTCATTCACGCTCGCACGTTCAAATTACAAACTGATTTTTTCTACCTGGAGAACTGATGTCTGTCGCCTATTACATTGTCCTGGATGTTGAAGAACCCGGTTTCGATCCCTTTGTGAATGGCAAGGCGCTCGCGCATGCCACCGAGGAACTGGATGAATTGTGTCTGAAGTCGGGGTTGCCTGTGCTGGAGTCGTTCATGGGGCAGGGAATGGATGAGTTTGAGGAAATGCTTGATGAAGACTTCGATCTTCCCGAAGGTGAGGAGGGCGATGAGAAGTGGTTTGAGCCGCAGGAAGGAATCGACTGGGTCCAGTCCATTTTGGCGGCACTTTCGCAGAATCCCTCATCGGTGACGGAAGCGGATGCCGTACTGGAGGACCTGAAGGAATATAAGGAGGTGCTTGAAAAAGCCAAAGGCATCCATGCACGGTGGCATCTGGCTCTGGATTTTTAAAGATTCTTGGAGGGTTAAGACCAGCCTGGTGATTTCATGGCTGTAAATGGTTTCATGAAGAAAAAATCAACCCGCGCTTTCGCGCGGGATTTTAATTCCAACCTATTTGGCTGCTGGCGCCTGTGCCGCCGGCGCGGGTTGCGTCGGGTTTAACTGGTAGGGAAGCTGCCAGATTTGCGCCCAGGCATTGGGGTCAAACGGGTTGATGATGTTGGGCGCTGTGGCAGTTTGCGCCGCTCCCGCCGCAGGTGGCGCACCGGTCGTGCCGGGCACCGCGAAAACCTGAGACCATACATTCGGGTCAAGCGGATTGAATGCGTAGGGCATCGTTTCTGTCGGCGCGCCATACGCTGCCGTTGCCACCGGTTGCGCGGGTGTGGTCAGAAAACCTTTCCACAGGTCGCCATAGGATGCCGGGTTCATCATCGCGCCCAGCCAGCCGGTATAGGCCGCGGGGTTCATCGGGGTGATCATGGCCTGCATCCAGCGCGGATCAAGCGGCGCCATCATCCATTTCAGGTAAACCGCCGGGTTCAGCGACTGCATCATCAGTCCCCACACTTTCGGATCCACAGGCATCATCATCCAGCGCATGGCCTTGGCCGGGTCGGTGAACTGGGTGAGCATGGCCGTGTAGAAATTGGGGTCCATCGAAGCGGCCAGCCACTTCATGTACACGTTGGGGTCGGTCATGAAAGGCATCCACGCGCCATACATGCGCGGGTCCATCATGCTGTTGGCCATGTGTCCCCAATAGGCCGGGTCAAGCGACTGCATGCCCAGCGCGGTGTAGAAGGACGGCTCGGTGGCCGCTGTCATCCAGGGCACGAAGACCTTGGGTTCCTTCAATACCGCCGGGTTTCGGGTGAAGTCCCACATCATCTGCGCCCAGCCTTCGGGGGTGGCAGGTGTTGCAGCGGTTGTCTGCGGGGCAGTGGCAGCTGGCGGATTTGCCGGCGTTTCGGCATATGCAGACATGCCGGTAAAACCAGCCATCACTGCAGCACTGACTACTTTAAGTTTTCTGCTGAATTTCATGATGTCACTCCTTATAACTGGCACGTAAAAAATACATTCTTCTTTCTTTAATTATTAGAAGACTGAAAAAAAGAACCCAAGCGCAGAAATGCGGAATAGCGATTTAAGTGACATGAATGTTGAAAATTGCATCGATAGCGATTCTTCCCGCTAAAAGAATCAACCAGACTTGATCTGTATCAAGCCTGGTTGATTGATTGCAAATTTTTAAATCGCGCCGAGCAATGCCCGCTTGAGCTTGCCCTCAGTGGGGTCGTTTCCCAGCCAGATGCGGAGCATGGCGCGGTTGAAGGCTTCGCCGGGGATGGTGCCCAGGAAACGGCCGTTGACGCTGACGCGAGTGCCGATGCCCGGAGCGTAGTTGAGGTGTATGACTGTGCCGGCGGAGAGCTCGCGCAGGCTTTTGATGTATCCCAGGAAATCGTTCACTTCCTGCTGGATGGCTTCGATTTCTTCTGGGCTGTTGTTGGCGATGAGGCCGTCTTTCAGAACATCCAGATTCTGCTGGGTGGAAATGTCGCGCAGCACGGTAAGCTGAAAGCTGCGGGGAATGTCGCGGTTGAGAATGTCGCGGGTATCCTGACGGCGCTCGGGCAGATATAGCGCGGCGACGTAAAGGTCCATGAACATAATCTTGCGCAGGCCCGCGCCGTTCAGCACCAGGTCGCGGCCAGCCACATGAACCCGATCCGGCAAGCGCACGCCGGCGACTTCGGTCGTGGCGGTCGATGACCAGGCCGCGCCGGAGACGGAAAAAATCAGAAGGCAGGCAAGAAACAGGCAACGCATGGCAACTCCAGATGTAACTGGCCGCCATTCTAGCCTTTGAACATTACAGTTACAGCAACCGGGTTGGGCTCAAGTTTCCGCGATGGTTGACGATTGTCCGACCGACTGGCTGGCTGCCTACACGGACATTGCCCGTGTAGGCATGTTGTAGGTGGCCTGACCGCCGGGGTTGTACAGCTTCTGCCCGCCTGCAGCGCCGCTCAGCACATTAAGCGCCTGTTCCACCGAGCCCATGCGCATGTTGATGAGTCGGCCGTTAAGCTGGTTAAGATCACGCGCCATCCGCTCGGTTTCACGAATTTCGCGCCATATCAGTGCAGCCTGCTTGTTGCCGGTTTGCTTGATCATGGCTTCCATGCCGTCATCCGTGCTGGGATAGCCGTTTTCCAGTAGCAGCTTTCCGCGTGCCTTGATGTGCGGGGCGAGCGCTACGACCAGATTGCGCTTGTGGGTAGCCAGTTCGGTAAGCGTATCGATGTTGCCGTCGCGCAGCATGACCTGTTCCTGGATCAGGATGCCGACCAGCTGTTTCCAGGCGGCGAGTTCGGTTTCGGGCTGCCAGGGAAGGAGGGTATCCATGGTCATTCTCCTTCGGCCAGGGTTTGCAGGGTGGAATTGATCAGGCCGTTCGCAATGCGTTCGGAACTGATCTGGTACTGGCCGCTGGCCAGCGCCTGCTTGATGGCTTCGACGCGCGAGGAATTGACGTCGGTGGCAGCCAGCGTTTTTTCGATGCCCTGCAGCGTGGGTGACAGCTTGATCTGGATGTCGCCGCCGGCTGGCAGGATGTCCGCCTTGTCACCCTGCTGGCGCGGCTTGCGCGAAGCCGTGCTGTCAGGCTCAAGTCCTGTCTGCGTGAGAAGTGAGGGATCGATTTTCATGTTTTCGCCTTTCTTGTTGTTGATTGGCTAGTTTGCGATATCCACCAGACCATCCTGACGGGCGATGCCGCTGACGACCTGCCCGGATGCGGTTCTGACCTGCACGACCTGTCCCGCCGACGCGTTGTTGAGCGCGCGGCCTTCTGAAGAGATGCTGAATCCCTTGCCATTGACCATCAGCTGGATGCCCTGGCCCTGCGAGACAATTTGCGGCGCGCGCAGCATGCCGCTGCGGATCGGCGCGCCGGCTACCAGGCCGGTGGTCATGACCTTGCCGACTGCCAGCTCGGGCTGGGTGACGATATCCTGCGCCAGCTTTGCCAGATCGCCTCGCCGTGTTTCCAGCAGGTTGGCGGTGAGGGTCTGCCCGGGCTGGAGCTGCGCGGCGGCAACCACATAAGTAGTCGTCACGCTGATCGTCGCGCGGATATAGGTTGTCCAATTGTTGGGCGCATGACAGCGTATGCCAACCGTGACATTTCCGGCCAGGCGGGTGCCATCCGGGATGAACGCCTCGGGCGCTTCGCAGCGGGCCAGTTTCGCGGCCGATTTTGGCAGGTCTGCCTCAATCCTGATTTCACCCGGCATGCCAGCCGTCAACTGCGCCAGATGGCTTGTGGCCATCTGGCGCAGGCGTGCGGCGTCCTCTGGTGGAGGCGCGGCCGCTGCGCTGGCTGTCAGCGCGAGTAAAAGGACAAAGAGTTTCATATTCATGTTCATTTTCATGACTTTATTAACGCGCAATTTTCCGGATTGGCGCAGGTTGCTTAAGGGCTGAATAAAGACGGGTTTTGGCCCTTTATTGGCCGTTTGATTTGACAGCGGTGCTCCTATTATTCGATTCATGAACAAGGGCGATGCGTAGCGCCCATTGATTTAGGAGTCATCCAATGGCCAATTCTTTAGATGATCTGTTCCGGTTTCACCAGCAGGCGCTGTCGCTCAGAAGCGAGCGCCAGCAGGTGCTGGCTTCGAACATTGCCAATGCCGACACCCCCAATTACAAGGCGCGCGACTTCGATTTTGCCGCCGCGCTGCGCGAAGCAACATCGGGTGGCGCATCGACCACGGCGCCGATGAAGGTGACGTCTTCCGGCCACATGAACGGAACGCCATCAACGGAGCGCACGGCCAGCGGCCAGGAACTCAAGTACCGCACCGTCCAGCAGGGCAGCGTGGATGGCAACAGCGTGGACATGGATACCGAGCGTGCCCAGTTCACCGACAACGCCGTGCATTACCAGACCAGCCTGACCGTGCTGACGCATGAAATCAGGATGATGCTGGCGGCGATCCAGGGCTGATTGAGAGAAAAGAGGACATTTCATGAGCATGTTCGACATTTTCAAGGTTTCAAGTTCGGCGCTTAATGCACAGTCACAGCGGCTGAATACCGTGGCGAGCAATCTCGCCAACGCCGACAGCGCCACCAGCGCCACGGGCGAGCCCTACCGCGCCAAGCAGGTGGTGTTCAGCGCAACGCCGGTTGATGAAAGCGGCGCGACTGGCGTGCAGGTGGTGGGGGTGATCGACGATCCTTCGCCGATGAAAACGGTGTACGACCCCAAGCATCCGCTGGCGGACGAAAACGGCAACGTGACCATGCCGAATGTGAATGTGGTGGAAGAAATGGTGAACATGATTTCCGCGTCGCGTTCGTACCAGTCGAACGTGGAGGTGATGAATACCGCCAAGACCTTGTTGTTGAAGACGCTGACCCTGGGTCAGTAAGGAGCTGATAGATGACTACACCGATCGATAGCGCCCTGTTGTCCAGCATGAACGGCACGACAGCCGCCAGTGCGGCAAAGGGCTCGACGCAGGAAACCAAGGACCGCTTCCTGAGCATGCTGGTGGCGCAAATGCGCAACCAGGACCCATTGAATCCACTGGACAACGCACAAGTGACCTCGCAGATGGCGCAGTTGTCCACCGTCGAAGGCATTGAAAAGATGAACAGGACGCTGGCTGCGCTGGCGGAAAACTTCGGCGCGGATCAACTATCTCAGGCCGCCAATCTGATCGGCCACAACGTGCTGGTGTCGGGAAATTCGATCAGCCTCAACGATGGCATGGGTGTGTTCGGCATCAATCTGGAGACCGCTTCGGACTCGGTGCAGATTTCCATATTTGATCAGACAGGCCAGCTTGTCAGCACCGTCAATACGGGTGTTCTGCCAGCAGGCGAGCACCTGTTCGACTGGGATGGCATGAATGATTCGGGTGTCGCCATGCCTGCGGGCAACTATCGCTTTGAAGCCGCGACCGGTAGCGGCAAGAGCCTCGTTGCCGTACAGACCTTGAGCAGCGGGCTGGTGCAGGGGGTGGCACGCGGCGATGACGGAATCGAGTTAAACGTGCAGGGATTGGGGAAAACCGCTTACGCGGACGTAAGGCAAATCCATTAATTGCGATTAGTTGACAGGAGCAAAACATGAGTTTTCAGCAAGGTTTGAGCGGTTTGAGCGCGGCAGCGGATCAGCTGGATGTGATCGGCAACAACGTGGCCAACTCCAATACGGTGGGGTTCAAAAAAGCGCATGCGCAATTTGCGGATGTGTATGCCACCTCTTTGGGTGGCGCGGGTGGTTCACAAGTCGGGATAGGTACCCAGCTGGCGGCTGTTGTTCAGCAATTCTCACAGGGCAAGATTACCTCGACTGAAAATCCACTCGACGTGGCGATCAACGGTAATGGTTTCTTCCGGTTAAGCAGCAACGGCACCATTACCTATTCTCGCAATGGAGAGTTTCAGCTGGACAGCTCCGGCTATATCGTAACTTCGACCGGAAAACGGCTTACAGGCTATACCGCCAATGCGTCTGGAGCCCTGGACACTTCCGCGCCAGCTGAATTGCAGATTTCCACGGCAGACCGCGCGCCCCAAATGACTACCGGGGTTAATGCTCTGCTGAATCTGGATTCCCGTCAGTCAGCGCTGCCATCGGCCGGCTTCAATCTGAACGATCCGACGACCTTCCATCATTCAACTTCGGTCTCGATTTTTGACAGCCTGGGCAATCCGCATGTGTTTTCGACCTATTACATGAAAACTGCCGCGGGCAGCTGGGATGTATTTGGCGCTGTCGATGGCACCCAGGTTGGCGCCGGAGCAGTCGGCACGATCAACTTCGGGCCGGATGGTTTTATCGATACCGCCACCACGACGCTGCCATTCAGTATTTCGGCAACCGTGACTACGGGTGCGACCAGCCCGTTCACGTTTGATCTGGGATTTTCCGGTACCACACAGTTCGGTTCCAACTTCAGCGTCAACGCGCTGGATCAGGATGGCTTTGCCTCCGGACGACTGACCGGCTTCAACATCGCACCAGACGGTGTGATTCAGGGCCGTTATACCAATGGCCGTTCAGCCGTTCTTGGCCAGGTGGTGATGGCCAACTTCGCCAATCCGCAGGGACTGAAGGCTTTGGGTGATAACGGCTTCGCAGAATCTGCCACCTCTGGTACGCCGCTGGTGAGTATGCCGGGCACGGGCACGTTGGGAGTCTTGCAGTCCGCCGCGGTAGAGGATTCCAACGTTGATCTGACGGCAGAACTGGTGGCCATGATTACCGCGCAGCGCGTGTATCAGGCCAACGCGCAAACCATCAAGACGCAGGATCAGGTGTTGCAGACCCTGGTGAATCTGCGTTGATTGTTTTCAAGACCCGGAACGCAGAGACGCAGAGGCGCGGAGATGAATCGTCAAGGTAACAGCAGTTATGGTGCGATGCGACGGAACGAGAAGTTGGGAGCAGGATTTTCTCTGCGTCTCTGCGCCGCAGCGTTAAATGGGGTTTTCTTGTTCGTACTGACTGGGGCGCAAGCATGGACAGACTGATCTACACTGCGATGACCGGCGCCAAGCATGCGATGGAGCAGCAGGCGACGACGGCGAACAATCTGGCCAATATCAATACCACCGGTTTCCGCGCGCAGCTCGACAGCTTTCGCGCAGTACAGGTGCAGGGTGAAGGCTTGCCGACGCGCGCGTTTGTCGTAGATTCCACGGTGGGCGCGGATTTTCGTCCGGGCGTGATTCAACAGACCGGCCGCGAACTGGATGTCGCGCTGCAAAGCCAGGGCTGGCTGGTGGTGCAGGCCGCGGATGGCAGCGAGGCCTTAACGCGCAATGGCAGCCTGCAGGTGAATGAATCGGGTCTGCTGCAAACGCGGGAAGGGCTGGCGGTCATGGGCGATGGTGGCGAAATCAGCCTGCCGCCTGACGGCCAGATTGCCATTGCCAAGGACGGCACGATTTCAATCCGCTCGAACACGGGTTCTACTTCCAGCGTAGGCCGCATCAAGCTGGTGAATCCGCCGGAAGATCAACTGGTGCGCGGCGAGGATGGCCTGTTCCGCCTGAAGGATGGCGGCACGGCGGAAGTCGACATCAACGCCGTGCTGGTCAGCGGCGCGCTGGAATCCAGCAACGTGAATCCGGTAAACGAAATGGTAAACATGATTGCTCAGGCACGCTTGTACGACATGCACATCAAGCTGCTGCAAAACGCAGAACAAAACGCAGGCAAGGCCGACCAGACCTTGTCACTTGGCTGATTTTTTTGAAAGGAAGTTTCCATGATTCGCTCACTCTGGATCGCAAAAACCGGACTCGATGCCCAGCAAACACAGATGGATGTCATCTCCAATAACCTGGCCAACGTGTCTACTTCAGGATTCAAGCGGGCGCGTGCCGTATTCGAAGATCTGCTGTATCAAACCCTGCGCCAGCCTGGCGCGCAGTCTTCGCAGCAAACACAGCTACCATCCGGATTGCAGATTGGTACGGGCGTGAAGCCCGTGGCCACCGAGCGGATTTTTACCCAGGGCAATCTGCAACAGACTGGCAATTCCAAGGATGTGGCCATACAGGGCGGCGGATTCTTCCAGATTCAGATGCCGGATGGCACCACCGCCTACACGCGCGATGGTTCATTCCAGACCGATTCGCAAGGTCAACTGGTGACCTCCAGCGGCTACCTTGTCCAGCCGGGTATCACCTTCCCGGCGGACACCATGAGCGTGACGATAGCACCGGATGGCACGGTCTCGGCGCTGCAACCCGGCAATGTGGCGCCTACCCAGGTGGGGACGCTGCAACTGGCGACTTTCATCAACCCAGCCGGTTTGATCAGCATGGGCGAAAACCTTTACAAGGAGACCGCGGCTTCGGGCACGCCCAATGTGGCCACGCCAGGCACCAATGGCACCGGACTGCTGAATCAGGGATACACGGAAACATCCAACGTGAACGTGGTGGAAGAACTGGTGAACATGATCCAGACCCAGCGCGCTTATGAAATCAACAGCAAGTCGATCCAGACATCGGACCAGATGCTGCAACGCCTGACCCAGCTTTGATTGAAGGATTATTTGAGGTGGAACAGATAAACTGGAATTTCAGCTCCCTCCCCGCTTGCCGGGGAGGGTTGGGGAGGGGTAATCAGCGCTGCTTTTTTCGGCCTGATCATTTACCCCCTCCCATCCTCCCCCGGCAAGCGGGGGAGGGGATTCTAGTTCATTCGTTCGGAAACAATGGCATGAACAAGCTGAAAGATATGATCAATTTCACGCGCTTGATGGCGGTATTGCTCGTGGCGGGTTCGCTCGCGGCCTGCGCGTTGCCCAAGCCTTCCAGCATTGTGCAGCAGCCAACCTCAACGAAGCCTGTTCCCGCCAAAACCGCGCCGCCACCCGCCAATGGCGCAATTTTCAACGCAGCAGCCTACAGGCCGTTGTTTGAGGATCGCATGGCCCGGCGCGTGGGCGACATGCTGTTCATCACCATTCAGGAGAAGACCAGCGCGGGCAAGGCGGCTTCCAGCGATACATCCAAGAAAGCCAGTGCCGAGGCCGGCATTCCGACCCTGGCCAAACTGTTGCTGACACCTTTGAAAGGTATCGAGGTCAGCGCCAATTCGGATCTCCAGTTCGAGGATGAATCGAACATCAGTTCCAGCAACAACTTTACCGGCAGCCTGGCGGTGACAGTGGTTGAAGTGCTGTCGAATGGCTATCTGGTTGTGGCTGGCGAGAAACAGGTGGCGCTGGACAAGGGCATCGAGTACGTCCGTTTTTCCGGTGTCGTCAATCCGGACATGATCCAGGCAGGCAACAAGGTTTCGTCCGCCCAGGTCGCCGACGCACGCATCGAATACCGCACCAGCACCAATATCGATGCGGCCGAAGTGACGCAATGGCTGGCGCGGTTCTTCCTGAGCGTGCTGCCGTTGTGACGAGAACAAGCATGATGAACTTTAAAACAATGTGCAAACAGATTTCAGGATTGGCAGGCATGGTGGCACTGGCCTTGTTGTCACTATCCTTGTCAGTACAGGCCGATCGCATCAAGGACCTGGCCTCCATTCAGGGCGTGCGCTCCAACCAGTTGATCGGCTATGGACTGGTGGTCGGTCTCGATGGCAGCGGTGACCAGACGACGCAGACGCCGTTTACCGTGCAGAGCGTGATCAGCATGCTGACGGAGATGGGTGTCAACGTGCCACAAGGCGCGACCATGCAGTTGAAGAATGTTGCCGCCGTGATGGTCACGACCAATCTCCCGGCTTTTGCCCAGCCCGGGCAGACTATTGATGTGACCGTTTCATCGCTTGGCAATGCCAAGAGCCTTCGTGGCGGCACCTTGTTGATGACGCCATTGAAAGGCGCGGACAGCCAGGTTTATGCCATGTCACAGGGCAATATTCTGGTGGGTGGCGCTGGCGCGGCCGCCAGCGGCAGCAAGGTGCAGGTCAACCATCTGAGCGTGGGCCGCATCCCCGCAGGCGCGACAGTCGAACGTCCGGTCGCCAGCAATCTTGGCGCGGATGGACACATCCAGCTCGAACTCAACCAGACCGATTTCTCCACCGCGCGCCGCGTGGTGGAAGCCATCAACAAGCAGTTTGGACCCGGCACGGCGCAGGCAAAGAACGGCCGCGTCATCAGCGTGAAAACGCCCATGGGTAACGACGACCGTGTCATGTTCATCGCCGGCATCGAAAGCCTGAATGTCAGCCCCGCGCAAAGCGCCGCCAAGGTCATCATCAACGCCCGCACGGGATCGGTAGTGATGAATCAGCCGGTCATGCTGGAAAACTGCGCGGTGTCACACGGCAATCTGTCCGTCGTCATCAACACCGAGCCGGTCATCAGCCAGCCCGCACCGTTTTCAAAAGGCCAGACGGTCGTCACCACCAGTTCGCAGATCGAAATCAGCCAGTCGCCCGGCCAGGTCATGCTGCTCAAAGGTGGTGCCTCGCTGTCGGATGTGGTCAAGGCGCTTAATTCCATCGGTGCCACACCGCAGGACCTGCTGGCGATTTTGCAGGCCATGAAGGCAGCGGGTGCTTTGCGCGCGGATCTGGAAATTATCTGATCATGATCAACGGCGCCGATCTCTCTTCCCGCTTCGCCCTGGATGTCCAGGCAGTCGGCAATCTCAAGGTCGAAGCGGGGCAGAACTCCCCCGAGTCGCTGAAGAAAGTTGCCCAGCAGTTTGAAGCGCTGCTGATGAACATGATGCTGAAAAGCATGCGCGAGGCGACGCCGCAGGATGGCGTGTTCGACAGCGATCAAAGCCGTCTGTACACCTCCATGCTCGATCAACAGCTTTCACAGTCCATGGCCAGCAAGGGAATCGGCCTGGCGGATGCAATGGTCCGGCAGTTAAGCGGCCATCTTGGCAATACTGCTCAAGCGGGTGTTTCAAAACTGATGCAGGAAGCCGGGCTGGTCGAGGCTGACAAGCCTGCATCGGGGCTGATGTCCAACCCCTTGCCTGCCATGCCTGCCGTAGATGCGGCCAAGGGTGACAAGGCCGTCATGACGGGCCCCAGGGAATTCGTTCAAACACTGATGCCGCATGCCCAGCATGCCAGTGAGGCAACAGGCATTCCGGCCTCGTTCATGATGGCTCAGGCGGCGCTGGAAACCGGCTGGGGCAAGCGCGACATTCGCGGTGCCGACGGCCTGCCGAGCCATAACTTGTTTGGCATCAAGGCCGGATCGAACTGGAACGGCAAGACCGTGGACATCACCACCACCGAATATGTAAATGGCCAGCCAGTGAAAATGGTCGACCGTTTCCGCGCCTATGACTCCTACGCCGAGTCATTTGCCGATTATGCGAAGCTGCTGCAATCCAACCCGCGTTATCAGCAGGTATTAGCCCAGCCGCAGGATGCTGCCAGCTTCGCAGGTGGCCTGCAACGCGCGGGCTACGCCACTGATCCAGCTTATGCGCAGAAACTCCTGTCCCTGATCCGGCAGATCGGGCCGCAGATCGGATGACTGAAACAATCATGATTTATGCCGATACCCAGATGACTACCGGTATTCCCGGTTAAAACCTTTTGGACATGCCATGGCCAGCAGCATATTGACTATCGGATCCACTGCGCTGAAAGCAGCACAGACGGGTATTGCCACGACCTCGCACAACATCAGCAACGCGGCCACGCCTGGTTACAGTCGTCAGGGAATCATCCAGTCAAGCAGCACGGCACGGTACACCGGGGCGGGTTACATTGGCCAAGGGGTGCAGGTGGATACCGTCAGGCGAGTCTACAGCGATTTCCTGGCCAATCAGGTCATGGATGCACAGGCCGCATCCAGCCAGATCGACTCGCAGTACGGCCATATCAGTCGGATCAACAATCTGCTGGCGGATTCAACCGCGGGCCTCTCGCCAGTTTTGCAGGCGTTCTTTTCCGGCATCCACGATGTGACAAACGACCCATCCGACATGGCTGCGCGGCAATCAATGCTGTCGAGCACGCACACTCTAATTAACCGTTTTCATGCCATCGATACTCAATTCAGTGCCATCCGCGGTGAAGTGGAAGCTGAAATCAAAACCAGCGTTGAGACCATCAACACATATGCATCACAGCTCGCCAGACTGAACGACCAGATCATCAGCGCTGAGAGTCGTGGCACAAGCCAGCCAGCCAATGATTTGCGCGATCAGAGGGATCTATTGCTGGCAGACCTCAACAAGGAAATCAAGACGTCTGCCGTGCGTATGGCCGATGGGAGTATCAATGTCTATGTGGCTAGCGGACAGGCGCTGGTATTAGGCGCGCAATCGGCAAAGCTGATTGCCGAGCCATCCAGCAGCGACAACACGCAATCCATCATCAGGTACCAGATGGAAGGGGTTGATTTCCCCATGCGTGAAAGCGACATCAGCGGCGGCCGTCTGGGCGGATTGATGGCTTTCCGCTCGGATTCACTCGATCCGGTTCAGAACTCGCTGGGCCGAATGGCGATTGGATTGGCCATCTCGTTTAATGAGCAGCATCACCTTGGCCAGGATCTGACAGGCAATCTGGGAAATGATTATTTTTCGATTGTGAGCCCGGTTGCAATCGCAAACTCGGGCAATACGGGCAACGCCCAAATTGCCGCAAGTTTTTCTGATGCCAATGCACTGACAGCCAGCGATTATCAAATTGATTTTGATGGGGCGAATTACACGTTTACCCGCCTGTCGGATGGATTCACGCAGACTTCCGCCGCATTGCCCGTCATGCTGGATGGCTTGCAGATTAATCTCACTTCCGGTGCGGCTGCCGCAGGCGATCGTTTCCTGCTCAGGCCCGTTCGTGATGGCGCTGCCACTATCGGCCTGGCTATTGCCAATCCCGCCGAAATTGCTGCTGCCGCGCCTGTGCGGACAGGTATGGCCGCCACCAATACGGGTACTGCTTCCATCAGTGCCGGGTCTGTAGATGTGTCGTACCCCGCAAAGCCATTGGCCGGCACAGTGACGCTGACATTTAACAATACGACCGGAATGCTGACCGGCTTTCCCGCAACCAGTGTCGTCACGGTTGATACGGGCGGCACGGTGACGACCTATCCGGCTGGCGCGCCTGTGCCCTATGCCGCTGGCGCGAAGATCAGTTTCGATGGCATTGAAATCAGCCTGTCCGGTACGCCGGCGGATGGAGATCAGTTCAGCATCAGGCCCAATACAGGTGGCATTGGCGATAACCGGAATGCCTTGCTTCTGGCCGGTTTGCAAACGGCCAAGGTTCTGGGCGGCGGCACCCTGAGTTACAGCGATGCCTATAGCCAGATGGTCAGTGAAGTCGGTGCCAAAACCAGAGAGCTCGAAATCACCAGCACCTTGCAGGGCAAGCTTCTGGATGAAGCCAGCAACACTCAGCAGAGCTTTTCCGGCGTCAATCTGGATGAGGAAGCCGCCCGTCTGATGCAGTATCAACAGGCTTATCAGGCTGCGGCCAAGGTCATGCAGATGGCCGGTGATCTCTTTGAAACCCTTTTAACAATTGGGCGGTAAATCATGCGCATTACAACCAATATGATGTATGACATGGGCGTTGCCCGGTTGGCGGATCAGCAAAGCGGACTCAACAAGACTCAGCAACAGGTTGCCACTGGCCGCAGGATTCTGACGCCTGCCGATGATCCCGCAGGCGCGGCCAGTGTCCTTCAAGTGAGTCAGGCGGATGGCCTGACCATGCAGCATGCCGAGAACCGCAATCTGGCGAGAAATTCATTAGGTATCGAAGATGGCGTGCTGCACAGCTTTTCGGATTTGATGCAGGCCATCAAAACCACGGTGATTGGCGCAGGTAATGGCACGCTGGGAAATGTCGAGCGTGGCTTCATGGCCAGCGAGTTGCGCGGCCAGCTTGACCAGCTCATCGGCCTGGCCAATAGCACGGATGGCAACGGCAATTATTTGTTCTCCGGATTCCAGAGTCACACAGTCCCCTTCGCACGCAGCGGCAGCACTGTAAGCTATACCGGCGACACAGGCTTGCGTGCGTTGCAGGTTTCGGGAGAACGACAAATGGCCGTGGGCGACTCCGGCCAGGCCCTGTTTCTGTCTGTGCCGGAAGGCAACGGGCGCTTTGTGGCAGAAGCCGCGGCTGGCAATACCGGCACTGGAAAAATTGGCGCGGGATCATTGACGGACCCGGCACTTTTCACCGGTCAGGACTACCAGATTGACTTCACCGTGGCAGGTGCTACGACAACCTACAGCATAACCAATATCACGACGGGCACTGTGATCTCATCAGGCAACTCCTACACGGATGGCAGCGCCATTACGGTGGATGGCATGCAGATTGACATCAAGGGCAGCCCGGCCAATGGCGACCAGTTCATGGTTTCCCCAAGTGGTCGCAAGAGTGTTTTTGAAGTGGTCAATGAGTTGATAACCGCCTTATCCACGCCGGTGGTCACCTCTTCTGATTCCACCAAGCTTAGCAATTCCCTGACCATGGCGGGAAGCGAACTGTCCAATGCCTTCGACAAGTTACTGGAAACCCGCGCTTCCGTCGGGGCAAGACTGAAAGAACTGGACGCGCTGGAAGACACCGGCAGCTATATGCATTTGCAGCACCAGACCCGGCTTTCGGAATTGCAGGACCTCGACTACAACGAGGCGCTGTCCAAACTCGCCATGCAGCAGATTTCGCTGGAAGCCGCGCAGAAGTCATTCATTCAGGTAACAGGTCTATCGCTGTTTAAATACTTGTAAGTTGTTACTGAAGGTTTCAGGTAGCGGGTCTGTCGTAGTTCAAGTATTTATCAGAAAAAATTTTCATCAGGCAGTTCTGAGACCTGGGTTTTTGCTTTGGATTTTGCATTCATACATCAGCGCATCCCCTTCAGCCAACAAGGCTTCAATGTTGACGTGCCTGACGGGATCGAAACTAGTGATGCCATGGGAAAATGAAATTGCATATCTGCTGGTGGTCGCCATATTGTGCTCATCAAGCGATAGCTGAAGTCTGGCAATCACCTTTTCGGCCGACTGGCTGGATGCATTAAACAGCAAGGCAACAAATTCATCACCACCGAGCCGGGCAAACAGATCTGAATCACGAAATACGGATTTTAATTTGGTTGCGAAGTACTTCAGTACCCTATCACCTTCAGCATGGCCAAAGTTATCATTGATTGGCTTGAAATTATTCAAGTCAATCATTACCAAGGAAGCTGTAATGTTCTGACGCCGGCACAGGCTGAGGCCATGTTCTGCTAGCATCATGAAACCTCTGCGATTACTGATATTGGTAAGCTCATCCATCGTTGCCATATGAACAGCACCCAGTTCATTTTCTGCCGTGGAGGCCAAATCTTTTAAGGTCTCATAATCGTCATGGCTTAACAATCTTGGCTTTCGGTCAATAATGCACAGCGTTCCAAGCTTGCTCCCATTGGGGGCTCTTAGCGGACAGCCTGCATAAAAACGGATATGTGGCTCACCGGTAACCAGTGGATTATCAACAAATCGCAAGTCGCTTGCCGCGTCTGAAACGATGAATATCTCATCGCCGAGAATCGCATGGCCACAAAATGATATGTCCCGAGGTGTTTCGCTTGCGCTTAATCCGATACATGATTTGAACCATTGACGGTTTTCGTCAACCAGACTTACAAGTGCGATAGGCACGTCGAAAAGTCGTTTGGCCATACGGGTTAACCGGTCATAACGTTCTTCTGGAGAGGTATCCAAAACGTTAAGTGACCTCAGGGTTTTCAGCCTGATTACTTCATCTTGTGGAATGTCAGGTATTTTCATTTGTGACTCCTTGGTTGGTATATCGGCTTGATCTGGATTTTTTCAGGATTTTTTCGCTGTAATTGGCTTGGAAATGAACAACGGGTCAAGATGACTCAATGATTGAGCCTTAAATTTCAGACCTCGTGCTGTTTACCTGGCAGCTAATTTCCCGATGAGCTGCTGCACAGTCTCCAGAACAGTTTGGAACAGCGTGTTTGTCTGGCCAGCCAGATAGGGCAAAGACAGATCAAATGAGATCAGGCCGATGCCGAGGGTTATTGGAAAGCCGACCGCGAAAATATTGAGCTGGGGAGCGGAGCGGGTGAGGATGGCCAGTGCGAGGTTGGTCATGAGCAGAATGGCGATCAACGGCAATGCGATCAGCACCCCGTAATTGAAAATGATGCTGCCTGACTTGGCGATTGCCAGCATGCCACTCCCTGGCAGCGGCTGGCTTGAAACCGGCAGGGCTGAAAAACTTTCCGTCAGGGCGCCCAGCAGCAGCAGGTGACCGTTGATGGCCAGAAAGGCCAGCGAGGCAAGCAAGCCCAGAAAACTGGAGAGCGTATTGAGGTTGCTTCCGCTTTGCGGATCAAAAAAACTGGCGAAGCCAAGGCCCATTTGCAGGCCGGTGATTTCACCCGCCATTTCGACCGCGGAAAATGCCAGCCGCATGACAAGGCCCATGGCAACGCCGATCAGAACCTGCATGACCAGAATGAAAATGCCGCCGGCACTTGCCACCTGGATTTCCGGCAAAGGCGGCAGCGCAGGCGCGATAATCAGGGTAATAAAAACGCCCAGGCCAACCTTGATGCGCGCGGGCACGCTGCCATGTCCGATGACCGGCGCGGCCATGATCAGTCCAAGTACGCGCGCCAGCGGCCACAACAGGGTGGCCAGCCAGGTGTTGATCTGGGCATCGGTGACGCTGATCATGGAACGGGAGAATAATGAACGCAGAGGCGCGGAGACGCGGAGGCGTTCATGTACAGGCTATAAGTGCAGGCTTTCCTGCGATTAGCAATCGTACCCAAGGGTGCTCCTGCCCAACTCGCTTTACTTTCCACTATTAAATCCCCCGGCTCGCCTTGCTCGCCAACCCCTTTAACAAGGGGGTGGAAAATGAGCCCCCCTTGATAAAGGGGGGTGGGGGGGATTTCGCATGGCATATGCTTTCCCCTTAGCCTATCAACCCCGGCAGATCAGTCAGCAGCCTGCGCATGTAATCCGTCATGATGGTGAGTATCCAGGGTCCGGCGATGATGAGCGAAACAATGACAGCGACAAGCTTGGGCACGAAGGACAGGCTGGCATCGTTGATCTGGGTGGCGGCCTGGAATACGCCAATGATCAGACCAACAGCCAGGGTTACGATGAGCAGGGGGGCGGAGATCATGAGCATGACTTCCATGCCTTGGCGGCCGAGGGTCATTACGCTTTCAGGGGTCATTGCATTCTCCTTATAAAAAGCTTTGCGCCAGTGAACCGATCAGCAGCGTCCAGCCGTCCACCAGCACGAACAAAATGATCTTGAACGGCAGCGAGATCATGACTGGCGACACCATCATCATGCCCATGGACATCAGGACGCTGGCGACAACCAGGTCGATGATGAGAAAGGGAATGAAGACAGCGAAGCCGATCTGAAATGCGGTTTTCAGCTCGCTGGTGATATAGGCCGGGATCAATACGCGCATAGTGATATCTTCCGGCCCCTTCATTTGCGGTGAGCGCGAAAGCTTAGCGAACAAGGCCAGGTCGGTTTCTCGGGTCTGACGCAGCATGAAGGTCTTGAGCGGAGCTGCGCCCTTGTCGATGGCGTCATTGAAGCCGATCTTGTTTTCGGAATAGGGCTGATAGGCATCGACGTAAATCTTGTCCAGCGTCGGACCCATGACAAAAAAAGTCAGGAAGAGTGACAGGCCGATCAGGACCTGTGTAGGCGGAGACGATTGCGTACCAAGCGCGTGCCGTAGCAGCGCCAGCACGATGATGATGCGGGTGAAGCTGGTCATCATCAACAGCATGGCCGGCAGGAAGCTCAGCGAAGTCAGCAGCAGCAACGTTTGCAGGCTGAGCGAGTACGTCTGGCCACCACCCGGCGATGGCGTGCTGGTCCAGGCAGGCAGGCCTTCCGGGGCGGCAAAGGCCAGGGTAGGAAGTAAAAGACTGGCCAGGATGCCAGTGAGCCCTAAACCGAGTTTCCCGCGGACATGAACGAGTCTGTCATTGCAAGGAGCATCGCGACGCGGCAATCCAGTTTTGATTGGGCAAATTAGCGAACTGGATTGCTTCACTACGTTCGCAATGACTGAATTGATCATCAGACGAATCACGCTAGGCATTCTTGACTTTGGCATCCAGCATGGCCTTCATCCGTTCGGCAAATCCGGTAGGCGAGGCAAATCCCGGGGGCAATGACACATTGCCCTTGGGCATGGTCGCCAACGAGGTGACGCCGGCGGACGAGACGCCTACCACGATCCACGAATCCTGTACCTGAACGATGGCGACGCGTTCGCGCGTTCCGAGCGAAGCAGAGCCGACGATCTGAATCATGGCATTGTCCCGCGGATGCATCATGCCGAACCGGCGCGCCATCCATGCCAGTCCGACAATCATGGCGATGACGGCAATCAGGCCGAACAGTACGCTGAACAGGCCGCCTGCCGTCGAGACGCTACCTTGGGCGGCGGGGGCTGTGGCCACGTCGGCCGCCACGGACGCCTGAGCCATCAGGCCAGGCAGAATCATGGCAAATTTCACCCAGTTCATTGATTCAGCTTCCGGATGCGTTCAGCCGGGGTGATGACATCGGTCAGGCGGATGCCAAGCCGGTCATCAACCATGACTGCTTCACCTTGCGCGACCAGCGTGCCGTTGACCAGAATGTCGAGCGGGTCGCCGGCCATGGCGTTCAATTCAACGACCGACCCCTGCGAGAGTTGCAGCAGATTCTTGATCGAGATTTTTGTCCGGCCAAGCTCAACCGTCAGCAGCACCGGAATATCGAGGATCATGTCGATATCGTTCGATGCGCCGCTAGCGCCCTGTCCGGAAAGCGGCTTGAACAACGGTTTGGTGAGCGAGCCTTCCTGGGTAACAACTTCCGCCTCGGCGGACAGGGTTTCTTCGTTACCGGTTTCCATTGTGGCTTCCATGTAGGTTCTCCTGCTGGTTTTGCGGAATGATTTTTTCCACGCGTAATGAATATTGGCCGTTGGAAATGCCGAAGTTGCAATCCATCAGGGGAAATCCGTCGACCATTGCACTGACTGTGTTGGGGACGCTGATGGGGATGAAATCGCCTGGCTGCATTTCCAGAATCTGGCGCAAGGGAATGGTTGCAGTGCCAAGGTTGGCATTGAGTTCTACTTCGGCGCTTTGCACCTGGGCGGAAAGCAGTCTGAGCCAGTTGCGGTCGGCGCTCGCGTTTTCCTCGTCCGTGGCTTTTGCAAGCAAGGAGAGGACGGGTTCAAAAGCGGCAAATGGCAGGCAAATAATGACCTCGCCACCGGACTGGTTGATCTTGATGTTGAGTGAGACCATGACGACCGGATCTTCCGGCCTGCAAATGCTGACGAACTGTTTTTCGGTTTCGGTTTTCAGGTAGGAAAATTCCACGGGGTGTACGTCAGTCCAGAATTTTTGATAGCACTCCAGAATCAGCAGGCTGACTTTTTCCACCACGCGAACTTCAATGGGGGTGTATGCACGGCTGGCAAGCTCCTTGCCCGCGCGGCCGCCGCCGCCAAACAGCGAATCGATGAAGACTGCCGTGGTGTTGTGATCGATGAACAGCGCGCCGTTTCCGGTTAGGGGAGACAGGCTGAAGACACTGATGCCGGTGATTGCCGGGATGCCATGTACCAGTTCCGCGTATTTCATGATGCGGATGGGCGATATCGTCAGATCGCAATTGAACTTGAGAAATTCGGATAACGCGATGCGCAGCGCACGGGAGAATTTCTCGTTGATGTTTTCCAGCACGGGCAGACGCGTTTCGGCCAGGTAATCCCGGCTTGTCGGATCGTAGGGCCGGATATCACCTTGCGGAAGCGGGGCGCCGCTGGCGGCGCCTTCATCGCCTATGCCATCCAGCAGGGCATCGACTTCATCCTGCGAAAGAAATTCCTTTTCTTCTTCCATGTCGAGGATCGGTTACTGGATGATGAAATCCGTGAAGTGAACACTACTGACCTGCAGGGGTTCATCGCCCTGCGCGAAAGGCTGTTTAAGTTGCGCGATGACTTCCTCGATCAACTTGTTTTTGCCTGACATGTCCGTGATTTCCGAGGCTTTCTTGCTCGACAGCAGCATCAGCAGGCGGCTGCGGATTTGCGGCATGTAGAGCTTCATCTTGTCCGAAGCTGCCTGATCCTTGACCTGAACAACCAGGCCGACCTGGAGATACTGTTCTTCACCTTCGGGTTGCAGGTTGACGGTAAAGGTCTCGGGCGCCATGAATACGGGCGGAGCCGGTGGCTCGTGCTTGGCTTCCTGCTTGTGACCGTCACCTTTCTGCGACATGAAGAACCATGCGCCCCCACCACCCGCGGCAAGCGCGACCACGCCCACGATGGCGAAAATCATCAGTTTCTTTTTTGACTTGGGTGCGGCGGTGTCGCCTGCCGGCGCGGCTGCTGCTTTAGCCATGTTGACTCCTTGAAGGTTGACAATTCATGGCTGAATTATTGATGCAGGGCGAGGATGGGAATCGGTGGATAAGAAGGGGAAATAGGCCTCAGTTTTAGTTAAAGAAAACTGCAAGCCAGGTAAAAGCACCATTTGGTCGGGGTTGCCCGACAGCAAGTCACTTTCTTTGCGTCGCCAAAGAAAGTAACCAAAGAAAGGCGACCCCGCTGTGCTGCTCCTTCGGAGTAAACCTCGGTCGAGGACTTGAATTGGGCGGCTGCGGAACTCGCCCGCGCGAAGCGCGGGCTCAGACAGTCCTCTCCGAAAGCTCCCAATTCAAGTCCTCGACCGAGGCAGCCCAGAGGGGAGTTAAACCCCAAATCCCCCGGCTCGCGTGGCTCGCCACCCCCTTTATCAAGGGGGTAAGTATCCAGCCCCCCTTGATAAAGGGGGGTTGGGGGGATTTTCAGATGCCGCGCGGAAGTCAGGCGAAGGTGTCGATCCGGCCCGGCCGGGTTTGCACCACAATGCGTGAGGCTGGCATGGAAACCGGCCCGTCGTTGTCCTGACCTGCCTGGTGACGTTGTTGCTGGAACTGCCCGGCGTTCCCCTGAGGGTTCTGATTTTTTGCCGAACCGGAGTCAATGCTGACCTTGTCCAGGCTGAATCCGGCGCTGGACAGCATTTCCTGCAATTTGGGCAGCGCGGCCTGGAGCGCTTCGCGAACCTGGGCGTCAAGGGCCAGGAACTGAACGTCCGCGGCGCCTTTTTCCAGACTCAACACCACTTGCATGGGTCCCAGCCCTTCCGGATTAAGCCGGATTTCCGCCTGCTGCACATGTTCCGAGGCCATCATGATAATTCTCTGGCCCATAGCTTCGGACCATCCGGATGCGCCCACCCGGGGTGCGATCTGGCTGGCCAATACGTTGTCCGCGGCAGCTGATTGGGCTGCCCCCATTTGAAACGCGGCCTGGAACTGGCTGGCTATTCCCTGTGGTGACATGTTTTGCGCCGCGAGGTTTTGCGTGCCCGGTTCGCGAGCCGTCTGGCGTTCGCTGGCGCGCAGTTCCTGCAGGGCAGATTGGGATTTTGTCATGCGATCCTGGGTGGCCTGGCGGGAGTCGGCAAGACTTTGCATACTGAATTTTTCGTCAGACCGGGATTCATCAAGCCCGGGTATATTTTGCAGCCTGCCTTCCGGCAATGCCAGTTCTCCGGAGTTGGCTCTTGATTTTTCTCCCTTGTCGGCAAGGTTGACGGACGAGATTGCGACTGATTGAGCGGCCGCATCAGCATGCGTGGCGGCTGCGGATTGCACTGTTGCCACGGATTGCGCGGCGACCGCCAGCCTGGAATTCATGACCTGAGTCATCGCCATGCCTGTGCTGCCTGCAAGGAGCGGATCGCTGGAAGCAGACTCGTCAGCAGCCAAATCAACTCCTGCGCCAGTTGCGCTGGTGAAAACCATTCCGGCCATTGCCTGGGTAATGGTTTCATCGACAGGTTCGCTTGTGGCAATCTGTTCCAGTGAAGACACCATGACAGCGATACCGGCTGCGGGATCGACCAGCCCTGAGGTTTCATTCGACGCTTCATTGGCGGGCTCGACGGTCTCCGCTGTTTGCTGCCTGTCTTCTTTGCCGTGAGTGTTTTTCATCAGGCCGGACAGGGCGTCCATGAAGGTTTTTCCGTCTCCGGCATTTTCATCGGCACCCATTGTTTGGGAAGCATCCGTATTGGCGGGCAACAGGGAATTGATCGCAAGGTTTTCCATCATGGCATCCTGTCAGGAGTGGTCGTTCTGGTGGTGGTTGCCCCGATGCTGGCGGGCGGCATGTTCGTCGAGCAGTTTTTGTTCCTGCTTGAGCTGGCGGGCGGACTCGGCCGCCTGCCGGCGCTTGTCGAGCAGATCATAGGATTTCTCGCGGCGGAAATGGCCGCGCCATTCATCCTGGCAGGCTTCAACCTTGCTGTTTGACGCGGTAATCAGGCGTTTCTGCTTTTCGATTAACTGATCAAGCTGGCCAAGAAAGGCCTGCTGGTTCTTGAGTTCGATGGCGGTCGCGCCTGCGCTGGCTTTGTTCTGCATGGCCTGCCGGTAGCCTGACAGGTAATCAACCAGGGTGCCAAGGGTGGCTTCGGCGCGGCGCTGATCGGATACGGCAAGCGCAAGCAATTCGGCTGCCTTGCTTTTGTCTTCGCCCGCGAGCTCGATGAGGGTGGTAAGCGTGCTGCGTTTCATTATTTATTGGTGCCCGTGTTTTCCAGCGCGTTTGCCAGTTCAGCGATGCTGTCCTGCACAGTGGCGCATTCCAGAATTTCCTGCTGCAGGAAGGCCTCGATGCCGGGATAAGCCTCGATCGCCTGGTCAATCATCGGATCGGAACCGGGTTTGTAGGCGCCGACGGAAATCAGGTCGCGATTGCGCTGGTAGCGTGAATACAATTGTTTGAGATAGCGTGCGGCATCCTGATGCGCGGGAGAAACCAGATTGATCATGGCCCGGCTGATGGACGCCTCGATGTCGATGGCCGGGTAATGACCGGATTCCGCCAGCGCACGCGATAGCACGATATGACCGTCTAATATGGCGCGGGCGCTGTCGGCGATCGGGTCCTGCTGGTCGTCGCCTTCGGACAGCACGGTATAAAACGCGGTGATGGAGCCGCTGCCTTCGCGGCCATTGCCGGCACGCTCGATCAGTTGTGGAATCTTGGCGAATACAGAGGGCGGGTAGCCTTTGGATGCGGGCGGCTCGCCGATGGCCAGCGCGATTTCCCGCTGGGCCATGGCATAGCGGGTGATCGAATCCATGATGAGCAGGACATTCATGCCTTCATCGCGGAAGTATTCGGCAATGGTGGTGGCGTAAGCGGCGCCCTGCAATCGCATCAGCGGCGATGTGTCGGCAGGCGCGGCGACAACCACGGAACGGGCCAGGCCTTCCGGGCCGAGAATGTGCTCGATGAATTCCTTGACCTCGCGGCCGCGTTCGCCAATCAGCCCGACGACGATGACATCCGCCGTTGTGTAGCGTGCCATCATGCCCAGCAGCACGCTTTTACCGACGCCACTACCGGCGAACAGACCGATGCGCTGGCCGCGGCCAACGGTAAGCAGCGCGTTGATGGCGCGGACGCCGGTATCGAGTATTTCCGCGATGGGCGCGCGCGCCAGCGGATTGTAGGGACGGCTGTGCAACGGGCGCATGTGCTGGGTGTGAACGGAACCGTGTTCATCCAGCGGGCGGCCCATGCCGTCCAGCACCCGGCCCAGCAACTCTTCCCCAACGGGGTAATGCTTGGCGCGGTCGGAACTGCGTTTTCTGGGATGGTTGACCGTGCCCGGTTTGGGCAGGCTGCTGGTAATGTCTTCGGCAATCACCGGCGCGCCGGGCTCGATGCCATTGACTTGCCCGTGCGGCATCAGGAACAGGCGGTCGTTGGAAAATCCGACCACTTCAGCGTCGACCTGGTTGCCGTCGCTCATCATGATGACGCAGCTGCTGCCAACAGCCAGCTTGATGCCGATGCATTCCACCACCAGACCGGCAACGCGCGTGACCTTGCCGGAAATCAGCACGGGCTCGGCGATCTGGGCGAGCTGCTCGCAGTCCTTCAGAAAGCGGCTGATGCTGGATTCAAGGTGCAAAACACTCATGTCGCCGCCTCGGAATATTGCCAAGTGATATTTCCATCTTGAGTGACACTGTTTGCAATCCACTCCCTCCCCGCTTGCCGGGGAGGGTTGGGGTGGGGTAAATGCAGGGCAGAACGGGCAACTACGTATCTACCCCCTCCCAACCTCCCCCGGCAAGCGGGGGAGGAGCAGGTTGAAGGAGTATCATCTTTTTTGGGAAACTCAATAATGTTCATGCTTCATCCAGCCAGTCGTTGTTTTGCCCCAGCGCCTTGCTTATCCGCTGCCAGCGCGATTCGACGCTGGCTTCCGCCGCGCCGGTATGCGTTTCGATGCGGCATCCGCCACGCTGGAGCGTTATGTCGGGCCGGGTCTTGATGCCGTAGGCCGCCAGCTCGTCCTTCATCAGTTCGTTGACCAGCTTGAGGTCATCCGGATTGAGCAGAAGATGGGCATGGCCGGAAATGGCGGGCAGCTTGCTGATGGCGTCGCGTACCACGGGCAGGATCAGTTCGGGTTTGACGTTCAGCGCCTGGTGCAGCATGGCCTTGGCCAGCGTCAGGGCAAGTTCCAGCGTTTGTTCGGATAGCTGATCCTGGATGGAAACGAGTTGCGACTGCGTGTTTTCAAACAGCTCATTCAATCGCTCGCGCAATGCTTCGCTGTGGGCGCGGCTTTCCTTGAGGCCTTCAGCGAAGCCTTCCGCATGGCCGCTTGCCCGCGCGGCTTCCTTGATGGCCTCAAGCGAGGAGACATTGTTTTTGCCGGGAGCGCCAATTTCACCCTGCTCATCGTCAAACGATGCCAGTTCCCAGCGCTGGTAGGCAGTCAATCGCTCTTTCGGTATGACCACGCTAGACATATTCCTCGCCTCCCTTTCCGGCAATCACGATCTGGCCTTCGTCTGACAGGCGCTTGACGGTCTGCAGAATCTGTTTCTGTTCGTTTTCGACTTCGGACAGCTTCACCGGGCCCTTGGAGTCGAGGTCTTCCTTTAGCATTTCGGCCGCGCGCGAGGACATGTTCTTGAATATCTTGTCACGCAGCTCTTGAGTGGCGCCCTTGAGCGCAATGATGAGCGACTCGGACTGGATTTCGCGCAGCATGAGCTGGATGCCCTTGTCGTCGATGTCCATGAGGTTGTCGAAGATGAACATCTCGTCCTCGATCTTCTGCGCCAGTTCTTCGTCCTGCCCGCGAAGGTTTTCCATGATGGTTTCTTCATGCGAACCAACGAAATTGAGGATTTCCGCCGCTGCCTTGATGCCGCCCATGGGCCGGTTGGGCTTGAAGCTCTTGCCGGTCAGCAGGCGGCCCAGCACGTCGTTGAGCTCCTGCAGGGCGGCAGGCTGCACGCTGTCCAGCGTGGCGATGCGGTGGATGGTGTCGTTTCTCAGTTCTTCTTCGAACAGTGATAGCGCTTCGCCGGCCTGATTGGGTTCCAGGTGGACCAGAATGGTAGCGATGATCTGCGGATGTTCGAACTTGATCAGGTTGGCCACCTGTTCTGCTGACATCCACTTTAAATGATCGATGCCGGGCGAGTCGTTATCCTTGAGGATGCGGTTGATGACATGCACGGCCTTGTCGTCACCCAGTGCCTTGACCAGAACGCTGCGCACATATTCGGATGAGTCCACATGCAGACCGTCCCGGCCGGCGGTGGTTTCATGGAAGGCCGCGATGGTTTCGTCTATCTGATCCCGCGACACATTGGACAGGTTTGCCATGGCCGCGCCGATCTTCTCCACTTCGCGAGGCCCGAGATATCTGAGTACTTGCGCCGCTTCATCCTCGCCCAGCGAGAGCAGGAAGATGGCGCTTTTCATCACGCCGTCGCTCATTGTCCGTCCACCCAGTTCTTGACCACATTGGCTACTGCGCGCGGGTCCTGCCGCGCCGTCAGCCGCGCTGCCTGGAGTTTCTCATCGGTCGTCAGCGGTGCCCGCTGATGGGGAAGGGCAAGCATGCCGCCCTCCGCGCCACCGCCTTCCGCGCCGGATACAGCACTCTTGTCCTCCGTCAGGGTTTTGACCGATGAGCTGGCCTTTTTAAGCAGCGGCCGGATGAAGGCAAAGAAGGCATACAAGGTGATGACAGCCATCAGCAGATATTTGCCTGCGTCGCTGGCAAGGTTGATGTTCTCAGGCTGGCGCCAGACCGGAACTTCCGGAAGCTTTTCAACATCGGGCTCGGTGAAGCGGGTATTGGTGACGTTCAGCGTGTCGCCGCGCGTCTGGGTAAAGCCCATGGCTTCCTTTACCAGAGACTCGATCTGGGTTTTTTCGGCAGCGGTCAACGGCACGAAGCTGGCCACGCCCTTCTTGTCGACAACCTTCTTGTAGTTCACGACCACGGCGGCGGACAGGCGTTTAACGCCGCCCATCGGTTTTTGCGTGTACTGGATGGTCTTGTCCACTTCGTAATTAGTGGTGGCGTCCTTGCGCGAATTGGAGGCTGCATTGCCGCCAGCTTCTGTCGCGCCGCCTTGCTGGTTAATCGGGGCAGTTGCCGGCGCGGGCGGCTGGTTGGTCAGCGCGCCTGGCACGCCGCCGGCGGCATTGCTGGCATTGCTGGCTTCGCTGGTCTGCTGGCTGCGGATGGCCGCCTCCGCAGGATTCTGGTTGGGCTTGTAAGTTTCCGCGGCTTGCTCAATGCTGGAGAAGTCAATATCCGCCGTGACTTCCGCATGCACGTTGTCCTTGCCGACGATCGGATACAGGATGGCTTCGATCCGGCGGGCGACACCACTTTCATATCCCTGAAGGTACTGAAGCTGGGCGGGATCCAGATTAAGGCCGTTGGGCTTGTCCTGTTTTTCAGACAGCAGGTTGCCGTTCTGGTCCAGGATGGTCACGTTTTTGGCTGACATTTCCGGCACGCTGCTGGAAACCAGATGGGTGATGGCGCTGACCTGGGCAGCATCAAGGGTGCGGCCGGGGTACAGGTTGAGCATGACTGAGGCCGTCGGTTTTTGCTCCTCGCGCACGAATACCGACTGCTTGACGAAAGCGATATGCACGCGGGCGCTCTGCACGGCGGAAATGGCCTGCATCGAGCGGGCCAGTTCGCCTTCCAGCGCGCGCTGGTAGTTCACCTGTTCCAGAAACTGGCTGACACCGAGTTTCTGGTTTTCCATAAGCTCGAAGCCGACGCCGCCGCCCTTGGGCAGCCCTTGAGACGCCAGTTTGAGACGGGCTTCATGCACCTTGTCCGCCGGCACCAGAATGGCACCGCCGCCTTCAGTGAATTTGTAGGGTACATTCATCTGCGTGAGCACGCCGATGATGTCGCCGCCGTCGCGGTCGTTGACATTGCTGAACAGCACCTGGTAATCCGGCTGCTTGCCCCACAGCCACATGCCCGCGACCAGCGCGACCACAGCGGCCAGGCCGATCAGGGCCATGATTTTCCCTCCCGGACCGGGTAGCGGGAATATCTGCAGACGCGGTGCGAGGGCAGTCTGGGCAGATTCACTCATTTTTTACCTCTCCAAGGGATTTGTCTCTGTGGTGATTATCGGTAGACCCGGTCAAATCAGTCGCTGGAAAAGCGGCGGTTTCTTCCTTCATTTCCCCGGAGCCAGGCGCTCCATGGGCTGCTATTGTTCATTCAGGCTGAAACAGGCTTCACATTCAGGAAAGGCGGGTGAAAACCCATGGATACAGGAAAAATCGACCGCATGGTCGCAATGCTGAGAGCGCATGCGGACTACGCTTCGGGCGCCAAAGCGATTAAAAAGCCGGATGAATCCCAGACATCCGGCTTTGGCACGGTACTCAAAACCTCGCTCGACCAGGTCAACAAGGTCCAGAACGAGGCCTCGCAGCTTGGCCAGGCCTTTGAACTGGGCGACCGCAACGTCAGCCTGAATGACGTGATGGTATCGCTGCAAAAAGCCAGCATTTCCTTTCAGAGCACGGTGCAGGTGAGGAACAAGCTGGTGCAGGCTTATCACGAAATCATGAACATGCAGATTTGAAATCCCCCGGCTCGTTTTACTTGCCACTCCCTTTGACAAGGGGGGTAATCACCAGCCCCCCTTGATAAAGGGGGGTGCCTGAAGGGCGGGGGATTTGCAGGAAGGTGCAGAATCAATTCGGCGCCTCCCAACGCAATATTCATCCCATCTTCGAGCGTCGTTCGCACTCCAGCTTGATGATGTAGCGCTGCAGCTTGGTCTGGACCGAGCTGTTCAATGAAACAAACTGGCAGCCCAGGCGGATTTTCTTGCCACCTTTTTTCAGCGGGATTTGAGTGATGTTGCGAACTTCCAGGTCGGCCTCGATTTCGCCGATATCCGGTAGCGAGAAGCGGCATCCCTTGAAAATCATCCCGTATTCAGCCTGCATTTCGCCTTCGTTGAACAGGATGGCAATGCCGCCCAGGCTGAGGTCATCAACTATAGCGGCCACCCAGTCGCTTTCACTGGGATTTTCCTGTAACGGAATGGCGCAAAGAACTGGACGGGAGGAGGGCAGATGCACGCGAAAATAATCCCGGCGTTGCAGGCGCACAATTGATTCGGGAATGTGCATGCACAAACCCGCCTCGCCTTTGTGTATGCAATGCCAGACACGCGACACCGTGAAATAGACCCGCACCTGATCCAGCATGGCTTCGAACACGACTTTCTGCCCGCTCACGAACCGTTCATTGACCGCGCGGTTTTGCGCGGGGTCCATCACCAGCATGTTGTTGTGATGATCGACATCAATGATCGAACTCAGGAACACGTCACCCGTTTTCTCGGTGGACAGGCTGACCAGGACATTCTGGTTCTGGATCGAATTCAGGATGTGCACGATTTCGGACTTTGACCTGACCGCGTATTGGCTGTTGGCCTGGCTGTCTCGCTCACTGAAAACGTCTGTCGATTCCGGTCCGTCTGATTCTGGTGGGAATTCTTTATTCATGATTTGAAACAATTCAGGGTGCGGTTGGGGTATGGGGCAAATTCATTCTCGAATACGTGCCGCCCGGCACTTCTTCCTGTTCAAGCCTGTAAAGCCAGACCAGCAATTCGGCGATGACCATGTATAGCTGGGGTGGAATGTGGCTATCCAGATCGACACGCATCAACAATGCAACTAGCTCAGGTGACTCATGAACATAGACACCGCTGGCGCGAGCACGTTCAATAATCGCTTCCGCCACAGCGCCACGCCCTTTGGCAACTATCCTTGGCGCATAGTCGTCAGGCATGTAGCGGATGGCCGCCGCGGTTAGATGCTTGTCAGTCATTGGCATGACCGCCCCCTATCGAAAATTCGCGCAGCTTGCATCCGGTTGACACAAGCTTTTCGGCGCACTGCTGGCGCTGCTGAATCAAGGAGGAAAAGGCTTTTTCATTCTCTGCATCCAGGTGGACGCGAAGTCCGTTGGCGTCCATCTTCAGGGAAATTTCCATGTGCCCCAGTTTTGGAAAGTCCAACTGTATGGTGGAACTCCAGCTAGCCTGTGCTTCAGCGGTACGCGCGGGTTCTTCCTCGATCAAGAGGGTGGCCGTTTGTCCCGGCCAGACATTTACTGACCACTCGAGGCTGGGTTTGTCCAGCAGTAACAGTTGCTGAGTAATCAGCTTGGCTGCATCGTTGGCAGGAGTGGCCTGCGCAGCCTGATCCTTGCCAGGAACAGGCATGGAAGCCGGATCTTTCAAGACACTGCCTGAACTGCTGGTTGTTTCCATCCGGCCGGGTTGATCATTGTCTTGGCTGACCATGGTCTCGATACGGCCGGGCTGAAGAGCGTCCTGATTGCCTACAGGCTGTTCAGACAAGGAACTCGCGCCTGCAGGATTCGCGGTAGACTTCTCGGGCGCTGAATCAGGTCTGGGTAGATTGACGAACTGCGATTGCGGCTCTTTCATGAGCTGCTCTCTTGGGTACTGGCCCTGATACCAGCTCAGCAAGTGGGATTCATAAAACAGTCCGCTTTCCTGAAGGTTGGATTGCAGGGCAATTGCCAGAGGCGCCGGGTAAGTCGGCGGCTCATCGATGACGGGCTGGGTGGCAGCAGGTATTGCAGCGCGTGGCTGGCCGCCATTTTCCCGGGGGGGCAACAATGAATTCAGAAATCCCGCTGTCTTGCTCAGGTGAGTCAGGACCGGCTCTGAAGTCCGCAAATTCAGATCAGGCGCATCGTGAGGGGCTTTGAGTACCGGCTGATTCGGTGAGTCAATGGCTTGCCGTGAAACGGACGACTCGCCCAGTTTTTCCACCTTGGGCGCGCGAGAAGAAACAGGGGCATGCGTCACCGAAAGCGAAGCCTGAAGCACCGATTCCAGTGTGGTCAGTCTGGGTGTCGTGGCGATAATCGACGCCAGTCTTCCCGATATGTCTGAAATGCCCATGTACGCTGCCTGATCTCATCCGCGCTTATCGGTTGTCGTAGGCCTGGATGGCGTCACGACCCTTGCGCGTCTGCTGCATCACATCCTGCAACTGGGCCATCCAGGGATTGGCCAGCTCGCGCAGGCGCGCATCGTCGCGAAGAATCTGCTTGATGACCTGAATTTTCTGCCGCCTCTCATCATCGGAAAGGCGCTCTTCATTTGAAGTGGACCGTATCTGATCAATGATGGGCTTGAAGTTCGTCTCCATCCCGGCCACCTGGTCCCAGTCACCTTTCTCCGCCGCGCTGATCATGGTGGTTAGCAAGCCGGAGAGGGATTCATATTGAGCGATTGTGTTCATGCTGTTTGACTCATTCAGATTTTTCAGGCCGCCATGCGGTTGGGAGAGCCAGCTGGGGCCTTGATGCCCTTCCAGGCATCCTGGATCATGACCAGCAGTTCGAGCGCCTCATCAAGCGGCTCGATCCGGTTGGAGAGATTCGCCTCCAGCAACTGGCTGGTGATGTAGAGATACAGCGAATCCAGCCGTCCGGCGATTTGGCCGCCTTGCTGATGATCAAGCGATGCGCGCAGACCTTCATTGATGATGGAAATGGCCTTGGATATCTGCGCAGACTTGGTTTGATAATCCCTTTTATTGATTCCGATGGAAGATAACTTGATGGCTGAGATAGCACCATCGAGCAGCATTAAAACGAGTTTGTGCGCATCGGCCCCGGCGATTTCGGTTTCAAGTCCAACTTGCTTGTAGGTGCTTGCATAGTGGTTTGGGCGCATGAACATGGTTTCCTCCAATTACTATTCGTTGTTTGCATTCAGCGATGCAAGTTGCTGGGTTAAAAAGGCACTTGTTGTGTTGAGTGAACTCATCAAACTGTCCAGTGCCGTGAACTGGGCGCGATAGCGGGCTTCAATCTGGTCCATCCTAGAAAGCAACCGGTCTCCAGCAAGTTCGATCGTACGAATGCTTTTATTGATGCCGTCCGTGCGTGTGGCGAGACTTCCATCCCTGGAAAGCAAATCATCCAGATAATCGTCAAGCCTGAATCCAAGCCCTGTCTCGGATGGTATGGAACTTTCCCGTGCAAAAAGGTTGCCGACTGCCTCAAAATTGTTGTTCAGCGCATCTCCAAGCTTACTGGTATCGACCGACAAACTTCCATTCAACTGGAAGGTCACGCCTGCCTGAGAAAGAACCGTGTAAGTATTGTCATCCAGGGTGCCAGTCATGATTCCATGCAGCCGGTTGCGGATGCTGCGTATGGCTGAATCGCCCTGCAGCGTTGCACTTGATTTGGAATCCTTGTTGTAGGTTGAAATATCTTTCAGCACCTTGTCGACGTCGTTATAAGCCTTGACGAAATCCTGCACGGCCGTGGAGACCGCTTCCATATCGCGAGCCACGGTCAGCGTTGCCGGGGTGCCTGTATTCAGCTTATTCAGGTTGAGCGTAACCCCTTCGATGACGTTGGATATCGAGTTTGAAGCATGGGTGACTACTATACCGTCAACTGTCAGCAGGGCATTGCGCGCCTCGGAAAGCTGCGTCAGGTTCTTGCCAGTGCCACTTGCGCCGAGCGGGTCGTAAGCCAGGAAGGAAAGGCCGCCAGTGTCCGTGTTGTTGCCGTCACTGTCGGCGGTGGAAATCTTCAAACTGTTGGCGGCACCGCTGTCATTGGAAGAAACCACCAGGCGATGGCCGCTGCCGTCATAGATAATGCTTGCGCTGACGCCCGCATTGGCCTTGTTGATCGCGTCGCGAATACCACTCAGTGTATTGTTGGTTCCATCCACCGTAATCGTCAGCGGTGTTTTATCCGCATTGGCGGTAAACGTTCCGGCGGTGGCATCATGCGTTCCAAACTCAATGGTCAGCGTGCCAGTGCCTATGACATTGGTTGTCGCGCTGACCGCGCTGGCGCTTATCTTGTGCTGCTGGGCAAGCTGACTCACTTCTATCTGATAGCTGGCAGGTGCGGCGCTCGACGAAGAAGTGGCGGTCAATACCGTATCGTCGGTTGTCTTTGCTGTGTAAACACGAAACTTGTCCAGGCTGGACAGCGCATTGACTGAAGACTGGAAAGTCGACAGCGCACTTTTTACCTGGCCATATGCCGAAAGCTGACTTTCGAATTTCTTCTGTTTGATATCCAGTTTATTCAGCGGCTGGCGTTCAACAGCCATCAACTGGGTGATGATGCTGTTGATGTCCAGTCCGGAGCCGATGCCAGGTGCGCTGATCATTTTTGGTTATCTTCTTTGCTCAAGCCTTCATGTGCACGGTTAAACCCTGGAGGCGATCAAGCGACTTGCTGATAGCCAGCGCTTCCTCGCTCGGGAACTGACGTACAACCTTGTTTGTCTCGGTGTCGACCATTTTTACGATGGTCCGCCCGGAGTCTTTATCCAGCGAAAACTGTATGGATGGACTCGCGGGTTTAATGAATTCGTTCATTTCTTTCACGGCCGCTTCTACAGCTTCTACGGAAGCTTTCTTGTTCTTTTCGGCAACCGTGTCTGCGATGGCTGGATGAGTCCGTGCATCGTCAACTTTGCGTGGCGGCTGAGCGCCTGTTGGGGGTTTAACCCCTGATGAAAAACCACTGATATTGTCAATCATCATGTATAGCTCCCGTATTGCTCACCTGGCGAGCGGACGGGAGGCCGCCGCCAGGTGAGATTTACTGCTTCCTTCTTCGATTAACCACGCAACAGCGAGAGAACGTTGTTGGGCAGCGAGTTGGCCTGGGCGATCATGGCGGTACCGGCTTGCTGCAGGATCTGGCCGCGGGTCATGTTGGCCGTCTCCACTGCGAAGTCTGCATCCATGATGCGTCCCTTGGCTGCGGTCTGATTTTCCGCCGAAATTTGCAGGTTGCTGATGGCGTAACCAAAGCGGCTCTGCGCGGCACCGTAGGTGGCACGGTCGGTGTTGATGACGGTCAGCTTGGCGTCGATGGCGCCGATCGCGGTATTGGCGTTAGCTGCAGAAGTCAGATCGCCAGCGACAGTGGTGACGGCTGCCGTAGTAATGGCCAGCGTTTCACCTGAATTGGCGCCGACTTGGAAGGTTTGCGCACCGGCATCCCCATCAAGAATAAAGAGCCCGTTGAATTGCGTGGTTTCGGCGATACGAGTAACTTCAGCGGAGAGTTCCTGGTATTCAGCATCAAGGTTGGCGCGGTCATCGGCGTCGTTGGTGCCGTTGGCGGATTGAACGGCCAGTTCACGCATACGCTGCAGCGCTTCGGTGATGGTGGCCAGGCCGCCTTCAGCAGTTTGTGCAAGCGAAATGCCGTCGTTGGCATTACGAATGGCTACGTTCATACCGCGAACTTGGGCATCCATGCGGGTGGCAATGGACAGGCCGGCGGCGTCATCCTTGGCGCTGTTCACACGCAGGCCGGAAGACAGGCGCTGGATGGAGGTGTTGAGGGAATTCTGGGAAGCGCTCAGGTTGCGCTGGGCATTTAAAGAAGCGATGTTGGTGTTGATTACTGCTGCCATTTTGTTTCTCCTTAAGTTAAATCCGATTGACTCGGGTGGGTATCCTTAACATTGGGATGCCTGGTGTGTGAGGCATTTCGTCCGCTGTTGTTTGAGTAATCGGTGGGGGTCGGAGATTGTTTAGTACGTGCAATCGGGAAAATGTGTTCTTTGTGGCAGCTTGCTTCTCAATGTGCGTCAAATGCTGGCGCCGGCAGCCCTGGACTGGCCAGTTGCAACAACCGGATTGGCAATGCACACCCGGTTTTTGCCGGTGTGTTTGGCCTCGTAAAGCGCTTTGTCGGCCCGGTCCATGATGGATTCCTGGGATTCGCCAGCTTCGTAAACCGCCACGCCCGCGCTGAAGGTAATCAGGATGCGGTCGTTGTTGTTGAGGAAAAACTTCTTGGTCAGCGCGCGCTGCAGGCGTTCTACGACCATGACGGCGTCATCCCGTAGGGTGTTGGGGAGCATGATCATGAACTCTTCGCCACCCATGCGGCCGATGATGTCGGTGGCGCGCAGGTCTTCCTTGGCAACTTGCACCAGATGGATGAGCGCCTCGTCGCCAGCTTGGTGGCCATGGTTGTCGTTCAGCTTCTTGAAGTTGTCGATATCGATCATGGCCACACAGAGCGGGCTGCCGGTGCGCATGGCCCGCGAAGTTTCGCGGGCGTATTCCTGTTCCATGCCGCGGCGGTTGAGGCTGTGCGTCATCGGGTCTTCGCTGACCAGGGCGCTCATTTCAACCAACTCGGCTTCGAGTTCCTGTATCCGCTTTTCCGCCTGCTCGACAGCCTTGCGGTCCGTCACCATGGCTTCGTGCGTGCGCTGGGTGGTGGCCTGCATGGAGCGGGTATCCTTCAGGACGTTTTCCAGTATCTTGGTCAGATCGTGCACGTCTTCCGTGTGGCTGATGCTGTCGGCGTAAGAAGTGATCTTGTCCTGGTAGTCGCCTGTCGATTCGACTGCTTCACCCATGCGGTTGATGAAAGTCTTCATCGTGTCTTTAAGGGTGCTGGTTGCTTCGCGCAGGCTGTGCTTGATCAGGCCTTGCTTGAAGATGACTTCCTTGAGCCGCTTTTCAGCTTCCTGCAAAGCATCGACATTGATCGGGCCATCTACCACTTTACTGACGATTTCGAGCTGGCCGCGCAGCCAGCTGTCTTCGTCGACCAGTTCTCCTATGTTTTGCAAAAGAAGCTGCAACAGGCTTTTCAGGGCTTCCTGCTGGTTGATGCTGCCGGAATGATTCAATTCCAGACTCAGCCAGATTTTCTTGAGCGCGGCACCTGCTTTTTCGAGCGAGGCTGCATTATCTGCCCGGCGAATGCTTTCAACGACCTTGTCTAAATCATCGGAAAGCTGGGGAATGTTTTCCAGACGCGGTTCCACGCCCAGTTTCAGGGTTTGCAGCAGCAGGTCAATCGCCGCTGTCAATGTCGCGGAATTGGCGGCGCTTCCGCCTTTGCTGCCCTGGTTTGCCTGGTTGCTTGCCCGTGTGATGATGTCGTGCAGAATCTGCGAGCTCTGAACCCAGTTGGCTTGTTTGACGGATTTCTCCAGATCGGCCAACGCTTCACCGGATTCTGGAAAATACTTGCGCAGATCAATAATCAGGTCTTCCAGCACGGAGCCCGGATTGGGGCCTACCTTGGAACCGGAAATTTCGTGATAAAGCTTGCGGTAGTTGTCAGGCGTGGGTGCGATCCGGCTCAGCGCCAGACGGCGCAACGCCTCACGCGCGATTTCTGATGGACTGGCGTATACCTGCTTTTCATTTGGACCTGGCATGCGTGCCTCCCGATAAGGCTGTGGCTACATTGATGCCTGAATGTTAAATACCCGGCCGGGAGGACAAACGGAGGAGAAAACGGGCTAAAGGACGCTATTTTTAACGTTTGCGGCAATCTGGTCGAACATTACTCGACCAGGCCATGCCGGATGGCGTAATGCGTCAGTTCCGCATTGTTTTTCAGGTGCATTTTCTCAAGCAGCCGGGTGCGGTACATGCTCACGGTTTTAACTGACAGGGACAGCTTGTCGGCAATGGCAGAAACGGGTTTGCCGGAGGCCAGCAGGCAAAGCGTCTGGAATTCGCGGTTGGAAAGCGATTCATGCGGCAGCGTGTCCTTGCCAACGCTGATTTCCAGCGCCAGGGCCTCGGCTACCGAAGGCGTGATGTATTTGCGGCCTGTTACCACCTGCTTGATCGCGGACACGAGCTGATCGGGGGCGCTTTGCTTGTTTAAATAGCCGCTGGCGCCGCTTTTGATCGCACGGACGGCATATTGTGTTTCCCGGTACATCGATAGCATCAGCACGCTGAGCTTCGGGTGCGCCTTTTTCAGGACTTCAAGCAGTTCCAGCCCATTCCGGTCGGGCAGGGAAATATCCAGCAGCACCAGATCGAAATCTTTTTCGCGGGTGAGGCGTATCGCTTCAGCGGCGGTTTCGGCCTCGCCCTGGACGACAAGCTTTTCGTCGTCGGACAGAATCTGCTTCAAGCCTTCACGAACAATTGCGTGGTCATCAACAATCAATATGCGAATAATTTCTTTTGCTTGCATGCCAAACTCCGTTGAAAACTATTTACACCTAAACCTTCACCTGCTTTATGGGCTTGCGGCGGGATCCTGCTTTTTCCTGCGTTTCTTCTTTCATGCTAGTCCCTGATTTTCCTGAAATTAAAGGAATTTCAAGGCTGACGCGGGTGCCACCTTCCGGTCCGGGTTCGATGGAAAGGACGCCACCCAGTGCCGAGGCTCTTTCGGACATTCCAATGACACCGAAGGAGCGCTTTCGCTTCCTGGAGGTTACAAGTTTCGGGCCAATCCCGTTGTCGGAAATTACAAGATGGAGTTTGTCGTGCTTCATGCCGAGACTGACCTCCACACGAGAAGCCTTGGCATGTTTTGCAATGTTGGTCATGGCTTCCTGAGCAATCCGGAAAACCGCGATCGAGGCATCGTCGTCCAGCGGAACCTGTTTGAGTTTGGTGAAAAATCGACAGTCGATGCCGGTTGTTCGGCAAAGTTGTCCGGTCAGCCATTGAATCGCCGAGACAATGCCGAAATCCAGAATGGAAGGCCGAAGGTCGCTGGAAATGCGGTGAATGGCATCCAGGGTGCTGTCCACCACTTCGTCGATGTACTTCAGGCGTTCGTCAGCCTTGGTTTTGTCCTTGCCCGCGTTGCGCGTCAGCCAGGATACACCAATCTTGATCGCGGTCAGGTTGCCGCCCAGCTCGTCATGGACTTCCCGGGCAATGCGTTTGCGTTCTTCTTCCTTTACGCGCTCGATATGGAGCGCGAGGCGGCGCAATTCTTCCTTCGACCGTTCCAGTTCCTCCTTGGCGAGCTTGCTCTGGGTAATGTTCAGCATGATGCCGTCCCAGACTGTTCCGGCCGAAGTTTCGCGCTTGCTGGTGCGGATGTTGATCCACTTGATGTCTTTCCATGCTTCGACCCAGATGCGACCTTCCCAGTTGAAAGCCAGGTGGCAGCCGTTGGCTTCCGCCAAGACTTTCCTGTAAGAGGCTACGTCTTCCGGAACGATCAAATCCAGCAGCAGGCCTGGCTTGGCCTGCAAGGCCTGGGGTTTGACGCCCAGCAGCATGCGTGAATTGGCGCTGACAAAGGGCAGGGTGACCGTGCCGTCCGGCGCGCAATGCACCTGATAAGCCATACCGGGAATATTTGATACCAGCGCCTGATAGTCCGACTCCCGCTGGTTGCGTGCAAGTCTGGAAACCGCGCGGTTGTTCAGGTCGTTGATGATGGCGACATAAAATGGCCGTCCATTTCCCTGCTCGGCAAAGAGCCGGACTTCGGCCTGGTAAATCATGCCGTTTTTTCGACGCAGACTGCAATCAAAAGCCTTGATGCTGGTGGAACCCGGGTTGACGGAAAGCTGGGGCAAGCCATCAGCGCGATCATTTGCACCAACGAAAATGTCCCGGAACCCTAGCTGCTTGAGTTCCTGAAGCGTGTACTGAAGTTGGTTTCTGGCTGCGCGATTGGCTTCGACGACCTTTTGAGTCGTGGCATCGAATACCAGAATTTCATTGAACGATCCCTGAAGCAGCAGCCTGCTGAGCTTGCTTCTGGATTTGGTGTCTAGTTGTGTACCAATCACATCGCCGCCGTATTTTTCTCATGAAAATCGGCCGCAACTCCCGGCGAGACAGCGCACTTAAAAGCAGTGTTGCCTCGAATCTTTTTATTAACTTCTGCTATCAAGTTAATGTAAAACATTATCAATGTCTAGCGTTCAATTGTTAATTGACAACATATCCAAAGATTGTTGTGACTAGACAACGGAGAAACGGTGTTTTTGTCCGGCTATTCTTCGTTTTGGAAACTGGAATGACTTTTCCGGGGTGTGCTCGTATCCGACCGGAATGTCAGGTGGGTAATTACTTTATTTACGAGATCCGGCATTCGCGGCCCAGCAATTCCAGCGTAGTCTGGCCTCAAACCATTTGCCTTCGAGGCTGTCCACCTCGAGTCTTGCGCCGTGCAATTCCGCAATGCGGCGAACGATTGCAAGGCCAAGTCCGCTTCCTTCGGCATGGGTATTGTTGCTGCGATAGAATCGTTCGATCAGCATTGGCAGTTCTTCCGGTTTCACACCGGGACCGGCGTCACGCACGCCAAATATCGCTTCCCCGTGTTCCTGCCTGACAAATACCTGAATGCCACAGCCTGCCGGGGTGTAGCGCAATGCATTGTCGATCAGATTGCGCATGGCGATGGTGAGCAGTTCGGCGTCACCTGTCACCGTGATGGGGACGTCAGACGATTCAAGCCTCAAATCACTTGCGCGTTCCGGCGCGCCGGGAATTACTTCATCCATCAGCGCTGTAACGGTGGCAACCAGATCCAGTTTTTGCGTCTGCGGTAATCGGGCAAGCGGATCGAGCCGCGCAAGACGCAACAACTGCTCGACAAGCCGAGTCGCGCGGCCGGTTCCGGCAAGTACCTGGTTGAGGGCGTGGCGATGCTGTTCGGTATCGGTGCTGGACAAGGCCACTTGTGCCTGTACGCGAATGGCTGCGAGCGGCGTGCGCAGTTCGTGAGCGGCATCAGAGGTAAATCTTCGTTCATTTTCCAGAGTTTGACCCAGCCGGCCAAGCAGACTGTTGAGTGATGACATCAGCGGTTGAGCTTCCCGGGGAATTGTGGCGGTATCGAAAGCCTGGAGGTTGTCCGGGGACCTTTGGGAGACCTCTTTTGTCAGATCGTCCAGTGGTTTGAGTCCGCGTCGTACGGAAACATAAATCAGCCCGATGAGGAAAGGGATGAGCAAACCCAGAGGCAGGACTGTCTTGGCGGCAATCTCGAGGGCCTCCTTGCTGCGCTGGCGCAAGGACTGGAACACCTGGATGCGCAAATCGCCCGCTTCCGTTGTAACGACAAGGCTGCGCCATCCCTGTCCATCGATTTTCAGATCAGCCAACCCCAGTTCGCTGGCAAGACTGGCTCCTGGCGCTTGCGCAGATCGGGTCAGTACTGTGCCATCCAGGTGACCGATCTGAAATTCCATGAGGAGCCCCTTGTGATGCTTGCCAGCGCCCTTCATGGTTTTCAGCAGGCTGGGCAGTTCGACGAGTTGTTCGGGTGTCTGGGATGCCTGTGCGAGAAGCAGCGATGCCGTCTGCGCCATGTGCGCATCCATCATTTCCTGAACCTCGTGGTGTGCCTGATGGTAGCTGAGGATGGCTGCCAGGCACCAAATCAGCAAGGTGGTAAGCGATACCAGCCCCAGCAGGCGCCGGCGCAGGGAATATGTCTTTCTGGCGAAAAGCTTGCCGGACATTCAACCGGTTCCGCCGAGTTGGTATCCCATGCCGCGTACGGTATGAATGAAATCCGCACCCAGCTTTTTGCGTAGATGATGGATATAGACCTCGACGGTATTGCTTTCCGCTTCCTCGCCCCAGGCGTAAAGACTTTCCTCGAGTTGCGCACGTGTTCTAATGTGGGTTCTGTGGCTCATGAGGTCGTATAACAAGGCATATTCCCTCGCCGAGAGTGCCACCTGTTGACCATTGAGTGTTACCCGCTGAGATGCCGGATCGAGGGTTATGGTCTCATGGCAGAGGAGCGGGCTGGCCGTACCCCCAGTGCGCCGCAACAGTGCCCGCATCCTTGCATGCAGTTCGGGCAGGTCAAATGGCTTGGTGAGATAGTCGTCGGCCCCTGCATCCAGTCCGGCAACCTTGTCGTCACTGGTGTCGCGAGCGGTCAGAATCAGCACGGGAATCCGGCTGCCGCTGCTGCGCAGTTCCTTGAGTACTGCCAGGCCATCGCGCCGGGGCAGGCCGAGGTCCAGGACGCAGGCATCGTAGGCATGATCGAGTAATGCACGGCGGGCGGAGTCTCCGTCGCGTACCCAGTCCACCGCGTAGTCAGCCAGCTTCAAGCCTGCTCGGACACCGTCACCGAGCAGCGCATCATCCTCAACCAGCAATAAGCGCAATTACTTCCCTTCCTTGTTGAGCTTCTCCAGCAATGCCTGAATTTCCTGACGCCGTCCGCTGTCCGCGAGCTCACGACCCGGTCGGGCAGGTGCCTTCAGGGCGGCATTGAGGTGCAGGCGCGCATCCTTCAGGCGCTCACGTTCAACCAGATACTCGGCGTAAAAAAAGTTCGGGTCAATACCCGCTGGATTGATGCCGAGTGCCTTTTTGAAGAACTCTTCTGCCTTCTCCTTGTTGCCAAAACCGATCGGCCAGCCAGGTACTTTGGCATAAAGGGTGGCCAGACTGGTATAGGCCGACCCGCTCAGTGCCTTGTCATCCAGCTTCATTGCCTCGTCGAGGCGGATGCGTGCTTCCTTTGCCAGGGAAAGCGCGCCCAGTCCGCCTTTTGCGCCGGCCTCGCTAGACAGGACAATTCCTTCCCAGATCAGAAGTTCCGGCGTATTCGGATTCGATTCCACAAGCTTGCGTGCCTGCAGGGCAAGTGCACGATATTGTTCCGCCTGCTGCTTTTCCGGAAGGCGGTACTTGATTTCCGCCCACCGGTCCTGAATGGGGCGAATCATCTCGTCGGGTGAAGCTGCCTGCGCGGGGGATACGGCCGCGACAAAAACAGCCAGTATCGACAGACGAATGAATTGAGCTATTTTCATGGAGTTCCTTTCGGTGTTCAGGTTCTGGAAAGCGCATGGCGCTTGATAACGGGGAGCTTGGCCGCCAGGCCATGATCGATCAGGGAAGGCGCAATGCCGTTCAGCCAGGCGAACAATCGCTCGGGAAAGCCGAAATGCCGTTCCAGGGTTTCCTTCTGGAGGGAAGACACGATTTGGCGGGCCACCGACTCAGTCGTGTCGCAATGGTTCTTCAGCTCGCGGTTGAGTGCATTGACTGCCGCCGTGTTCAATGGTGTATCGATGGCCCTTGGCGCGAGATGGATGACAGCGACCTTCGAATCCGACAGTTCCCTCCGCAGGGCCTGCGAGAAACCGCGTAAGCCCGCCTTGGCTGCCGAGTACGCGGCAAAGCCTGGAAATGGCAGGCTGCCGAAGGTCGATCCGATATTGACGATCGCGGCTTCCGGTCTGGATTTGAGCCATGGCAACAGCGCGTGCGTCAGGTGCAAAGGCACCTCAAGGTTGGTGGCAAGCAGCTGTTGCACATCCGCCCAGTCCTGCTGGTCGTAAAGACCAAAACCGCCGATTCCTGCATTGTTGATCAGTACATTGACTCCGAATTCATGCGCGGCGCCCACAACGGCGGCAATTCCATCCGGGCGGCCAAGATCAGCGCGCACGGTTGAACACTCCGGCCCCAGCTCGTTGGAGAGCGCGGCAAGACGTTGTGTATCACGGCCAGCTACTAGCAGCCGGGCTCCGCTGGCAGCAAGCTGACGCGCTAACTCATGACCGAGCCCGCCCGTGGCACCGGTCAGCAATATCCTTGAATTTTTCAATTGCATCTTGTTTCCTCCCAGCCCGGCAGGGCACGAAAAATATCACCGTATAGTTTGAAAAATATTTTTGCGCAACGCACAACTTCCGCCTGGTCATCGGGCGTCATGCGTTCCAGCAAACTGGCCAGATGCCTGGTGTGCTCCTGGTCAAGCGTTCCATGAGAACGCAAATAGGAAAATGCCGTATCCGGCAACCCCAGCTTTTCCTGAATGCGGTCCGCGGCCATGAGCGCCAAGGCTACGCTGGTGCCTTCGAGGACGAAAACCATGCCGAAAAATCCGGCCGGATTGCCCCGGTTCACTACGTCGTAGGCATAGGCCACCATCAATTCGGCGGGCAGCCCTGGCCTGCTGGCACGCGCGGCTTCTGCATCACCCCCCGCAGCGGCAATGTCGTCGAGAATCCATTCCTCGTGGCCAATTTCTTCCTCGATGTATTCGGCTACTGCCTTGCGCATCCATCCCAGCCGCTCAGGCAGGCGTCCTCCAAGCAGCATCAGCAAGGGAGTCGTATGGCGGACATGGTGATAGGCCTGGTCAAGAAATGCGAGATAGCTTTCAGGCGTGACGCGGCCTTGCAGACAATCAGCGATGACGGGTGCTTCCATCAGTTGACGGCGTTCAGCGGCCGTGGCTTCTGTCAGGGTTTCATAGAATGGCACTGGCGGATTCCTCCTGAGGGTAAAGCGATGCGATGGCAACTGCATGGTGGCTGAGAATGGCAGTGCGCAGCGGACGCCCGTTGCCAGTAGCCAGGCCATTTTGCAGCGTGAAAGGCTCGGCCTCTGTCCAAGCGCTGATGCGGGCGTAATCTGGCAGAACAAGGTTGACCCGCGCGACTGCTGTCGCCAGATCGTCATTACCGAATCCGTTTGCCGGGACAAGAACGGCCACGAGTGAAGGTTGTCCATCTCCGGCAACAACCGCCTGAGCGATGGCAGTCTCGGCCTGCAGAAGCGACTCGACCCATTCCGGCGCGATGTTTCGTCCATAAGAAGTAATCAGCAGGTTCTTGCGGCGGCCATCCAGGTGCAGATGACCTGTTGCGTCGAGATGCCCAATGTCACCCGTCAGGAATTCATTGGCGCCTGTCTGATTGGCTGCACCGAGATAACCAAGGAAGACCCTCGTTCTTATGCAGACTTCACCATTTTCGATGTTCACGGAATTATGCGGCAGGGGGCGGCCAACACCCGGGTCATCGTCACCGGGTCGATTAAGACTCACGACCGAACCGCATTCAGTCAGGCCATAACCCTGATAGATGGGCAGGCCAAGTTTGCGCCACCGGGCAAGCTGGGATTGATCAACCCGGGCGCCGCCAACGGCAGCAAACACAAGCTCGGCGGGTGCCTGCAGGTGTGCGGCCTCCATATACATGGCCCATGCCTTTGCCAGTTCCGCTACCAGTATCAGGCTGTTCGCACTCACTTCGGAGGCTGTCCGATGCAAGGCCGCTGGCTGGAATCCCGCCATGCCCTGCCAGCCGAGCATTTTCAGAGACGGCAAAAATATTTCGGCGCCACGCAACAGGGGCGCGTAGATTCCCGCAACATTTTCCAGCAGGAGAGGTAGTGGCAAAACCGCAAGATGACGCTCGACCGGGAGATCGGCGAGATGAGTTGTCAGCGCGGCAGCCGTTTCCAGCAGGCCGGTCATGCCCAGACACACCCCTTTGGGTGAACCCGTGCTGCCTGAGGTAAACGACACCTTGGCGGTACCGGGTGGCAGCCTGGCCGGGCTGGTTTTCCGTTTCATCAAGACCAGGCCGTTCCAGGTGGTCTCGCGGATGAATCCGAAGTCAAGATTTGCGATCAGATCGGGCTGATCTGTCAGAACGGCATCGGCACCGGTTTCGTTCAGCGCATGAAGCATTTGTGCGCGGCTGAAAAAAGCGGGCAGGGGTAGATGTACGGCGCCCGCCTTCAACGCGGCCAGATCAGCCATGACCCAGGCTGGCCCATTGTCGGCAAGCACCGCCAGGATGCGAGTCGTTGCAAGATGCCGGACAAGGGCATCAATTTCCTGCAGCATTGCGGGAGCATCCCAAGTCCGGTGGTCGCCATGCAGAATCGGCTCACCACCTTTGCGCGCTGCAAGAACGTCAAGCAGGGTCGTGGAGATCATATTGCTTTGTCCATACGGTCAAGGGCAAGGCGGATGCGTCCCACGACAACGACAGGGTTCTGATCGTAGTAATTGCCCCACTGGCTGGCTTGATCCCTGATGCACGCCGGGTCTGCCTGACGCAATGCCAGCAGGGGCAGGCCGATCCGGCTGAAAATTCCAATGAGTTCGCGTGTTGCCGTGAATGTCACCCACTCGTATCCCAACTTATCGAGATACGAGGCAAGAGCGCCAATAATATTCAGGCTTCCACCCGGCTTGATCGCCGCAAGGTTTCCGACTTCTACAATCTGTTCACGCTGAATGCTCCTGCCGGTCAGTTGGCCAATGGCTTGTTCGATTGGAGCGTCCAGATAGGATTCCAGAAACAGACGATCCGTGTCCGCGCCCAGCCAGCCGGCGGCGGCAACCATTCTTGAACCCTTCTCGAGCAGCAACAGGTTAGCGGCAAAGTAGGTTACGTTGGCGCCATAATGTTGGGCAAAAACATTCCTGATGAAAGACTCGACATCACATCGCCTTGGCGAGTCCTTGCCAAGATGAGTGATGGTCAGCGCCTCGGTATTCAAGGGAAACAGGGAGTGCCTGGCTGGTTGCATGATCGATTCCCATAGCAAAACATGTCTGGAGACTACGGATCGATCATTAAACCGGTCTTAAAAGGTGGCAGAACCAGATGCCGCTTATCGGATTGGGTTTTAGCGAATCGCGGGGAGTGAGAGGCAGAATTCGTGCATTGACAGTTACTATGTTTCCTCCACGGGGATTGTGTCTGGCTCGCTTTGCCTCCGCGATCCAGCCATCCCTCGCTTCGCTCGGAACCGTCCTGCGGACGTCTTTCGCGAGCGGTGCTCGCTCACCGAACCCGGCAGGGTTCTCTAAGCACCCATGAAAACCCCATAAACAAAAACGCCACCGCGAGGGTGGCGTTTTATTTATGGCGTCCCCACGGGGATTCGAACCCCGGTTATCGCCGTGAAAGGGCGGTGTCCTAGGCCTCTAGACGATGGGGACAGAAGAGGCTTCTGTTACTGCTTATTTCTCTATTGTTCTATTTTTTGCCAAGTTGCGTGAGGGTCACGCCAAGCAGCAAAAACACAAAACCAAATGGAACCAGCGTAAACCACTGTTCGCCTGTTCCGGACCCGATGGCCAGCGTGAAGCCAACCACCAGACCGACGATGCTGAAAGCCAGGCCAAGCAAGACACTGATGACGCCGAGTTTATGCATCGCAAAACATTGTTCCTTGGTGGAGGTAAGCGGGATCGAACCGCTGACCTCTTGCATGCCATGCAAGCGCTCTCCCAGCTGAGCTATACCCCCAACGAAGCCGCGCATTATAGGGGGCTGGTTATTTCTTGTAAAGCCGTGGCGTTTTAATCGGGCAAAAGTTTGCCCGGATTGAGAATGTCTGTTGGGTCGAACTGTTTTTTAATCGCGCGCATCAGGGCAAGGGTATCCGCATCGATTTCAAGGCCGACATAGGCGCGCTTTTCGGTGCCAATTCCGTGTTCGCCCGAAAGGGTGCCGCCCAACTGCAGAACCTGGTGCATGATCTGGTCATGGCATGCATGGGCGCGCGCCAATTCATCCATATCATCCGGATGAACCATCAGGTTGACGTGCAGGTTGCCATTGCCGGCGTGGCCAAAGGACACGACCGGGATCCGGTATTCCCGTGCCAGCTTGTCGAGGGTGTCGACAAAATCGGGAAGCCGGGTCACCGGGACGACGACGTCCTCGTTGATCTTGAGCGGAGCAATCTGCTTGACCGCGTGGGAGAGCGATTTGCGTGCCGCCCACAGGCGGACGATTTCCTCACGTGTAAAACCGGCGCGGGATTCCAGCAGGCCGGGTCCTGAAAGTGCACGATCCAGCGCGGCGATCTGGCGCGGCAGATCGATGGCGGCGCCATCGGCTTCGACCATCAGCAGGGCCTGGGTGCCCGCCGGCAGATCATCCGCCGTGCCGGTTGGACGTATGGCGTTGATGGCGTGGTGATCCATGAATTCGAGTGCGCAGGGCACAACCGGCTGATGCATGACACGTGCGACTGCCTCGGTCGCGGCACGGCTGCTGTCGAAGCAGAGCCGCAGCGTGGCAACCGATTCCGGCGCAGGCAGGAGCTTCAGCGTGGCTTCGGTGATAAGCGCAAGGGTGCCACCCGATCCCACAATCAGCCGGGTCAGGTCATAGCCTGTCACGCCCTTGGTGGTGCG
>ERZ1645185.30-NODE-30-length-67777-cov-8.272703_pt1 | contig 67777 bp, 65 predicted proteins | sample MGYA00575351_ERZ1645185 | MGnify/ENA primary metagenome ERZ1645185 (study PRJEB40838, sample SAMN11284767) | freshwater sediment metagenome | isolation source: river sediment | host: Sediment | place: India: Jana village, Kanpur | collected 2015-12-17 ... | reverse complement strand
ACGTGCCGGAGTTCGTGCGCCGATACGCTGAGCAGAAGGGAGCGCCCGTTGAGGCCGTGGACCACTGGCCCATAGCCCATGGTCAGGTGGCTGAGCAGGACGCGGCGCTCGCGCGAGCCGTCGCAGCGTCGCATCCGCTGCTGGTGCTCGACACCGATCTCGTGAGCCACGTAACGTACTGTCATCACTACACGGGCGGCTGTGACGCCGGCATCGAGCAATTGGCGCGCGCGCGTGTGGCCGATCACTACCTGCTGCTCGACATTGATGTCCCGTGGGTGCCCGATGGCATCCGCGATCGTGGTGATCGGCGCGATGCGGTCCACGCGCTGTTTATCGAGTCCCTTGAGCGATTCGCGGCACCGTATACCCTCGTCCGCGGTTCATGGGACGAGCGTTTCACCGCCTCGCTACGCACCATCAACGCAGTTCTTGGCCGTTCATCCTGACTATCCACGCAACCGACCATGTCCCAGACACCGCAGAGTTACGCGAATCACGCGCAGTACACGCCGCTCTATCATTTCTTCACCAGCCCGCTGGCGCTGATCTTCCTCGTCTGGAGCATCACGCGCTTCTTCCAGAACCCGTCGTACGACACGGGTTACATGCTGGTGGGCGGGCTCGCCATGTTCGGCGTGGTGTCGGTGTCGCGCCTGTCACCGCTGCGTGCACAAGACCGCATCATCCGACTCGAAGAGCAGCTGCGCTTTCAGCGCGTGTTGCCGACTGCACTGTACGAGAAGGCTGTAGCCACGTTGTCGCCGCGCCACTACATCGCACTGCGCTTCGCGAGTGATGCCGAGCTTGCGGGTCTCGTGGAAAAGGTGATCGCCAACCCCGAGATGAAGGGGAAGGAGATCAAGCAGCAGGTCAAGAGCTGGCGCGCGGACTACTTCCGGCTTTAGTCGCCAGCAGCTCCACCGGCAGACCGCCGTTGGCCGTGCGCAACGCGGGTTCGAGCGTCAACCGCAGTTGCCCGGCCAGCGCGCGATCGGGGGGCACCAGCATGCCCAGACGCCAGCCGCGCCCCCCCGCCCGCAACACGTCACCCAGGCGTGCGTAGAGCCCACGCAAATCGGCGCCGCCGCTCACGCGCTGCCCGTACGGCGGGTTGGTGAGCAACACGCCGCGATCGCCCAAGGCCGCAAGATCGGTGTCCGACAACGCGCCCTGCTCGATCACGAGGTCATCCAGCACCCCTGCTCGGGCCGCGTTGGCGCGCGCCGCATCAATGGCGCCGGCATCGCGGTCGCGCAACACAATGGGTACCCCCGCGCTCGGCTTCACCCGTGCCCGCGCCGCCTCGCGTTCGGCGGCGTGGGCGGCCACCGGCGCCTGCGGCCATTGCTCGAGCGCAAAGGCACGCCCCAGCCCCGGGGCCATATCACGGGCGCGCAGCGCGGCTTCAATGCCAATGGTGCCCGACCCGCAGAACGGGTCGACCAGAGGCACATCGGCGCGCCACGGCAACGCGGCCAGCATGCCAGCGGCCAGCGTTTCGCGCAGCGGCGCCTTGGCCACCGCCAAACGCCAGCCACGACGGTGCAGCAACGCCCCCGAGCTATCAGCGCTTATCGTGCACCGGTCGTGATCGAAGCGCACCACGATGAGCTGCGATGGCTGCTCCTCGTCGTCATCGTCGTCGTCGCGCGCGTGCCCCAGCACCTGTGCGGTCGTGACCGCGCCCACGATGCCACGGGCCACGCGCTGAGCCACGGCATCGGAGTGATACAGTCGTGACTTCTTGCAGGTCACGCGAACGCGCACGCTGGCACCCGGCGCGAGTACCCGCGCCCACGGCACGCGCGCCGCGGCCTTTTCGAGGGTGGCGAAGTCGCGCGCCTCGAACGAGGCCAAACGCACAATGACGCGACTGGCGCATCGCGACCAGAGGTTGAGCCGAAACAGTTCGGCAAAGGTGAGCGACAGCGACACACCGGCCGCACTCACCTCGCCAATGGGTAGCCCCATTGCCTCACACTCGGCGGCTACCAGCGGCGCGAAGCCGGGAGCGCACACGGCAAACGCATCGACCCGCTCGGGCCACGGCGACGTCACCGGCGCTGCAGGGCGTGCCGCCCCGCCCTTACGCGGGGCCGGCACTCAACGCACGACGACGCACGCTGCCGAGCGACGAACGGGCACCACGGGCCTGGAGCAGTTGCCAAAACTCCTCGGCATCGAGCGGCGGCGCAAACAGATAGCCCTGCCCCAGCTCACACCCAAGCTGGAGCAGCGCCCCGCGCTGCGCCTCCGTTTCGATACCCTCTGCCACGGTACGCATCCGCAGCGTTTCCCCGAGTGCCACAATCGCCTGCGCCAACACCGGCCCTTCGCCCCCTTGATCGATGACCTCCACGAACGCCTTGTCGATCTTCAGGATGTCGATCGGATAGCGCTGCAGATAGCTGAGGGAAGAATAACCGGTTCCGAAGTCGTCGATGGCCAGCGACACCCCGAGCGCCTTGAGCGCCCCGAGCCGCTCCATGGACAGCTCGGTGTTGTGCATCAGCATGCTCTCGGTGATCTCCAGCACCAGTCGCGACGGGTCGAGCCCCGACTCCTCGAGGGCGTTGCGCACATCGTCCACAATCTGCGCATCCTGCAATTGGCGCCCGGACAGGTTGACGGTGATGCGGCAGGAGAGCCCACGCTCTCTGTCCCACCGCTGCGCCTCGCGGCAGGCCCGTCGCAGCACCCAGCGGCCGATCGGGACAATGAGCCCCGTTTCTTCGGCAATGGGGATGAAGAGCCCCGGAGGTACCGTGCCGCGGTCACGGCACATCCAGCGTACCAGCGCTTCGGCACCGATGATGTCGCCGGTGGCCAGCTCCACGATGGGCTGATACTGCAGGAAGAACTCTTCGTGCTCGATGGCGCGACGCAGATCGGCCTCCACCACCAGCCGCTCCAGCGCCGCCTGGTGCATGGCCGGCTCGAAGAGCACGTGCTGCCCCTTCCCGCGCGTCTTGGCCACGTACATGGCCACGTCGGCATTGCGGACGAGTTCATCGGAGCCTTCACCGCGCACCGAACGCGCGATGCCGATGCTGGCGTTCACGAACACCTCCTTGCCTGCCAGCATGAACGGTCGCGACAGCGCCTCACCAATGCGCGTGGCCACAATGAGCACTTCGTCTACCGATTCGGCGTCTTCGACGAGCACGGCGAATTCGTCGCCGCCAAGCCGCGCAATGAGGTCGCTCGACCGTACGCAGCTGGCCAATCGGCGCGCCGCTTCCACCAGCAGTCGGTCACCCTCGGCATGGCCGAGCGAGTCGTTGACCGTCTTGAAATTGTCGAGATCGAGGAAGAGCACCGTGACGGGGTGCGAGTGGCGCGAATGCCGCGCCAGCGCGTGTCCCACCTGGTAGAGGAAGAGCGAGCGGTTCGCGAGATCGGTGAGCGGATCGTGAAACGCCTGGTGCATGTACTGCTGCTTGATGACGCTCTGCTCGGTGACATCGCGGGTATTGAGCACCAGCCCGCCGACGACCGGCTCCTGCAGCAGGTTGGTACCGACGTTGTCGACCGTGAGCCATTCGCCACCGGCATTGCGCAGGCGCCATTCGCATTTGAGCACACCGGGCGAGGTACCGCCGGTGCGCATGCGCGTGCTGGCCAGTTCATCGAGGAACCGCGAACCAGCGTGAAAGTCTTCCGGGTGCAGCAGCTGCATGAGACTCGTGCCCACCAGACGCGACGGTTCGTGGCCGAACACGGTGGCCATGGACGGGCTGGCGTAGCGGATGGTGCCGTCGGGGTCGACGATGGTGATGACGTCGCTGGAGTGCTGCACAAGAGCACGAAAGCGGGCTTCATTTTCACGCGCCGCCGACTCGGCGAGCGCCATCACGGCTTCGCGCGTAGACACGAACTGGCGTACGAATGCCAAAATGGTGAGCGCAACAGCGCCCACGACAAGACCGGCCAAGGGCTGCACGTTCTGTTCGAAGGAGACCTTGAGCAACAGCGCGAATCCGGGCATCGCCGCGGCATACGGCAGAATGCTCGACGATGTACCGCGTCGCTCGCGCGGCTTGCGCGTATCGCGCTGCAGTGCACTCACATTGCTCACCCAGGCGGCTGCACCAATGAGAGTGATGACGATGGGGCTCACTACGGGCATGACATCGGGGCGCGCCGTACCACTGAGCATCTGCACCACCGACGCCGTGTGCCCGAGGAACTGCACCAGAAGCGCTGCGCCGATGACCACGAGCACGTTGGCGCGGTGCTGCAACGCCGTCCGGCGCCACACCACGGACGCCACCAGCACGAGGGTGATGTCGAGTACACCCTGCGCGTGCAGCAGCACGAACCAGAGGCGACTGGCGCGATCACCAACCGATTCGATGGTGGTGATATTGAACCAGGCCAACAACAGGCCGCCCACAGCCACCGTGGCCATATCGAGCGACAGCTTGAAGCGATCGACCGGGGTGCGCGGAGCACTCGGCAACTGCATGAGGGCGGCGAAGATCGCACCCGGCACGGCCAGGGTCGCGGCCACCAGCAGCAGCTCCGGCCACCACCCCGAACTCTCGGCGGCGAGGCGCGTGAACTGCTCGATGGGCACCAGCGCCACGACCAGCATCATGGAGCGCCAGAAGCGGCGGGTGCCGTGATCGATGGTCAGATCGCGGGCGGCGCGCCATGCGAGGTACAGCGACACGATGGCCACCGGCACCGGGAGCACGAGCCGTATGAGCAACCCCTTGGTGAGCGGGCTCGAATCGGCGGCGAACCAGCTGGCCAGTACGGCGGCGTACGCAATGAGCAGCCCCAACATCACCCGTTCCCAGCGTTCGCCCGGCATACTGGCCGGCACGGCGGGCATGCCCACGGGCAAGCTCCCGCCGGTGGTCCGGCGGTCGTAGGGCGTGGCGCGGGAACTCTGGCGCCGTCGGTCGGCGCCAAGGGGTGAGGTCATGCGGTCAGCGAGGGGGGACTTTGTCCTTGCAGGACGTCCCAGCTGGCACCGCCGTCACGCCGTGCGGGGCTTTGCCCTCCACAGCACCCGGAAGGCCAAAAGTGCAGCCGCCACACCTCCGTAGATGATCGGCTCACTCAGGTCTTTCTTGACCGCCCACACGAAGTGCAGGCAACCGGCAATCACGGAGACGTAGACCAGGGAGTGCAGCTTATTCCACCGGGGGCCGCCCAGCTTGCGGATGGACGCCTTGGTCGACGTGAGCGCCAGCGGCACCATGAGGACGAACGCGGTCATTCCCAGCGTGATGTACAGGTGCTTGGTGACGTCTTTGATGATTTCCTGCCAATCAAAGAACCAGTCGAGCACCGTGTATACGCTGAGGTGCCCGAAGGCCCAGAAGAAGGCGGCTAGGCCGAGGAACCGGCGCTGGGCCACCAGCCACCCCCACCCGGTGACCCGCATCAGCGGGGTTACGGCGAGGGAGGCAATGAGAAAGCGCAACGCCCAGTGCCCTGTGAGGCGCTCGAGCTTGTCGATGGGGTCGGCCCCCAGCTGGTCGAGCAGGAGCTGCGCGATGAGCACCGGGGCCGGCAACAACACCAGCGCCCACAGTGCCGGCCGAATGAAGCGCCGAACCGTGCGTTCGGCGCGCGAAGTTTCCTGGCTCAAGCGCTCAGTAGTTCTTGCGGAGGTCCATACCCGCGTAGAGCGACCCCACCTGTTCGGCGTAGCCGTTGAACATGAGCGTATTGCGACGGAGGAATTCGCCAATGCGGCGTTCCTTGGCCTGACTCCAGCGGGGGTGATCCACCTGCGGATTCACGTTGGCGTAGAAGCCGTATTCCGACGGAATGGCGTCACTCCACGTGGTATACGGCAACGAGTCGACGAAGCGGATCTTCACGATGCTCTTGATGCCCTTGAACCCGTACTTCCAGGGCACCACCAACCGCAACGGCGCCCCATTCTGATTGGGGAGCTGCGACTTGCCGTACATGCCGGTGGCGAGCAGCGTGAGCGGGTGCATGGCTTCGTCGAGACGCAGCCCCTCCTTGTACGGCCACTGCAGCACCGGGTACTTCTGGCCGGGCATACGGCGCGGGTCGTACAGCGTGGTGAACTGCACGAACTTGGCACTCGGCAGCGGCTCCAGGCGGTTCAGCACATCGCGCAGCTGTACGCCACGCCACGGGATGACCATCGACCACCCCTCGACGCAGCGCATGCGATACGTGCGGTCGTAGAGCGTGAGCTTGGCCAACAGGTCGTTCAGATCCCACGTCTTGTTGGGGTTCTTGACCAACCCTTCCACAGTGACCGTCCACGGGGTCGACTTGAACGCCTTGGCGTTTTCGGCCGGATCTTCCTTGCCCGTGCCGAACTCGTAGAAGTTGTTGTAGGTGGTGGCGTCTTCCTCGGGGGTCACCTTGTCGTCCTGTGCCCCGCGGCCCGTGCGCGACAGCGCCTCGAGGGCGGTCGGGCTGAGCGCCGACCCCAACGCGAGGGCGCCCGCCGTGCCCATGAACTGGCGGCGGTTCTGATAGATCGACTCCGGGGTGATCTCGGAGGACGGGATATCGTCGGGTCGGCGAATGAGCATGGCGGCAGCAGTATGCGGCAGAGTACGGCAGGATTCGGATGAACAGGACCTATATCTTAGCGTTGAGGGGCCGGAAGGGTTCCCATTTGGGGGCCCAAGGCCGCATTTCCCCAGCACGCCCTCGGCATTCCCCCACACTTTCGTCCCATGCGCTTTACCTCGCTCGGCTCTACCGGCATGACCGTGTCCCGCCTCTGCCTCGGCTGCATGAGCTACGGCGCCAGTGCCTGGCGACCGTGGGTACTGGACGAGGCAGACGCCCGCCCGTTTTTCCGCCGCGCCATCGAGGGCGGCATCAACTTTTTCGACACCGCCGACATGTACTCGTTGGGGGTCAGCGAAGAGGTCACCGGGCGGGCCCTGCGCGAATACGGGCGCCTCGAGGAGTTGGTGATTGCCACCAAGGTGTTCTTTCCGCTGTCCGACCGCCCCAACATGGGCGGGCTGTCGCGCAAGCACATCGTGCAGGGGTGCGAAGCGAGTCTGCGCCGGCTGGGGGTGGACACCATTGATCTGTATCAGATCCACCGCTTCGACCCGGTAGTGCCCATCGAGGAAACGCTCGCCGCGCTCGACCACCTCGTGCACAGCGGCAAGGTGCGCTACATCGGCGCGAGCTCCGGCTACGCCTGGCAGTTCGCGCAGGCACTGAGCGCGAGCGAGCGGCATGGGTGGGCCCGCTTCGTGACCATGCAGAACCACTACAACCTGCTCTACCGCGAAGAAGAGCGAGAGATGATTCCGCTGTGCGCGCAGGAGGGCGTAGGGCTCATGCCGTGGTCACCGCTTGCGCGCGGACTGTTGGCGGGCTCGCGCAGCAGCGTGAGCGATCGCGCAGCCAGTACGCGCGCCGCCACCGACAGCTATGGGCACGGCTTGTACGACGAGCAGGTGAACTGGGACATCGTGGACGCCGTGCGGCGCGTGGCCACGGAGCGCGGCGTCCCCATGGCGCAGGTGGCGCTGGCGTGGCTGCTGTCGCGCCCGCAAGTCGCGGCGCCAATTGTTGGGGCGACGAAGCTGACGCAGCTCGAGGATGCACTCGGCGCGGTGGAACTGTCGTTGACAGCTGACGAGGTCGCGGCCTTGGAAGCGCCGTATCGGGTGCAGCCGGTTAGGGGAATCGTCTGAGTTGCTTCAACAGCAGACGGCAGACGGCAGGAACTACAGCTCGGCAGGAACCGCAGGAATTCGGTAGAACAACTCGGCGGCTTGCGCTGCGCGCGCCGCCGATGGCGTCACCGCGAAGGAAATCGGGGGCGCCGCGAAGCGGCCGCCCCCGTGCCGCGGAGCGGCGCACCGCATCCCCGCCGTCTCCCGTCTGTAGTGCCTGCCGTCTGCCGTCTGCGTTTGAACCCGCTCGCCCCCACACCTAGTCCAACGTCTTCGAGAACCGCCGGACGCTTACCGTAAACAGCGTCCCCGCCAACAGGCACAGCGCTCCAAGCTGTACGAGCAGGTCGCGCACACCGACGCCCTTGAGCAACACGCCACGCAGAATGTCCAGGAAGAACGTGAGCGGCAACGCGAGGCCCAACCACTGCGCCGGCTCCGGCATGGCGGCGCGCGGGAAGATGTAGCCGCTCAGCAGGATGTTGGGGAGCATGAAGAAGAAGCTGAGCTGCATGGCCTGCGCCTGACTGCGCGCCACGGTGCTGATGAGCAGCCCCACACCCAGCGATGCCACAATGAACACGAGAGCGAGCGTGTACAACAGCAGCAGGCTGCCACGCACCGGAATATCGAAGAACAGCACCCCCAACAGCAGAATCACGCTCATCTGCACGTAACCCACGAGCACGAACGGCACGAGCTTGCCGAGCATGAGGCTCGACTTGCCGATGGGCGTCACGATGAGTTGTTCGAGCGTGCCGCGTTCACGTTCGCGCACGATGGCGGTACTGGTGATGAGCGTCATCGTGATGGTGAGCAGAATGCCCACGATACCCGGCACGATGAACGTGGCGCTCTTTTGCGCGGGGTTGTACCAGGGGCGCACGCGAATTTCCACCGGCGGCCGCAGTTGGTAGCGCTGCGCCAGCAGTTGGGTGCTGCGGGCCTGTGCGGCCAACTGCGCGCCCGCGATGGCGGCACCACTCGACTGCGGATCGGCCGCATCAATGAGCAGCTGCGCCACTCCGGTGTGCCCACCACGAATGTTGCGCTGATAGTCTGGTGGTATCACCAGCGCCACGCGCGCGGCCCCGCGTTCAATCCATCGCTTGGCCTCACCGCGGTCGGCCACTGCCGTGACCACCCGGAAATTGTCGGTGTTCTCCAGCACCTGCACCAGCGCACGACTTTCACTCGTGCGCGACTCGTCGACCACCACCGTGGGCAGTTTGCGCACATCAGTTTGAATGGCATAGCCGAAGAGCAGCAGCTGAATGGCCGGCAGCCCCGTCATGAGCGCGAACGTAAGCCGATCACGCCGGAGTTGCAGAAACTCCTTCCAGAGCATCGGCCACATGGTCCACCGCTGCAGCCGTTCGAACAGTGCGTTCATGACCGTGCCACCGGATGTGCGCCCTGCTCATCGCGCTCCTGCAACATCACGAACACATCTTCCACCGTTTTGGCGCCGAACTGCTGCACCACCTCCGCTGGCGTGCCGAGGCCAATGAGATGACCGCGCGACAGGAACGCCAGACGCATGCATCGCTCGGCTTCATCCATGTAGTGCGTCGTGACCAACACCGTAGTGCCGGTGTTCGCGAGCTCGTAGATGGTTTGCCAGAAGGTGCGACGCGCGGCCGGATCGACGCCGGCCGTTGGCTCGTCGAGGAACACGAGATCCGGATGGTGCGCCGTGGCACACGCGAGTGCGAGTCGCTGTTTCCAGCCACCACTCAGCGTGCCAGCGCGTTGCCGCAACCGTTCACCAAGCCCGAGCAACTCGATGTGTTCGGCCAACCGCACGTCGCGTGCACGCCCAACCAGTCCGTACACCGAGGCATAAAAGCGCAGGTTCTCCGCCACGGTGAGCTCATCGTACAGACCGTAGCGCTGCGACATGTAGCCAATGCGCCGACGCACCCGTTCGGCTTGTGTGGTAATGTCGAAACCCGCCACCTCCGCTGTGCCACTGGTGGGCAGCACCAGCCCGCACAGCATGCGGATGGTGGTGGTTTTCCCGGATCCGTTGGGGCCCAGCATACCGAACACCTCGCCGCGCCGGATTTCGAGGTCGAGCCCGTGTACCGCGACGAGTTCGCCGAATCGCTTGTGCAGCGCGTGCGTGCGAACAACAGAGGGCGCGTTCACTTCGCCGGCGGCAACGTGACCGTGACGGGCATGCCCGCGCGCAGGCGATCGCCGGCCCAGACAAACTCCACCTTCACGCCAAAGAGCAGATCCTCGCGCTCCTGTTCAGTGAGTGCTACGCGCGGCGTGAACTCGGCGCGCGTGGCAATGGCCGTGATGCGCCCGCGATACACCGTAGTGTCGCCATCGAGATGGGCGACCAGCGTGTCGCCGGCTTTGAGCCGCGGCAACACGAACTGCGACACGTAAATGCGCGCCCACGGACGATCCGGCTGGCCCACGGTGATGGCACTCTGGCCGGCGGCCAGCACTTCGCCCGGCTCCACGTTGCGACTGGACACGACGCCGGCAACTGGTGACAAGAGCACCAGATCATTGGCCGTGGCTTTCCACCCCTCAGCCGCAGCCTGCGCACCGCGCGCGTCAGCCGCAGCGGCCGCCCGCCGTTCCTTACGGGCACCATCGCGTAACAGCTGCAGCGTTTCGCGGGCTGCGTCGCGGCGCGACGCCGTAGTGCGCGCGGCGGCCCGCGCGGCGTCGAGCGTCGCGCGACTCACGTCACCCTTGAGCGCGAGTGGCTCGAGGCGCGCGAGGTCGGCCGCCGCACGCGTGGCGTCGGACTCCGCCATGTCGAGCTCCTTTTCTCCGCGTGCGATCTCACCGGGGCGCGCACCACTGGCCAACTCGCGCGCGGCTTCATCGGCGGCGGCGGCGCGAGCTTCGGCCTGGGCAAGGGAGGCCGTGAGCGTGGGCGTGGTGAAAATGGCCAGCGTGTCGCCGGCCTGCACCGCATCGCCCTCCTGCGCGATCACGCGCACCGCACGAGCGGGCTGCAGCGGCCCCACGTTCACCTCGACCATTTCGAGGGTCCCCACAGCCGTGTCGCTGACCGCGCCACGATTGCAGGCGATCAGGCCGAGGCCGGCGAGCACGAGAAGGCGGCGCGTCATGAGTGGTGACTGAAGGCGACATGAACCCGAACGCGGCGAGCGCCACGCACCCTTGATGATACCGCTGTAACGATCAAAACGTCGGCCTCCACATTGCCGTGGATCGGCGGGGCCCGCACATTCGCACCCACAGGTCACCATTCGTCCTCATTTTCTTGCCGGAGAGCCCTTGTGACGCGCTGCGCTCGTTCGTCCGTGCGGATTCCCACGTTGGCGGTACTCCTCGCCTGCTCCGCTCCCGCTGCGGTGGCCCAATCCCCGGTGCACCCACTCGACGGCATCTCGGCGCGCGAGCACTGGGCGGCGTACGAGGCGCTCCAGTCGTCGGGGAAGCTCGACTCCACCTTCCGCCTGTTGTACGTGGGCCTCAAGGAGCCCGCCAAGGCCGACGTGAACGCGTGGCGGCCAGGTCAGTCGCTGCGCCGACAGGCGCTCGTACACCTCACGCAGGGCAAATACGGCTACGAAGCCGCCGTGGACCTGACGGAGAAGCGGCTGCTGTCGTGGACGCAGCTGAAGGGTCGGCAGTTCATGTCGAGCATCGCCGAAGGTGGCGCGGCCGAGGCGCTCGCGCTCAAGGATGCGCGCGTGCAAGCGGCACTCAAACGTCGCGGCATCACCGACTTCACGCACGTGGGCTGCTTCCCGGCTAACAACGGCTACTTCGACTTGCCGGAAGAACGCGATCGCCGGGTGCTGCATGTCACGTGCGACGATTCGCGGGGCCGCATTTCCGGCTATGCGGAGGCGCTGAACAATCTGGTCGCGGTGGTAGATCTCACCAGCGACAAGGTACTGCGTGTGATCGACTCGGGCGTCGAGCAGCGCACGGGGCCGGTGGGTGGGCACTCCCCTGAGGAGATTGGCGCCACACGCGCTGCCGTGAACCCGGTGGAGATGGTGCAGAGCAAAGGACCAAGCTACGCACTCAACGGGCACGAGGTGTCGTGGCAGAACTGGAAGTTCCACTTTCGCATGGATGCCCGGCGCGGGCTCGTACTCTCGAAGGTGCGCTATCAGGATGGTGACCGTGAACGCTCGGTGATGTATCAGGGTTCACTGTCGGAGCTGTTCGTGCCGTACATGGATGCCGCCGACCCGTGGAACTACCAGGGCTACTTCGATCTCGGAACGTATCCGTCGATTTTCGGTGGCATTGCCAGTTCGCTCGAACCCGGCGTGGAATGCCCGTTGTACGCCACGTACTTCAACAGCTACGTGGTGACCGACAAGGGCGCGCCGCGCGAGCGACAGCGCACGAGTTGCCTGTTCGAACGCAGTACCGGCGATGTGGCGTGGCGTCACACACGGGCTGGCGGGTCGGTGAACGAGGCGCGTCCGCGCACCGATCTCGTGTTGCGCATGTACATGAACGCCGGCAACTACGACTACCTCTTCGACTGGGTATTCCAGCAGGATGGCGCCATCTCGGTGAACGTTGGCGCGACCGGCATGGACCAGGTGAAGGCGGCCAGCGGCACGCCGCGCGACAATGACTACGGGCGCCTGATCGCCGACAAACTCATCGGGGTGAACCACAGCCACTTCTTCTCGTTCCGTCTCGACATGGACGTGGACGGCGAACAGAATGCGCTGCTGGTGGACAAGCTGCAGACCACGACGTTGCCCGCCGACAACCCACGCCGCAGCGTGTGGACGGTGAACGCACTCGCGCCGCAGCGGGAGAAAGACGCGATGCGCATGTCGCCCATGAACGCGCCGGAGATCTGGCGCATCGTGAACCCCAACGTGAAGAACCCGTTCGGCTGGCCGGTGGGCTACGAAGTGGAGGGGCACGGGGCAATGTCGCTGCTCACCCCCGACGACTACATGCGTCGGCGGGCTGGATTCGTGGACCATACGCTGTGGGTCACGCCGTACTCCCCCACCGAGTTGTACGCGGCGGGCGACTATCCCTCCAACAGCGTTGCCGGCGAAGGATTGCCGCAGTGGACCGCCGCGAACCGGTCGGTGGCCAACACCGACGTCGTGGCCTGGCTTACCCTCGGATTCCATCACGTCCCGCGGCCGGAAGACTGGCCGGTCATGCCGGTGGCGTGGCACAGCTTCCGGCTGGTTCCCGTGGGCTTCTTCGCCCGCAGCCCCGCCATCGACATCCCGAAGCTGCGCTAGCCCCATCCAAGGCGGCCGCTCCGGCCCCGTGCCCCGGTTGCAGGAGCGGCTAGCTTTGGCAGATGGCGGAAACGACCGATCTCCCCCCAACGCTGGCCCGCACGCTCAAGCAGTTCCGACTGCTCGGGCGCGAGGACAAGATGCAGGCGCTGCTCGCCTGGTCGAAAAAGCTCGAGCCGCTCCCGGAGCGGTTCGCGGCTCTCGATCGCGAGCCGTTTACCGTGCACGAGTGCCAGACGCGCGTGGATATCTTTCCCGAGCACCGGGACGACGGCACCCTGCACTTCTACGCCGACGTGAATGCGCGGCAGTCGCCCACGGTGGCCGCCGTGCTCGCTATCGTGTTCGCCGGCGTGAACGACCAACCGCCGGCCACCACGCTGGCCTTGCCGTCCGATTTTGTGCGCCTGCTCATACAGGACATCGGGCTCGGTGCGCGCGAAAGCGGACTGAACGCGATGATCGCGAGGCTCAAGCGGTTCGCCGCAACTGAGTAACGGCTCGCTCCCTGATCACATCCCCCCTCCATATCCCTTGCCCATTACCATCACCGTCCGCAAGAATGGCTCACTCGGCATCAACGCCGACGACGCTGCGCAGATCGTGCTCCTCGATCACGAGGGCAAGGTCATTCCGCCACGCGCCGAAGGCCGTCCCATGTCGCTGTGCCGCTGCGGCGCCTCCAAGGTGAAGCCGTTCTGCGATGGCTCGCACAAGGAAGCCGGCTTCTGTGATCCGATCGAGCCGGTGGCCGACGCCGACACGGCACCCGCGCAGGGCTGAGACTCGTCATGCTTGGGACGGTGCTGAACTGGTGGGCGTGGTTGGAAACAGTCCTGGTTGTGATCCTCGGCACGCCGGTGGTCGCACTCATCTGGGTCTTCACTGCACCGTTCGACAAGGGCCGCTACGCGGCGGGACGGGCGTTCCGAGTGGTGGGCGTCACCGCCATGCGCCTCAACGGCCTTTGGAATTTTCACACGCGCGGCGTCATCACCGACCCGCGCCGGCCGTACGTGGTGGTGGCCAACCACGAGAGCTATGCCGATGTGTTCCTCATCAGCTGCTTCCCGTGGGAGATGAAGTGGCTGAGCAAGGACACGATGTTCAAGATCCCCTGCATGGGCTGGATGATGCAGATGGCTGGCGACATCAAGCTGGTGCGTGGCAATCGTGACAGCACGCTCGATGCCATTGCCCAGTGCCGTGACCGGCTGGCCAAGAAGGCGAGCGTCATGATCTTCCCCGAAGGCACGCGCTCGAAGACGCAGGAGATGCTGCCCTTCAAAGACGGCGCGTTCCGCCTCGCCATCGAAAGCCAGGCGCCCGTGCTGCCCATCGCGGTAGCGGGCACACGCAACGCCATGGCCAAGGGCACCTTCCGCTTCCTGCGTGCGAAGGCGCTGGCGCAGGTACTCGAGCCCATCGAGACCGCAGGCATGACCATGGACGATGTACCGCGCCTCAAGGCCATGGCCCGCGAGCGTATCGAAATCGGGCGCCGCGTGCTGGCGGCCGAACTGGGCATCGCCATGCCGCCGCGTGCCACGGAGACCGCCGTAAGCGCGTGAGCGGGCAACCGAGCGCGCCGACAACTGCGGACCACGGATAACATCTGATCGAACGGAAACGACACGGATACTGCTCGCAAATGGCAGTATCCGTGTCGTTTCTGTTTCTTATCTGTTCATATCCGTGGTATGCAGTCCCCCACCTTCCCACTGCCCCAATGTCAGCGACAGACAGCGCTCCCACCTCCGAGAATTCACTCGACGCGCGCCTCGCCGCGCCCGACGAGGAAACCGTCGCCGCCCTCGAGGCAATCGATGGCGATGTGATCGTTCTCGGCGCCGGCGGCAAGATGGGCCCGAGTCTCGCCCGCATGGCGCGGCGTGCCATAGCCGACCGCTCGCGACGGGTCATCGCGGTATCGCGCTTCAGCGACAGTACGGTCGCAGCGCAGCTCGAGACCAGCGGCGTGGAGATCATCCGCGCGGATTTGTCCGACCCGCGCGCGGTAGCATCGCTGCCATACGCTCCCAATGTGATGTGGATGGCCGGTCAGAAGTTCGGTACCACGGGCGACCCTGTCGGCACCTGGACGCACAACGTAGTGGCCAGTGTGCACGCGGCTGAACGATATGCCGGGTCGCGCGTGGTGTGCTTCTCCACGGGCAACGTGTACGGGCGCTCGCTGGTGGCACGAGGCGGATCGCAGGAGGGGGACCCGCTGGTTCCCGACGGTGAATACGCGGCCAGCACCATTGGCCGCGAGCGCGTGTTCGAAAGCGTGACACGTCGCACGGGCTCGCCCTTGCTGCTCTATCGACTCTTCTACGCCTGCGACCTGCGCTACGGTGTGGTCACCGAACTCGCGCGGCGCATTCTCGCTGGTGAGCCTGTAGACCTTGCCACCGGCTGCGTGAATGTGATCTGGCAAGGCGATGCCAACCGTCTTGCACTGCGCGGCCTGAGCATGGCCAATACGCCGGCACTCGCACTCAACGTGACCGGCCCCATGGTGCGGGTGCGCGAACTCGCCGAGTGCATTGGTCGGCACGCCGAAGTGTCGCCGGTATTTCATGGCACCGAACAGCAGGATGCGCTGGTGGCCAACGTCGATCGCTTGCACGAAGTGCTGCCACACACCCCGCTGCCGCTCGACACCCTCTGTGCGTGGGCCGTGGGGTGGCTCCGCCAGGGAGGCCGACTGTTGGCCAAGCCCACCAAGTTCGAGGTCCGCGATGGAAAGTTCTGACATCGGCTACGTGAACGTGCGCGCGCACCTGCAGACGGGGCATGTCATCCCGGCGCATCCGCTGGCACTCACGCCCACGCGCGGCATGGACGAGCGTCATCAGCGGGCGCTCACGCGCTACTACATCGCGGCCGGCGCGGGCGGCATGGCTGTGGGTGTGCACACCACCGGCTTTCCCATTCACGACGCCAAAATCGGGCTCTATCGCCCGGTGCTCGAACTCGCCGCAGAAACTGCCAGCGCGGCGCTGGCCGCATCACCGCGTCCTTTCGTGCGTGTGGCTGGACTCATCGGGGACACCGCGCAGGCGCTGCGTGAAGCGCAAATCGCACTGGCCCTCGGCTATCACTGTGGGCTGCTGTCGCTTGGTGCGTGGCGCGACGCGACCGACGCGGCCATTCTGGCGCACTGCCAACGCGTTGCCGAAGCGATTCCACTATTCGGGTTTTACCTGCAACCAGCGGTGGGTGGGCGCCGACTTGGCTATCGCTTTTGGCGCGAGTTCGCCGAGATCGCGAATGTGGTGGCCATCAAGGTCGCACCGTTCGATCGTTACGCCACGCTCGATGTGGTGCGCGCACTCGCCGATGCAGGGCGCGACGATATCGCGCTGTACACCGGCAACGACGATGCCATTGTTCCTGATCTCGTCACCGACGTGCCGGTCGTCAGCGGAGGTCGTGCCTACACGCGGCACTTCGTGGGCGGCCTGTTGGGGCAATGGGCCGTGTGGACACACACGGCCGTGCAGATGCTTGACGAGATCAAAGCGTGGCGCACTCGAGGCGCGGACGCCGTGCCACGCGAATGGCTCACGCGAGGTGCGGCACTCACCATGGCCAACGCCGTGATCTTCGACGCGGCCAACAACTACAGCGGTTGTTTGCCGGGCATTCTGGAAATCCTGCGCGTGCAGGGCCTCGTGCGCGGTACGTGGACCTTCGATACGCACGAGCAGTTGTCACCAGGTCAGGCCGAGATGCTGGCGCGGTTGCCGGTGCTATATCCGTCGTTGACCGACGACGCGTACGTGGCCGAGCACCGGGACGACTGGCTCCGCTAAAAGGGGGTCAGAGTCGAATCGGTACGTTTTCGGAAGGGGACAGAGTCGAGACGTACCATTCCGACACGAGACAAAGGGGCCCTTCGGAAGGCGAGCAAGCCGTTCACCCTTGAGGTCCGCGGGCGAGCAGTGCGGGGGGGGCATGAGCAGCACGACGCGCATCCGACGCAGTGGCCACGATCTGCTCCATCGCGGAGAAGATCGGCTGTTGCGGGGAGACGCTCCGCTTATGGGTCCGCGACGCGCACACATACGACGCGTCGGTCTCCGCGGCGTGGGGCGCGGGCAGCACCCGAGCCCCACGCACCCCGACTCGGCGGCGCCCGGTGTGCAGGATCTCGTGCACCCCCCGGCCGAGAACGGGGAGCAGTTCTACCGCACCCAAGCGGCTCCGGCGGAGCGCTTGGCACTCCATTAACCGAGTCTCCTCAGAACCCGGGGCGATTCACTCTTCTCAGTCCACCTCCGGCCCTCACTGAGGGCTACTCAGGCGTCCACAACATCGGGTCAAGTCCAAGCAACTGCGGTGTCTCTGCTACCCAGATTGCAAGCGCTCGTCGTCGGAGGTGTAACCGGCCACGAGTCTGTAGCGTGCGCCAACCTTCTCCGCAAACTCGCCGTATGAACCTAGAGTAGATAGAGGGGTAAACACCACGCAGTTCTGCCGAGCGGCTAAGCGAACCGCATTCTTCGGCAAGTGCATATAGGTGGTCTACGTAGTACCAGTCACGCAATGTTGTGTATTGTGGTAAGGCCCGATCGCTCAGCCATCGCCTCAAGTGGCTTGGCCCAGATAGGCCAAGGCTTCTTGCTGCTCTCGTGGCCGAAAATCTAAGATCAACCTGGCGAAACTGAGGTTCGAGAGGAGCGATCCGGCGCGCAATGTCGTTCCACAGCTGTGACTCTCGACCAATGTACGTTACAGTAGTCATCACCTAGCTCGGTAGAGGTCGGGGCAACGTTAAGCGTTCGCCTTCTGCTTCTGAGGACGGCAGGGATGGCAGAAGAACTGAAGCATTTTATACGATTGCGAAAATATCGATCAGCGCTTCGCCCTAGCACTTAGCGAGTGTTTAAATGGACATTTCGAGGGAATCGAAGCGATGCCCAATTCATATAGATCGTCATCCGTGCGCTTCCCAATGAGGGCGATGGCAGAACCCACACCAAAGAGGCGCTGCTGCGCGGTCAGCTTAAAGCACTTTGTTACTTCGCCGTCGCGATCGATTTGGATCACAGAGGCCCCAGTTTTGTCGCTCGCATCCGTTGAAAATCTCATCCAAACGCGACCATCAGAGTCAACTAACAGCCGCTGCGTCAGCGGAACTTGCGAAGGTAATGCGACCGCCCTCCGTAGAGCTGCAGCCTGTTCGTTGGTTGCCTTCACAGTCACCAGCCAATTCGCCATCAGCCGATTTCGATCAGCGGCCGTTAACGACTGCTTCGGCAAGACAACGGGCAAGCGAGTAGGTTTCGTGTCCAGATCATCCCAACGAAAAAGCGTATCACCTTGCTCGCTGATCCAAAGCAACTGGCCTCCGCTAAGAGCCGAGGGTAACGAAAACTGGATTGGTGCTGTCATAATTGATGCTCCTCCGCTCAAATGGAGTCGCACCATCCTGCCACCGTCGAAGCTTGCTGTCGCCTTCAGTTCCCGCTCACGAGCAAGGATGCGATAGGTCGCTGGCATTCTAAATAGGCCATCCGGACCAACTTGCGTGTTGTTGCTTCGCACAACGGTGACAAGCGCGCCAGATGCGAGTCGGCCAACCAGTTGAGCGCCTTGGGCGCTATCAGCATCGAAGTACCTAATCAACCTTCCTCTGCCGCTCGCAAGCGAGAGTACGGTCCCGCGTGCCTGGGCGTCATCAAGCACAACAACTGAATCACCCAACCAACTTTGCACGCGACCGATCCGCGAAAATTCATAGGGCCCTTGTCCAGCTCTGCCAACTGTACGCGACGAGCCATTTCTTAGGTTCAGCAGCCTGACACGTGATTCGCTTCGTTCAAACCAGACCGCTAGCGTATCCCCAAACACCACCGCAGGCGCAACGTTATCGACCTCAATTCCACTGCCGATTGCTCGCAAGGTGACTGCAGGCGACAGATCAAACCAATCGCGGTTTCGCGATGACACCTCTTGAGCCATAAGCAGAAGAGGTGCAAGCGCGAGCAAGATCGGCCAAGTGAAGGGTTTGCGCATTGTAGCCTACGGTCTAGAGTGAGTGTGTCCAAACTACTCTTCCTTAACCACGACCCCGGATTGCTTCGAAATTCCACGTGCCGAACTCGCGCGAAGCCAGACTAACAGTTGAGGGTTGACCGTCTAGGATGACGGCGTGTCAGACGCCAACCGGGACCACGCTGCTGCTGTGCGGCAGAACTTCGATCAGCGTGCAGTTGCTACCGCCAATGACGACCTATGCTCATCGCGTGTGCTCATCCTCCCCCACTAGCGCCATCTATCTGCCAGCGAAAGTTCCCCTTCTGCTGGTTGCACTGACAAGGTGTGCATCTTGGACATCGCGAGATAATGCGGTGTTCCTCTTGCAGCGACGGCTCCTACGTTGCTACAAGCCGAAGTCGGCAGGACAATTGCAGGCATACAAGCGCGGGTGGCCATCACAAGCTGGGGCATTGCAGTGACCTCGTCAAGAAGCGTGCTTCTACAACGGAGCATCTCCGCAGAGCTACGTTGTGCTCGACATGGCCGCTGTCCTGTCGACCTTCAGCACGGGTGAAGCTCCTGATTTGCGGCCAGTATTCTTCCGCGTGCGATGGCCTTACCTGACAAGGGGCCAACGCTTGCCGTTGGTTCCCGCTCCTCTTGATTGCGGCTCATATCGGTCATCGTCCCATGGTTAGGCATGGCTGCAAACGAGCTTTTCTGCAATCATGGACTAGCAATATCGGCACACCGTTCAGTTGAGTCGTGCCTCTGGCAATTGCTGCCCGCCACAAAGATCCATTCCGACCGTTCTCAGACCTGAAGCATCTGTGATGCCGATCCACAATCGTTTGCTAGAAACGCCGAGCACGTTCTGATCACTACTCATAGGCATTCGGCAAACGCTTCCGCTCTTAATAGAGTACACGGTCTTGGCACTCGACTCTGGTCCACGGACCTCGACTACAATTGCTTCATCCGAAGCGTGGAGAGATATGAACGGCGACAAGAACGCCGGTTGGGGAATAAGTGAGCGAAGTGCTGAATCTGTGTGGGGGCGCAATCTGGAATCGGGGACACCATTCACTGTGCGTGAGATTCGGTCTCCACGCTCAGCTTCCTGAATTCGCTGCAACGGTAGAATGAGTGTATGAGACGCCATTCTGATTCGTCGCGAGTCCAGGTCGATCAGCCGTAGTTCCATCGATATGGAATCGCCGAACTCCGAGAAGTTTGCGATTCCGAGCGAATTCGCGCTTGCGCTAAGCGCCAGTCGTGTTGTTCGGTCGACTAACTCTGTAGCCGGAGTTCGGAAGAGCATCACGGCACCACCATTCGTCGGTAATCTAAGAATGCTCCCCGCAAGTCGCATAGAAGCAACCGACGTAACTTCATTGTTTGACCACAACTGAACAGATCCTTCACTATCCTTAAGGCCGACTCCTGGAAAAAGTCTCGGAAGCAAGAGCCAAACTGAACTATTTGGGCCAATAACGGCAACTGGGCTACTTGTTCGAAGTTGCTCCTCTGTTAGTCCGGCATCAACAGAAGAGACCTCGATAGGACTGCCTGCGTTCCCTCGCCACGCCGCAACCGTCGACCGATCGTTGAGCAGCGCACGGACCTCACGATCTGTGACGGAGAGGTGCAGAATGGCCGCCCCATCTGGGTTCGTGCGCGATTTAGTTCGATACTCCACCACGGTACCATCCAAGCTGAGTCGGCAGAATATCAACTCCGACTGTTGAATGTCTGCGACCCACGCCGCTGAATCCGTAACAGCTATTTTACGCTGCGCTCTGTGACAGCGCGAAGCATCTGTCGCTCCTGCGAGCAATGCTTGAAGAACCTCAGCGATCATCAAGACCGTCATTCGCATGAATCGTCTCTGTCACGTTCGAGTGGAAGTTCGATTATTTCGCGCTTTGAACCGAGTGATATCCCTACCAATGTTTGATTTGATACGTCGTAGCGGAGTGGTGTGACATTCGGCGATAATCGAAGCTCTTCAACAGTCTTGCCCGAACAGCGCCTCACGAAGGTGCGACGGTCGCCGGTGAATATGTCCACAATCGTAAGCAGATCGGAGTGGAGTCCATAGCGCAGAGAACGAAGCAGATAGGTGCGCGAGCCCTTAATGCCTGGAATGTCGGCGATAGCGGCATCCTGCTCGCCATCTGAGGGAGAGCGCCAAACTACTTTGAAGGGAAAGCGAGCTTCTACGACAAACACCCCGTCATAAAGCGCCATTACGCGCATCGCCATCGTCGTGGCGAGGCGCACAACTTCGGGAGGTTTATTCTCTACTCCAGGGGTGTGAAACTCTCTTACCTGAATGGTTCCATCTGCATACCTTCCAAGAACGACAACACTGTTCTTGGTCCTAGCAACGTCCAAAATTCTGGTTAGCGAAACCGGCAGTCTTTCTGACTCCACACAGGAAAGCGAACTATCTATCGACGTCATCGTCTTCGCCGCGCTATCAACAAGAATAGCGTTATGGCCACCTCCCACAAGAAAGGCAAGGCGTTGCGAACAATTCAATTGTCGCTGTCGGTTCTGGCCGGATCTATACACTGAGACGCTCGGATTGCCCCTCTCAAACAGTACTAGTCCGAGACCGTCGATCCAAGTTGCATCCTCGAAGATGAGTTCCTTCGGCAGCTCAACACCGACAGGTGAGACCACCCTTGCGGTCTGCGAGTTAGCAGCGGTAGCCGCAAACAGACTCGCGGCTACCGCCACTAGCGCCTTTCGAACAGCTGAACGGTACATCTTCGTGGTTATCTCGGCTCCAACGCCGCAACTAGAATGGAAGCCTGGTCAGCGGCGACAACCGCGCATGGGACTGACCCATCCTTGTTCAGCAGTGTCGTTCGTCGTCTCGCTATCCGATCACCCGAAGTCTCCCCTGCTACGATGACGCGACCATCAAGCGACAGTGCGATGTTATCCTCGTCAAAGGTCACACCACACTCGCCAGTCCCCGTGCAGTAGTTGCCCGACACGGTGCAGCTCACGTAGCCAATGTCGCTTCCACCTTGACAGCGAGGTATCACATTGTTCAGGTCGCTGAAATCGTATAGGCAGTTAGCGCACGGCATCCCGTCCGACGGGCTTGTACTTCGCTCTGTTTCGCCCGCGAGCGCGCTGTTTGTAGGAAGCAGAACCGCAATCGCAATTGCGGCCAGCATACGTCGAAGTAGGGCGAATGTCATATTCAAACTCCTCACAAAGAGTTTAGCTGCTCTCATCCGAGCATCGGTGAGCGCTCAAACACTTTGCGGTTTTTGCCGAGCCGAGGTAATAGCTCCGCTAAGTCAAAATGGGCTCTTCGGGGAATCGTGTGGGTGATTTTCACCCGTGTTCGTCCCGCGGAAGGGGTGGCAGCGTACAGCTGAGGACCTTCAGGCGGAGGTACTGCTCATCGCGGATACCGTAGCAGCGACGCTGGATGACGCGGACTTTGTTGTTGAGGCCCTCGACAAAGCCGAGCGCCACTTTGTTCTCGGGTGTGCAGTACGCGGCGATGCCATCCCAGTGGCGTTCGATCAGCGCGGCAAACTTCTCGAACGGGCCAAGCCGCTGCCAGCGGAGGGCGCGGCGCCATGTCTCGAAGAACTTCCGCGCCCACGCGACGCGGCGGTACTCCCAGAGTTGCCCGAACTGCTCCTTCAACACGTAGGCTGTGTGCAACCGCTTGTTCGCCGCGAGCAAGGTCGTGAGGGCGCGTCGCTTTTCGGGGCTGAGATTGGCCCGATGGGAGAGCAGGACGTACTTCTGGCCCTTGATGAACTTTCGGTCGTCGCGATCCGTCAACCGTTTGTACTCGGCCTTCCGGACCTGATCCATCGCCTCGCCCAGCTGCCGCAGGACATGGAACTTGTCGTAGAGAATGGCGGCCTGCGGCGCGTGCCGCTCCGTCGCGTTGCGGAAGGCCCGCCACATGTCCATGACCGCGACCTCGACCGCCTGACACCGGGCGGGGCCGAGCTCGGTGTAGAACTGGGCCATGCTCGCGTCCGACCGATCCACGCCCCCGAACCAGATCGGGCGTCCGACCTCCAAGTCACTGACGATGATCCGGTAGACATGGCCTTTGCGAATGGAGATTTCGTCGATGCCGATGACGCGAGGCGCTGGCGGCCCTGCGCGGTCGAGCTGCTCCTGCATATAGGCCATGTCCATGGCCTTCACGGCATGCCAATCGAGCCGCAGGTCGGCCGCCACTTCAGTGAGCGACATGCCACGACACAGCTTCCCCACGTACCGCGCGAACCGCCGCGTGTAGTGCGGGTTCTCGGCGAGCCACGGCAGCCGCTCCTGTTTCACGCCACCACACGCCGCACAGCGGACCCGCCGGACATCCACGGCCAAGAGCACCCGCAGATCGCCGCAGGGTAAATCCCGGACGAGTCGCGGCCGCCTATCGTACCAGCGCCGCGCCACCCATCCACACACGCCGCAGGCCGTTTTTTTTCGCGCCGCCGGAGCGCCAGGACGATGGCGGAGGGATCGTCCACCAGCCGCTCGACGGTGCGACTCGGCGAGAAGCCGGGGTACCGATACGCGTCCCGCAGCTCCTCGGGGGCCTGCCGCAACTTGGTCATCTGCGAACTTCCAAGCCCGTCGCGCTCGTCGCAAGCGTCCGTTTCCCTCGGAAAAACCGCCCGCCGTGGCGAAAATCAGCGCAGATTTACCCACACGAAGTCACGAAGAGCCTCAAAATGAATGGTGTAAGGTAACGCCCCCGGGTTTGGCGGAGGCCCACCGCTTTGAGATATCGGGAGCACGACACGAGACAAAGGGGCCCTTCGGAAGGCGAGCAAGCCGTTCACCCTTGAGGTCCGCGGGCGAGCAGTGCGGGGGGGGCATGAGCAGCACGACGCGCATCCGACGCAGTGGCCACGATCTGCTCCATCGCGGAGAAGATCGGCTGTTGCGGGGAGACGCTCCGCTTATGGGTCCGCCAACCAGAACGTGATGCCGCCATGCGGTCTGGAATCGCCACCGATAAGCGGGAGCGGCTGAAGCAGCGCGAGCGCGAGAATCGGGAGCTGACGTGGGGGCGAACGAGATTCTACGGAAAGCCAGCGCGTTTTGCACGGCAGCGGAGTTCGACGGCTTCTCGAAGTAACCCACGTCACGACGTACGCGTTCATCGACGCGCACACATACGACGCGTCGGTCTCCGCGGCGTGGGGCGCGGGCAGCGCCTTTTCGGGACGCGAGCCGCCGCGCGCATCGTGTGGGAAGTGGGGACGCACTCGCCGTGGGTGAGTCGGCAGTTGCAGGCGTACGGGCATAACGTGTACGTCGCCAATCCCAGTCCGATGTACGGTGCTCGGCGGCGCACGAAGCGCAATGACCGCATGGACGCCGCGTATCTCGCGCGCCTCGGGCGGGTTGACGTGCAGCTGCTGCACGCCATTCGCCATCGCGGCGAGCAGACCCAGGCGCATCTCGCGCAGCTGCGGGCGCGCGACCAGATGGTGAAGACGCGCACGCAGCTGATCAACCATGGGCGGGGCAGCGTGAAGAGTGTGGGCCTGCGGTTGCCGACGGTTAGCGCGGAGGCGTTCGCGAAGCGGGCGGCGGCGCATCTGCCGCTAGCCCTCACCGATGCGCTCACGCCGTTGCTCACGATGATCACCACGCTCACGGCGCAGATTCGGGCGTTCGATGCGCAGCTCGAACCGCTGGCGCAGACGGCGTATCCCGAGACGCAGCGCTCGCGGCAGATCGCCGGCGTACTTTGGCCTCGTGCCCAAGTTGGATGAGAGCAGTGAGTCGACGCCCCAGCTGCGCCTCACCAAACGCGGCGATCCCTTGGGCCGCTGCTATCTAGTGAATGCCGCGCAATACATCCCGGGCCCGTTTGGCCCGCCGTGTGATCTGCGCCGCTTCGGCGAAGCGCTGTTGGTCCGCTGCGGCCCGAACGCGAAGAAGCGCGCCGTCATTGCAGTCGCGCGAAAACTCGCCGTCCTGTTGCACGCGCTGTGGCGCACCGGCACCGCCTACCCCCCTGTGCGTCGCGCCGCCTAAGTCCTCCCGCTGTCCCAGCCCGCGTCTTCGGATGACTGCGTTCCGTGCCTGGCTCTACACGAGCGCGTCGGAGTTGGCAGCATCCGGCCCACCATCGGACCCCAATATGCACACCAGCCGAAGGGGCGCCACGTCGCCCTTGACTACAAGACCTTTCTCATAGTTGACGCAGAGCCGCGGAGGCACGGAGAAAAAACCATGTGCTTTCTAAGTGTCGCCGCGCCTCCGTGCCTCCCCCGAGCAGTTCACCCGGCTGTCGGTACTAACCGTGAGTGCCAGCTCGCACCCGCCGGCTTCTCGAATTCGCGACGCCACGCGCCGACGGACGTGACCGTGGGATCGAAGACCATGGTGTCATTCCGCACTGAGCCCGCGGCTGCAGCGGCGCGAAACGCCGGGCGGTCAGCCACGGCTACCGCACCACCCGCGTCGCGCCAGAACACCATGCCGTTGGTGAGCAACGAGGTACCCAGCTGCGCCTCGAGTTCGCGCAACGCCTCGAACAACGCATCAATTGAGCACCCCGACGCGTCGGTGGCCGCTTCGTCTACGGCGACAGCGAGAAAGCGGTCGTCGCGCCAGTCGCGGGCACAGGCCAACGGCGCACCGTGAGCCCGCCACTGGTCGAGAAACGCATCGACGCGCTGCAACAATACACCAACGGCGGCCCCGGTAACCGGAGCCGCCGCCGCGAAGACCCACAAGCGCGCGCTGTCTGGTAGCGCGTCGAACGCAACGATTGGCATGCTGCAGTTTACGGGTTCTTGATTGCTCCCGGCAACTGCATCATGGGCATGGCGCCACCGGTGACCTGTGGCATCTGTCCATTCCATCGCTTTGCCATCTCGTACTGCACGAGATTGCCAGTGATGCTGCGTGACAACAGTTCATTCGCCTTCGCCTGCGCCTCGGCTTCGGCCATGATGGCCTTCGCGCGACCCGCCGCCTTGATGCTGTCACCCTGCGCCTGGAAGGTGTTCTTCTGCAACTCGTTCTGCGCCGTGAGCGCCTGCTGCGACATCACGTTCTTGAGCGAGATGGCGTCCATGACCGCTTTCGGGGCGCGGAACTCGTTGAGCGTGAACTGCCGTACCGTGATGCCATAGGGGTCGAGCCGCTTCTGCAGAGCACCCTGCGTGCGCGTCACCGTCTCGGCCTTCTTCGGGCCGAGAATGTCGGCGATCATCTCCTGCCCCACCGTTTCCTGCAGCGACTGGCGGATGGCCTGCTTGATGAAGCCGTGTGAAATCGTCTGGATGTCCGTGCGGAACGTCTGATAGAGCGCCGGCACCTTGGCCCCGTCGAGCTCGAACGACATGGACACATCGAGCGACAGCGGCTGCCCCTCAATGGAATTCACGTTGATCTCATCGTTGGTCGGCGAGCTCTCGGTGCTTTCACGTGTGAGCACCAAGGTCTGCATGAACGTGGGATACTGCTCGATGGCCGTGAACAACGGGTTCCGGAGGTGGAATCCCGGGCCCAGCGGCTGCGGCGACACGCCACCACCGGCGCGATTGATCACGATGCCCACGTGTCCGGGCTCGATATACGCCACCATCGGCCGCACGAGAAAAATGGCGGCGAAGAGCACCACACCGGCGATGGCGAGCTTCTTGAACATGCCGCCGCCGTTTCCGCCGCCGCTCGACTGCAGCGAGTTGCGCATGGAACTATTGAAGGAGCCCTTCAGCCCTTCGAGGGTGTCGTCAAGCGATGTGGCCATGGACCGCTTCCTGGTAGCAATGAGGACAGAGGGATTCACCCGTGGGCAATCGCACCAGGTCTTCTTCCTGCTGCAGCCCGTGGATGGGACAGGTCAGTTCCGCCTGCTTGTCGATGCGCTTGCGATTGGACGACTGGCGGAGTCGTCGGCCAAGGGGCGTAATGCCGAGCGCCGTAACGAAAAGCGCCCCCACCACCGCCAGCAACGCGATGAAGAGGACACTCTCGATGATGATTGCGTTCATGTACTAGAACTTACGATCGACACCGAAAAAGGTGTCAAAAAGCCACGCTAATCTCGTGGTCGTGCACGCTTCAGCCGGCGTGCTGCCCCAGCTCAAAGCGCAAAGCCTGTTCCAGACTCGGGAAACGCCACCGGAATCCCTTCTGCTGCAGCACCTCGGGAATCACCCGCTGACTGGCGAGCACTGTGGCGTCGGCCATGTCGGCGCCCAACGCCAAACGCAGCGCGAACGCCGGCGCCGGTGCCAGGGCGGGGCGCGAGAGCACTCGCGCGAGAACCTCGGTGAAGGCGCGGTTGGTCACTGCTTCGGGCGCCACCAGGTTCACCGGGCCCGCGATATCGTCGCGCATGAGGCAAAAGTGCATGGCGCCGATGTGGTCATCGAGCGCGATTGGGCTCACCCACTGCGTGCCGCTGCCGAGCGGGCCTCCGAGCCCGAGCTTGAACAACGGGGCCTGTTTGGCCAGCGCCCCACCGGCGGCACCCTGTACTATGCCGGTACGCAAATGCACCACGCGAATACCGGCGTTCTCCGCCGGTGTCGTGGCCGCTTCCCACGCGCGCCCCACATCGGCCAAGAAATCACTGCCGAAGCTGCTCCGCTCCGTGAGCACCTCGTCGCCCCGCGACCCGTACACCCCGATGGCCGAGCCACTCAGCAGCACGCGCGGCTTGCGCGACAATCCGGCAATGGTGTGCGCCAGCAGCGACGTGCCCTCCACGCGGCTATCGCGAATGGCCCGTTGGTGTTCCGCCGTCCATCGCTCGGCAATGCTGGCACCGGCGAGATGGATGACCGCATCGATACCTTCGAGGGCGCTCGCGTCGAGTTGGCCGCGCGCCGGATCCCAGCTCACATCGACCACGCCGGGGCGCACCGGACCACGCCCAATACGCAGCACCTCGTGGCCACCAGTGCTCAAGAACGCCGCGAGCTGCGTGCCGATGAACCCCGTGGCCCCGGTAATGGCCACGCGCAGTCGCGGACGATGCGCGAACTCGGCATGTCGTTCGAGATCACCAACGGTGACCGCATGCCGATAAGTAAAGACGCGATCGAGTGTGTCGCTGGCAAAGCCGCCACCTACTGCAGCGCCGAGTGCGCCGAGCGGCAACTCGTACACGATGTGATCATCGAGAATGCTGGCCCCATCGCCATCGGCCTCGAACGAGTGCGTGTGCACCCACGAACTGAACGGCCCTTCGAGCAGGACATCGCGGAACTGCTGGTTGGCGATGTAGTCGCGGTGCTCGAGACGCCATGTAGTGGGGATGGGTCCCGCGTGCACCCGCAGTTCCACCTTGGCACCGTCACGAATGCCACCCACGTGCGACACGACCACAGGGCGGTCCCACGGGGGCGACAGCCGCAAAAAGGCCCCTGGGCGCTCGTGCCATGCGAACAGCTGCGACACCGGCACCGGCACCCGCACCCGCCTTCGAAACTCCGCCATTACCAGCCTCCGGCATCCTCTAGGTCCAACACACGCCAACAGTACCAACTGGCAACGCTCGCCCACGGACGCCAGTTCCGCGCGATCTTCGTGAGCCGCTCGGCGTCGGGCAACGCGCGCGTGCGATAGATGCGCTGCGCTCCCTTGCGTACCCCCAAGTCGAGGACCGGTAACACATCGGGGCGACCGAGACGGAACATGAGAAACATCTGTGCCGTCCACGGCCCGATCCCGCGCACGGGCACCAGGGCGGCGATGACGTCTTCATCGGACATGCCGTCGAGATCGTCCATAGGCAGTCGTGCGTCAACCACATGGGCGGCGAGGTCCTGCACTGCCCGTACTTTGGCGGTTGAAAGCCCGCACTGTCTCAGCACCTCGGGCGCGAGCGCCAGCACGGCGTGGGGGTCGGGCGCCTGCGCATCACCGCCCACCAGTGCGGCAAACCGCGAGTGAATGGTGGCCGCCGCGCTGCCGGAAAGCTGCTGGAAAATGATGTTGCGGGCGAGGTGGCCGAAGTGGGTACCCTCGCGACGCGGCAGCAGCGTGCAGGGCCCCACCCGATCGATCGCCGCCGCCATTTTCGCGTCGCGCGACGCGAGCTCGGCCTGTGCCTTTGCCAGTCGCGCCTTGGAAAGGGGCGAAAGCGAGAAAGCCGAGCTCGGAGCCGCCACCTTACATGCTCACGCTGAACATGATGTGCGCCTTGGGCGTGCCGGGGAGCATGAGCCAGGGCTTGGAATCGGACGGAACGGTGCTCAGGCCCGTGGTGGCCGCCGTTGCGAACGGCACGTACACCACGAACAGCGAACGCCCACCCTTCACCGCACCCGTGGCGGCATCGTAGCTCTGGGCAAAGATCTGATACAGCGCGGCCGGAGCGGTGGGCATCTTGATCTTCCCCGATTTCACTTCGGCGAAGCGCACGGTGTCCACCTGCGCGCCTTTCACGCCCTGCGCCCGCAACGACCGGCCACGCGCCATGAATGGCTCCATGCTGTCGGCGTAGCAGGACACATGGAACTGTTCCTCGGCCGGATCGTCTGCCAGACAGAGCATGCCGTTTTTCACCGGCCGAAGCAGTTCCAGCTTGCCCGCCGTGCGGTACCCCATGACCCCAGCCCCGTCGCGCATCTCCTTGGGAAGGGCGAGTGTGGCGGCGGCAATTTGCTCGGCGGCCGATGGCGCAGACTGGGCCTCCAGTCCGGCGGCCATGGTGACGACACTGGTTAGCGTAGCAGCAAAAACGCGAAAGTTCATCTACTTGTCCCCGATGAAGTGTGCTCCATCTCACCGTGTGTGGCGTGATGGTGTGCTATTGCTTCAGATGTATCGGCGTTGCGACGCGACGAAGCGTCATGACTCCGGAACGGGCCAACCCGCACAGTGTACCGTTGAAATGTCCCTCTCGACAGACGCGGCGACCAGCGAACCGCTGGTTCGGTTCGCACGCAAAGTCTCGCACGATCTGAACAACTTCTCGACGGTTGTTCGGACCTACAGCGAGCTGTTGCTGGCCGACCTGCCGCCAGAGTCAGCCACCTACGCCGATGTCGCGGAAATCCAGCGCGCGGCGGAAAACATGGTGCAATACCTGCAGCGTGTCACGCGATTCTCGCGCGCTGGGGCCATGAAGCGGGTGCCGGTTGACGTAGATGCCGTGGCCCAGGAGGCGGTTGCCGCCTTCGCGGCTGAGTCACCCGCCCGACCCGTAGAGGTGCGCCTGGCCGCAGGCGCGACCATTCAGGCGGATGCCTTGTGGTGGCGCGACGTGTTGCTCGAACTGCTGCGCAACGCGCACGAGGCCGCGCCCGCCGCTCGCCCGATCGTGCTGGTGTCCGAGCGGATTGGCGCTGACGTGCGTGTTTCGGTCGTCGACGAAGGGCCCGGCTTTTCGGAGTCTGTGGCCTCTCAGGCCGCGGAACCGCTCACGACGGGCAAAACCGGCGTCCGCGGGGCCGGTATGGGGCTCGCCATCGTGGCAGCCTTCGCCGGGACGCTCGGCGGCTCGATGGCGTACGATCACGCCAACGGGCGCACCACCGTATCAGTGTGTTTGCCGGCATCGTAAAGCTCGCAACACGCGCCTGCCTTGCTACGAGCACGGGCCCGGTCATCAAGTGACCGGGCCCGTGGTTTTTGTCCGTATACTGACTGGCTGAACTCAGGCAGCCGATTCGGCGCGTACGTGCTGCAGGAGCGCGTCGGCCACGCGATCGAGCGGCAGAATGTCCGCAGCGGCGCCCAGCTTGACCGCTTCCCGCGGCATGCCGTACACCACACAGGTTTCCTCGTTCTGCGCGACGGTATAGGCGCCGACTTCCCGCATGGCGAGCATGCCCTTGGCACCATCGGCACCCATGCCGGTGAGAATGGCACCGACGGCGTTGCGTCCAGCACTGCGCGCCACGCTCTGGAAGAGCACGTCGACTGCCGGTCGCTGGTGATGCACCTTCGGGCCATCCTTCACGCGAGCGACCCAGCGTGCACCGCTGGCCTGCACCAACAGGTGCTTGCCGCCCGGTGCCACGAGCGCGAGTCCCGGGACCACATAGTCACCGTCCTTGGCTTCCTGCACACGCATGGCGCACACACTGTCGAGACGCTTGGCAAACGAGAGCGTGAAGTGCTCGGGCATGTGCTGCACGATCACCGTACCCGGCGCATCGACCGGGAAACGGCGCAGTACCTGTTCGAGCGCCTGGGTACCGCCGGTCGACGCACCCAACGCGATGATCTTGTTGGTGGCGTTCATCATGGCGATGGCTGAACGCGTTGCCACCGGAGGTTCCGCCGGCTCCGCCCGCTTTACTACGCGCGCGTGACTGGCAGCACGCACGGCGCGCACCAGTTCGTCGGTCACGTCACCAGCCGCCAGCGAACTGCCAGGCTTGGCGATGACTTCGACGGCGCCGAGCGCCAAGGCCCGCATGGCCGTTTCGCTGTTCTGGGGCGTGAGCGAACTGCACACGACCACCGGCAGCGGGAAATGCCGCATGAGCTTGGACAGGAACGACAGGCCGTCCATGCGCGGCATTTCGATGTCGAGCGTGATCACATCGGGGCGCAGCTGTGCGATACGCTCGCGCGCCACGTACGGATCGGTCGCCGTACCCACCACTTCGATGTCATCGTGGCGCGAGAGCGCCTCCGAGAGGATGCGGCGCACCAGCGCCGAATCGTCGACGACGAGCACCCGAATCACGCCCGGCTTGCGAGTCGGCGCCGATTCGCCTGCGGCAGGTGACGACGCGAGAAGCGAAGACACGGTTCAGGCCGCGTGCGCGGTTTCGGCGCCAGCGCCCGTGCTCTTGAACAGATAGAGCACCGCTTCGGCGCGACCCTCTTCGACACCCACCATGACGCGAGCCGACGGCTCGTCCTCCTCGCGCTGCGGCAGTGACCCGCCTTCGTGCACGATCGGTGCGGCGAGATTGAAGATCTTGTCGGCGCCCGCAATGAGCGGCAGCACGTGCCCGCAGATCACGTTGCCGATCTCACCGAGCGCATCACGCTGCAACGGCAACTGCTTCGATTCCTCCGCGCCAAGCATGTTGGCCGCGATGGCAGGCAGAATGCTCTGTGACGCGCGCACGACGAGTCGACCCGTCAGCGGACCGCGAAAGTCCACCGACACGGCCACGTCGAGCGGGGCCGCAGCCTGTTCCGCCGACAACTCCGTTTCGGGGAAGAGGAGCGCGAGCTCCTCAAAAGTCGCCGTCGTCGCTCGCGACAGGGACTGCGCCGTAGTACTCGACATCTGTCACTCCAGTGACTCGCAGAATGGTGTCGCGCAGGGTTTCCGGCGCGAAGGGCTTGCGGACGATCGAGGCGCCGAATTCCTGCAGCACCTGCAACCGAGCCTCACTGCCTTCCGTCGATACCACAATGACGGGAAGGTTTTCCGTTTCGGGGTTGGCGCGAAGACGCCGCAACATCTCCTCGCCGTTCATCACGGGCATATTGATGTCCAACAGCAGCAGATCGACCCACTGCTCCTGGAGCACGAACAATCCCTCCTCACCGTTGCCGGCCTCGAGGACCGTGCCCAGCGGGATGCCGCTCAATCGAAGGGTGCGAACGACCATCTGCCGCATGACGGCGCTGTCGTCGACCACGAGTACGTTGAATGCCATAGGTGGGTCCGCCCGTCAGAGCTTGCTTTCGGCGCCGTTGATCTTGAGCGTGACCTCGCCACTGGCCACGTCAACCCACATCGTCCGCGACGTCTGTACGCCGCCGGTGTCATGGGCATGCACCATCACACCGTTCTTCCACAGCAGCTTGCGCAACGCAATCATGTTGCGCTTGCCGATCTGAAATCGGTCGTCTTCCTCGCAGGCACCCGCGTGGGCACCGCCCGCCACCTTCACCCGCATCCGCTCCTTCTTCGCGCCCAGCTTGTAGCACTCCTTGAACAGGAGCGGCACACCACTGTCCACGAACATGGCCGGTTTGTCCGCCATCTTGGCCGGATCAATTGTCCCGGTGGGCAACATCACGTGCAGCATACCGGCCACGTTTGCCACCGGATCGTGCACCACGATGCCGAGACAGCTGCCAAGGGCATACGTAATGAGACGCTCACCGGACACGTTGGATACCTTGAGGTCGGCTACGCCGACCACCCGCTCGCTCCCGCGCTCGAACGCGCGCGCCGCCGCCATGGCACCCATGGCTACTTCACGTAGACGGCCGGCTGCACATAGCGGAACTTGTGCGCCAGGCCCGTGAGGCTCTCGGAGTGTCCGACGAACAGATATCCGCCGGGACGCAGGAGCTGCCAGTACCGCTCTACCAACTGCTGCTGTGTAGCCTTGTCGAAGTAGATCATGACATTGCGACAGAGAATGGCGTCGAACGGCCCCTGCATCGGCCACCGTTCCATGAGATTCAGTTTGGCGAAGTGCACGAGACGGCGGAGCGACTTCTCCGCCTCGAACACCGAACGCCCCTGCGCATCCTGCTTGCGCGTCCAATACTTCTGCAGCCAGGCCGCCGGCACGTCACTCATGTTCTCCGCGGGATAGGCGCCGGCCTTGGCCTGTGCCAACACGCGGTGGCTAATGTCGGTGGAGAGGATCCGCACATCGCGCGAAGCGATATCCGGAAAGCTCTCGTTGCAGAGCATGGCGAGCGTGTACGGCTCCTCGCCGCTCGAACAGCCGGCGCTCCAGATGCGCACCGGTCCGTGCAGCGCCGGAAACACCGTGGCGCGGAGAAAGTCGAAATGCGACGCCTCACGCAGGAAGCTGGTCTTGTTCGTCGTGAGGGCATCGATCATCTCGGCGAATTCCTTCCGCGTTCCGTCCTTCTCGATGTAGTCGAGATACGCGTCGAAATCGGCGAGCCCGAGCTTGCGCAGCCGTTTCGTCAGGCGCGCACGCACCAGCCCTTCCTTGCCCTCACGCATGCGGATACCGGCGTGCTCGTGGAGCACTTCGGTGATGCGCACGAACTGCGCAGGCGTCAGTTCGCACTCGGCGAACAGCGAGTTGATGGCAGGTGCGGTCATGGGAGTATCAGCTGGGACGTCGATGAGCGGCGGATGATGTGGCTCAGTCCGCGTGCGCCTGCGCCGCTTGCAGCGCGGCGATTTCGGTCGTAGCCAGCACCTTGTCGATATCGAGCAGCAGCTTCACGCGGCCGCCCGCCTTGCCGATGCCAAGCAGGAATTCCGTGCGAATGCCGGCACCGAAGCTGGGCGCATCTTCGATGTCACCCTCGGTAATGGCCACGACTTCACTCACGCGATCGACCACAATACCGGTCTGGATGCCGCGCATCTGCACCACGATGATGCAGCTGTCTTCGGAGTCCTCGGCGCCCATGCCGAACTTCATGCGCAAGTCGGTGATGGGAATGACCTTGCCGCGCAGATTGATCACGCCGCGCACGAACTCCGGCATGCGGGGCACGCGCGTGATCGGCTGCAGTCCGATGATCTCACTGACCTTGAGGATCTCGAGACCGTATTCCTCACCGGCCAGGAAAAACGTGAGATACTTGCCGGCGCGCGAAGCGGTTAGCGTGGCGACGGCGTTGTGTTCCATTGACATGACCTGCAGGCTCTGCGTGCTCATGGCTCGCTCGGATGATGATTGTGGGTCCGGAGTCGAACGACTCGTATCGGTATGTATCGGCGCCCCAGCGGCGGAGCTTCACTGCGAGGTCCTACAACTTTGGGGCTACAGCCCTTGGGACCAGCGGTTACAACAACTGGTCAGGCCGCATCTCGGTCGCGCCGGGGGGCGGCGACCTCGGTCGACTGCGCCAGCGCCAGGGTTTCGTTGACATCGAGGATCAGACCGACGCGCCCATCGCCGAGGATGGCGCCGCCGCTCACTCCTTCCACCTTGCCGAGGCCGTCGCCGAGCGTCTTCGCGACCACCTGCTGCTGACCAAGCAACTCGTCCACCAGCAGCGCGGTGCGCTTGTGGCCATCGCCGACGATCATGAGCAAGCCATCGAGTGGACTCTGCACCGCATTGGCCACGTCGAACAGGCGATGGAGGCGCACGACGGGCATCAGCTCGCCGCGCAGCAGCACCATTTCGCCCTTGCCCACCACCGTGGAGATCATGCTCGGCTCGGGGCGGAACGACATGTGGATGTGCGTGAGCGGGATGATGAAGCGCTCCTCGCCAACGCGCACCAGCATGCCGTCGGTCACGGCCAGCGTGAGCGGCAGGCGAATGGCGAACGTCGTGCCCTTGCCCAGCGTCGACGTAATGTCGATGCGGCCGCGGATGGCTTCGAGATTGCGGCGCACGACATCCATGCCGACACCGCGTCCCGAGATGTCCGTGATCTTTTCGGCCGTGGAGAAGCCGGGCGCGAAGATGAGGCTGAATACCTCGCTGTCGCTCATGCCCTTGTCGCTCTCGATGAGCCCCTTCTCGATGGCCTTCTTGACCAGCTTCTCGCGATTGAGGCCACGGCCGTCGTCGATGAGTTCGACGACCACGTTACCCGAGGCATGGTAGGCATGCAGCCGCACCACACCGGTTGGCTTCTTGCCATTGCCGGTACGCTCGTGCGGCGGCTCCACACCGTGATCCACCGCGTTACGCACCATGTGCACCAGCGGATCGCCCAGGCGATCCACCATCGTGCGATCGATTTCCACGTCGTCGCCTTCGGTGACAAACTGCACCGACTTGCCGGCCTTCGTCGCCGTATCACGCACCACGCGTGCGAGCTTCTGGAAGGTCGGACGCAGCGGCACCATGCGCATCGACATGGACAGATCCTGCAATTCGCGCACGATCTTGCCGGCGTGCGTGACCTTGCGCAGCAGTTCATGCTGCGTGCCGTCAACGAAGCCCTCGTCGCCCGCGATCATCGACTGCGCGATCACGAGCTCACCCACCATGTCGATCAGGCGGTCGAGACGATCGGTGCGCACGCGGATGGTGGCATCGGCGTTGTTGGTCGTGACAGCGTTATTGCCGGCGTTGTTGCCCGTGTTGGCTGCCGCCGCCGGATGGCTGGCCGGCTGCGCCACGGCTGCTACTGCCGGATGCTCACCCGTAGTAGCCAACCGCAATTCGGCGCCGGTCGTCGCCACGTTCGTTGGCGCGGCATCGGACGTCGGGAAGATGTCGTCGCCGGCGCTCCGCGACGGGACACTCACTCCGTCGGCATGAATCGCGGGATCGTATCCGGCCAACGCCTCGAGCAACTCCGCGTAGCCTTCGGGTATCGGCATGCGCCCGTCGCCGTTGAGGGCAGCCTCGACGACGTTGAGCAGTTCCTTGAGCATGTCAGCGGAGCGCAACGACAGATCGGCACAACCGCGCGTGTAGGCAATCTCCTTGTCACGCACACGACTCAGCAGCGACTCGGCTTCGTGCGCGAAGGCCGCGATGCGCGTGAGCCCGAGGAACGCCGAGGTCCCCTTCACAGTGTGGAAGGCGCGGAAGACGGTGTTTACCGCTTCCTCGTCCGAGGGGTTGGCCTCGAGCTGCAGCAGCGCCGCTTCGGAGTTGGTCACGCACTCCACACTCTCGGTGATGAAATCCGGGAGCAGATCGCGATCGGCATCATCGGGGAGGCGATCGACGGCGGCGGGTACCGGAGCCGGCGCAGCCGTAGGTGCGGCAGCAGCGATGGGCGCCTCGACCGTCACCTCGATCGTTGCCTCGCCTTTCGTCTCGACCGTGACTTCGGCTGACGTCTCGACTGTCGCCTCGCTGGCCGTGCTCGCGGTCGCACCGCTCGCGATGGCAATGCCTGCAGCGCCGCCAACGGTCGTGGCCACGGCCTTGGCCACCACATTGTTGCCCACCGGCGTGGCGTGCTGTTCGCTGGACTTCATGGCGGATTCGATGGCCTGGCCCACTTCGGCAAAGGCCGCCTGCACATCGGCAGCCGTGCCGTTCACAATAGAGCCCAGGACTCGGGCGGCGCGCGCGACATGTGGCTGCGCCGACAACGGCACGCGGTTCTCGAAAGCGAGATCCGTGAGCGCATCGCGGAGGACGGCCAGGTCGGCGGTATCGGTGGCCTCCAGCTGCATCAGCAGCGTGGCGGCGTCATCAAGATTGAGTGGAGACACGGGCAAAGCCGGCGAAGGTCTCGTACACAGGCATCATGAGGTAGCCTGATTCGTTGTCGAGTATCGGCCGCGAAGTGGCGCAGGTTTACCACCATCACGCAGGATTCTGACGGCGCCATTCTGGTGTGCAGTCGTGCGCCACAAACGACGAACGGCCCGTACGTGAGTACGGGCCGTCGTGAGGCATCGTGCAATCCGGGGGGCGAATTGCACGCTGCAGTGCTTCGTGCTCAGGCGGCTGGCGCCTTGACTGCCGTGAAGATCTCGTCGGCCAGATGCTGACGCTGTTCGGCGTTGCGCGTGGTCGCGTTCGGATCGTACGTCCGCTCATCCGGAGCGCCGGCCTGCAAGGTAGCGAGCGGGGGATCCGTGGCGAGACTCGAGTCGAACAGGTTGGCGATATCCGCCAACCGCGTCTCCATCTCCACAAGAACCGATGAGGCGTGCGCGAGCTGCTGCGACGTGATGTCCTGGAACTGCAGGGCACCCATCATCATGAACAGTTCGTCGCGCAACGTGGCCCGCAGTTCCGTGGCCTTGCCACGATCAGGCGTCTCAGCCGCATCGATCGTATCGAGCTCATCGACGATCTGGCTGGCGCGGTCGCACGCATCCATGATGTTGATGGCTGCGTCTTCGGTGGCCGAGGTTACTTCCTTGATCTTGTCGTGCGTCGTCTGGAGCTTCTCGAAGGTCGTGCTCTGCAGCGCCTGCCGGGTCTCACGCAGGTGCGACAGCACCGCGCGGATCTGGTTGTTGGCGCGCTCGAGAATCAGCGGCAGGTCCGCCAGACTCACGGTGACGAACCGGGACACGGCTTCGGCACCATCGCGTAGCTGATCGAGTTCCTTGTCGACCAACCGGAGGGCGGCCTCGGACTCGTAGTAGGCTGTTTGGGCTCGGGAATCACTCATTTGCGCATTCCTCAGGCAGCCGCCGCAGGCAGGAGAGCGTCGATCTTCTCCTTCAGAACCTGGGGGGTGAAAGGCTTGACGATATAGTTGTTGACGCCTGCTTCCATCGCCGTGAGGATGTCCTCCTTCACGGAGCGTGCGGTGACCATCAGCACTGGCACGTGGCGGCCGTCGTCGCGGGAACGCAGCACCTTGGTAAATTCGGTGCCCGTCATGTTGGGCATGTTCCAGTCGGTGATCACGAACTTCACCGAGCTGTCGAACTTCGCGAGCGCCTCCTGACCGTCGCCGGCTTCGACGGTGTCATTGAAGCCGATGCGCTGCAGCGAGTTGATGACGATGCGACGCATCGTCGCCGAGTCGTCCACCACGAGGAACTTCATACGGCCGATCTCCTGACGTAGCCGGTGTCGAGCGAGCGCGCGGGATTAGAGATCGCCGCGAGTGAGTATGCGCCGGGCGACCTGATCCACCACATCGAGGGTGTTATAGGCGCCGGAAAGAACTTTCTGACGGAGTTCGGCCACCCGCTCGGGGTTGAACGAGTCTTTCTGCTCGGCGTTCAGCCGACGAGCCTCGTCCGAGATTTGCACCGAATCCGACTTGACCGGCTTCGCAGCCGGGACCTGGGTGACTTCCTGTGCCGACCGCTGGATCGCGGGATTGCTGATCGGCGTGGGGCGCAGGTTGTCGCTGTAACCGTTGATTTTCATAAGGATCCTCCTCCTCACTGGGGACTATCGGCAGCGCCGGCCCGTAACTTTACCTGAAGGCATCTTCCTGATTACGGAACGCGACGTCCATGTCGCCCAAACTGCGTCTCGACCGTCGGTTCCGCAGTCGCCGGGAGGGGCGACCGGGCGGGATACCGGATATCGAGGGTTGGCGGGGCAATGATTTGCACCGCCGGGTCCTGCTGGAAGCGAACCGGAGCCCCAGTGGGCCACGGACGGCCTTCCGTGTGCGTCACGAGGTGCGCCGCCCGCAACCGGAGCTGCTCCACCTCGTCCGTGGCGAGCAGGGCTTCCTGCTCGGCCGCGGTATCGAGCTCAACCAGCTTCTCCTGCAACAGCAGATCGAAGCGCTCGTGGGTACCAGACATGGGTCGGCCTCCTGTCGATCAGCGGCGCCGATCGACCAGACGCGCCCCGCCGGACACCCCGTACGCGACACTGGCGGTGGAGGTACGCTGGACGGCATCCAACTCCGCCCGCAGCTCCTCGGCCCGCCGCCCCACCTTGGCCGCCAACTCGACGGTTATCCGGTGCGACAGATCAACCGCCGCGAACACCGACGAAACCAACGCGTCGGCCTCGTCCACCACCCGTTCGGTGGCCGCAAACAGCGCACTGTCGGCCGTGGGGCGCTCCAGGCGCAGCACCACCAGCTGTTCCGCCAAGTCCTGCAGCATCACTTCGCGCTGCTCGAGCAAGGCAAACAGGCGATGTTCGTCGGCCGGCGATGTGACCTCCACTTCCACTTCGCGCGCCAACGCATCGGCGCTTGCGCAGAGCGCAAGGGCCGTACGAGCCGCATGAACGCGGCTGGTGCGTGGGCGAACGGGAGCGGACGCGGAGCGCATGGACGTCGTGGTGAGCGGGAGGGGCAGAAATCAGGCGGTCTTCAGAGCCGACTTCGACACGGCCAGCTGTTCGGCCGCGCCGACAAACCCATCACGCAACAGCGTGGCAACGTTCACCAGCTTGCGCATCACGTACAGGTCACCGCGTTTCCCGATGTCCACCAGTTCGTACAGCATGTACTGATAGAGATCGGCGAGCTGGTTGGCGAGGGCGCCGCCCTGCTCGAAATCCAGGGTGCCCAGGAGTTCGGTTACGATGTCGCGGGCCCGTCGCAGCGAGGTGACGCGCAGCTCGATATCGTTGCGCTCCATCGCGATCCGGGCACGCTCGAGGTTCACGACCAGATGCTCGAACAGGATCACCACCAGCTTGTGTGGTGATGCCGCGTGAATCTCCATCTCGCGGTAGCTCGAGGACTGCGTGGCGTATGACATTGCAGCGTGTTGGCTCAGGGGAGATTTCGGGGGCGACTCCGTTCGCCCCCACACTTGCTAGTATCGGCTAGCGATTGTTCGCCTGAAGTCCCTGCATGCTCGCCAGCAGCGATCCGCTCTGCTGATTGAGCCGCGCAATGGCCTGTTCCATGCGCGTGTACTGGGCCACCAGCTGTTCGCGACGCAGATCGAGCTTCTTCTGCGCGTCCAGCTCACGCCGCTTGAGCGCGAACGTGTTGTCGGTGATGTTGCTGAGCTGCACGCTGATCGAGCCGCTACCGAACGTCGTGGCGGCATCGGTCGAGGCCACGAAGGCGGTACCCAGCCCACTCATCCCGAAGAGTGTTTCCACTTCGCCGGGATCGGCGGCCATGGCCGTCTTGAACGTATCCTCATTGAAGGTGAGGAGTCCGTTCCGATCGAGCAGCAGCCCCACGCTCACGGCCGAGCCGTAGGTGGAGTTCTCGCTTACTTGCGTGCGCAGCGACTCGGTGAAGCTGTCGACCACGCGACGCAATGTGCTGTCGGCGTACAGCGCCGCATCCGGAGCGCGCTGTTCGTCGAAGAACTTGCGGATTTCGTTGTATGAATCCCGGAACGCCTTCACCGCATCCGTTGCGCCTTTCACGTCGCGATCGATGGTCACATCGATGGCGGTGCCAGGTTCGGCGGTAAGCAGATTGAGATTCACACCCGTGATGGCATCAGCAATCGAATTCGTCGACCGCACAACTTCCCGGCCGTCGACGCGAATGATGGCATCGCGGCCGGACTGCAGTTCGCGACTGCGACCGGTAACACTCGTGGCGGCCGCTCCAAGCGAGCCAGTCGACCCATCGGCGCGCGTGACCGACATGGACATCGCGAGACGCGACGCGCCACCCGTGTCATCGGTCAGCCGAATGCGGCCGTCGCTCCCCAAAGCGGCTGTTGCCGTGCGGGAACCCGAGCCGAACCCGCTCTGCGCATCATTGATGCGGTCGAGCAGGGTCTGCATCGTATCGCCGGGCTGCACGACGAGGCCGATGGTCACCGCCGTGCCATCACCGCGAGTCCCGCGGATGTTGATGGCGTCGCCTACGGCAAGATTGGCCGAGGTGCCGTCAACCTTGATGCCAGCCAGCGCCGAGGTTGCGGTGACGGTGGCATCAGCGCTATCGGTATACACCGGCGATTGTACCGTTTGCCGTACGGCCCCGGCGGTGCCGGCCTGGAAGCCAAGCGCATCGATGATCGCCTGCGAATCGGGATCACCGTTCACGGCGCTCACGTTGCCATCGGCGATGAGCCGATAGCGCGTTTCGCTGCCGTACATCTCCGATTCAACCGACGCCGAGCCACCGGCCGCGTTGATCTTCGCGGCGATGGTGGCGATGGATTCGTTCGCGAGATCGGCGGTCACGACCACATCGCCTACGCGGATCTGCGCCGGCTGCGGAAAGACCGCCATGCCCATAGCCGCGGCGGCGGAAATCGTGGATGACGAAATCGGCTTCGAACGCGTGTCGAGGAAGCCCAGCTCGCGCGCCATACCGCCGGTGCCATCGGTGATGGTCACCCCGGTGGAGCCGGCGCTGTTGGCGGTGACGACCAACCGGCCGGCGGTGCCGCCTTCGCTTACGATGGTCGCCGTCACGCCCGCGTTCGCATCGTTGATCTTGGTGCGAATGGCCTCAAGCGAGTCGGCGGCATCGACGGTGATCGCCGTGCCGTTGATGGAGAACGAACCGGTCTGGTTGCGCGCGGCGGCCGTGTCCGCAATGGAGCGGCCGGCCAGCTTGGCGGTATCCGCCAACTGGAGCACTTCCACGCGGTAGCGACCTGCGGTCGCATTACCGGTGGGGGTGGCCGACAGGAGCGTACGCGACGTGGACGGACTCGTTGGGACCGACGCGGTGAAACCACCAAAGCCCGTGCGTCGAAGCGCGCGTGCGTTGGTGTTGAGTGTCTCCACGAGCTTCTGCAGACTGGACCAGGCGTCCTTCTGCTTGCCGCGTTGGGTAATCCGATCGGTGATCGGAGTAACTGAGCGGGCCTCCAGGGCCTTCATCGTCGAATCGACGATGTCGTTCCACTGCACGCCGCTACTCAAGCCCCCGATATTGATGGAGCTGGACATGGTTGCCTCTCGTCACTGCATCTAAGGCCAGTCCCCGGGACCGGCGGTGAGGCCGGCCCCGGGGATGTTCACTTCAGGAGAATTCAGGTTTAGCGGAGGAGCTGGAGAACGCCCTGGCTGCCCTGGTTCGCCTGCGACAGCATGGCCTGCGCCGCCTGCGTGAGGATGTTGTTCTTGGTGAACGTGGCCATTTCTTCGGCCATGTCGACGTCACGGATGGTGGACTCGGCCGCGCGGACGTTCACGACCGCGGACTTGAGGTTCTGCACCGTGTAGTCAAGCACGTTCTGGCCGGCACCGATGGCCGCCAGCGTCGTGTTCACCGCGTCGAGCGCCGTGTCGGCGTTGGCGAGCGTTGACGTGCCCGAAAGCGTCGTCTGCGTCAGCGTCGCACCCACCGTCACCGTACCGTTGGTCGAGCTGTCCGACACCTGGAAGGTGAGGGAAGCGAAGACCGACGTGCCCTGGAAGTTCGCCGAGTTCTGAATACGGGTGGCTTCCGTGGCCAGATTGCCGATTTCGGTATTGATCGTGGTCGACGTGCTCGAGCTCGACGTACCGTTCAGCTTCTGGGTGATCAGTTCCTTCTGACGCTCGATGATGCGCTGGATGGTCTGAGCTGCACCTTCCGCGATCTGGAGCATCGCGTTGCCCTGCTCCGCGTTCGACGCCGCCTGGTTCAGCGAGCGGCTCTGCGTGCGCAGCTTGTTGGCGATCGCCAGACCCGCGGCATCGTCGGCTGCGCGCGAGATCCGAAGACCCGAGCTGAGCTTCCGCATGCTGTTTTCGGTCGCCATGTTGTTGACGAACGAGTTACGCGAGGCCGTGAGTGCGCCGACGTTGGTGTTGATACGCATGGTGTTATCCTCCTTGATGTAAAGATCGAGGCATCCGTGCCTCTGTCCGCTTCCGACGTCCGGAGCGCGGTCGATACACAGTCTCGGAGCGAGCTCGCAGAACTTGAGCGTCTGGCGTATTTCGACCGCCCATCTGGTACCCGATCTCACAGTGCGGGCACACCCATCTCACGAGCGGCGCCAAACGTCACACCGGCGGCCATCCGCGTGACCCTCGACCCGCTTACGGCGCTTCCGACGTGGCTCGCCGACGGCCAGCAGGCGCTCGACGACGGGCGCTACCGCGACGCGGCGCAGGCCTTCGCGCGCGCGAGCGACGCGTTGCCGTCGGAGTGGGCGCTACATCAGATGACGGCGAACGCGTGGCGTCTCGCGGGCGACATCGTGCAGGAGCGCGCTGTGCTGTGTGCCGCGTTCGCGGTGGCGAGGCCCACCGATACCGAAGGGCTCTATGCGCTTGGCAGCGCCCTGCTTGGCAGCGGCGCACCGACCGAGGCGCGCGTCTGCTTCGAGGCCGTCGTGGCCCAGCGTCCTCGGGACGCGGCGGCCCTGAGCGCGCTTGCGTCGGCGCGGCGCGCTGATGGCGATCCGGACGGTGCCTGGCCACTGGTGCAGCGTGCACTGACGCTCGCCCACAAGATGCCCGCCGTGTTCCTCACTGCGGCGCAGGTGCGGCACGCGCTCGGCGATACCGCCGGCGCGCGCAGCTGGTTGGCCAAGGCAGAGAAGATTCGCCCGGGCCATCCCCTCCAGCAGATCCAGTTGGCCTTCTCTCACTTAATAGAAGGCGCGAGCGCCCCCGGATGGGCCGCGTTCGAGGCCCGTGGCCTACCGGCGCTCCCCTCAGGCGCGCGTGACTGGCACGGCGAGCCGATCGCCGGGCAGTCGATCGCCGTGGTGATGGAACAGGGGCTGGGGGATCTCTTTCATTTTGTGCGCTACGTGCGCCGGTTGGAGGCGCGCGGCCCGTCACGCGTGGTTGTGGAGTGCCCGCCGAGCACGGTGTCGCTGCTGGTAGCCAGCGGCTTCGACGCCGTGCCTGTGGGCCAGCTGCCGCCAACCGATTGGGCAGTGCCGCTGTTGTCGCTGCCGCATCGGTTGGGGAGTGGTGGGGATGTGGCACGAGAGTTGGTACCGTACCTCGGCACCGGTCCCTCCACGCCCCTCCGTCGCACGAGCAGCGGCCGACCGCGTGTCGGATTCGTGGGCACGGGGAACCCGGCGTTTCTGTCCACGACCCTGCGCGACCTGACGACAAACGATGTCGCGGCCATGCTGAGCGCGCTGGACATAGATTGGGTGTGGATGCAGTACGGAGTACCGGCTCCTACAGCGTCTCTTGACTCTGGCGTTTCACTGGAAACACCTGAACTGCGCGGCAACTGGCTTGATACTGCTTTATTGGTGGATACTCTCGACGCTATTGTGAGTGTGGATACCGCGATGGCGCATCTGGCCGGCGCCATGGGTCGCCCGGTCATCGTGCTGGTGCCGCAGGCCCCGGACTGGCGTTGGGGACTGGAAACGCCCCACAGCACCTGGTACCCGTCGGCGCAACTCATACGCCAGACTGCGCCCCGCGACTGGGCCTCGACTGCCCAACGGGTACACGCCGCACTCCGCGCGCTGTCGACTCGCTGAGCAACTCGGCAAGTCTTGCCGCTTCAATGGAGCGGATAGCCCCGTTGGAGTGGGCTCCCCGCGCACACAAAACCGCAAGTCTTTATTTTACAATGCTTTAGGATTGGCATGCTCATTGCATTGGTGATTGCACCGTCCATCCGCCTTGGGGTGGCGTATTCCATCGTGTGAGAGGAACACCGTGATCCAAGACAAGAAGATCTTCATCACCGGCGGCGCCGGCTTCATCGGTTCCACTCTCGCGGAGCGCCTGATCGAGCACAACCGCGTCGTGATTTATGACAGCATGGTGCGCAGTTCGATCGTCAACCATCCCATGCTGCACCATCCCAACCTCACGATTGTCCCGGGGGACGTGCTCGACATGCCCAGGCTGAGTGAGGCTATGCGCGGCGCCGAGCTGGTGGTGCATTGCGCAGCCATCGCCGGCATCGACACGGTGGTGAAGAGTCCCATCAACACGATGCGCGTGAACATGATCGGGTCGGCCAATGTGCTTGAGTCGGCCAGCATGCTCGACTCGATCGAACGCGTGGTGTGTTTCTCCACCAGCGAAGTGTTCGGCACACAGGCTTTTCGGTCGCGCGAAACCGATGTCACGGTTATGGGCACGGTCGGTGAGGCACGCTGGACCTATGCTGTCAGCAAGGTGGCGGAAGAGCATCTTGCCATCGCCTATCACCGCGAACGTGGACTGCCGACAACTGTCGTGCGACCGTTCAACGTGTACGGCCCCGGTCAGGTGGGCGAAGGGGCGCTGCGCATCTTCATCGAGCGCGCGCTACGCAACGAACCCATCGAGATTCACGGCGATGGCACGCAAATTCGCGCCTGGTGCTACGTGGACGACATGGTTCAGGGCACGATGCAGGCACTGCGGCACCCGGCGGCCATCGGTGAGTCGTTCAATATCGGCAACCAGCGGGCGGTCACTACCATCTATGGCCTCGCCGCCACGGTGGTCTCTGCCCTCGGCTCTTCGTCGCCCATCCAGTTCGTGGCCAAGGACTACGTGGATGTGGAACTGCGCATCCCCGAAGTGAAGAAGGCGCGCGAGCTCATTGGGTTCGAAGCACTCGTGGACCTCGACGAAGGCATACGACGCACGGCGGCCTTCTACCGCCGGCGTGCCACGGCCGCGCTGCCATACGCCGCATAAGCATGTCGTCCGCGCCCTTCATTCCCGTCGGCCGTCCCTACCTGGATGCGCGCGATCTGGAACGGCTCGCTGAACCCGTGGAGCGAGGCTGGCTGGTACAGGGCCCACTCGTCGAAGAATTCGAGCGTGGATTCGCGGCGTTCCTCGAGCGCAGCGCCTCACCCGAGAGCGCGCTGGCCGCCCCTCACGCGATTGCGTGTGCCTCGGGAACAGCGGCCCTCCACCTTGGCGTCACGGCACTCGGCGCCTCCCCGGGAGACGAAATCCTGGTGCCCGCCTTCACGTGGGTAGCCACTGCAAACTGCGTGGAGTACGCCGGCGCAACGCCCGTATTCGTTGACATCGATCTCGACACCTTCAACATCGATTGGGGCCACGCCGCAGCAGCGGTCGGTTCCCGCACGGTGGGCATGATTCCCGTGCACCTGTTCGGCCTTCCGACCGATTGCGACGCCATGGTGGCGTTGGCCCAACGGCATGATCTGTGGGTCCTTGAAGACGCCGCCTGCGGATTCGGCGCATCGTGGCGCGGGCAGCCGGTTGGTACCTTCGGCGAGGCTGGCTGCTTCTCATTTCATCCGCGTAAGGCCATCACCACTGGAGAGGGCGGCATGCTTGTCACGCGCGATGCGACGCGCGAGGCGACAGTGCGTGCCCTCCGTTCGCACGGCGTCGTACCTGGGAGTACGGCTTTTGACATGGGTGACGTACCGATGCTGGGCTTCAACTATCGACTCACCGATCTTCAGGCCGCGCTCGGCTGCGCCCAATTGGGTAAGGCCGATGAAATCCTCGCCCATCGCCGACAGGTAGCCGAGTGGTACGACGACGCCCTTTCATCAATTGAGGGAGTACGCCTGGCGCCTCGTGATGTGCGCGCGACTCACGGATGGCAGTCGTACGTATGTCTCGTCTCTGCGGACGGATCCGACGCGCACGCCATCGACCGCGCGGCTGCGCGGCGAGACACCCTGATCTCCGACTTGCATGCCGCAGGCATCGGGACACGTCCTGGGACACATGCGCCGGCGCATCTCTCCTTCTACGCGAGCAAGTATGGGATTCGTCCGGAGGACTTTCCGCATGCGCACACGGCCGCGCGGTGTTCCATTGCCTTGCCTCTCGGTGCGGGTTTGACCGAGCAGGACGTGGCGCGCATTGTTGACGTGATGGCATCAAGCCTGGGTCGTACCAGTGGGCGTGGATATATCACGGCGGGAGCGACCTTCGCATGACGGACAAGAAGGTTCGCAAGGTATTCATCGGCTGTACCGACATCGCTTCGCTTATCCACGATTTCACCGTGGGATTCAAGGCGAACGGTGTGGATGTCTTTTCCATGGTATTCGAGCGGGCCCCCATTCAGTGGGGACAATGCGATGTGGAGTTGGGTGCGCTGGCCCCTGCACCGTCACCCGATGCCTCACCGACGGAGTTCAGCGCGTGGCAGCAGCATCGCGCGGCACTGTTGCAGGCCGTGTGGGACCGGGCCGTGGATGAATGCGACACGTTCCTGTTCATCTGGAACAGCTTTCTCGACGACTATTCCGACATCATTGAACTGAAGCGGCGCGGCAAGCGCATCGTGTGGTGGTTCATGGGTAGTGACTGTCGCTGGAAGGCCGCCTACGATCAGGATGTTGCCCGCTACGGCATCGCACCGCTTCACTACGACGCGACGCTTACGGAGGCCGATCTGCTGCCGCGCCTGCTCAGACTGCGTACGGCAGAAGCGTTCGCCGATGTCGTGGTCAACACGCCATCACAATGCTCGATGGCATTGCGGCCATATCTCGATGGGCTGCATTCGCCGGTGGACATCACGCGCTATCCGCATGTGCCCGAACAGCGTGAGCGCCCGGTACTCCTGCATGCTCCGTCAAGCACAGAGAAGAAGGGGACCGGCGAGATCCTCGCGGTGTTCGACGAACTGCGCGCCGAGGGCCTGTCGTTCGATGTGCAGTTGCTCGATCGACTCCCCCACGAACAGGCCCTCGAGGTGTACGGCCAGGTCGATGTGCTCGTCGGACAACTGGGCGCCCTTGCACTGGGCAAACAGGATCGGGAACTGATGGCCTGCGGCAAGGTCGTCGTAGGGGGACCGACCTCCGAAACCTACCCACAGCACTGGCCGGCAAGCTGTCCCGCCGTGCCGGCCATGCGCGTCGACGAGCTCCGGACTGCGCTCCGTGAACTCATTCCGGACGTTGCGCGCCGCCGTGAGCTGGCGAGTCGCGGTCGTGCGCACATTATCGATCGCCACGATCCGAAGCGTACCGTTGGCCGCTTGCTCGAGGCGATCGAAGGGCAGCGTACTGCAGACTTCGTACCGGATTTCTTCCGCCACCATTTCGTTCCCGAAAGCCCCGAATTCACCGAGCTGCACAATCTCGGTATCACGCTGACTCGAGAAGCGTCGTGGTACCGTCAGTACATTGCTCCCGGTATGCGCGATGGCCTCCTGTTCTGAAGTACCCGCGGTCATGGCGTGCGGGGGGCCGCTTGCGGAAGACATCCCGCATTCGGCACCCACGATAGAGCACGATGATCGTGATGCCGTGATGGCATGCCTGCAGAGCGGCTGGCTCGCACAGGGAGCGGCGTCTGCACAGTTTGCCGAGGCACTGCAGCACCAGAGTGGCGCCGTGAGTGTGTCGCTAGCTTCGAGTGGCACCAGCGCGCTGACCTTGGCGCTGCTCGCGCTCGATGTGCATGCTGGTCACGAGGTGGTCGTCCCTACGTATGTCTGTGCATCGGTGCTTGAGGCGGTGCGAGCCAGTGGGGCGACCCCGGTATTGTGTGACATTGGCCCTCACTGGGTGCTTGACGTCCGTGCAGTTGGTCGCGTGTTGACCCAGCGCACACGGGCCATTGTCGCGGTAGCCGTCTTCGGGCTTGCGTGGAGCGTGGATGACCTGACGCAGTTCGGCATCCCGGTCATCGATGACCGCTGCCAGGCGTTCGGCCTCGCGCGGCCTTCGCACGCGCTGGTGCCCTTTTCGGTGTGTTCATTTCACGCCACCAAGTGCCTTACGACAGGTGAAGGCGGAGCGGTGCTGGCGTGGACGAATGAGGCGCGCGCGCCACTGGCCGTGGTTGCCACCGCGCACCGCCGTACGCTGACCGTGTTCTCGGATTTGCAGTCTTCGCTTGGCCTCTCGCAGCTGGCGGCATGGCCACACCGCCAACAGCGCCGGAACGCCATCAGTGACCGGTACCGACGTGAGTTGCCGGCGTCACGTACGGCGCGCATCATCGCCGCCGCCGAACAGGGAAGCGTGTGGTTTCGCATGCCCGTAACCATGCCGGAGGGCGCCGACTTCGATACGCTGCGGCGGCGATACGCGGCGGCCGGTGTACAGGTACGCCGCGGCGTGGATGCGTTGCTGCACCGACGTTCCGGCTTGCCGGATTCGCAGTTTCCGGGCGCCGTTGACGCGTTTGAACGTACGCTCTCGCTCCCCATCTGGCCGGGCATGACCGATGCCCAGGTGACGCGGGTCGTGGAGGTAAGCCACGATGTCCTGGTCTGACGAACGTACCCGTATTGTGGCGCGCTACAATGCACGCCTCGATGTATCCGGCCCCGGCCGCGACGCACTCGCCGTGGGTCCCGCGGCGCGTCACGAACTGCGGTTCGCCATGCTCACCGACATCGGTATCCAAGCCGGTGACAGCGTTCTCGACGTTGGGTGTGGCCTCGGGGACTTTCGCACGTTTCTCGACGATCGCGGCATCGACGTCGCATACACGGGTGTGGACATCAATGCCCGGCTTCTCGCGCATGCGAAACGCCGGCATCCCAGCGCGACGTTTCTGGTCACCGACGCCGTGGAAGACGCCCTGCCGAAGGCCGACTGGGTCGTGTCCAGCACCGCCTTCAACCTTCGCCTGAACTCGGCCGACAACCTCGACGTGGTCCAGCATGTGCTCACCCGTTCGTTCGCCAGCGCACGCAAGGGAGTCGCATTCGACTTCCTGAGTCGTTACGCCGACTTTCAGCACCCTGACGCGTACCACTACGATCCGCTGCAGCTCTTTGCGTTCGCGAAGACACTGACCAAGCGGGTCACGCTCCGACACGATTATCCGTTGTTCGAATTCATGCTCTACCTCTATCCCGACTTTGCCGGATGGGGGGCACCCGCATGATCGCCGTGACCTTCGATGTGGATGACGTGAACTGGGTGAATGGAACAGACGCCGACGAAATGACTGCGGCGGCGCCGGCGATCATGTCGGCCCTCGACGACTTTCCCGACGTTCACTCGACGTGGTTCGTGCGTCTTGACGCCGGTATCGCCATGCAGCGCGGACGTGCCGACGCCCTCTTCCACGAATACACTGCCCATTTCGAACGCCTGCGTGATGCTGGGCATGAAGTGGCGTGGCATCACCACGCCGTACGTCCCGGCACGACGAATGCGCCGGAGACCGACAGTGCGACCATCTGCAGGACTCTCCGGGCCCTGGCCCCGATGGCTCGTGCATGGAAGCTCGAGAGTGTGCGTCTCGGGTGGGGGTACGCGGATGCGGCGATCATTGCCTGCCTCGATGACCTCGGGTTCGCGATCGACAGCAGCGCCTTGCCGCGCCCGTCCTATCCATGGGACACCGTCCCTCGTGACTGGAGCGGGACACCGCATGCCCCGTACCACCCCTCACGCGTCGACCATCGGTGTGAAGGCGCGCCATCATGCACCCTGCTGGAAGTACCCATTTCGGTCGCGGCGTTGTCGGCGCCGCACGACACGCTCCCCAACGTGAAGCGCTACGTGAACCCTGCCTACCACGCCGACTTCTTTCAGCAGGCGATTGCTTCCGTGGTCGAATCGCCGCTCATCGTGACGGTCACGCACCCCTATGAGTGCGTGCCGGCAAACACGAGTGCGGCAGCCACCACAGCAGGGACGCACCCGCAGCATCCCTTGATTTCGCATTCACTGGACGTGCTTCGGCGCAATCTCGCTCATCTGCACACGCTCGGCCGGCCCTTTGTCACCCTGAACAGCCTGCGAGGTTAGCATGCTCCGGCTTCTCGATACGACGCTGCGTGATGGGAGCTACATCGTCGACTTCCAGTTCACGACCGCCGACACGGCCATCATCGGTGGTGCGCTTGATGCAAACGGTGTTCCGCTCATCGAGGTGGGGCATGGCATCGGCATTGGCGCCTATCGCGATGCACGCCATCGCGCCGCCGCAACCGACGAGGAATACGCCGCGGCCGCTGCAGTCGCGATCCGACGCGCCCAGTGGGGCATGTTCTGCATTCCCGGAATCGCCACCCTCGACGATCTTGACCGCGTGGCGGATCTCGGCATGTCGTTTGTGCGAGTTGGCACCGAGGTTACGCAGACGTCGACGGCCATCCCCTTCCTCGAACGGGCGCGCGCCCGCGGCTTGTTCGTCTTCGCCAACTTCATGAAGACGTACGCCCTCGCCGCCGACGACGTCGCGCAACGCGCACGCGTGCTGCAGGACGCCGGAGCGCAGGTGGCCTGCGTAGTCGACAGCGCCGGCGGAATGCTTCCCGAAGATGTCGCGCGCTATGTATCGACCCTGCGCGAGCATCTGACCATTGAGGTGGGATTCCACGGGCACGACAACCTCGGGCTCGCCGTGGCGAACACCCTGACGGCCGTGGACAGCGGCGCGACTATCATCGACACGTCGCTACGTGGTATGGGCCGCAGCGCCGGTAACGCGTGCACGGAACGCACGCTCTTTGCCCTGCTCCGCCGTGGAATCGACGTGGGAATAGATCCGGTGGCGCTGCTCACCGTGGCCGAGCAGCGCATCGATCCATTGCTCGAACGGGCCGCCCGCGACACCTCAATCGGCATCGTGAGCGGGTACGCACAGTTCCACTCGAGCTTTCAGCCACTCGTCGATGATGTCGCGCAATCGCGAGGCGTTGATCGCTGCGATCTCGTCATCGCCGTCACCGCGGCCGATAAAGTTCATGCATCGCGGCCGCTCGTCGAGAGCGCCGCCGCCGAACTGGCCGCCGCGGGCGTACGGCGCCCGCGCCTGAGCATTTCCCGGCAGCCTCGTACGGAGACGTTGTACGGAGCTTCCTTCGATGACGCGGTGCAGCAAATTGCAGCCCGCGTGCACTCGGCCGCGCGCCGGCTCGGTCGGCGTTCCGTGCTCAACCTCGTGCAGCAAATCCGTCCGTTGACGGGTACCGTACTGCCTCAGACGTGGCACGAAGGCGACGTTGCCGTGGTATCGACAATGGCGATCGCGAACGCAGCCGACGCGGCTCGCGTGGTGTCGCTGGTTGACGGAGTGGTAGACGAACTGCTGGTCGATGTGGATGCCCACGACTCATACGGCGGATGGCTCATGGCGCAGGTGCAGCCGACGCGATCGGGGCTGTTGCGCTACAGCGATCTCTCCGCGTGGTCCGCTGCCGTACTGGATATTGTCATGTCCACTGGTTCGCACCGCGGCGTGATTGCGCCGATCGTGCTGGACGGGGCACCCGATCAACCGCTCACCGCTGCCATTGGTGCGCTGGCGCAGGCGCGCGGACTGCGCTTTTCGAGGAGTACCGATGACCTGCGGTCGGCGGTGGTGGTACTGTGCGAGCCGCGCGTAGAACCGCGCGCTATCCACTTCGACCCGGACGCGCCACCAGCGGTTGTGATCGATGCCTGGATCGGCGCGCTGGACCGTGACACGCAGGAAGCACTGCAACGCGCCGGCACTCTGGTACTGCGACCCGATATGCGCGCGGCGTTACAGGCCGAGATTCTGCGGGCAACGGATGCGAGAGAGCGTGCAACACGCGCGGCAGGAATCGCCGTGCGCGAAGGTATCTCCATCGTGTCCGGCGGCGTCCTGGCGCCTCGCGGTACCATCGTCGTGGATTCCGTGGTCTCACCGCGCGTGGTGCACGGCGTGGCCGACGGACGCGGCTCATTGCTCGGCGCGCACGATCTAGATGGCGAAACCGCGGCGCAGCTTCGCCACGCGGAGGATGTTCTGCTGTATTCGGTGGGCTGAAATGGACGTGTCCTCGCCGGTCGGGACGGCGGTCGTGTCTTCGACCATCACCAGTGAATCGCCCCCACCACGGCAACGTATCCTCGTGCTCGGGGCACCCGCAGGTGCGCGCGCGTCTCTCGCAGCGGCGCGCACCGCTGGCTTTCATGTCATCGCGGCCGATGCGAACCCCGCAGCCGGTGGATTCATGGAGGCTGACGAGGCGGTCGTATGCGCCGTGCAAGCGAGCGACGTTGTGATCGAGGTGGCACGGCGTGTGCGCGCCCATGGCATTGTCGCGACGACAGATTTCGCCGTGGTCGCGGCGGCGACCGCCGCCCGCGCACTCGCTTTGCCGGGAATCGATCCGGACGCGGCGCAAAATGCGATCAGCAAGTTGCGGATGCGAACGCGCTGGGCGCAGGAGCGTCTTCCGCAACCTCGTGTGACAGTCGTGCACGATCACACTGCGCTCGACGCCGCCGCGACGCAGACCGGTTTTCCGGTCATCTGCAAGCCGGCGAACGCGCTGGGAGGTGGGAGCCGCGGCATATCCATTGCCGGCGATCGCGACGCGCTCAGCGGTGCGTGGGAGGCCGCCCATGCGGTGGCACCCGACGGCGTGGTGCTGATCGAGCAGTGCGTGGCGGCCGTGTCCGAGCACTCCGTGGAGGTGCTCTTTCATGAAGGAACGGCGCATGTGCTGGCTATTGGCGACAAGATCAAAACGCCGGCTCCGTATCGTGTCGACCTCGCCGTGTGCTACCCTACGGCGCTCGATGCACGAACCAGGAGCGAAGTGGCAGGCTTGGCCGAAGCGAGTGCACGGGCCCTGGGTATCCACCACGGTATGGCGCACGTTGAGATCGGGGTCACGGCCGAGGGCGCGCAACTGTTCGAGTTGGGCGCTCGCTGCGGCGGTGGCGCCACCGCGGCGCCAGTGGTGCCTCTGGCCACCGGGATCGACGAATTCGTCGAAGCCTGCCGGGTTGCCTGCGGCAGTCTCCCCCGACGCACACGACCGGTACACCAGCACGGTGTCTGCTATCGGTTCATCGCACCGCATGCGGGCCGTCGTATCGAGACCAGCCAGTTGGAGGCGATTCGCCAGATGCGCGGGGTGATTTCACTCGATGTCTGGGGGTCTGATCCAGCGTCCGGCGACGCAACGGTCAGAACCGGTGGCGATCGGATCGGTGCGCTTGTCACGACCGCTCCCACCCGCGAGGAGGCCATCGCGATCGCGGACGAAGCCATCGCATGCCTCAGCGGCGCCAATGGCGATAGCCCGCCTGCGGTGCGCGAAACATATTCCCGCACGGATAGTGTACTCGCGACTGGCGAGCCCAACTTCGCATCATGACTACCGATCTGCGGCCTACTGCCACGTCCGATGTGCGGGTGGAGTTCTCCCCGCCACCCGTCACGATCATCATCCCGAGCTTCAATCGGGTGAACTATTTGCTGGAGTCGATCACCAGCTGTCTCGCCCAGGACTATCCGCATCGCCGCATCGTGGTCGCCGATGATGGATCCACCGACGAGACGGTGCAGATGGTGGAGGCACTGAGCGAGTACGGCGTGGAATTGGTCACGGGTCCGCACGCTGGCGCACCCGTGAATCGCAATCGCGGACTAGCCACCGTGTCATCGCCCTACGTGCTCTGGATCGGCGATGACGACGTGCTGGTACACGATGTCCTGTCGCGCCGTATCGATGCCCTGCGTCGGTTTCCTGCGGCCGATGTGATTCACGGGGACACGATGATCTGCGACTCGACACTGGAGCCGACGCAGTTGCTGCAGGGTGAGGATTGGTCAGCGCGTCGCGACGAGCTGGTCGGCACCCTGTTCCGTCGCAATGTCATTGCCGATGCAGGCTCGCTGATCAGCATGGCGGTCTATGCACGAGCCGGGTGGTACGACCCCGCCTTTCCGAAGGGACACGACTACCACCTGTGGTCTCGCGCCGTCTCGCGTTGCACCTTTCGTCACGACCCGCATGTGGGCGTGCTCTGGCGCTGGCACGGCAGCAACATGGGACTTGGCGGTGGGACCAATCCGTATGCAGACGCGCATCGCCGCATCGTGCTCGAGATGTGGTCACACTTCGACAAACGGCTGCTGTTTCCGGGCATCAGCTGGGGTGAGATCCCCGAGTCCCAGCATGACGCGGTAGGCGCCGTGGCCATGGCGGAACGCCTGATGGTCGAGCAGGCCTGGGATGACGCCGCGCGCTTCGTATCAGCGGCTCTGGCGCTTGGCGCGGGGGAACCCGCCCAAGTGCTGGCCGCGCAGTTGGCGGCACGTCCTATCGGCGGGTAGACACCTGCAGGGTGTGACGCCGCATCAGTTCGAGTCCGAGTACGGCAAGTTCCTCAGCGGTGGCATCGTCGATGGTGTCAAGAGCGGCCGGAGCAAGCGACACACGATGTGCGGCTCGCGCGGTCGCCGATTGCAATGCCGCTTCGATCGCGTGCATCGTGTGTTCGCTATCGAAGGCGCCTACGATATGGCGTCGTGCAGCAATGCTCGCCGCCGCACGTGGCGCCGACTCGCACCACTGCCTGAGGGAGGGCAGGTAGGGCGCAACATCGTGCCCATGCAGCGGAACAAGCGACCCCAGTTCCGGCACGACAAGTTCACGCTGCCCACCCACGTCACTGACGATCGGGACACACCCCATGGCCATGGCTTCGTAGAGCGTGCGGGCAATGCCTTCGATCTCGCTGGGAGCGAAGTAGATATCAGCAGCCGCGTACACTTGGCGTAGTGTATCCTCATCCACCTCACCGAGCAGCGCGGCATACGACGACAGGCCGCGACGTTCGAGGAGTTCGTTTACGTCCTGCAGCTGTGGACCGTCTCCAGCGACAACCAGTCGGACATCCCGACCCTCGGCCCGCAACGCGTCGAGTGCATCGACCGCCAGCAGTGGGCGTTTCTCCGGAGAAACTCGACCTGCGAAGAGTAGCAGCGTCGTGTCGGGACCGGCACCGAACGCGGCACGCACCCCCTCGCGATCGAGATTGCCAACACGCCATGTTGTCGTATCGATGCCGATGTGCGCAACATGGGTGCGCGCCGCTACCGCCCCCTGTTGGACAAGTGACGCCGCCAACGCCTGACTGGACGCAATGTGCGCGTCGAGGTAGGTCGTATAGCGCGCCGACATGGTGGCATAGCTGCCATACATGCGGTCTTCGAACCACTCGGTATGCACGTAGTCCACGAACGCCACATGCGGAAATGCGGCGCGCAGGAGCGGCAGCATCCGATACGAAAGGAAACTGTGGCTCAGGAAAACCACATCGATATCACGCGAGCTGATGAGGTGCGCGATGTAGGCCGGAATGGCGGCCAATGCGGAGCTCGACTGGACATGATGGATGTCCGGGGCAACACGACGCACGTGAGCCAGCCGCCAGGTGGGTCGCCACCACTCTGTACACACGGTGGTCACATGGTGCCCACGCGCCACGAGACGCGGAACAAGGTCCGCGTTGAATGCGGTGTACCCTCCCATCGGGAATCCCTGCAGCAGCATCAGAATGCGATGCGATTGGCCGGCAGACGGAGGCTCCGGGGTGGTACCATGCGTAGTTGGCCACAGCGAACGATCGAGTCGCTGCAGGGGAAGGTCGGGCACATGCGTTTCGGTGGCGGCGAGACACTCGGCGACTTCGTGGCCGAGCATCTCCGCAGTGACCCGCGCCTGTCCGGTCAGGCCTACCCACTCACTGCCCGGTGCGTAACGCGCGATGGGTGGTTGGCCCATGCATACACCACGAACACCCTGTCGCCACATGGCGAGCACCAGTTGCATTGCCACTCCGGGCGTATCCCGACCGTCGCACCCGCTGTTGACCCAGCGGGCATGGCCGAGTGCGGCGCGTGCATCGGCCGTACGCACCGCACACAGCGTGAGCAAGGCATCGAGCAGCGATTCGGGCTGAGGGTGCTCCAGTGATCCACCCGTGACCCATCCCACATGCGCCGTGCTGCCAAGCAGCCAGGCGAGACGTTCGCAGGCCGTGTATTCGAGTTCAACACCGGCGTGAACAATCAGACTGACTGGTGCATCCACCGTCGCGAGAGAATGGCCGGCCTCCAGAACGAACACGTTGCACGACTGCTGTTCGAGTGACGCGATTGTACGCTCGCGAGCGGCCCGCTCGGAGCCGACCACCAGCACCGCGACATGCGTGGAGACGTGCGTGGAGACATGCGCAACCGTCGGCGTTGGCGAGACCGTCACTCGGCCTCCGTCTGCGACAACCATTGCAGGGTGCGCAGCACCAGCGCCTGAGGGCCGTGGTGCCCGGCGAGACCGGCTTGCCAGTAGGCCGCCTTGCGGGCCCGATGGATGTCACCGATGGACCAGGCATCCGTATCGAACATGGCGAGGTGGCGTGAGCGGTCGCTGCCGAGTCCATCGCCGTGCTTCAACGCCCCCACGTGCTGCGCCTCTTCAAAGGTGGGGTGCTCGATGACCCGTGCGAGACGCTGCATGGCGGCCGTCGGCGAGACCTCGTGCACGTCAAAGATTGGGCGAGCGACCGCAAAGTCGCGCGCGAACTCCATCACGCCTGCGCGCATGCTGCGATGCGCCTCCTGCTGCGCACTATCGTGGTCCACGGCCCCGTGCACCGGAACCACGCGGCCCTGCTCACGCGTGAATCGGCGAAGGCTCCCGCGGGTCGTGCTGCAGATGAACTCGAGCAATTGCGGCAAGCGCATGACGATGCGCGTGCGGTCGGCGGGTTCACTCGCTTCAAACAGATAGCCCTGCACGGTACCCGCGCCCGTACCCACGTGCGCGGGGCCTAGACTGCCAAGGTAGTAACCATTTACGCACTGTGCCCGTCCATCCGTTTCGAGTGCCGCCACCAATGACCGTTGAATGGTGGCGTTCCACCCCACATCCACGAAGGCGACGCGGCCACCGGCCAGAACACCTTCCTGATCGAGATAGCCAAAGAGCAGTTCGCGTTCGTCGCGCGCCCTCTCGCGCAGCGCAGCCACGATGGCCGGTGCGCGCATGAGTGCAACCAACCGACGCTCACCAACGCGATCGTCTGGCTGCACGATCTCCTGGGCCCCAGTGAATCCTGCGTCGAGGATTTCCTTGCCGAAATGCGACGCCGTCAGACCGACGCGCGCAAAGAACTCGTGCACCGGCCTCGCGTTCTCCGAAACGGTGAGTTGCGCCAGCAAGGACGGACGCTGCGCGTCAAACGCCGGCAGCGCAAACGCACGCCGCGAGCTCTCGAGAAGCGCTGTCGTGGCGCTTCCGGTGTCCCCAACCACCGTCCGGTACACGTCGAGCAGAATCTCCCCGTCGCGCAGCAGAAAGTAGGCGCGGTCGATGGCATCGTGTTGAAACCGGCGGGCGAGCCACAGGGAGAAGCCCGCGAGCAACGGTCCGGCCACGGAATAACCGAATCGCCACCAGAACGGCGGGGGCGGTTCGTGGCACCGAGCGGCGCGCGCAGCCATCCCGATGACCAGAGCGTCTCCGGCATTCGCGTGCGACGAGTCCGTTGGGCGATTGGCTGGCCATGGATGTAACACGGTCCGAATGCCGTGGGATGCCGGTACCTCGTCATCGGCCATGTCGTGATCACCGATGTGCAGCACACGTGCCGCTTCCACACGCTGCGCGGCGAGCGTACGCAGAAAGAGACGCCCTTCGCCCTTGCTGCACCGCGCCTCCGACGACGCCACCACAAGCACCTCGCGCATATCGAAGCCGCAGTGCGCGAGCAATTCCGTCAGGAATGATGCCGTATGGTACGTATCACTGAGACACCAGAGCGTCTTGCCATCGCGCCGCGCGCGATCGAACCACGATCGCAGCGTCGGGTGCGGTTCGCACACGTCGAGCTCAAGATGCTGCTCGGCCTGTACCATATCAGGCACGCGCGCGGCATCCCAGCCGAGCATGTCGGCAAGCATCGAATGGATCTCGTGCAGCGTGACCTCGGCCGACCCGTTTTGAGCAGCGGCCTGCACACGCGCCTCGCGTTCCGCCTGACGACGGAGCGTGGCGAACGCTGCGGCATCCAGCTCGCACGTTTTGAAGGGTCCGCGAGCGGCAAGCAGCAGGAACACGTCCGTGGGTGTGGCAACACGCCGTGTGACGAGTGTATCGAACACATCGAACGACACCACCTGTGCGTTCGGCCACGCCATCTCCAACTGCGCTGCGGCCAGCTCACCGCGTGTCGGAGTGCGCCCCAGCTCACGTGAGCCTGGCGCGATGTCCTCGGCGATCGCCTCGAAGAGGGCGCGCGCATGATGGGCGATGTACGCGCCGTCGGTATAGCCGTCGGCATCGCGCTGCGGCACGGGGGCGGCATCAGCGGCAGGGCGTGGTTGGCGCGCAATGAACGCGTCAGTCAGCGACAGCACGTAGTCGTTCGTGCTCACCGCTTCGGCTGGCACAAGTTCCATGCCTTCGGCGCCATCGACCAGAGCGAACGGTGTGAAGCCGAGTACGTCGAGAACCGCCGCGGCCGTGGCCTCCCCTTCGGTATTGCGACGCCATGCCACGGCCCCTACGACACCATCCCGCACCGCTTGCCGAAGTCGCGACAGCAGGGGCGCGACCTGACCGGCATCGCCGGCGTGCACGATGACGTATGCAGTTGGCGCCAACGCTTCGAAAGGGAGATCCTCGAGATCATCAGTGCCATGCGTACGCACGTCAACACCCGACAATCGCGCCGACGTTGCCAGATCAGATGCTGCCGACGCATGTCCGGTTGGCGACGTTTCGTGCAGCAGGGCGCGTACGGTGATCGGCTGTCCGCAACTCGCGGCCGATAGCGCAGCGAAACCCAACCCGGGCGCGGCATCGAGATAGCAATCGCCAGCCGCGAGCGCCTCATCGAGGAAGAGTCGAAGCTCAGCATCGACTCCGTGCGCGCCGAATTCGCGTTCGGCGGAGGCGGCCAGTTGCGTCAGGTCGGTGCTGGTGACGTAAAAGCGCGCGGTTTCCGCCTGGGTTGAGTTGACCGAGGGTACTACCGGCGCACCATGCGACGTGATGACCGCGACCAGAGCAGCGTCTGCCGGCGAGGCGGCGGGTGATTTCACCGAATCCGCATCCGTCTCCGCCACCAGCGCGTGCGCAGACGCCGGGAATCCCTGGTGTTCGAGCAGCTCAGCGAGCGCCGTACACGCCGCCTGCGCCGCTGCGGATGCAGCGTCGGTCGGATCGGCGAGGTACGCGTGCGCCCACGCGAATGGCGCGGGCGACTGCTTGGTTGGCGCGTCCGTCATGGTTGAGACGGTCATCGACTACGAATCGGCGTAGGCATACGACGCACGTAGAAGCAGGAACCGTGCCGACGCCAAGATGTTCAATGTCAACGCCTTAGCAATACTCTCCAGCCATGCATACCCGGCGCTCTTGCCGCACCGGGCAATTCTTTCCGCCCTACGACAGCGACACCCCATGCTCGTTGCGGGGATAGGCCGCGAGATCGATTGGTTCCTGCATGGCCCACCGCTCGTCGCGGCTGACGATCTGCAGCGCCAGACGCTCGCGCAGGTTGAATACCAACGGTGCGCGCAGGTTTGCGGTGACCTGATCGCCAGCGCTGGCCGGCAGGGCCACCATCACCAGGGCAATCACATCGGCTTCGCTCTCGATTTTCAGGCGCGCCTTTTCCGCCTCACCGAGATCCAGTTCATACGCGGGCTGCGCGACGAAGGGATCGACGAGCACGAACGTCGTGCTGGGTTCGCCCACCGACATCAGCCACCATACGCCGTCCCGCTGCGCCGGCAGCAGCGCGTAGTCGGAGCGATCGGGGAAGCCCCAGAGATCTTCGAGGAAGCGCATGACGGCGTCGGTGGGGACCTCGATCGTACCGAAGGTGTGCGCGATCGTAACGGTGCCCGGGGATTGATCCATGACGGCGAAACTCATCTGCGTCAGAGGTAGTTGGCCAGACTGAGGCCGAGGATACGCGAGGTGGCGCTCATGGCAGCCTGGTACAGCGTCTGCTTGCCCACCAGTTCCACCATCGCCTTGTCGATTTCCGTGTCGCGAAGGTCGGCGCGGAACGTGGTCAGATTCAATTCCAGCACATCCAGATTGTTCTTCGCGTCTTCCATCTCGTTGACGCGAGCACCCTGGGTGCCGACGAGCGCCTGCACGTTGCTGTTGGCGGCCGTGAGCCGATCGGAGGCCGCGCGAATGGCCGTGGCATCGTTGGCCCCGAGCGCGTCGGAGAGTGCGCGCAACGCGTCCAACGCATCGGTATCGATGAAGACGTCGGTGGCGTTGTGATTGGGCACCACGAACTTGCCATCACCCACTTCGAGCGACAGCGTGCCCGACGGATTCACCGGATCGCCGTTGGTATCGGTGAGTCGCGAGAAGCTGCCGGACGTCGGCGCTGGCGAAAAGAACGGGGCCTCGCTGCTGCGATGGCCGCCGAACAGGTATTCGTCGCCGAAACGCGTGTTGCCCAGCTGCGCGGCCAGATTGATGAGCTGATCGACTTCCTGCTTCACGATCAAACGCGACTGCGCGTTGGCGGTGCCCGTGGCCTGACTGATGCCGAGTTCCACGCCGCGCGTGAGCGCATTCGTGAGCTGATTGAGTGCACCCTCTTCCGCTTCGGCCCGCGCAATGCCGGCATTCGCATTCCGACGGAATTGCGTAATCGCGCGCATGGAGCTCCCGATGCGCACCAATTCACCACCGCTGGTGGCGTCGTCCGACATCTTGCGAATGCGCACACCCGTGGAGATGTCGTCGCGCGTGCGATCGATCCCCTGCAAGCCTTGCTGCAGGCGGAGCTGGCTCCGGGAGGTGATGATCGAATTGGTGACGCGCATGGGCGAATGGGCTGGAAAGCGGGCACGACCCCCCGCGCCGGGTAGGCGCGAGGTATGGGATCACTGGGTAGTATCGGAACGGGCGGAGGAGGCTTAACCGGATGGATGTATACGCAAGGGTCGCGCCACCTTCCCCGACACGGGCCAAATCCATCTAGCTGACTCAGCTACAAGGAGTTGCGGCAAGCGACCTTTAGCATTTTCTTCGGCAGGCGGCTAAATTTGCCGGGTGCGATTTTCCGCACGGTCCCCCTCCACTGCCTATGGCCACGATCCTCTACGTCGACGACGAACCGGCAGTCGGTCTGATACTTGAGGATACCCTTGCCCAGGCCGGCCATACGCCGGTGGGCGCCCGGGGTGTGCCAGAGGCGCTGCAGATTCTGGAGCGGGGCGGCATCGATCTGATCATCTCCGACTACCGCATGCCGGGGCTGTCGGGGCTGGAGTTCATTCAGCTGCTCACGCGGGAAGGGTACGACATCCCGCTCATCATGCTCACCGGCCACGCGAGCATCGAGCACGCGGTCACCAGCATCAAGGCCGGGGCGATCGACTACATCACCAAGCCGGTCCGCCCGCAGCAGCTGGAATTGGCCGTCGATCAGGCGCTGGAGTTCGTTCGTCTGCGCCGAGAGAATGAGGCCCTCCGCAAGGAGGTCATGCAGTTCCGCAACGAACGGCAGATTATCGGCGACTCGCCGACCATCCGCCGGATCATGCAGACGGTCAGCATGGCGGCCCCCACGCGGGCCACCGTGCTGCTCCAGGGCGAATCGGGAACGGGTAAGGAGCTCTTCGCCCGCGCCATTCACGACCAGTCGGAACGCCGCGACAAGCCGTTCATCAAGCTCAACTGCGCGGCGCTCCCCGAGGGGCTCATCGAATCGGCGCTGTTCGGCCACGAAAAGGGCGCCTTCACCGGCGCCATCAAGCGGGTGGAAGGCGCCTTCGAACGGGCCAACCGCGGTACGCTGCTGCTCGACGAAGTGTCGGAAATGCGCCTCGACCTCCAGGCCAAGCTGCTCAGAGTGTTGCAGGAACAGGAGTTCGAGCGCGTGGGTGGAACGGCACCCATCAAGGTGGATGTCCGTATCGTGGCCACGACCAACCGCGATCTGGCCATGGAGGCCGATCACGGGACGTTTCGGCAGGACCTCTACTATAGACTGAGCACTATCCCCGTGCTCATCCCGCCCCTGCGCGACCGCCCCGAAGACATTCCGGTGCTGGCCCTGCGCTTCGCCATGCGGGTTGCGGCCGAACTGGGGAAGAAGATTGACGGGCTGTCGCCCGATGCGCTCGAAGCGCTCCAGCAGTACCCGTGGCCTGGCAACGTGCGCGAACTGCAGCATGTGATCGAGCGGGCGGTAATTCTCACCCCCGACCCGATCATCCAGCCGCACTGCCTCGAAGGCACACGGTTTGGGCTTGCCCACTCGCTGGGCACGCCCAACATGCGCCCGCGGGCCTTCGCGACTCCCGGCACCGCACAGGTATTGGCCGTGTCGGGGGCGGCGGCAGCGCCTGGCGCCATCGCAGCCGCTGCGCCGGCGGGTGCGCCTGCGCCCGCCGGCGGCGGCAACGGTATCGCGCTCAACTCGCTCAATGTGGCCGAGGCGGAACGCGTGCTTATTCAGCATGCGCTGCAAGCTGCCGATAATAACCGCACGAAGGCCGCTGAACTGCTCGGAATCAGTGTGCGCACCCTGCGCAACAAGCTGAACGGCCCCGGGAAAGACGGCGACGACGAGTAGGCGGCCTCCGGTCGCGGCACGTGTTGCCGGACCAGCGCGACTTTTCCACACGGCAACTTGGATCACCAAGCACTCGGCAAAACATTCCGTTTTGCCGCCTTTTGTCGTATCCGGCAGTTTCTGCCCGCCTGAGTCTATCTCAACCGTAAAGCGTTGGGGGATTGTGACTTAAGCAACACCGACGGCCGGTTTTTCGCCGTGGCCCGTCCATTGCTTTTGTCGGTACCGGATTCACTCGCTCTTTCACCTCCGGTATCTCAGATGCTTTTCGGACTCATCGATCGCACCACCAGCGCCTCGACCCTCAAGGGGTCGCTCGACCGTAGTGTCGAGCGGTCGCGCGGCATCGCGGATCGCGTCTCCAAGGCCACCCTGCAGAACGGTGACGGGTTTGCTCTCGAGGCCAAGGCGGGAACGCCGCAGGCGCAGGCCAACCCGATCAACGTGGAAGACGAAATGGTGGCGCTCGCCGACGAACAGCTCCGCTTCCTCGCGACGTCGCGCCTCCTCGAAAAGACCTACGCCAGCCTCCGCACGGCCATCAAGGGAGGTAACGGCTGATGCCGATCAACCCCATTCGTCAGCCCGCCCTCCTGCCCATCCCCGGACAGCAGATGGTGCGCCCCATGTTCAAGTCCATGGGCATCGCCGCCAGCGGCATTTCGGCACAGCGGCAGCGCATGGAAGTCATTGCGCAGAACATCGCCAACGCCGACGTCACGCGCGGCGCCGATGGCCAGCCATACAAGCGGCGCGATGTGGTGCTCGAAGCGGCCACGTCGCAGAACGCGCTCTTCAATCCGGGCAATCCGGCCGCGCAGGCCATGGGTTCGAACGGCGCCAGCGGCGTTTTCGGTTCGCCGGCGTTCGACGTACCGGCCATGACCGACGGCCCCAAGGCGATCGAAGTGCCAGTGGTCGGCGCCCAAGGCACCAACAGCGCGCTCGGTGGCGAGTATGGCGTGCGCGTGGCCGGCATCGCCGAAGACCAGGGGCAAGGACGGCTCGTGTACGAGCCCGGCCACCCTGACGCCAACGAAGCCGGCTACGTGCGCTACCCCGACATCGACACCACGCAGGAGCTCGTGAAGCTCATGGACGCCAAGCGCATCTACGAAGCCAACGCGGCGGTGTTCACCACCGCCAAGTCCATGCTCCGCGCAGCACTCGACATCTGATCAGCTAACCCGTTGTTGCGGCGGGTCCGGGGTTCGGTACGAGGTCACTTCCTCCTCCTCCTCTCCGACACCGCATCGAATCCCGGCCCGCCGCTCCCTTCTTCTCGCCGTACCCGAACGATCCCATGAGCATCAACGGTATCAACTCCACGCCACTGCTTCCCAACCTCGGGGCCACGCGCCCCGACGCGGCGCGCACGTCGCAGGCCGGCGTGAACTCGCAGCAAGGGCTCGCGCAGGCGCGCACCGCCAATGCGAACGCGAATGCGCTCAAGCCGCAGACGCCGATCGCCGGCCAGGGTGCCGCGCAGTCGACGGTGCCGGCCGAAGCGCCCGCCGGTACCGACCCCGCGTTCTGGAGCGTGCTTACCACCGAAGAGCGGAACTTCTTCGCCAAGACCGCCAATCTCGGCCCGCTCACCTACAGCCGCTTCAAGGAAGCGACCGCTGCGCAGACGCCTCCGGCGGCGCGCGGTGTCCGCCTCGACGTGCGCGCGTAATCCGACTTACACGATTCGCCCTCCCGGATCCCCCCATGCAGACCCGTCTCGATCTCTACACGCGCAATCTCACGCTTGGCCAGGACAAGCCGCTCGGCACTGCGGTTCCGGTCACGGGTGAGAGCAATGGCAGCTTCGGCGATACGCTGACGCGCGCGCTCAACGAAGTCTCCGACGCCCGCGATCGGTCGAGCGACCTCACGAAGCGCTTCGCCGCCGGCGAGAACGTGGAATTGCACCAGGTGATGGCGGCGAGCGAAGAAGCCGGTATTGCCCTCGACATGGTCATCGAGCTGCGAAACAAGGTCGTGGAGGCCTATCGCAGCGTGATCTCGATGCAGGCCTGAGCCACTCATGAACTCACTTCTCGACACGTTCATGGGCCGCCTCGGTGGCGGCCGCCAGATTGCGATCATCGCCGTGGGCGTGATTGTCACCGCCCTCGTGTTTGGTGTCTCGCGCTGGGCCACCGCGCCGACGCTGGTACCGCTGTACACCGACCTGCCGGTAGAAAACGTGAAGGCGATGACCGAGAAGCTCACCGAATCGGGCATCGCCTACGAACTCGATCGCACGGGCACCACCATCATGGTGTCGAACGGCGACCTCGCGCGCGCCCGCGTCGACCTCGCCGCTGGCGATGTGCCCAACAGCGGCCGCCCCGGTCTCGAACTGTTCGACAAGCCCACGTGGGGCATGACGGACTTCACGCAGAAGGTGAACTATCGCCGTGCGCTCGAGGGAGAACTCGAGCGCACGATCAGCAAGATGAAGAATGTCGAGGCGGTGAAGGTTCATCTCGCCCTCGAAGACGACAAGGTGTTCAAGACCGACGAGCGTCCAAGCAAGGCGAGCGTGACGCTCACCATGATGGGCGGCGATCGTCCGGGCGAGGGCACCGTGCAGGGCATCACCCAGCTCGTGGCAAGCAGTGTAGGCGGGCTCGAACCCGAGCATGTGACGGTGGTAGACGAGCGTGGCCAGGCGCTCACCATGCAGGACGACGGTTCGCTCGCCGGCCTCACCAGCCGTCAGCTCTCCGTGCAGAAGGAAGTCGAGACGTACATGGAGCAGAAGGCCGACAAGCTGCTCTCGAGTCTCGTAGGCCCGGGCAACGCGCGTGTGCAGGTGGCCGCCGCCATCAACTTCGACAAGGTCGAGCGCACCACGCAGGCCGTCGACCCCGAACGCCAGGCACTCGCCACCGAGCAGAAGGCCGAGGTGACGCCGAGCACGCCCCAGCAGGGCGCCGGCTACAGCACGTCGGCCACCGCCTACGAAAACACCAAGAGCGTCGAGAGCTTCAGCGGTGCCATTGGCAACGTGAAGAAGCTCACCGTGGCGGTGCTCGTGGCTGACAAGGTTACCATGCCGGCACCTGACAGCGCGGCCCTGGCCGATACCACGAAGGCCGCCGCGCCGGTCACGCCCATCATTACCGCACGCACACCCGAAGAGATCGCGCGCATCGAAGCGCTCGTGCGCAACGCGCTCGGCGTGGACAGCACCCGCGGTGACATGATCTCCGTGGTGAGCGCGCCGTTCGACATGCCGGCCCCAGTGGTGGAGAAGGCGGACACCGCCGTGGCCCCGCAGGATATGATCGGCAAGATCCAGTCGAACCCCAAGCCGGTCGTGGCCCTCGCCGCGCTGGTAGTGCTGCTCATCCTTGGCCTTGCGGCCGTGTTCATCCTGCGCCCGAAGAAGGCGAAGCAGATCGCTGGTGGCACCAAGCAGGACGCGCTCCCGCCGGGTGGTGGATACGCCGAATTGCCGGCCAGCACGCAGATGCAGATGGCGATGCAGAACATGCAGGGTATGCCGACCGGTGAGCAGGCCGGCTACGAGATGGAAGAGGTCGAAGAGCGTCGCGCGCCGATCAAGCTCCCGCCGATGCCCACGACCCCCGAGCGCGAACAGGCTATCGCCACCGTGGAGCAGCGTCCCGACGCGGCCCTGCGTGTCACCCGTCAGTGGCTTCGCCAGTAAGTCCCCTTGAGCTCCATGATCGCTCTCTCCAAAAACTCCGCCGATCGCTGGGCGCCTGATCGCCTCACGGGGCGACAGAAGGTCGCCATCGTGTGCATGGCCATCGGCGCGGAAGCGGCCGCCAAGATCACCTCGTCGCTGCACCCCGAGGAAGCCGAAATCGTGGCTCTCGAGATGGCGCAGCTCGACCGTGTTCCGCCCGCCACCATCGACTCGGTGCTGGCCGAGTGGCTCGAGACGACGCTTGGCGTGGACTCGATCAGCACCGGTGGCGTGGAGTTCGCCAAGGACGTGCTGGAGAAGGCGTTCGGCCCCGCCAAGGCGCAGCAGATCCTCAAGCGCATCCAGGGGCAGCTCGCCGACAGCGACCGCTTCGGTCGACTGCGCCGCGCCGATCCGCAGCAGTTGAGCAGCACGTTGCGCGGTGAACACCCGCAGACGATTGCGCTCATTCTCGCGCACCTCGATCCCGCCCACGTGGCGGCGGTCATTCGTGAATTCGATCCGGCGCTTGGCGGCGAAGTGATGTTCCGCATCGCCAAGATGGAGAAGGTCTCACCCGAAATGATTTCGCTCGTTGAGCGAGCCATCGGCAACGAGGCCGACCTCGCGTTCTCGCAGGGCATGTCGAGCGTCGGTGGCCCGGCTGCCGTGGCGGCGGTGCTCAACCTCGTCAGCAGCTCGCTTGAGAAGGAAGTGCTGGATCTCGTGTCGGAGAAGGATCCGCACCTCAGCGATCAGATCAAGAACCTCATGTTCGTTTTCGAGGATCTGTCCACGCTCGACGACAAGTCGCTGCAGCGTCTGCTGCGCGAGGTCGACGTCAAGCAGCTTGCCCTCGCCCTCAAGGCCGCGAGCCCCGAACTCAAGGCGAAGATCATGGGCACCATGT